>Ga0209474_10002572_pt1 | contig 16556 bp, 12 predicted proteins | sample GraSoiAngelo_145_FD_185902 | JGI IMG/M metagenome (GOLD analysis project Ga0209474, IMG submission 185902) | Grasslands soil microbial communities from the Angelo Coastal Reserve, California, USA - 14_1009_05_20cm (SPAdes) (version 2) | ecosystem: Environmental > Terrestrial > Soil > Grasslands...
CGTTCCGGTTCGAGATCGCCGGATCGGGATCGAGCGTGAGAGGCTCGTTCTTCAACGGCGACGAGAAGGTCACCTCGACGTCCGGGCAACTCGCGAACGGCCGGATCGAGCTGAGCTTCGACGAGTACGGCACGAAGCTCGAAGCCGACGTGAAGAACGGCCAGCTCCAGGGGCAGTACACGCGCGGCACGCGCGGCGCCCCGTATCCGTTCACGGCGAAACGGTTCACGCCGTCGCACGCCGGCGAGGCGAAGATTCCGTCGATCGCCGGTTTGTGGAACGTGCAGGTCGGCAAGAGCTCGAAAGGCGAGGCGGCGTGGCAGCTGATCGTGCGGCAGGCCGGGCCAGAAGTCTCGGCGGTGATTCTGCGGATCGACGGCGACACCGGCGCGGTCACCGGGACGTACCGGGACGGCAAGTTCGTCCTCAGCCACTTCTCCGGCGCGCGGCCGCTGCGCCTCGAGGTGACGCCGGCCGCTGACGGCACCCTCGCCGTCGTGCAGAACAAGGACAACCCGCTCACCGCCGTCCGCGCCGAGCAGGCGAAGGCCAAAGGGCTGCCGGAGCCGAGCGATCCGTCGCGCTTCACGAGCGTGAAGGATCCCACCGAGCCGCTGCGTTTCAGCTTTCCCGATCTGAACGGGAAGATCGTGTCGAACACCGATCCGCGCTTTGCCGGCAAGGTTGTGATCGTCGCGATCGGCGGCAGCTGGTGCCCGAACTGTCACGACGAGACGCCGTTCCTCGTCGATCTCTACAAGAAGTACCGGAGCCGCGGCCTCGAGATCGTCGAGCTGTCGTTCGAGGAAGAGGCGCAGCTGAAGGATCCCGTGCGCGTGCGCGCATTCATCAAGCGCTACGGCGTCGAGTACACGGTGCTGCTGCCGGGCGAGCCGAAAGAGCTGAACGACAAGGTCCCGCAGGCCGTCAACCTCAACTCCTTCCCGACGACGTTCTTCCTGGGACGCGACGGACGCGTGCGCAGCGCGCACGCCGGGTTCGCGGGGAAAGCGACCGGGAAGTTCCACGAGGAGGCGACGCACGAGATCACGGCGCTGGTCGAACGTCTGCTGGCGGAGAAGCCGACGCAGACCTCGGCGCAGTGATCGATCCTTCCACGCATATCGGAGCGGTTCACCTCACGATCGCCGACGTGAGCCGCTCCATCCGCTTCTACGAGGCGCATCTCGGCTTCACGCTGCATCGCCGCGACGAGCGGACGGCCTGGATGGGCGCGGGCGATCGGCCGCTGCTGGTGCTGTCGCAGTCCGAGCGCGCGCCGCGCGTGCGCGGCACCACCGGCCTCTACCACTTCGCGATCCTCGTGCCGTCGCGCGCCGATCTCGCGCGCGCGCTCCGCCGCCTCGTCGAAACCGAGACCGTGCTGCAGGGCGCGGCCGATCACGGCGTCAGCGAAGCGCTGTATCTCGCCGACGAGGACGGCAACGGCATCGAGATCTACCGCGATCGCGCGCGCGCCGAGTGGCCGTTCGTGAACGGCCAGCTGCAGATGGGCGCCGATCCGCTGGACTTCGACGATCTGCTCGCCGACGCCGGCGGCGACGGCGGCGGCGGCATGGCGCGCGGCACGGTCGTCGGCCACGTGCATCTGCACGTCTCACGCCTCGCCGACGCGCAGCGCTTCTACGTCGACGTCCTCGGCTTCGAGCTGATGCAGCGCTACGGCCCGAGCGCGCTGTTCGTGTCGGCTGGCGGCTATCACCATCACATCGGGCTGAACACGTGGGCGGGTGTGGGCGCGCCGCCGCCGCCGCCCGGCGCGATCGGCCTGCGCCACTTCGACGTGCTGCTCCCCACCGACGCCGCAGTCGCCGACCTGATGGTGCGCGTGCGCGGCGCCGGGGTTCCGATCGAGTCGGTCGACGGCGGGTTTCTCGTGCGCGACTCGTCGGGTAACGCGATCTGCTTCGCGAGTCGCGCCGAAATCAAGAATTAGGAATTCAGCCATGCGGTTTTTGCCTCCAATCCTCCTGGTGGTCTTGCTCTCGATCGTGCCGCGCGCGCAGGCGCCGGCGGCCTACGATCTCCTGATCCGCAACGGGCGCATCGTCGACGGAACCGGCAGCCCGTGGTACCGCGGCGACGTCGCGGTACGCGGCGACACGATCGCGCGCATCGCCCCGCGGATTGACGCGCCGGCTGCCCGCGTCGTCGACGCCGGCGGCCGCGTCGTCGCGCCGGGCTTCATCGATCTCCACACGCACGCGCGGCGCGGCATCTTCGAGGTGCCGACGGCCGACAACTACGTGCGCCAGGGCGTAACGACGCTCATCGAAGGCCCCGACGGCTCGTCGCCGTTTCCGATCACGCCGTTTCTCGATCGGATTGCCGCGACGCGCATCACGCCGAACTTCGGGCTGTTCGTCGGGCAGGGCACGATTCGCACCGAAGTCATCGGCTCGGTGAACCGCAAGGCGACCGACGCGGAGATCGGGAGGATGCGCGGCATGGTGCGCGCCGGCATGGAGGACGGCGCCTTCGGCCTGAGCTCCGGTCTCTTCTACGTGCCGGGCACCTTCACGCCGACCGCCGAAGTCGTCGAGCTCGCGAAGGTGGCCGGCCGGATGGGCGGCATCTACATCTCGCACATGCGCGACGAGGCGAACGGTGTCCTCGACAGCGTGAAGGAGACGATCGAGATCGGCGAGAAAGGCGGGCTGCCGACGCAGGTCACGCATCACAAAGTGATCGGCAAGGCGAACTGGGGCAGGTCGGTCGACACGCTGAAGCTGATCGACGAGGCGCGCGCGCGCGGCGTCGACGCGACGCTCGATCAGTATCCGTACACGGCGTCGTCGACGAGCATCCAGGCGGCGCTGATGCCGGCGTACGCGCTCGAGGGCGGGCGCAACGCGGTCCTCAACCGCCTGCAGAATGCGGCGATGCGCAACGAGCTGAAGAAGGAAACCTCGCGGCTCATCCGCGAGGAGCGCGGCGGCGGCGATCCGAACAACGTCCAGCTCGCGCGGTGCGATTGGGATCATTCGCTCGACGGCAAGCGCCTCGGAGAGGTCACGAAGGCGCGCGGCCTCGAGCCGACGATCGACAACGCCGCCGAGACGGTCTTCTGGATCGTCGAGAGGGGCGGCTGCTCCGGGATCTTCCACGCGATCGACGAGCAGGACCTGCAGCGGATCCTCCGGCATCCGGCGACGATGATCGGATCCGATGGGGAGATTCCGATCTTCGGGCAGGCGAACCCGCACCCGCGCAGCTACGGCACGTTCGTCCGCGTCCTCGGCCGCTATGCGCGCGATCTGAAGACGATCACGCTCGAGGACGCCGTGCACAAGATGTCGGCCTTCCCCGCGCAGCGGATCGGCCTCGCCGATCGCGGCGTCCTGCGCGAAGGGCTCAAAGCGGACATCGCGATCTTCGATCCCGCCACCGTCGCCGACAAGGCGACGTTCGAGCAGCCGCACCAATATGCCGTCGGGGTCACGCAGGTGATCGTGAACGGACAGGTCGCGTTCGACGACGGAAAGATGACCGCGGCGCGGCCCGGGCGTGTGTTGTACGGTCCGGCCGTCGTCGTTCACCGCTAGCCCCCGAATTCCACGCCGAGCGACCCTGCCATTTCCTTATGTGCCCGTGCGCCCGACTCGCGTCCGGCTGGCCGGACCATGACAAGCGGTGACATTTCCGGACGACAAAGTGCATCTTTTTGCGCGCGGCCTCCCCTATACTTTTGGCAGGTGAAATACATGAAGAATCTGGCGGTTGCGGCCGCCGCGGCCGCGCTGCTCGGTAGTGGTGTCGCCGCGCAACAGACGAGCCGACCCGCGCCGGCGCGAACCTCTGCGCCGACGAAGATCGCGGCGGCGCCCGCGTTGTCGGTCGAATCACAGAATCAACTCGTCGGCCAGTACTGCGCGACGTGCCACAGCGAGCGCGGCAAGGCGGGCGGCCTTACCCTTGCCGGCTTCGACGCGGCGGCGATCGATCGGCGGCCGGACGTCGCCGAGAAGATGATCCGCAAGCTGCGCACCGGCATGATGCCGCCGCCGAGCGCCCGCCGCCCCGACGCGGCGACCATCGCGCAGTTCGTCGAGGCGCTCGAGTCGAAGATGGACGCGGCCGCGGCCGCGAACCCGAACCCGGGCTGGCGTCCGTTCCAGCGTTTGAATCGCGCCGAGTATCAGCGCGCGGTCAGGGATCTGCTCGGCATCGACGTCGACGTCACCGCCTACCTGCCGCCCGACACGATCAGCAAGGGCTTCGACAACGTCGCCGACGTGCAGAGCTTCTCGCCGACGCTGATGGAGAGCTATCTGCGTGCGGCGAGCCAGATCAGCCGCCTGGCCGTCGGCGATCGCAACGCGAGCGCGACGTCGGTGACCTACAAGATCGGGCGCACGGCGTCGCAGATGCAGCACGTCGAGGGCGCGCCCATGGGCACGCGCGGCGGCATCTCCGTCGTCCACACGTTCCCGGCCGACGGCGATTACGTCGTCAAGGTGTCGATGCACAACGAGCCGCTCGGCGGGATCTACGGCCGCACGACGATGGCGACGCTCGGCGTGAAGGAGCAGGTCGAGGTCTCGGTGAACGGCGAGCGCGCGGCGCTGCTCGATCTCAACGTCCGCATGAGCGAGACCGATCCGAAGAACAGCCTCGACATCAAGACGCCGCCGCTGCACATCACGGCGGGCCCGCAGCGGATCTCCGCCGCGTTCATCCAGCGCTTCGACGGCCCCGTGGACGATCTGCTCGTGCCGCTCGACAACACCCTCGCCGACGTGAGCATCACCTTCGGCGTCACCGCGCTGCCGCACATGCGCGACATGTCGATTCTCGGACCGACCAACGTGACCGGCGTGTCCGACACCGTCAGCCGCCGCCGCATCTTCACGTGCCGGCCGACGACGGCGAAGGAAGAGGAGACCTGCGCGTACGCGGTCGTGAAGACCCTGACGGCGCGCGCGTATCGCGGCGCCGCGACGGCCGACGACGTCCAGGATGCGATGGCGTTCTACGAGCAGGGCCGTAAGAAGGGCGACTTCGAGAGCGGCGTGCGGATGGCGCTGCAGTCGGTGCTCGTCAGCCCGCGCTTCGTCTTCCGTCTGGAGCAGACGCCCGGCGATGCGAAGATCGCGAAGGCGTCGAGCGTCTATCGCATCGGCGACCAGGATCTCGCGTCGAGGCTGTCGTTCTTCCTGTGGGACGGCGTGCCGGACGCCGATCTCATCAAGGCGGCCTCGTCGGGCGCGCTGCGGACGCCCGCCGGCTTCGACAAGCAGGTGCGGCGCATGCTGGCCGACCGCCGATCATCGGCGCTCGCGACGCGCTTCGCGTCGCAGTGGCTGCGGCTGCAGGACCTCGAGAAGATCCACCCGGACTATCTGATCTACCCGCAGTACGACGACACGCTCGCGCAGGCGATGCAGCGCGAGACCGAGCTCTTCGTCGACTCGATCGTCCGCGAGGATCGTCCGGTGCTCGATCTGCTGACGGCGGACTACAGCTTCGTCAACGAGCGGCTTGCGAAGCACTACGGCATCGCGAACGTGACCGGCAGCGAGTTCAGGCGCGTGCCGCTTCCCGAGTACCGCCGCGGCCTCCTCGGGCAGGGGAGCATCCTCACGCTGACGTCGGTCGCCGATCGCACGTCGCCCGTGCAGCGCGGCAAGTGGGTGATGGAAGTGCTGCTCGGGTCGCCGCCGCCGCCGCCGCCGCCGAACGTTCCGCTCCTCGACGAGACGAAGGCGACCGCCGGCGGCAAGATGCTGACGACGCGCGAGCGGATGGAGGAGCACCGGAAGAACCCGGCGTGCACGTCGTGCCACCGCGTGATCGATCCGCTCGGGCTCGCGCTCGAGAACTTCGACGCGACCGGCGCGTGGCGCATCAAGGACAACGAAGTCGCGATCGACCCGGTCGGCGATCTCTATGACGGGACGAAGATGAACGGGCCGCGCGGGCTGCAGCAGGCGCTCCTAAAGCACGCGGATGTCTTCCTTCTCAGCTTGACCGAGAACCTCATGACCTACGCGCTCGGCCGGCGCGTGGAGTACACGGACATGCCGGCGATTCGCGCGATCATCCGCGACGCCGCGAAAAACGACAACAAGCTGTCGTCGTTCCTGCTCGGCGTGGCCAACAGCGCGGCGTTCCGGATGGCGAAGGCGGCCGAGCCGCGTCAACTGACCACCGACGCCGGCGCGCCGGCGAAATCGAACTCCAGCTCCCGGTAGAGGAGAGGCGAATGGTGATCTCGAACAAGCATGTGTCCCGCCGCGCGGTCCTGCGCGGGATCGGCGCGACCGTCGCGCTGCCGTTTCTCGACGCGATGCTGCCGGCGCGTCGCGTGTTCGCCGGGGCCGCGGCGCCGCGGAAGCTGCGCTTCGTCGCGCTCGAGATGGTGCACGGCTCCGCCGGCAGCACGCCGATCGGCATCCAGAAGAATCTCTGGGCGCCGGCGGCGGGCGGCAACGGGTTCGATCTGAGCGCGAGCGTCCTCAGCCCGCTGGAGCCGTTCCGCGGCGACGTGACGATCGTCAGCAACATCGACGTCCGCAACGCCGAGGCGTTCACGGCGCCGGAGATCGGCGGCGACCACTTCCGATCGAGCGCCGTCTTCCTCACGCAGTCGCACCCGAAGCAGACGCAAGGCTCCGATCTGCACGCCGGGATCTCGCTCGATCAGATCTTTGCGAGCAAGCACGGCCAGGAGACGCCGATCCCGTCGATGCAGCTCTGCATCGAGAACGTCGATCAGTCGGGCGGCTGCTCGTACGGCTACTCGTGCGCCTACACCGATTCGATCAGCTGGGCGTCGCCGTCGCAGCCGCTGCCGATGATCCGCGACCCGCGCGTCGTGTTCGATCAGCTGTTCGGCGTCGGCGCGACGCCGGCCGAGCGCCGCGAGCGGCGCGCCGAGGATCGCAGCATCCTCGACTGGCTCGGCGCGTCGGTGAACCGCCTGAAGAAGGATCTCGGCGCCGCCGACCGCGCGCGCCTCGACGAGTATCTCCAGGACGTCCGCGAGATCGAGCGGCGGATCCAGAAGGTCGAGGCCTACAACACGAGCGGCGAGCCGCGCGAGCTGCCCGGCGCGCCGATCGGCGTGCCCGATTCGTTCACCGATCACGTGAAGCTGATGTTCGATCTCCAGGCGCTCGCCTTCGCGTCGGATCTCACGCGCGTGTTCGCGTTCAAGCTCGGACGCGACGCGTCGAACCGCGTCTACCCCGAGAGCGGCTTCAAGGGCGCGTTCCATTCGGCCTCGCACCACCAGGAGAAAGAGGATCGGATTCTCGACTTCGCGAAGATCAACAAGTACCACGTGAGCCTTGTGCCGTACTTCCTCGAGAAGCTGAAGAACACGCCGGACGGCGACGGCGCGAGCGTCCTCGACAACGCGGTGATCGTCTACGGCTCGCCGATGGGCGACTCCAACGTGCACAACCACAAGCGCGTCCCGCTGTTCGTCGCCGGCCATGCCGGTGGCGCGTTGAAGGGAAACATGCACGTGAAGGCGGCCGACGGCACGCCGATGGCCAACGCGATGTTGACCGTGGCGCACGCGCTCGGCCTCGAGATGGCGAGCTTCGGCGATTCGACCGGCGAGCTGGATCTGAACGCCGCCGCGCCGGTGTCCACGGACAAGGGCTAGGGCCTAGCCGGGATGTCGGGCGACCCTTTCGGGGTCGCCAATCATTTGCGGCGACGAAGCGGCGAGCCTGACAGGCTCGCCCTACAGATGAAGAGTCAGATGATCATGAGAAGGCTTCGATTCTCCGCGCTCGGCGCGCTGGCGCTCACGGCGCTGCTGCACGCGGCGGCGAGCGCGCCCGTCGCCGACGCGGCGATGGAGGGCAACCGCGACGGCGTCAAGGCGCTGCTGAAGCAGGCGGCCGACGTCAACGCGGCGCAGGGCGACGGCATGACGGCGCTCCACTGGGCCGCCATGAAGAACGACGCCGACCTCGTGCAGACGCTGCTCTACGCCGGCGCGAACGTCAAGGCGACGACGCGCATCGGCGCATACACGCCGCTGCTGCTCGCGGCGAGGAACGGCAGCGCGGAGGTGCTCGAGCCGCTGCTCGAGGCCGGCGCCGACGTCGACGCTGCGACGTCGAACGGTACGACGCCGCTGATGCTCGCCGCCGCGTCCGGCAACACGGCTGCCGTCGCGGCGCTCGTCGCCGGCGGCGCCGACGTGAACGCGGCGGAATCGCTGCGCGGCCTGACGCCGGTGATGTTTGCCGCGGCGTCCAATCGCGCCGCGGTGCTCGAGATGCTGACGGACAACGGCGCCGATCTCGAGGCGACGTCGAAGGTCACCGATCTCGTGGCGCTGAGCCGCGATCCGGCGGCGCTCCGCGAGTTCACGCAGGGCAATCCGCCGCCGCCCGGGCAGGAGCCGCAGGGCGGCCGCAACGGACCGGCCGGAGGCCGCGGCCGCGGCGGGCAGGTTGCCGGCGTCGACCGCAACTATCAGCTCAACGAGCTCGTGGCCGCGCAGGGCGGCGTCACGCCGCTGCTCCTCGCCGCGCGCGAGGGACATCTCGAATCGGTGCGCGCGCTGCTCGACGCCGGCGCCGACGTCAACCAGGTGAGCGCGGGCGATCGCACGAGCCCGCTGCTCATCGCGACGATCAACGGCCAGTTCGATCTCGCGCAGTATCTGCTCGGGCGGGGCGCCGATCCGACGCTCGCCGCCGAGAACGGCGCGACGCCGCTCTACGGCGCGATCAACTGCGAGTGGGCGCCCAAGGCCCTCTACCCGCAGCCGCGCGCGCAGGTGAACCAGAAAGCCACCTATCTCGATCTGATGCACGCGTTCCTCGACAAGGGCGCGGACCCGAACGCGCGTCTGAACAAGAAGGTGTGGTACTCCGGCTACAGCTTCGATCTCTCCGGCGTGGACGAGATCGGGGCCACCGCCTTCTGGCGCGCCGCGTATGCGAGCGACGTCGACGCGATGAAGCTGCTCGCCGCCTACGGCGCCGATCCGAACATCCGCACGAAGCGATCGGCGGGTCGTCCGCGCGCCGGCGACATCGATCGCGAGGTGACGGACATCTCGGGCCTTCCACCGGTTCCGATCGGCGGCCCTGGCGTCACGCCGCTGCAGGCCGCGGCCGGCGCCGGCTACGGCGAAGGTTTCGCCGCCAACTCGCATCGCTTCGCGCCCGTTGGGATGCTTGCGGCCGTGAAGTATCTGGTCGAGGAGCTCGGCGCGGACGTGAACGCGTTCGATCACGAGGGCAACACGGCGCTCCATCACGCGGCGGCGCGCGGCGACGTCGAGATGATTCAGTATCTGGTCTCGAAGGGCGCCGACGTGAAGGCGGTGACGCGCGAAGGACGCACCACCGCCGACATGGCGAACGGTCCGGTGCAGCGGATCCAGCCGTTCCCCGAGGTGGTCGCGCTCCTCGAGAAGCTCGGCTCGAAGAACAACCACAAGTGCGTGTCCTGCTAGCCTGGCGGCCCTGAAGGGCCGCCTTACATCTGCTTCGAGACGCCCTCCGGCGTCAGCGCCCGCCGAATCGCCGCCGCGCCCTGCTCCATCATCCCGTCGATGACGGGCGCCATCTCGTTCGGCAGCAGATCCGCGATCCAGACCAGGCGCGTCGCGCCTCCGCCGCCGTCGACGACCGTGAACGACGCATTGTGATGCGCGAGGCGGCCGCCGACCGCCGCGTACGCCAGCCGGCGCGCCCCGTCGTCGACGTCGACGATCAGTTCGCGCGCGACGAACCCGTTGGCGAACGTCACGACGCGCGCGCCGGGCTCGAGCTGCGTGTCGACGACGAAGCCAGGCGCGAAGCGCGTGTGCACCGCGCCGACGTCGCGCACGACGTCCCAGACCTCGTCCGGCCGCGCGTCGAGCAGAATCTCTTTCCTGATGGATGCCATGTTCGTGCTCCTTCGACGGCAGCGTAGCGGAGGCGGCCGTGGTCGAACTTGGAGAATGTTGCGATACACTTTCGCGTCGTGGCGGCGACGGCGATTCTCGAGCGGGGCGGGCTGACGATTGTCGACTACCGGTGCGCCGCGCGCCTGCGCGAGCGGCCCGTCGTCGAGCGGCACGCCGCGTACTCCCTCTCGTACGTCCGCAAGGGCAGCTTCGGCTACCGGTATCGCGGCGCCGCGTTCGAGCTCGTCGCCGGCTCCATTCTGCTCGGCGCCCCCGGCGACGAGTACACGTGCACGCACGATCACGTCTGCGGCGACGAGTGCCTGTCGATTCAGCTCGCGCCCGAGCTCGTCGACGCGCTCGGCGCGTCGCCCACGCTGTGGCGCGCGGGCGCGCTGCCGCCGCTGGCCGAGCTCGTCGTCGCCGCCGAGCGGACGCAGGCTGCGGTCGAGGGGCGCACCGACGCGGCCGCGGACGAGCTCGCGCTGACCTTCGCCGCGCGCTTCGCCGAGCGCGCGTCGGGCGCGAAGCGGGCGCCGTTCACCGCGCGCGCGCGCGATCGCCGGCGCGCGATCGAGGCGGCGCTGTGGCTCGACGATCACGTGCACGAGCCGATCGATCTTCACGATGCCGCCGCGGCCGCGGGGTTGAGCGCCTTTCATTTCCTGCGGCTCTTCACCGCCGTCGTCGGCGCAACGCCGCATCAGTACCTGCTGCGCGCGCGGCTGCGCCGCGCCGCCCGGCTGCTCGCGGCCGGCGAGCGATCGATCACCGACGTGGCCTACGACGTCGGCTTCGGCGACCTGTCGAATTTCGTCCGGACGTTCCGGCGCGCAGCGGGCGTCTCGCCGCGCCGCTTCCGGCGCGCGGTGCGGCGGCGATGATCGCGGCGCTGCGCGCGCGCAAAGAATGGCAGTTCTTCACGGTGCTGCCAAAGGCCGACGCGGCGCTCGCGGCGCTGTGGTGGGCGGTGCTCGTCGTCCGCGGCGTGCTGCCGGCGGTGTTCGCGATCGCGATGGGCGCGCTCGTCGGCGCGGTGCAGCGTGGCGACGCCCTCGCCGTGCCGCTGGCGATCGTCGGCGCGGCGTTCGTGCTGCTGCAGATCCTCGCGCCGATCCATCAGGCGATCAGCTCCAACCTCGGGGATCGCACGGCGGCGTGGCTCTACGACCGGCTGACCGACGCGTGCGTGCGGCCGCCGGGCATGGGCCATCTCGAGGACGCGACGCTCATGAGCGACCTGACCGTCGCGCGCGAGTTCGATCTCGGCATGACCGGCCCGCCGCTCTCGATCTCGATGGATTTCATCGCGACGGGCCTCGTCGACATGCTCGGCGGCGTCGCGTGCGCGCTGCTGCTCTTCGGCTACGCCTGGTGGGCGCCGATCCTGCTCGGCGGCGGGTGGCTCGCGACGCACTGGCTGCTGCGCGAGAGCGCGGTCTGGCACGACCGCAACACGGAGCCGGTGCGCGCCGCGCAGCGCGACGCCGAGTACGCCTACCGGCTCGCCGTCGACCCGGCGCCGGCCAAGGAGCTCCGGCTCTTCGGGCTCGCCGACTGGATCCTCGATCGCTTCGTCGCGCGGCGGACGCGGCTGCATGCCTTGCAGTACGAAGCGACGCGGCTGCGCGAGAAGCCGGTCGCGTGGAGTCTGCTGATCGTCCTCGCCGCGAACCTCGTCGTCTTCTGGTCGCTCGCCGCGGACGCCGCGAGCGGCGCCGCCACGCTCGCGCAGGCCGTCGTCTTCGCGCAGGCCGCAGTCGGCACGTCGATGATCGCGTTCGGCGGGCTGAACTGGGCGCTCGACGGATCGGCCGCGCCTGTGAGCGCTGTGCTGCGGCTCGAGCCGGCGATGGCCGCGGGCGGCGCCTTGCCGCCGGGCAGCCGCGCGGCATCGGGGATGCCATCGCAGTCGATCCGCTTCCGCAACGTCACCTTCGCGTATCCCGGCGGCGCGCCGGTGCTCGAGCATCTCGATCTCACGATTCCCAATGGCACCTCGCTCGCGATCGTCGGGCAGAACGGCGCCGGCAAGACGACGCTCGCGAAGTTGATCTGTCGTCTGTACGATCCGGCGGGCGGCGCGATCGAGATCGACGGCGTCGATCTGCGGGATCTCGACATCGACGCGTGGCGGCAGCGCCTCGCCGCCGTCTTCCAGGACTTCGTCCGCTTCGAGCTGCCGCTGCGCGACAACGTCGCGCCCTCCGGCGCGCCCGATGGCGAGATTCGCGCCGCGCTCGACGCGGCCGGCGCGGCGAACCTCGCCGCGCTCGACACGATCCTCGCGCGCGGCTACGAGGGCGGCACCGATCTCTCCGGCGGCCAGTGGCAGCGCGTCGCGCTCGCGCGCGCGCTCTGCCGCGTGCGCCTCGGCGCCGGCGTCGTCCTCCTCGACGAACCGACGGCGCAGCTCGACGTGCGCGGCGAAGCGGAGATCTTCGACCGCATCCTCGCCGCGACGCGGCACTGCACGACGATTCTGATCTCCCATCGCTTCTCGACGGTGCGCCACGCCGATCGCATCTGCGTCCTCGAGCACGGACGCGTCGTCGAGCTCGGCACGCACGGCGAGCTGATGGCGAAGGGCGGACGATACAAGACGATGTTCGACCTGCAGGCGCAGCGCTTCACGAGCGGCGAGCCCGACGAGGAGGGAGCGACGTATGACGTCCTCGCCTGATCGAACCCGTGCCGCGCGAACGCCGGCGCCTCCCGACGCGATGCCGCCCGCGCTGTCGTCGATGTGGCGGCTGTGCCGCCTCGGCTACCGTCACGAGCCGCGGCTCATGCTCGCCGCGTTCGTCCTCTCGCAGCTCGCGGCGCTGCCGGACGCGCTGCTCGCGCTGTGGTTGATGCTGCTCGGCAAGGGCGTCGTCGGCGGCGACGCGGCGCTCGTGCGGTGGAGCGCCGTCGGCCTGGGCGTGTCGGCGGCGGCGAGCTGGTTCCTGCGCATCGTCAGCACCCGCGTGCAGCGGCGGTTCCGCGACAAGGTGACGATTGCGCTCGAGGCGCACGTCGCGCGGCTGCAGGCGACGGTCGTCACGATCGCGCATCACGAGCGGCCCGACTACCTCGATCGCCTCGCCATGCTGCGCAACCAGGTGTTCGTGCTCGATCACATGTACATGTCGGTGTTCGCGACGTGCGGCTGGATCCTGCGGCTGGGCATCACGATCGCGCTGCTGGCGTCGGTCCATCCCGCGCTGGCGCTGCTCGCGGCGTTCGCGCTGCCGACGGTGCTCACGTCGACGTGGCGTCCCGCCGTGGAACGGGCCGCGCAGGAGCGCGCCGGCCAGGCGAATCGTCTGGCGCGGCACTTGTTCACGACGGCGACGACCGCCGCGCCTGGAAAAGAGGTCCGCGTCACGGGCATCGGCCGGCGGATCGCGGCGGCGCGCCGCGACGCCTTCGAGCGCGGCTACGCGCCGATCGCCGCGGCGCGCTGGGGATCGGCGGTCTGGCACACGCTCGCGTGGGCGGTCTTCGGCGCCGCGTACGTCGGCGCGATCGTGTTCGTCGCCGCGGTCGTGAAGGCGCCGCCGGCCGACGTGCTGCTCGTGCTCGCCGCCGGATCGCGGCTCTCGGCGTACGTCGGCGCGACGGTGGGCGAGATCGGATTCCTGCGGGGCTTCTGGATGGACGGCTCGCGCCGGCTCGCGTGGCTCGAGGACTACGCGGCGTCGCTCGCGTCGCAGGCGGATCGGCCGGTGCCCGGCGCGCTCGCGCGCGGCATCCGGCTCGAGGGCGTCTCGTTCGCGTATCCGGCGACGTCGCGCCTCGTGCTCGACGACGTGTCGGTCACGCTGCCGGCCGGCGCGATCGTCGCGATCGTCGGCGAGAACGGCGCCGGCAAGACGACGCTCGTCAAGCTGCTCGCGAAGATGTACGAGCCGACCTCAGGGTCGATCTTCGTCGACGACACGCCGCTCGCGCGCGTCCCGGCCGATGCGTGGCGCGCGCGGCTCGCGGGCGCGTTCCAGGATTTCTTCCGCTTCGAATTCCTCGCGCGCCAGACGATCGGGCTCGGCGACCCGCCGCGCGTCGACGACGAGCGCGCCGTCCTCACGGCGGCCGAGCGAGGCGGCGCCGACGACGTCGTCGAGCGTCTGCCGGCCGGGCTCGCCACGCAGCTCGGGAAGAGCTGGCCGCAGGGCGTCGAGGTGTCGTTCGGCCAGTGGCAGAAGCTCGCGCTCGCGCGCGGCTTCATGCGCGACGACCCGCTGCTGCTGATCCTCGACGAGCCGACGGCGGCGCTGGACGCTGAAACCGAGCACGCGCTGTTCGACCGCTACGCGGCCGCGGCGCGCGCGCGGCATCGCGCCGCTCGGGACGGCGGACCGATTACGCTGCTGGTGTCGCATCGGTTCTCGACGGTGCGGATGGCCGATCTGATCGTCGTCCTCGACGGCGCGCGCGTCGTCGAGGTCGGCGCGCACGAGGAGTTGATGGCGCGGGGCGGGCAGTACTCGCAGCTGTACGGCATTCAGGCGGCGGCGTACCGCTGATGCCGGCGCGCGACGATTTCGGGCGTCTCCGCGCGCGCGTCGTCGGAATCCTCACCCGTCCAGCCGCCGAGTGGCCGGAGATTGCCGGCGAGCGGACCGACCCGCCGACGTTGATGCGGCAGTACGCCGCGCCGCTGGCGGCGATTCCCGCCGTCTGCCCGTGGATCGGGCTGACCGTGATCGGTGCGTGGCTGCCGATCGTCGGCACGTATCGCGCGGGAATGGTGCGCGGGCTGGTCGGCACGGTCGTCGCGTGGCTGTTGGCGCTCGGCGGTCTGTACGTCGCGGCGCTCGTCGTCGACTGGCTGGCGCCGACGTTCAAATCGACGGGCGGAATCGTGCCGGCGCTGAAGCTGGTCGTGTACGCGTCGACGCCGGTGTGGATCGTCGGCGTGCTGAACCTGTTTCCGGTGTTCGTCCCGCTGACGCTGGTCGGCGTCGGCGGCTACGCCGGCGTCTGACTCCACTCCGACCTCCGGCGGTCAGGCGCCGAGCACACGCGCGAGATCGTTGAAGTCTTTCGAGGTGACGTCGACCGACGCGTCGCCGGCGAGATCCGGCTTGCCGCCGGGCCCGTACTCCAGCGGCCGCGTGACGAACGCGGTCTTCAAGCCGGCCGCCTTCGCCGCCCGCAGATCGCCAAGGTGCGCGGCGACCATCATCACCTCGCCGCGCGGCAGGGTGAGGAAGTCCGCCGCCGATTCGTACACCTCGTGGTCCGGCTTGTAGTGCCGCACGAGCTCCGCGCCAAGGACGCAGTCCCACGGCAGGCCTGCATGCTTCGCGAGATCCGTCATCAGCGCGATGTTGCCGTTCGACAGCGGCGCGATCGTGAACCGCTTCTTGAGGCGCGTCAGCCCGGCCACCGTGTCGGGCCACGCGTCGAGGCGATGCCACGCGCGATTCAGCGCGGTGCGCTCGTCCGCCGTCAGCGACGTCAGGCCGAACTGCGGCAGGAGCGTCTCGAGCGTCATCCGGTGGAGATCGTCGAGCCTCGTCCACGGCAGCTCGCCCCGGCGCACGCGGTTCATGCTCGGCCCGTAGCCGGCCCGCCACGCATCGGCGAACTTGTCTCCGTCGATCGTCAGCCCCTTGCGCGCCCCGAGCTGCCGGACCTCGCGCGAGACCGCGCTGCGCCAGTCGACGACCGTGCCGAAGACGTCGAAGACGAGCGCTTTGACGTCGGCGAGCTTCGGATCGACGGCGCCGGCGCTCTCTGCCGACGCGTCGAGTGCCGCGCACCGCCACGCCGCGACGCCCACCGGCCCGACGACGCTCGCGCGCAGCCACGATCTCCGCGAATACATGGTCATGGCGTCAATGTCCTTCGTGCTCCTTGCGGTACTCTTCTTCGGCGACGAGCTTGTCCTTGTTCTTCGCGATCTGCCGCTTGCGCGAATCCGCCACCGCCGCGCGGTGTCTGTCCTCGGTGTGCAGCGCGAACCCGGACAAGAGCTTCTCGACCGTGGCGCTCTGACACGATGGGCATTTCGCCGGCGGATCCTGCGGCCGGACGAGCGCCTCGAACTCGTGGCCGCACTCGTTGCAGTGGAAATCGTAGAGGGGCATAGCTCTGATTTCACCACGCTGACAGCACGCTGTCACGCTGAAAGGGAACTCACTCGGGCAGCGTCGCCTCGACGCGCTTCGGATCGATTCTCCACACGTTGCCGGCCTCGAGGTTCGACAGCCAGATCGAGCCGAGGCCGACGCGCACGGCGTCGCCGCCCTTCCCGTAAAACTGCTGGACGACGGTGTTGGTCGACGGATCGATCCGCGACAGCGGATACTCGAACGCCGTCACCCACACCGATCCCTCGCCGACCGCGATGTCGCCGCCGCCGCCGGGCACGCCGACCTCGATCGTCGCCGTCACCTTGTTCGTCTTCGTGTCGATGCGCGACACGCTGCCGTCGCCCTGGTTGAGCGTCCACACGCTGCCCGCGCCCGCGGCGACGAAGCGCGGCGACTTGCCGACCGGAATCGTCTCGACGATCAGGTTCGTGTGCGGATCGACGCGCGTCACGACGCTCTTGTCCGTGCTCGTCGCCCAGATCGCATCGTCGCCGAACGCGAGGCCGTACGATCCGGCGGCGACGTAGACTTCGGCGACCAGCGCGTTGGTCGCCGGATCGAAGCGCGCGAGCGTCCCTTTCGCG
>Ga0209474_10002573_pt1 | contig 16553 bp, 18 predicted proteins | sample GraSoiAngelo_145_FD_185902 | JGI IMG/M metagenome (GOLD analysis project Ga0209474, IMG submission 185902) | Grasslands soil microbial communities from the Angelo Coastal Reserve, California, USA - 14_1009_05_20cm (SPAdes) (version 2) | ecosystem: Environmental > Terrestrial > Soil > Grasslands...
CCTTCGCGTAGCTGTCGGTGGTCAGCAACGTGACCAGGTAATTCATCCGGCGCAGCAACCGCGAGCCCCAGCGAGCGATGTTGTAGCCGCGCCAGCCGTAGCGGGTGTCGGCGATGAACGCCGGGACGGGCGAGAGGAGCGCCAGTAGGGCCAGCAGCGGGCTGACCGCGACGAGCAACGCGATCATCGTGATGAACGTCAGCGTCGTCTGCACCAGGCCGAAGGCGGTCGAGATCATCTGAACAGGCCGGTTGATCGAATCGGTTTGCGCTCGCCGCAGCAGATCGTAGGAGGCGGGATCTTCATAGAACGCCAGGTCGAGCGAGGCGGCTTTTTCCATCACCATCAACTGGATCCGCATCGACACGGCGTTCTGCAAGAGCTGCTGCGTGATGTTCCGGACGGTGCTGAGGAAGGCGATCAGGGCAAAGATGAGCAGTTGCACGACCGCCAGGAAGACGATCGCGTTCAGCGAGGTAAAGACCAGGTGCCAAGGGCCAAGGTCGATCGGGTTTCGGTCGGGGATGTGCTTCTGGTTGATGATGATTCCCGCGACGACGGCGTTAACAAGGAGCTTCGAGGTATAGGCGGACATGGCGGGAACGACGCCCGCCACCACGGTGGCGGCGAACAGTCCCGCGGTGATCCGAGGGCTGGCGTCCCACACCAGCCGGATGACCTCGGGAAGGGCCGCCGTCGTGCCTCGGACCGACTCCTTCAGGTTCCGCCACCGGCTGCGAAGGTCTTTCGGCCCTTGCGGCTGGACCGGTTCCTCGATGACTGGATCGCCAGTCAGGCCGCTGTTGGCAGGTCCGGTGTCGGGATTCCGGGAGCGCTGCCGTCCCCACATCCAGAATGGAGGGCCCCCGCCATGGCCCGGGGGCATCATGAAGGTCGGCTTTCCGTCTCCGGCATGCCGGCGGCCGTGGCCAGGATGGCGTCGGCGTCGCGCGCGAGGTCCCGGACAATGTCGCCGGCGGGCTTGATGTCATTGACGACGCTGCAGGATTCGCCTGCCCAGAGCGGCGCGTACTCGATGTCGCCGTCGAAATCCGGGGGCGCCACGCCGATCGCGTAACGGGGCCAATCAACAATGTCGCCCGATCCAATCCGCCGCCTGCCGATCGAGGTCCCCTCGCCGGGACGGTTTCCGGAGGGCGGGCGCCCCGCTGCCTCCCACTCGGCGAGCGTCTTGTTCCGCAACGTTCGGTGCGGCGCGTTTGGCCACCAGACGTCATAGAGCTCGTTGAGGACGGTATCGCTCGCGGTGCCCTCGACGATGCGCTGCTTGTACGCGGGATGGGCCGAGAATTCATCGCTTGCGACGAAACGTGTGCCCAGGGAGACCCCCTGCGCTCCCAGGCCGATCGCCCGCGCGACCCCCGCGCCGTCCCCGATGCCGCCCGAGGCGAGCACCGGCCTGGGCGTGATCGCCTCGACCACCGCCGGCAGCAGTGTCCAGATCGATGTCGTGCCCTCGACGTGTCCGCCAGCCTCGACCCCCTGAGCGATCACGGCGTCGACTCCGGCGGCGGCGGCCGCTTTCGCCTCGTCGAGCGAACCGACCTGGATGATGATCCGAACACCATGTCGGTGTGCTTCCTCCACGTACGGCGCTGGATCGCCCCAGAAGAGGATGACGGCCGCCACCCGCTCGGTAATCGCGGCACTCACTTGCTGGCGCGTGATCGCCTTGTCCTCGTCGGAAGAATCGCGCTCGTCGATGATGAAGTTGACCCCGAATGGCCGCGGGGTTCGGTCGCGAACCTGGGCGATCAGCCCCGGGATCGCGTCTGGAAGAAAGGCGGATGCCCCGATAACCCCGAAGCCGCCGGCGTTGGAGACCGCCGCAGCGAGATCGGGGCCCGCTCCTGTCCCCATGCCAGCCGAAAATATCGGGTACTCGATTCCCAGGTCCCGGCAAAGGGGAGTGCGAAGCCCTTGGGCCATGTCAGGCATTGTCGCTTACGGCGATGGCCTCAACTTCGAGCAGGTTGGCCTAGACTTGCCAGGCCTGAGCGGAAAAATCGCCAGGCGCCACCAGTCTGCCTTCGGCATCCATGGACACCTGGCCCGATACGAATACGATTCGGCCGACCGGATGCGACCACGACCTGGGTGTAGGCGGCCGGGTGCCGCCGTCAATCTTAGATTTTGCTTACCAAGCGCTCAGATTCGGCTCATCTCGATAGCCTTCAATCGAAAGACTGTCATTGTCAACGCCCAGGGAGGACGCCATGATCAACCGACCGCAGCTGGCTCAACCGGAAAGCGCGAGCCCCACCGAGACGGCGCGCGAGCTGGCCGCCCGCGTTCCGGCGCCGATCGAACAGATCCTGTTCGAGGTCAAACGCCTGATCGTAGGTCAGGACCGGCTGCTGGAGCGGTTGCTGATCGCGTTGCTGGCTGAGGGCCATGTCCTGCTCGAAGGCGTGCCCGGCCTGGCGAAAACCGTCACCGTCAAAGCGTTTGCCCAGGTCATCGGCGGCGCTGCCGGTCGGATCCAGTTCACCCCGGACCTGGTGCCCGCTGACCTGATCGGCACGCGGATCTACAATCCGGGTCGCGGCGATTTCACCACCGAACTTGGCCCCGTGTTTTGCAATCTGCTGCTCGCCGATGAGATCAACCGGGCGCCGGCCAAGGTGCAGTCCGCGCTGCTCGAGGCGATGCAGGAACGTCAGGTCACGATTGGCAAAGAGACCCATCAGGTTCCCGACCCGTTTGTCGTGCTGGCCACCGAGAACCCGATCGAGACTGACGGCACCTATCCGTTGCCGGAGGCTCAGCTCGACCGGTTCATGCTGAAGGTGCTGGTCGATTACCCCTCCTTCCAGGAAGAGGTCGTCGTGGTCGAACGCATCACCGGTCCCGAGATCGAGCTGCACCAGGTCGTCACGCTCGATCAGCTCAAGGAGATGCAGAAAGCCGTGACGGAGGTCTACGTCGACCCGGCGGTGCGTACCTATGCCGCCACCCTGGCCTATGCCAGCCGCCCTGGCAAGGTGAAGGGGCTCGAGGATCTTGCCCCATCGATTGCCTACGGCGCCAGCCCGCGCGCGTCCATCAACCTGGTCGCTGCCGGCCGGGCGCTGGCCTTCATGCGCGGCCGCTCCTACGTGCTGCCGCACGACCTCAGTGAAGTCGCCCCCGAGGTGATCCGTCACCGGCTGGTTCTCACCTACGAGGGAATCGCGGCCGGCGTCACCGCCGAGACTGTGGTTCGCCGCGTGCTCGACCGCTTCCCTCCGCCGCGCATCGATCTTGGAGACCGGGTTGCCTCCTGACGCCATCACCGGCACGGTGCGGATCGATGAGCTGATGCGCCGGTCGCGCTGGCCGGTGCTGCGCCGGCTCGGGTTTCACCCGGGTGGCGATGAGCGATCCTCGTTTCGAGGCGCGGGCCTGGAGTACACGGATGTCCGCGAGTACCAGGCGGGCGACGACCCGCGGACCATCGAGTGGAACATCACGGCCCGGTCAGACCGCCCGTACGTTCGTGAGTCGCTACCCGATCGCGGCCTCGATGCCTGGCTGCTGATCGACGTAACCCGCTCGCTCGATTGGGGCACGGCGCGCTGCCTCAAGCGCCAGCTGGCGCTCGAGTTTTCGGCAGTCGTCGGCCAGCTGCTGATCGGGCGCGGCAACCGGGTCGGGGCGCTGCTGTTCGACCAACGGGTACGCGCCATCATCCCTCCATCCTCCGGCCGAACTGCGCTGTTGCAGCTGGTCGCCCGGGTCAATCACGCCGCAGAAAGTCCGGCGGATGGACCGACCGACCTTGGCCGGGCGCTGACCGAAGCCGGCCGCCTGGTCCGCCGCCCGTCGCTGTTCATCGTTCTCAGTGATTTCATGACGCCGGACGGCTGGCAACAACCAATGAGCTCGCTGGCGCTTCGCCACGAAGTCATTGCGGTCTGGATCCGAGACCCGAGAGAGGGCGAGATTCCGGATGTCGGCATCGTCACCTTCGAGGATCCCGAGAACGGACAACAGATCCTGGTTGACACACGGAGCGCGCACCTGCGGGCCCGTTTTCAGGAGGCAGCCCAGGGGCAACGCGACGCGATCCGGAAGGATCTTTTGCGGGCGCGCGCCGCCGTGGCCGAACTGAGCACAACCTCCGAGGTGGTGCCGCAGCTGATTCGATTCATCAAGCAACGGGAGGCCCAGCGCGGCCGGCGGCTTGCGCCGGCGACGCCGTGAGCTTCCAGTCTCCCTGGCTGCTGCTCGGTCTGCTGGCCATTCCGCTGCTGGTCGGGCTCTATGTCACGAGCCAGCGACGGCGCCGCGCCTACGCGGTGCGATTCACGAACCTCGCTCTGCTCAGCCAGGTGATGGGCAAGGGACCCGGCTTTCGCCGGCACCTCCCGGCGATCCTTTTCATCGCGGGCCTCGCGGGGTTGCTCCTCTCGATGGCGCGCCCGCAGGCGAGCATCCGGATCCCGAAGGGCCAGACCAGTGTGATGCTGGCGGTCGATGTCTCCGGGTCGATGGCCGCGACCGACGTGCAGCCGACCCGGATCGCGGCGGCCATCGCTGCCGGTCGGACCCTGATCGACAAGCTGCCGGCCAACGCCCAGGTCGGCCTGGTGATTTTCAACTCGCAGGCGCAGGTCATTCAGCCGCTCACCCAGGACAAGGGTTCGGTCAAAGATGCGCTGGGGACCCTGGCGCCCGGTGGTGGCACCGCCATCGGTGACGCCATCCAGGTCGCGGTGGCGCAGCTCGCCAATATCACGGATCCGAACGGCCCGAAGTCTCAGAATTCAGCCATGGTCGTGTTGCTAACCGACGGCACGTCAAACACCGGCATCGATCCGATGACCGCGGCGACCAACGCCACACAAGCCAAGATCCCGGTCCAGACGGTCGGCATCGGGCAACGCAACCAGACGACACTGCTTGGCGGGCGGATCGTCGACGGGGTGGATGAGCAAGCTCTGCAGCAGATCAGTAGCGCCACCGCCGGCCACTACTACTATGCGGCCGATGAGGCTCAGCTCAGCAAGATCTATAGCGAGCTGGGTTCACGGATTGGTTGGGTCACAACCAAGCTCGACCTCACGGTACCGTTGCTGGCCTTCGGCACCTTCATCCTCGTTGTCGGCGGCCTGTTCAGCCTCCGCTGGTTCCGATTGCTGCCCTAGGCTCCTGAAGCGAGGCTGCTGGCTGGGCGCGCGCGGCGTTAGCATATGACGGGGTCCGAGCCGACAACCTGAACTGGAGGTAGACGCATGCCGACGTACATGGACGTTCACGAGGGAATGCACGTGACACTGCAGCAGCTGATGGAGGCCCATAAGAAGGATGTCGAGGCGCAGAAGGGGACGGGGGTCGAGTACGTCCGCTACTGGCTCGACTCCAAGGCGGGCAAGGTGTTCTGCCTGGCCAAGGGCCCGAACAAGGAGGCGGTCGAGGCGGTCCATCGCACGGCTGGCCATCCGGCAAATGAGCTGTACGAGGTGAGCGAAGGCTCCTGACCTTCGGTCAGCGCGCGGCGGCCGGCTGCCGGACCCCCGGCAGGTGGCGCTCGGCCGGTCCGGTATAGACCTGCCGCGGCCGGGCGATTTTCTGCTCCGGATCGAGCAGGCCCTCCTGCCACTGGGCCAGCCAGCCCGGCGTTCGACCGATGGCGAACAGCACCGGGAACATGTCGACCGGAAACCCGATGGCGGCGTAGATGATGCCGGAGTAGAAGTCGACGTTGGGATACAGGCGATGTTTGATGAAGTAGTCGTCCGCCAGGGCGACCCGTTCCATCTCTAACGCGATATCGAGAAGCGGGCTGCGCCCGGTGACCGCCAGTACATCGTCGGCCACCTTCTTGATGATGCGGGCCCGCGGGTCATGGTTCTTGTAGACCCGGTGACCGAACCCCATCAGCCGCAGCTCGCCGGCTCGCACCCGCTTGACGTACTCGGGGATCCGGCTAATCGAACCTATCTCCTTCAGCATGCGCAACACCTGCTCGTTGGCGCCACCGTGCAGCGGCCCGTAGAGGGCGGCCGAGGCCGCGGCGGTCGCCGAGAATGGGTCGGCATGTGAGCTTCCCACCGCCCGCATCACGTTCGTCGAGCAATTCTGCTCGTGGTCCGCGTGCAGGATGAGGAGCACGTCGAGCGCCCGCTCCAGCACCGGGTTGGGCTCGTATTTCAGCTCGGTTGCCTTCCACATCATGTTGAGGAAGTTGCCGGAGTACGAAAGGTCGTTGTCCGGATAGGCGAACGGCATACCGATCGCGTGCCGATAGGCAAACGCCGCCAGGGTTGGCATCTTCGCGATCAGCCGCAGGATCTGCAGGCGGCGACTTTCGGCTTTGGAGATGTCCTTGGCGTCGGGGTAGAAGGTCGAGAGCGCTCCCACGGTGCCAACCAGGATGCCCATCGGATGAGCATCGTGATGAAAACCATCGATTAACTTCTTGATGTTTTCGTGCAGCAGGGTGTGATGGGTGATCGCCTCGACCCACTCGCGGGCCTGCTCGGGATCGGGCAGCTCGCCATGGATCAGGAGATAGGCCACCTCGAGAAAGCTGCTTTTATCGGCCAGCTCTTCGATGGGATAACCCCGGTAGCGGAGGATGCCGCGCTCGCCATCGATATAGGTGATGGCACTGCGACAGCTGGCTGTGTTGAGGAAGGCGGGATCGTAGCTCATCATCCCGGTGCCGGCCCCGTCCGTCGTGATCTTCTGGAGTTCTGTGGCCGGGATCGCGCCGTCCCGAATGGGAATCTCGTAGCGGCGGCCGGTGCGATTATCGACGACCGATAGCGTCTCTTCAGGCATTGACTCCCCCGAGTTTAGTCGGGCCGTAGGCGCTTCAGGATGCGCCGGCCGCACCCAGACGGCGAACCCGCCTGACTCACCATCACGGCGCATGATATGCGGCCGGCCGGCCCGCGTTGATCAGCAGGGCGATCAGCAGCGCGGCTACCATCAGGATGGCGGCGGCCCAGCTGGTCGCCGTCGCGTAGCCATGAACCAGCGCCTGCGCGATCAGGCCAGCTGAGGGTTTCAGGCCGTTGCCGAGGTAGGCGACGGTCGCACTCGCCGCGATCGTGTTCAGCACCGCCGTCCCGAGCGACGCGCCGACCTGGGTTGCGGCATTGACGGTCGCGGCCGCGACGCCGGCCTGTCGCGGATTCACACCAAGAGTTCCAATGTTGAAGGCGGGCGCCATCACGCAGGCGATGCCGATGCCCAGCAGAACTTCCGCGGGGAGCACCAGGGTGAGGTAGCCACTGTTGACCTGCAGCTGGGTGAGGACGAACATCCCTGCTGCCGCGACCAGTGCCCCGGGGGCCATGATCGCACGGGCGGGAATCCGCGGCATCAACACGCTGGCGATGCCCCAGGAACCGGCTTGTGAGGCGAGCGTCAGCGGCACGAACGCCAGGCCCGCCTGAAGCGGTGGGTAGCGAAGCACCACCTGCAGGTAATAGGTGAGGAAGAGGAAGGCGCCGAACATGGCGGCGATGGCGAACGCGGCCGCGAGGTAGGCGCCGCCGCGATTGCGGTCGAGGACGATGCTCAAGGGGAGAAGCGGCGCCGCGGCGCGGGCCTCGCGGACGGCGAAGCCGATGAGGAGCGCCGCACTCGCCGCAAGCAGCCCGATCACGGTGCCGGATCCCCAGCCCGCGGAGACCGCCTGGGTGCAGCCATAGACGAGCGCGACCAGCCCGCCGGTCGCGAGCACCACACCCGGAAAGTCGAAGCGCTGACGGTGACCGCCGTTCCCGCCCCTTAGCACCCGCCAGCCTCCGACCGCCGCCACGAGCGCGATCGGCACGTTGACGTAGAGGCACCAGCGCCAGTCCAGGTATTCGGTGAGGGCGCCGCCCAGCAGAAGCCCGAGCGCCGCGCCACTTCCGGCGATCGCGCCGTAAAGGGCGAACGCCCTGGCTCGCTCGCGCGGCTGCGTGAACGTCACCGCCAGCAGCGAAAGGGCCGTCGGCGCGAGCAGCGCCGCGAAGGCGCCCTGGGCCGCTCGCGCGAAGAGCAGGACGAGGAAGCTCTGTGCGGAGCCGCCGACAACCGACGCCAGGGCAAAACCGCCAAGACCGATGAGGAATGCGCGCCGGCGTCCGATCGTATCCGCGATCCGTCCTCCGACCAGCAGCAAGCCGCCAAACGCAAGGGTGTAGGCGGTGATCACCCACTGCCGCTCGGCGTCGGACGCGCCCAGGGCCCGCTGCGCCCAGGGCAGCGCGATGCTCACGATGGTCGCATCCAGCGCGGTCATCAGCTGGGCAAGGGCGATGAAGGCGAGCCCGATCCACCGGCGGTCAGCCGCCTGCGGATGCGTGGGCTCAGCCCGCTGCAGGGCGGAGCTCATTTCGGCTCCCTCGCGCCGGGAGCAGGCCGGCCACCAGCCCCACGGCAATGGCCAGCACGATGACCACGACCGAGGTGAGCGCCGACGGCTTGAGGGTCATGAGAAAGAGGATGCCGACCGCCATCGCCAGGCGGACGTCGAGTGAAAGCAACAGCACCCGATCGCGGAGCGCGGTTCGCAATTCGTCTGGCAGGGGGTCCGCTGCGCGGTTGACGGCGGGCCCGATGCGGGCCATCCGCAAGCCGGTACCGACCCCGCCCACGGCAGCCAGCAGAACGAAGCTGGCGAGAGCAACAACGATCCAGCCTCTCGGCCCCCCGTAGGTCGCCATCAGGTAAAGACCGGCGATGAGGATCACTCCGAGCGAGGCAGGGGCCAGCCGCATGACGATCCCTCGAGAGATGCGCAACCACAGCAGGGCCTCGTCGCGCCGAGTGGCGCCCCGCAGTCCGCGCAGCCCGATCGCCTCGATGGTGTAGGCGGCGATCAGCCCGAAGGCGCCCAGGATGTGAGCGAAAAGCACCAGGTTATGGACCATGTCGAATCGAGCCTCCTTCTATCGCGGTTGCCGCTACCGATATTTCGTTGTATATACTGACTGATGAAATAAACCGATGTCAAGTCTGAGATGAGCCCAAGGCCCTACCGTCTCGGTCAGCGACAGGTGGCTGCGGACGAGACCCGATCGAGGATTCTGAAGGCCGCCCGCGAGCAGCTCGAGAAGGAGGCCAGCTTCAGCCTCGACGCAGTGGCGCGCCGCGCGGACGTCGCGCGGATGACCGTCTACTACCAGTTCGGCTCACGGCGCGGCCTGCTCGAGGCGCTCTTCGACGATCTCGCGGCCCGGGGCGGGATCCCGCAATTACCGTCGGCGTTCCAGGAGCCGGACCCGATGGCGGCGCTGGACCGGCTGATCGAGATCTTCGCTCACTTCTGGTCATCCGCCCGGGTCGTGCATCGCCGGTTGCGGGCGATCGCCGTGCTCGACCCGGAGCTCCTCCAGACGCTGGCCGATCGAAATGAGTTTCGCCGCAGAGGGTTGCGGGTGATCCTGTCACGGCTCGCGACACCAGTCGAAAGCCAGCCGATCGACGACCTGGTGGATCTCCTGTTTGTCCTGAGCAGCTTTGAAAGCTTTGACATGCTCGCCGGCAGCGATCGCACGCCCGACGAGGTCGTGCCGACCGTGAAGCAGGCGGCCGCCGCCATCCTGCGCGGCAGCCGCTAGACCGTCTGCGTAAAGCCCCGCTGCGGGTCGATCGGGCCCATCAGGTTGCGGTCGGGATCGAGCACGATCGCGTAGCGCCCGCCCCAGAATGCGTCGTGCGGCGCGAGCCGGCTGCGATAGCCCGCGCTAGTCAGTTCGGCGTGGAGTCGGTCGACTTCCGTGCTCGACGGCAGGGCAAACCCAATCACATTGCGGCCGCCCGGCGCGGGCGCCTCATCGAGCCCGGGGTTCCAGGTGCGCGCCCCGGCGATGTTGTCGAACTCGAGGCCGAACCCGTTCGCCATCGAAACGGACGTGTGCCGCGCGCCACTTCCTGGCGGCCATTCGACAGGGTCCTTGATGGTGAGGCCCAGGCGACGGTAGAAGTCGAGCGCCTGTTCCATGTCCTGGACCACCAGGTTGATCTGGCTCAGGGTCGCTGATAGCTCGCTCAGGATGGGTAGCGTTCCTCGAACACCAGATCGCTGAGCGGCTTTCGCTTCCCGCGCCGCGGAGCCCGAGCGGGATATCCGATCGAAATCGCCGTCCGCACCACTTTCGGACCGGGCACCCCCAGGATGTCTCTGGCTTTCGGGCGTCCTTCCGGCGAAAACCAGGCGATCGAAGCGCCGAGGCCATGGGCGGCGGCGGCGAGCATGATCCGTTCGGCCAGCCGGCCTTCGTCGAAGGTTTCGCCTTCGGCCCATTCGCCCGGCATCACCAGGATCATGGCCAGTGCAGCGCCGCGCAGGTGGCCCGCGTATCCGCCGACACCGGCCAACGCCTGCAGGCTATCCGGTTTGCGGACGACGATGATCTGGGCGAACTGGCGATTGCTCGCGCTGCCCGACCAGCGCGCCACCTCGAGGATGTCCTGCACGACAGCATCAGGAATCGGCTGTCGCTTGAACTCCCGAACCGCCCGAAGGCTCCGCAGGAAATCAGTGATCTGTCGGGGATTTGTCACCTCGGTCACGGTTTCACACCAGCCTAACAAGTCAGTCTTGATCGACTCTCGGTCCGTAATCCTTTCGAAAGGCAGCCGGCCGCATCCTCTGGTCATCAACGATTCGAGGAGGTGATCAACCATGAACCGGATGCGAAGGATGTTTGTCGGCGCCGCGATCGCCGGCTCGCTCTTGGGTGGCGGCGTCATCGGCGCTGCGCTGGCCGGCCCGCTGGCCGCGAGTGCCGCGACCTCGGGCACGGCGGCAGCCGCCACGTCGCCGAGCGCCAACTCGGGCAAATTCGTCCCGAACGAGGATGCGACCCACGAAGCGGGTGAGAGCGCGGCACGGGAGGCCCAGGAGAATGCCGGCCAGGTCCCGACAGTCCCATAACGCGGACCAAGGGATACGGGAGGGGTCGGACCGTCCGGCCCCTCTCGCGTTTGTCTCGATCGGCTGCGGCACACTATTAGCGTCATGAAAACGAAAGGAAGGCCGGAGCAGGATAGGATCGGGTGAAAGGACGTTGAGCATGCCTCGTGTCGACCTGGTCCGGTCCGGCGCCCAACGCGTGGCCCTGGCAGCGACCGGCGTTGTTGCGGCACTCTACCTTCTGATCGCAGTTGCGGTCGTCTTGATCGTGACCCATAACCTCACGGCCGACGTGGACACCACGCTGTCGAAATGGCTAACCGCCATGGCCGCTCAGCGGAGCGGTCCCAGCCGTGGTTATCAGGGACCTCCGGGCGCACCACGCTTTGAGGCGCCCGTCCTGTGGTGGAGGTTTCATCCGGACGGCAACTACGCGGATAGCAGCGCAGAGGCAGCCACCGTCAATCTCCCAGCACCGTACAGCCGGATCCAGGCGCCCCAGACGATAACCGTATCCGGAACAGATTTGCGTGTCGCGGGCGAACTCACCGGAGACGACTGGACCGTTGTCGGCCAGTCGATGGTCACCGTCGACCAGGCCCGCGCCAATCTGATCCAGGCTGAACTGCTGATCGGACCGGTGCTCTTGCTCGTGGTTTTCCTCGGTGCGTTCGCGATCGGCCGTCGCGTCGCCGCGCCGATCGAGCAGGCGCGCCAGCGGCAGATGGACTTCACCGCCAATGCGTCACACGAGTTGCGAACGCCGCTGGCCGTGATCCAGGCGCAGACATCACTGGCGTTGACCCACCCGCGAGACGCCGATTGGTACCAGCGGGCATTCGCGCGAGTCAACGAAGAAAGCAAGCGAATGCGGGTCATGGTGGATGACCTGCTCTGGCTCGCTCGCTTCGAAGCGATGCCGCCGAGCAAGACGGAACCGGTCGACGTGGCCATCATGGCGCGGCAGGCGGCGGACCGCTTTGCCGCCATTGCGGAAGCCCGCCAACAGCGGCTCAGTGTCCGGCTCAGTGGAGAATCGCACGTGATCGCGGCGCTCCCTGAGTGGCTCGACCACCTCATCGGGGTCCTGCTGGACAACGCGTGCAAGTACACGCCCGACGGCGGCACGATCGACCTACGGGTGGCGGCCGACGGCGGCAAAGTGTTGCTCGCGGTCGACGATTCGGGTCCCGGTATTCCACCGGAGCGGCGCACCCAGATCTTTGAGCGATTCCATCGCGAGACCGACCAGGCTGGTGGAGCCGGCCTCGGCCTGGCGATCGCCGATGCAGTGGTTCGGGCCACGAACGGCCGATGGGAAGTGGGGGCATCGGCGGCCGGCGGGGCGAGCATGGCGGTTACCTGGCCCCGGCTGCTCGGCCGGCCGGCATTGAACCGGGCGGGATCACCCGAGTTCCCGCCGCTTGCGTCGCTCGACGCCTAAGCGCGCCTCACCCTTTTCTTACCCGCCTATCACGGATCTGCAAGGTAGCGGGGCGCAGCATGTCGATATGAACTCTCTAACCCCGACCCAACGAGACCGGGGGCTGCAGCGGCTGCAGCGGCTGACGTTCGCCGCGGCGGCCGGCGCATCGGTGGCGGTCCTCGGCGTCAGCTACGTGGCGGCAGCCTCGTACGCCGGAACGTCCTCGAGCGCATCGAGCACCGCCCTCAATTCCTCCTCATCGAGTAGCACGGACAGCAGTTCCACGACCTCAGCGAGCCCGAGCGCGACGGCGAGCAGCGACAGCCTGCCAAGCGCCACCGCGGCACCGACCACGGCCGGCAACGGCAGCGGCACGGTGACCAGCGGAGGTTCATGATGGCGGTCGCGCTCAAGAGCTGGAAGGCCCTCGGCACCTCGGTGCATGTCGTGACGACGGACGAGGCCGCGCTGGGCCGAGCCGAAGTGGCAGTCAGCGACGTCCTGCTGGATGTGGATTCAACCTACAGCCGCTTCCGCCCGGACAGCGAGCTCAGTCACCTCAACGCCAGTGCGGGCCGGCCCGTCGGCGTCAGTCCGCTGCTCGCCACCGCGCTCGCTGCGTCGTTGCGGGCGGCGCGGCTGAGCAACGGCGCAGTGGACCCGACGGTCGGCACCGCCGTCAGGCTGGCGGGCTATGACGACGACTTCTCAAAGATCGTGGAAGACGGTGGCCCGATCACGCTCCGCGCCTGGCGGATCGCCGGCTGGCGCACGGTCCGCTTCGATGCTGTGTCGCGGCGGGTTCTCCTCCCGGCGGGCGTCGAGCTCGACCTCGGCTCGACCGGCAAGGCGCTCGCCGCCGACCTGGCAGCCAGCGCTGCCCACGGGGTAGTGAAGGCCGGTGGGGTGATGGTCAGCCTTGGTGGCGACATTGCCACCGCAGGCACGCCACCGCCTGGAGGCTGGCGGATCCTGATCGCCGAAGACAGCCGGGTGGCGCCCGATTCCGATGGACAGGTGATCCGCGTCGGCAGCGGCGGGGTTGCGACGTCGAGCACAACCGTGAGGCGCTGGACGCGCGGGGGCACCGTCCTGCATCACATCATCGATCCCGCGACCGGCCTTCCCACCATGGGGCCGTGGCGTACCGTCACGGTGGTGGCGGCTACCGCCGTCGACGCGAACATCGCGGCGACCGCCGCCATCGTGCAGGGCGAGGCCGCCATCGACTGGCTGACGGTCCATGGCCTGCCGGCGAGGCTGGTGGAAAACGACGGAACCATCCACTACATCGGACCGTGGCCCGATCCGAATGGCGGGGCGGCATGAGTGACACCATCCTCTGGTACGCGACCCGCGGCGCCGGTGTCGTCACGCTCATCCTCCTCAGCGGGGTCGTCGTGCTCGGCATCGTCTCCAGCATGCGGTGGCAAACTCCTGCTTGGCCTCGTTTCCTCACCACCGGCTTCCACCGCAACCTGGCGCTGACGACCCTGGCCTTCCTCGCCCTGCACATCATCACGGCCGTCGTCGATCCTTTCACGGCACTGGGTTGGAACGCCGCACTCATTCCTTTTTCTTCTTCCTACCGCCGTTTCTGGCTGGGGCTCGGCGTGGTGGCCGTCTATCTGCTGCTGGCCATCACGATCACCAGCCTGTTACGCCCATTGTTCGGCTACCAGGCCTGGCGGGCAGTGCACTGGCTCGCCTACGCGATGTGGCCGGTCGCCGTGATCCACGGGATCGGCACCGGGACGGATACCCGCTTCCTGTGGATGTGGGCGATCGAGGCCGTTTGCATCGGCGCCGTTGTGGCGGCGGCTGCCTGGAGGTGGGGGCGCACATCACCGACCGCGTGGCGGGAGGTGCGCGTCAATGGATAGGCTCCTATCCGGCCCGCCGCTCACCGCCGGCGCAGAGAGCTACGGTGCTCACCAGCAGCGCTTTGGTCTGCTCCCAGCGGCCGCGGCGCGCTCGTTGATCGGCCGGCTGGAGGCGAGCAACCTCGCCGGGCGCGGTGGGGCAGGGTTCCCGGTCGGCCGCAAGTGGCGCGCGGTGGCGGAGCGGGCCAATCGGAAGGGTGTCGTGCTAGCCAACGGCGCCGAAGGTGAGCCGTTGAGCTTGAAGGATCGCACGATCATGGCGGCGCGACCGCATCTCGTGATCGACGGGGCCGTGCTGGCGGCCGACGCCGTGGGCGCGGACGACATCATCTTCTATGTCGGTGCGGAGCACCAGGCGGCGGAGGCGGCGATGCGGTACGCCCTGACGGAGCGGTCGGCTGATTTACGAGGCCGTGCCCGTCTCATCCAGGCACCGCGAGGCTATGTGGCCGGCGAGGAGTCGGCAGCGGTGCATTTCGTCAACGCCGGCGATGCGCGGCCGACGATCACGCCGCCGCGGCCGTTCGAGCGCGGGGTGGGCGGCCGGCCGACCCTGGTGCAGAACGTCGAGAGCCTGGCAGCAGCAGCGCTGGTCGCCCGGGGCGATGACGCCGGCACGAGCCTGGCCACGCTCTCCGGCGCCGTGCGCCGCACCGGTGTCATGGAGATCGGGCTCGACGCGACGCTGGCCGAGGTTGCCGCCAGTGGGGGGGGCCTGGTGCGTCCCGTCCAGGCCGTTCTGCTCGGTGGGTACTTCGGGGGATGGGTGGACATCAACGACGTCTGGGCTCGGCCGCTGGCGCCGGGTTCGCTGCGCGCGCATGGCCATGCCTTCGGATGCGGCGTGCTTTATTTCCTGGCGGAAGAGACCTGCGGCGTCGAGGCGACGGCCCGGATCATCGGATACCTCGCCTCCCAAAGTGCGCGCCAGTGCGGCCCATGCCTGTTTGGCCTGGGCGCCATCGACGCGGCCTGTCGCCGGTTGGCCGCGCGGTCGGCGCAGCCGGACGACCTGAAACGGATAGCCCGCTGGAGTGGCCAGCTTGCCGGTCGTGGAGCCTGCAAGCATCCGGACGGCGCGACCGGACTTTTACGCAGCGCGCTCGGCGTCTTTGCCGATGACTATGCCGCGCACCAGCGGGGCTTCTGCGTGCACCGGGCGCCGGCGGTTGGACGGCCGGTCGCGATGGCTGAGGCGGTCGCGTGATGCGCGAACAGCTGCAGGTCGACCGGATCCGCTGCGACGGTCACGGCCTCTGTGCCGAGCTGTTGCCGGAGGTGATCGCGCTCGATGACTGGGGATATCCGATCGTCAAGGCCGGGACCCTCGCGCCTGCCCTGCTCGAGCATGCTCGCAAGGCCGTCGCCGCGTGTCCCGTGCTGGCGCTCACGCTGGGCCGATAGCCTCGACGCCGCCGTCAAACTCGCGCGAGAATGCCCGGTCCTTTCCGGCGGCGGCAGCATCGAGGTGGCCGAAACCTTCAACGCGATGTAGGGCGGGTCTCGACCATGCAGGCGAAGCGGCTGCGTCGGTGACGGGGCCGCTTTAGCAGGTGATGTGCAGTACCGCATTGGTGGGCTTCGCGGTTGTCTTTAGAAGAGCGATCGCTTCCTCAGTCGGCACGGCCACCAGCTCGACCCCTCGGCGCCGGGCCTCGCGCTCGACCTCCGGCATTACCGGCAGCGAGCCTTCGGCGCCAGTTCCCACGACCAGAGTTGCGCACTTCCACGGGATGTTCTCCTCGGTCGACAGCGGAGTGTGCCCAAACCGGTCGCGAAACGGCTTCGAGGCTTTCTTCTTCCGCTTCCTCACCTTTCCGCGGTCGAGGACGACATCGTTCTCATAGATCTTGCCGTCGATCCGAATGGAGCCGAAGCTGAACCGATCGACACGCATCTCCTCCTACGCTAGCATTGCCCGCGATGAGCGAGACCGTCGGGCTGGTTGTGATCGGCGCCGGCCAGGCGGGCCTGGCGGTCAGCCACGAGTTGACCGAGCTCGGCATCGAGCACGTCGTTCTCGAGAAGGGGAGGATCGGACAAACCTGGCGCGACCGGTGGGAGAGCTTCTGCCTGGTCACCCCGAACTGGTCGGTGCAATTGCCCGGCCATCTCTACGACGGCGATGACCCCGACGGCTTCATGCCCAAAGATGAGATCGTCGCCTATCTCGAGCGCTATACCGACCGATTCGGGGCACCCATTGGGGAGGGCGTAGAGGTCCGATCGCTGGCCCGTGGCGCTGATTCGAACTTCGTACTCGAGACCACGGCAGGTCAGATGCAGGCGCGCACCGTCGTCGTCTGCACCGGCGCCTACCAACGTCCGCATCGCCCGGCGGGCGCTTCCACCGTACCCGGCGATGTATTCGCCATCGATG
>Ga0209474_10002576_pt1 | contig 16546 bp, 7 predicted proteins | sample GraSoiAngelo_145_FD_185902 | JGI IMG/M metagenome (GOLD analysis project Ga0209474, IMG submission 185902) | Grasslands soil microbial communities from the Angelo Coastal Reserve, California, USA - 14_1009_05_20cm (SPAdes) (version 2) | ecosystem: Environmental > Terrestrial > Soil > Grasslands ...
CCGCCGCCCATCGCATTGTTAAAGGCGCGGGCGGTGCGGGTGATTGAGTCGAGCAGGATGAAAACATGTTTGCCTGCTTCCACCAAACGTTTGGCCCGCTCGATCGCCAACTGCGCGATGCGAGTATGACTCTTGATATCACTGTCGTTTGAGCTGGCGATGATTTCGGATTTCGGATGCGACCGCTTGAAATCGGTGACTTCTTCCGGCCGTTCGTCCACCAGCAAAATGATCAATTTCATTTCCGGGTGATTTTTGACGACCGCATCTGCGATATGATGCAACAGCGTCGTTTTCCCGGTTCGCGGTGGAGCGACGATGAGACCGCGCTGTCCCATCCCCAGCGGCGTCATCAAATCCATGATCCGCGTGGTGTAACGGTCCGGGACCGTTTCGAGTTTGATCTTTTTGTTCGGATTAATCGTCGTTAATTCTTCAAATGGACGGAGCCCCTGGTATTTCGTCGGTTCGTCCTCATTGATCTTCAGGAGCTTGATCAATTGTGGTCCACGATTTCCCCGCCGGGTCTCGCCGTAAATCCACATTCCATCGCGTAACCCAAAACGGCGCACGATTTCCGGCGTCACAAAAATATCCTGTGGCGCCTGGACGAAATTGCGCTTCGGATCGCGAAGAAATCCAAATCCTTTCCCTGAAATTTCAATGATACCTTCTCCAAACTCAGGTTCACGTGGCTCGCCGGTTTCACCTTCACCGGCGCTCACCACTTCGGTTTGGACATCGGAGGACGACTCCGCCGATGGATCGTTGTTGAAACCACTATCCCGATCGGAGTTTACGTAATCGGAGTTGTAGTTCCGGCGCCGTGGATAACGGCGGCGAGGGCGCCGATGCCGTTCCCGGTCCGGGCGCGGTTCAGTCTGCGGCCGAGGCTCGGTTTCGGTGCGTGCCTCAATCGGCCGGCTTTCGTTCTCTTCGCTCATATAAAATTCACGCGCGCGTGCGGGTCAGCGCAGTCTCCTTTTTTACTCAGTTTCAGGCCGGCAATTTCGCCAGCATTTCGTCAGGAATCTCCAGGTTTGAATAGACGTTTTGCACGTCACCATCGTCTTCGAGCGCGTCGCACAAGCGCAAAACCTGCTGCGCCACGGACTCGTCGGCGACTGTAATTGTGGTATCGGGGATGAAAGTAAACTTTTGGCTCTCGGTCGTGACGCCCGCTTTTCTGAGCGCCTCAGCTACAGCATAGAGCTGATCGGGAGCGGTGATGACAACATACTCATCCTCCTGGTTTGTCAACTCCTCCGCCCCCGCCTCTAGCGCCAGCTCAAAAATTCGCTCTTCGTCGATGGAAGAGCGCGGAACGATAATCTGGCCCTTCCGATGAAACATGTAGGAAACGCTTCCGTTGGATCCCAAGTTGCCGTGATTTTTTGTAAAGATGCTGCGGATTTCGGCCGCGGTACGGTTCTTATTGTCCGTGGCCGCCTCTACGATCACGGCCACGCCCCCAGGCGCGTAGCCCTCGTAGGTAATTTCATCGAAGTGCTGCGCATCCGTTCCTTCGCCGGTGCCGCGTTTGATGGCGCGCTCGACGTTGTCGTTGGGCATGCTGACCGAACGCGCTGCCAGGATGGCGCTACGCAATCTCGGATTTCCATCGGGATCCCCGCCGCCGTTTTTCGCCGCAATCGAAATCTCTTTCGAAAGCTTGCTGAAAATCTGACCGCGCTTGGCGTCAATGGCGCCTTTGAAGCGTTTTACCTTCGACCACTTGCTGTGTCCCGCCATAACTTCGGGCGAATAATTTTTGTGAAAGCTCGCCTGGCCAGAAATCCGGTGATTCGGGAAACGGGCGCGCCTCGAAAAGAATCTACCGAGGAGGCGGACTAACTAACTCAATTGAACCGTAACGGAATCGGTTTGTCAACACACGAAGGATGTATGGTTCTGGGATTTCCCAATTGGTGCGGTTCCGTGCCGGCGTCGATATTCATATCGATGCGGGTGAACGGCTGCGGCTCGGCACGCACGCGCATCGCACGATTCTTCAGACTTAGCACTTCCACCATCGGCAGTACCGTGTCTGCTTAGCCCAACCGGAAGTAGCGCGGGGGGCGTTGGACTCCGAAGTCTGTTGCCGCAGTAACTAAAGGTATTGGAGAAGAGCTATTTGAACGGAGGATAAGAGAGGATGGTCGAACTAGAGATATCACCTGACGCAAAACGAACCTGCACGGTGACCCAAGCGTGAACTCGAAAATGTGGTTGTACTTTGTGACAGCAACCGCCACATTTTTTTTGATCACATCGAGTCTCGTGCGCGGGCAAGCGACCCAGCCCTCGACGGCGCGCGCGGCGGGTAGGGGTGAAGCTATGGGCTTCGATCAAGAGAAAACTACTTATCATTTCAAACTGCTCCCGGACGGCGGCGCGATCGAAATTACCACCAATGATCCATCTGACATCGCGAGCCGAGAGGCGGTTATGTTCGGGCAGGGAGACTTCAATCTGCCGACACCTATTCATAGCCAGGAACCGCCGGGCGTAGATGCGATGAAGCGGCTTAAAACTACGCTCTCTTATGCAGCGGAGAATTTACCGAGTGGCGGGAGAGTTCGCATCACGACTTCAAATCCAGAGGCGCAGAATGCTGTGCACGATTTCCTTCGCTTCCAAATACGGGAGCATAGGTCTGGCGATTCGATGGCTGAGCCCGGACCCGTCAAGCGGCCGCATCCAGCGAACAATCTTGGCCGCGATGCCCGTCCAGGTCCGCCTTAACTTGCCGGCGGCTGCGGAGGCTTAGCGCTGCAAGGAGCACCTCTCCAAAAAGATTGCGTTGATTGTGTCACGTCGCGGCCTCAAATCGAGCGACACACTCCGCGACCGCCAAGCTGAAACCGTTTTTTCGCGCCTCCCCAAAAGCAAAACGCAGCCTTGGCGATCGCGCCAAGACTGCGTTCCGAAACTCAGTGCTAGTGGGAGGACCCCAGTAGAGAGTCACCTTGCGTCACTTCACAATTTCGTAGTATCCGCGCCCGTGTGTCGCTGCACGTAGGTGACCGTCGGAACTGATGGCCAGATCAAATACCGCTACGTTGGGCAGACCAGCGCCATAAAGGCTCCAGCTTGTACCCGCATTGGTGGACTTGAAAACGCCCCGGTCAGTGCCGGCGTAGAGATGAGTCGAATCTGCCGGATCAATGACGAACGCGTTCACCGAAACGTCGGGAATCCCAGTGTCCACTTCCGTCCAGGTGACGGTGCCGGTACCAGTCAAATTGAGATTCGTTGTCTTAAAAATGTGCTTCAACGTTGGGGTACTGCCATTGCCGTTATACGCGACGTATGCCGTATTAGCATTGTTTGGATCGATAACGGCACGGGCGAGGTATTTGGCCGGCATGCCAGTTTGAGTGATGTCGGTCAGCGAGCTACCTCCAGTGATCGTGGCAAATACCTTCCCGTTGTTGAGCCCCACAAGACGCACATCGTCGCTGGTTCGCGAAATACCGATCGCGCTGACAATAGAAGGAAAGGCCTGACTGACAGCTGGCATCGTGTCGCCTTTGTCAGCCGACCGGTAGAGTTTATTCGTGCCGAAGTAAACCGTGTTTGGGGTGCCGGGCCCCAGCGCTATCGGCGCGTAAAAGTTCACGGGATCGCTGAGGGAAATTCCGTTGAACGTGTCCGTTGTGCCGTCGCAGTGGACAGTCGGATCCACCGGTGGCGTATAGGCCCCTTTAAATGACCACTGCCCCTCGGTTGCACAGCTCGTTTTGAGGACCCGGCTGAAGCCGATAAGGTTACCTGTCTGATTGAAATATGTGTGATACATGGTCACGTTTTCCGTGTCGGTCGCGTTCTGGTCGATCAGTGAATAGCCGCCGTCACCGAAGTCAACCCGGGTCCATGTTCGGTCCGGCATGAAGAAGTTGGTCCCGTTGTCCTGTGTGCCACCGATGCTGAAGTTGGGATCGGTCGGGTGGACCGCGATGCTCTCGAACTGTGTCGCGCTAAAGGTGGCGGTGTTGCGATCGATCCAGTGCAGACCCTTATCACTCGATCGCCAGACACCGCCATCATTGCCGGTGTAAATGACTGACGGATTGGAAGGCGCGACGCCGACAAAATGGCTATCAACATGCAGCGTATCATTGCTTGGTCTAAATGAGCCGCCGCCATTTCTCGAGATGAGAAAAGTCCCGCCCAGGGTGCCAACGACATAAATGTTGTTTGCATTCGTCGGGTCAATGGCCACGTCCAGGTTGTAGAATCCTTGACCGGCTGCGAATCCCCTCGCGGCCGGTAACTCGGTGAACACTGGCGTGGGTTTGTTTGGGCCGTAAGTGGCTTTGTACGCTTTGCCTTGATTACCGGATTTATCAGCGGTCTCACCCGTTACCGCTACCACCGTGACTGTTGTTCCGACTTTATTGATCGAGAGCTTTACAGGCGCGAAGTCCGCATTTGATGTTGCCAGGACTTTCGTGAACGTAGGAGAACTGGCATTGGCATTCGCTGTATAGTAGACGCCCCCAATTCCGATTCCAACAGCATCGGCGACGCCAAAGAACATATGATCGGAGCTGCCCGGTTCATAGACGCTTGAGGTGACCCGGAAATCGGCTGGCAACCCCGCGATTGTTAGTTTTGTGAAGGTGGGAGAGCCGGAAAAGAAATTAGTGGAACGAAAGAGACCGCGCGCCGGAGCGCCAACAAATGCTTGCGGCCCGATCCCCTGTTGGCCAGTGGAACTCCCGACGTAAACGTTGTTATGATTATTCGGATCGACGGCCAACCCAGATATACTGCGCTTGCTGAACACATCGGTGGCGGTCGGGCTCTGATTGAACGGGCCACTCAGCACCGGGTTGCCACTCTTTAGAGCTGTGAGTTTGTAAACGCCGAACCCAGCGTAACTGTCGCCCGAGAAGTTACCCTCGCCGCTGCCTACCACTAGGGTATTCCCAGTCGCGTCTGTTGGATCAAGTTGAAGTGAACCGACGGCCAGCGTGATGGCGCTATCCATCAGAGGCGTCCACGTCAGCCCACCATTGCGGGTCTGATACACGCCGCCTTGGGCCGCGCCGACATAAGCCGTATTCGCATCGGCGGGGTCGATTGCGACAGCGGTCAGACGCCCGCTGACGGGAGCTTGAGTCAGGGAGATGCCGTTCGCGTCAGCCGGTATAGTCTGGCCGTTTGGTATAGGTGTCGGCCCGATAGCCGCCCAGGTCGGGCCCGTAGGAGGGTTTGGCTGAATTGCCGGGACGCTGGTTGGTAAGATCGCTTCTCCTCCTTCATGCGGTCCCTGGACCCCTGCTTCTACTTGAGCGCGAGTTTCATCGATTCGCGGCTTGAAAGGCCTCGCTGTTGGCTTGTGCGGATTCTGCGCATTCGCGAACGTGGGCGCGAGAAGCAGCGCACTAGTAATGCAAGAAAACAAAGTTATGCGGAGAAAAACGCCACTGAGATACGACATTTCAGCAGCGCGACTTGAACGGACTATCGAACTAGGAAGTTTCATAAACTATGAGATTACATTTAAATTGATGAGATCAAAGAGTAATTATGGCGTAAATGAGACGAAAGCTAAAGGCTTTTTAGCGCGCTTCGCAGCCGCAAAAGTAACAACGTTGTTACTTTGTCTCCTTTGATTTGCACGGAACTGAGCTACGCAGCGGCAGCAGCACGACGTTTCTTGGCGGTCGTGTCGAGAATCCGCTTTCGTAAACGCAATGATTTCGGAGTCGCTTTTACGTATTCGTCGATCTCGATGTACTCAATCGCTCGTTCGAGACTCATCCGCAGCGGTGCCTCCAATTGAATCCCCTTTGCCCTCGCCTTGAGCGCGCATGCTGCTGGCGATGTTTCGCCTTGCAAGGATTGACCGGCAAATCTTTGGGCCGCGCGTTTCCCCCACAATCATGCCGGTATAATTTTCTTCCTGCGGCCTGACAAATAATTTCCCGTAGGTTTCGAATTGAAGAGTACGCGTTAAAACGGAAAGTCGAGATTGCCAATTGTTCTGGCGCCTAGCCAAGGCTTTTTTGGCGATCCCTATGGTCACATTTTAGGAAACCCGACAGTGGAATCCTTGTCGGGGGTGCGCCTCGAAGCGGAAGCTTCCGAGGAAACTGACTTCGTTGCTTAATTGAACGGAATTGAACGGAGCCGATTTCGGCAATGCCCGCTATCGGGTGCCAATGTCGATACTCATATCGGCCGCGGGAATCCCGTCAGAGAACGTCTGGTTCCGCAGTCGGCGCGCCCTGACTATTCCTGTGGCGCGCCCGCTTCGGCGCTTGATCCCGTGACGATCGTCATATCAACATGGACCGTCGCATCCGAAATAACCGTGAACGGCTGCGGCCTAACTCGCAGTTGCTTTGGCACGCGTCCTTCCACATCGAGAATATAAGCGCCAGGCGGAAGCGCAGCGCGATAATTTCCATCCGGATCCGCAATAATTCGCGCGATTTGTTTTGTTTCGTCTCGCGTCAGAATGATCAGCGGATAGTCAGCATAGTTTCGCACTGTCATTGGCGCTGTGTTCTCATCGGCGAGCTCGACCGGCTTGCGCGAAATAATCTTTAACTGGCCCTCAAGAAATCCTTGAGGCGTGGCATTAATCGATGATGGAGTGCCGACCAGAACCAAAAAAATGCAGGCGGCAATCGGGTACTTGAGGCACGCAGACATTATCTGATCGGAAAAAAGCAGGGCGGGATAGATTTTCCACCTATCCCGCCCTGCGCGCAAACTACACTTACATGATCAAGGAGCAGCGGTTACGGCCCACCTAGAGGTAACTTCCACATGCCCTGCGAGTGCGTTGCTGCGTAGATCAGGTTCGGGCAACCCTTCTTGCCCGTTCCGACGCACGTCGGCACACGGGCCGACGGCTCGATCTCGAGGTGCGTGATCTCGAAGCGCGGGAGACCCGGCGTTACTTTCCAGCCGCCCTTGCCGTCGCTGTTGCCTATAAGGACGCCGAAGTCCGTGGCGACGTACAAGTTCTTCCTCGCGTCGTCGCGGACGATGTCGTTCACCGGCAGATCTCCGGTACCCGTCGGAGTTGGAAACGCCGTCGTGCCGGCTTCGACGTTCAGGTTCGTAAACGAGCCCGAACCCGCAGCCGGACCGCCCTCCAGCGCGTCGAAGACGTGGCCAGGAACGGTCGGCGTGACAGCGTTATAGCCGGAATACGTGATCCAGGCATGGTTCACGTTCGCCGGATCCGGATAGATCGAACTCGGGAACCTCGTCGGCGAGGTCGCGTTGTCGATCCGATGCCACGTGACGGCCGCCGGAACGCTCGCATCCGCGTTGTGCGTCACGAAGATGCGCCCGGCCGACGTCGTGGCCCAGAGTGTTCCGTGGTCGGCCTTGTTACGCGCAATCCAGGAGATCGCCCCACCCGTCCTATCGGAGCCGTAGACGGTACCGGTTAGGTCGCCCGGATTGTTGGAGCCCACGGCGCCACCGAGCGGCTGAAAGTCGCCGCAACCCGGCTGGCCGAACGAGTTCAATTCAGGACAGTTCGCCTCGTAATTAAGAATGTCCGGCGTCGTGTTCTGCGGAACAGCGGTGGGATTCGCACCGGCTCCGAACGCCCACGAGCGCCAGACGTGCTGGAGCCCTGAGAAGATCGGGTGAGCGCCACTGGGTGGGTTCGGATCACCGATCTGCGGCCAGTAGAACCCGACACCCTCACCGCTAGTCGCAAGCGGCCACCAGATGGCGACCCACTTGGTCGGATCGCCGTTTGCGAAGTTCGCGTCGGTGAACGAGCTCGTAAACTCGTTGAACCGCCACGTCGGATTTGCCCCGTCGTAGCCGGAATTGCCGCCGTCACCATAGATGTTCTGCGGCCAGTTGTTCTGGTCGCCAACGGGATTGTTGTTCGACCACGTGCCGTTGTCTTGGGTCCCGCCTTGAACCTCAGCTGGGTTGGAAGGGTTTATCGCGACGCCGATGAACTGCAGAGTGTCGAGGTTCCTGTCGATATGTGTAATCAGGTTGGGCACGCGCGACAACATGCGACCGCAGTTCGCAAGGCTAAACGCTCCAAGGCTTGCCCGTTCGTTCGAGTTGCAACGGAAAGACAGGTCTCCGAACGTCCCATCGGTGCGGATCACTCCTCCGTCCGAACCCTCGAAGATCTGGTTCGGATTCGACGGGTTAACTACGATCGCGTGCTGGTCCGGGTGGATGTTGTTCGGAGCCCAGAGGCATGTGAACCCTGGCGCTACAGGGCCGAACGTTTCCTCAAAGTCCGCGCCCAACCCGCACCAGCTCGCAGGAGTGTCCTGCGTGTCGTAGGTGAGGTCGGTGAACGTCCGGTTCACGCCCGCGTCAGACGCCGAGGCGTCCGGATCGCCCGCCGTTGTCGAGTACATAACTGCGCGCCCGTTCGAGCGACCGTTCCCGCAGCCCACACCCTTTGTGTTGCACGGCTGCTCGCCATAGTTGTACGAGCCGAGAAGATACACTGTGTCGGGCAGACCGGCCGGCGTGTAAACTTCTTCGTCATACCAGCATTGACCGGTGCAGGTATTGTTGCTGGCGTAGTATGGGCTCGAGGTGACCTTTGCGGTTAACACCTGCCAGCCATTGTAGAAGGCGGGGAACGGGTTGCCGTTTCCCGCAGGCACGGTCGAGCCGGCCGCTTGCGAGGCAAGCAGGGCGGCGGCCGTCTGGCCTGCGTTGTCCGTCCGCCAGAAATTACCCGCGGTGGCACCAGTCGGGTTACCGCTAGAAGGACCAGCAGTGCCGTCGAGCAGGTAAAGCCGCGTCATGTTGTTCTTGACAGTGGCGGTAAACATTGTCCGATCAACGCCGCCGCCGGGGAATTGCGGGGCGAAGACCTGCTTGAAGGCCGTTGGCGAGGTCGTGCCGTCGAGTGAGGGAGATCGCCGCCAGACGCCTTGATCGAACGCCGACGCGTAGACGGTCGTCGGGTCGAGTGGATCGAGGCCGACGTCGGTGACTCCGAAGGAGGCGTTGCTGTTGCCGTTCCAGACCTCAGTGAACGTGTTGCCGCCATCAGTCGACTCGTATACACCGACGGGGTTTGCGCCCGGCTCGAAGCGCTGCGACTCGGTCGTCCCGACCCCGACCGTGTGCGAGAGCCCGCGCACGCCCAGCGCGGAGCCGACGAACAGATGCTTCGGGTTGGTCGGATCAACGACGATCTGGTTGATCCCGCGCCCCAGGAAGGCGTCGCCCGAGTTCGCGCAGGAGTAGGTCGTGTTGTTGACGCACGCGTCCGGCAGCTTCGTCCACGAGTTGCCGCCGTTCGTAGTCTTGTAGATACCGACGCCGGATTCGCACCCAGAGGAGCAGCGGTTCCCCTCGCCCGTGCCGACATAGAGGGTGTTCCCGCTAGAGTCGTTGGGATCTGCGACGAGAGCGCCAACCGAATTGAGAGCCAGGACGCCGGTGAGCCATGTCCAGCTCGGGCTCGCAGCGAGCGCGTCGTCCGTTCGCCAGACACCGCCGCCTGCAGTGCCGACCCAGAGCCGGCAGTTCCCTGGGACGCATGTAGGGGCGATAACCAGCGCCGTGTCACGACTCGCCGTCGGTGTCGTGGCCCCCGAGAACGACAACACACCGGGCTGGACGGAGTTTTGAATCGGCCCATACGACTGCCAGTGGTTGTTGCTGCTCGGGCCAGCCTGATTGACAGTCTGCGTGGCAATCTTGTTGAACGTCTTCTTGGCGTTCTGCACCATCGATGTCGGGATCACGTTGGCCGGATAGGTCCGCGCCGCGGACTTGTACGCCTCGTAACCGGTTGGCGGGGCTTCGCCCGGTGTAGTGCGGTCATTTCTCAATACTGCGTCCGGATCGCCGGCGATCTTGGATATAACCAGTCGGTCCTGCGAGAGCTGGCTCGGCGGGCTGCTGACGGTAAAGAGCCTATCGCCGCTGGCGACAAAGGCCATTGCAGCCGCCGCGGAAATGAGCGCGACTCCGCTTCCAAAGCGGAGAAAAGAGAGGATCCGATTAAGCTGAGTAAAACGGCGAGAGGTTTTCATAGATTTTGGTATTAAGAAAAGAACTAAGGTTTGAAATGAAGAATCAGGTTCGTCCTCCTTCTTGGGACGGGTCAAGAGCTTTTTACCTTACGTTTTCGTAATGTTCGGGACCAGCATTGAGAAAGCCGGACCCGACACGGCCCACAGCCCAAACTCGGAATTGGGAAGTCCGAAAGGAAGTTTTCCGATCCGAAATCTTCGCTAACGAAATTCTCAATATACGATTCGTTAGGTGCGCCAGACCAGCGTTTGACGCATGCCGCATTCGCGCCATCGATGCCGGTCATGACCTTTTTGAGATTTTTATAATCTTTTTCCGACGTCCGTCAGCGAGAGTTGGGGAATCTCAAAGGCTTGAGCAGAGATCATTTCCGCAAGAGGAATTGCGATATGCGTTCCTTGCAGTTGACCTCGGAAAGGGCCGACGGCGAATCCATGTCGGGCTTGCTTCGAAGAGAAAACTCTGAGAAGGCGAACCTTATTGACTTAACTTTAGGAGCAGAACCGATTCGGCAATACAAGCTATCGGATTCCAGTATCGATATCCATGTCCACGCGCACCAGCTGGTTTGAGACGACGGTGAAAGGTCGAGGCTTTACCCGGGCGGCGGGCCTGGATTCAGGTCCCAGGACATCCAGGATATAGTCCCCCGGAGGCAGTTCAACGCGATAGTTTCCCTTTTTATTCACCGTGACCGGTGTGATTTCCTTCTTTCCTTCTCGGCTCCGGACGATCAGTCGATACTCAAAATACGGTTGTGCATTTCCTGAATTGGGCGCGCCTGTGTCATCGGAAAGGTTGACATCACTGAGCGGAAAAATCTTCACATGCCCCTCGACAAAACCTGGCGGCTCAGGACCACTCCACATCGTCCCGCTGATCAACATCAACAAGACGGATAGGCGAATCACGTCTCTGACAAACATACCCTACCTCGAGAAAAATGGGCGGGATAGACTAACTACCCCGCCCACGATGTAAATTACGCTTTGTATTTACGGAAGTGTCAGTTTCCAAGCGCTGCGTCCGTGCGTTGCGGCGTAAAGCAGACGCGCGTTCGGCACGATTGTCAGGGCGGAGACCTCTACCCTGGGCAGACTGCCGCCTGCTTCTGTCCACGTGCTCCCTCCGTTAGCCAGCTTCATTACCCCGAAGTCGCTGGCGGCGTAGAGATCACCTGTCTTGTCGTCCCGGACGAGATCTGTGATCGGCAGATCGGCGAGATCATAGCTCCGATCCGTCCATGTCGCCGTGCCAGCGTTCGGGTTGTAGGTCACCTCAAACACGTGGCCCGGAGTTGATGGTGTATGGGCGTTGTAGCCCGAGTACGAGAGCCAAACGTGGTTCTTGTTCGCCGGATCGATATAGATCGAACTGATGAAGCGCTCGGGATCGTTCGATGCGAGCGGGTCAATCCGCGTGTAGGTCACGTCAGCTTGGTTCGCCGCGTTTGCGTTATTCGTAATGAACAGCCGCCCCGAATCCGTCGACGCCCACAGCGTGCCGTTGTCGCCTGCAAACCGTTCGACCTGGGCGACGATACTCGGGAATCCGAGCGTAAACTGCCGATCTCCCCAGAACTCCGAAGTTAGGTCGCCGTTGGCGCCGCCGAGCGGCACCCAGTCGCCGCACGCCGGGTTGTCAAAGGAAACGGTGAACTCTTGGCAGTTCGCCTCCAGAAAGGCTTGGTTGCCGCCATTGTCGAACGTGCGCCAGACGTGCTGGAAACCGGTGTACATTGTGCCTGGCACTGTCGGGTCCATCAGCTCGGGCCAGTAAAACTCGACCGCTTCGCCGCTCTGAGCGAGTGGTCCGCCGATGATGACCCACTTGGTTGGATCACCGTTCTGGAAGTTTACGTCTGTGGCACCCAAGAAGAACTGATTAAAGCGGATCGCCGGGTTCCCGATGTCGAAACCGGACTCGCCGCCATCGCCGTAGATAATCTGCGGCCATTGAACAGCGGAGCCGTAAGTCTCAAACGTCCCGTTGTCTTGCGTCCCGCCCTGTAAATGTTTCGGATTGGTCGGGTCAACGGACAAGGTGGAGAACTGGAGCGTGGAAAGCCCTTTGTTCGAGCTGAACAGGTGCGATGGCACGGCCGACAACAAAAGATGGCAGCCCGTCCTACTCGCGGAGCCGATAAGCCCCGCGTTAAACCTGTCGTCACATTGAGACGTGATGTCGGTAAACGAGCCACTCGAGCGAACGACACCGCCGTCGGAGGCCTCGAAGAACTCGCCGCTGTTGTTGGGATTCACGACGAGCGCGTGCTGGTCCGGATGCATGCCGTTTGGCGCGACCAACATAGGCGGATAGGTCGATGCGTAGCTACCTGGAGGCACCGGGGGCGTGGTCGCATCGAAGGTCATGTCTGACCAATGCTCGCCGGCGTCCGTTGAGCGCACGACGGCGCGGCCGTTCGAGCGGAAGCCGTACTCGCCGTATTGGTACGACCCGCCGACGTAGACCTCATCCGGGTGGCCCGGCGGACTAACGACAAAGTTGTCGTAGACGCACTGACCCGTGCAGTAGTTGAATGTTGCATAGTAGGGATTGGTACGGTCCGAACTCGTTAAGTTTTTCCATGCGGCAGTATTGTTCGTCCCATCGAATAGGCCGCTCGCCGTCTGCGTAGCGTCATCCGCTCGATAGAATGCTGTGCCGGTCGAGCTGTTGGCGCCGTCCCCGGCGTAAATTCGCGTCTTTCCATTCGGGAGATGCGTAGCGGCAAACTCTGTCCGATCCGAGCTCGAGGAACTGGCCGGCTTAAAGATCTGCGCAAAGGTCGCGCCACTGTCGCTAGAACGTCGGATTCCCCTGCCGAAGACGCCCACATAAATTGTGCTGGTCGTCGACGGATCGAATTCAACGTCATTCACCCCGCGAAGGGAGCCGAAGCTCGATATGAATGCGCCGCCAGGAAGTAGCGGATTATTGCAAACCGGAACCGGGCTTCCGATCAACGTGAAGGTGCCGCCGCCATCAGTCGATTTCCAGATCCCGACGGGCGGGAAGTTGGGATTCTGTGAGAACGAACCACCGGATGGTACCCCATCGCCGAGGACGCCCCGGGCCGACCCAACGTAAAGAGTGTTCCCGCTAACGATGATCGAGGCGATCGAGCGACCGTCGAATGCTGGCCCGCTGTACGGGGGTATGACTGGCGTCGCCCCGCAACCAGTGCCGCCGGCGACTGTTGTGTTGGCGGCGAGATGGGTCCAGTTGTTGCCACCGTCAGTCGATTTGTAGATGCCAAGACCTGAATTGGAGTCGCCCGAACCGTTGGGCTCGCCTGTGCCGACGTAGAGCGTGTTACCAGTAGGATCAGCTGGATCGAGCGTGATCGTGCCGATTGCGTTAGTGGCGAAGCTGTCCGAGACAAATGTCCAGTTAGGCGACGTCGCAAGACCGTTGTCCGCCCGCCAGATTCCGCCGCCAGCGGCGCCCAAGTAGAGACGGCATTTGGCTTGCGTGCAATTCGGCGCGATTGCAAGCGCCGTCGTGCGACCCGACGCGATGTAATCGTGGCCGGTAAATGATAGGGTGCCCGGATAACTCGCAATGCTCGGGCCAACCAAAGTCCACTGCCCCTGCGCGTTTACTCCCGCCGCCGCTGACTTGCCTTTAATTTTCGCCCACGCCTTCTGAGCGTTCCGCGTGTCCGCAATTCGAATGTTAGCGGAGGGATATGCGCGGTGTCGATAGGCTTCCTGCGCCGCGCGATTGATACCGCCTGCGTCGGGCTCCCCACCCTTACCCGCAAGGTCCTGAGAGGTTATCTTCCCGGCGAAGGGAGCCCTTGATTCGCCTAACAACGGCGGGCTGGAGACTTTAACCGCAGTATAACCCAAGGCGGCGGCCGCGATAACCAGTGAACCCGCGATGGTAATTCGCAAGTATGACAGAACCGAATTTGGACGACTAAACCAACGAGGAATTTTCATAGATTTTGGTATTAAGAAAAGAACTAAGATTTGAGATGAAGAGTCAGATTCGTCCTCCTTCTTGGGACTGGTCAACAGCTTTTTACCTTACGTTTTCGTAATGTTTTTCCATTGCTCCGTGCCAATAAGAACATCGGGCGACGAACACCGATCGGCCGCACAAGAGTTGGAGTCTGCCGCTGCGATCCAAGCGGAAGTCGTGTGTTTGACCCGCCGCATCGATTATTACCCGATAGTCGTTAGCCAGCGAAATGTTTGGGTGTACATCCTCCCGGCTCTAGGTAGCCGAGCGACCCGTCGTTGCAACTGTTCATGACGGCGAACGGCAGCGCCCGGAGTCAGTTTGCGGCAGGCGGTGATGGTGGCTTGCCCTGTCCCGGCGGGCACAATCGGAAGGTACCGCCACTACCTACCCGGAAGTCGTATTTCTTACCCGCTGCTTCGACTATTACCCAATATCCCTTAACCAGAGCTTGGGTGTACGCCATTCCAGGTTCGGAGCAGCCCAGGGAGCCATCGCTCCAGACCACCGACTCAGCATGCGCGATCGCTACTTGATCGGGACCCACCTGAGCCAGCGCAGCTACTTCCTTTAGGATTGCCTCTAAGATTGCCTGCGGCACTTCGCCTTTCACCCGATCATTTTCTTCTTTTGTGGAGGAGTCGGCCATTCCGGATGACCTGACGATTTCAGTCTCAGTCTGTTTACGCTCGTCCGGCCATGCTTCAGCGATGGCGACGGGCAACATGGCAGTAAGCGCAAAGGGCCGCGTACGCAAAAACAGTTTGTGCCATCCGTGTTGCAAACAATTGAACCACTGCTCGTCACGTTACGCCGACGCCAGCGCATTCGCGGCGCGCTTGCGTTGGGTGGCGCTTAGAATCCGTTTGCGCATTCGCAGCGATTTTGGCGTGGCCTCGACGTATTCATCGGAGTCGATGTACTCGATCGCCCGCTCAAGGCTCATCTTAAGCGGCGCTTCCAGCTGAATGCCTTTGCCTTCGCCCTGGCTGCGCATGTTGGTCAAATGTTTCGCCTTGCACGGATTCACCGGCAAATCTTCCGGCCGCGCGTTTTCGCCCACAATCATGCCTGCGTAAATTTCTTGCTGTGGGCCGACAAACAATTTCCCGCGCGCTTGAATGTTGTTAAGCGCATAGGCGGTGCTCGTCCCCGGCTCCATCGAAATCATCACCCCGCGGTTGCGCCCTTCGATTTCTCCTTTGAACGGTGCGTATTCGCGAAAGAGGTGACTCATCAATCCTTCGCCGCGGGTCAGATTCACCAGGTCCGTTTCGAATCCGATCAACCCACGGGTCGGAATGATCGCTTCGATGGAAACGCGATTCGCGTGATGATCCATGGCCACGACTTCGCCTTTGCGGCCTGCGAGTGATTGCATCACATCCCCGACATTGTCATTTGGAATTTCGACGTAAAGATTTTCGATTGGCTCGAGCAGATTGCCATCGGCGTCGCGGCGAAAAATCACTTCCGGACGCGAGACCATCAGCTCGTAACCTTCGCGCCGCATCTGTTCCACCAGGATCGCAATCTGCATTTCACCACGAGCATTGATTTCGAAAGCGCCGGCTGTTTCTGTCTCACTAACCTCTAACGAAACGTTGGTGCGCGTCTCGCGCACGAGTCGCTCTTTGATGTGACGGGCAGTGACAAACTTTCCCTCCCGTCCGGCGAACGGCGAATCATTGACCAGAATTCGCATCCGGATCGTCGGCGGATCAATGTCCACAAATTGCAACGGCGCGCGTTCCTCGCGATCAGTCAGCGTTTCGCCGATAAAAATTTCTTCAAACCCGGTCAGCCCGACAATGTCACCCGCGCTGGCATGTTTGATCTCGACCTGCTCCAATCCGGAGTAAGTAAAAAGCGTCGTCACTGTGGCGCGTTCGCGTTCGCCGTTGCGGTGAATACAAACGATCGAATCGCCCACCTTCACCCGCCCACTCACGATCCGTCCCAGCGCAACTCGTCCGAGATAATCGCTGTAATCAAGGTTGGAAACGAGCATTTGAAAAAATGGGTCCGCTGAAATTGTGGGCGGCGGGACATGTTTCACGATCGCCTCAAAAAGCGGCGTCATGTCTTCATTGTTTTCGTGCAACTCGCGCAGGGCGAAACCGTTTTTCGCGCTGGTATAAACGACTGGGAAGTCCAGTTGTTGATCGGTTGCCTTTAATTCGACGAACAGATCGAAGACCATATCCAGCACCTTGTGCGGACGCGCATTTTCGCGATCTACTTTGTTGATGACGACAATCGGCTTGGCTTTATTTTCCAATGCTTTTCGCAGAACGAAACGAGTTTGTGCCTGAGGTCCATCGTGGGCATCGACCACGAGCAGGACGCCATCGACCATTTTCATGATGCGTTCGACTTCACCGCCAAAATCGGCGTGGCCCGGAGTATCCACGATGTTGATTCGATAACCATTCCAGTGAAAGGCGGCGTTCTTGGCGCGAATGGTGATACCTTTCTCGCGCTCGAGATCCATCGAATCCATCATCCGTTCCTCCACCTTTTGGTTGGCGCGAAAGGTGCCCGATTGGCGCAATAGTTGATCAAC
>Ga0209474_10002578_pt1 | contig 16538 bp, 18 predicted proteins | sample GraSoiAngelo_145_FD_185902 | JGI IMG/M metagenome (GOLD analysis project Ga0209474, IMG submission 185902) | Grasslands soil microbial communities from the Angelo Coastal Reserve, California, USA - 14_1009_05_20cm (SPAdes) (version 2) | ecosystem: Environmental > Terrestrial > Soil > Grasslands...
CCTCGCGCCGCGCGGCGAAGCCGGGGACGTCGGCGAGCTTCAACGCCGCGTCCATGTTCTTCTCGAACTCACCGCAGTCGTAGGTCACGCCGAGCGCCGTGCGGCACGGCATCGCCGCCGCCGGAATGAGGTTCGTCCGCCGCAGCTCCACGGGATCGACGGCGAGCTCACGGGCGGCGTCGTCGATCAGGCGCTCGATGACGTAGGTCGCCTCCGGGCGGCCCGCCCCACGGTACGGCGCCGTCGGGTTCGTGTTGGTCAGGACGCTCAGCACCTGCACGTGGGCGGCGGGGAAGGTGTACACGCCGACCAGCGTGACGACGTTGCCGAAGGTCGCGAGGAGGTTCCGATCCGAGGAGACGTAGGCGCCGACGTTGGCGAGCGTCCGGACGCGGAGCGCGAGGAAGCGCCCCTCGCCGTCCAGGGCGAGCTCGGCCTCGCTCACGTTGTCCCGTGCGTGCTCGTCCGCGGGGACCGCCTCGCGGCGCTCGCACACCCACTTCACGGGGCGGCGGAGCTTCCGCGCCGCCCAGAGCACGAGCCGATGCTCGGGGTACTGCCAGCCCTTCGTCCCGAAGGCGCCCCCGATGTCGCCCGCGACGACGCGGATCCGGTGCTCGGGGATCTTGAAGATGTTGGTCGCCAGCGCGCTGCGGACGCGGTGCGGGTACTGGACGTCGGCGTAGAGCGTGTACCGGTCCTCGCCGGGATCGTAGACGCCGAGCGCCCCCCTTGGCTCGATGTACTGGGCGTGCACGCGGGTGATCACGTAGCGGCGGCGGACGACCCGCGCGGCCCGATCGAAGGCGGCGTCGGTCGCCGCCTCGTCGCCGGCCGCGAAGACGTTGGAGACGTTGTCGGGGCACTCGTCCCACACCGGGGGACTGCCGGGCAGGACCGCCGCCGCGGCGGAGGTCACCGAGGCCAGCGGCTCGTAGTCGATCCGCACGCGCTCGGCCGCGTCCTCGGCCTGGGCCCGCGTCGCGGCGACCACGAGGGCCACGGGGTCGCCCACGTACCGCGCGCGGTCCCGGACGAGACCGTGGTGCGGTGGTGCCCACATCGGCGAGCCGTCGGGCCGCGCGCGCTTGAGCGTCATCCGCATCGTGCCGAGGCCTTCCCGCGCGAGGTCTCTGCCCGTGACGATCGCGAGCACGCCGGGCGCCCGTCGCGCCGCTGCGGCGTCGATGCCCAGGATCCGCGCGTGCGCATGCGTCGAGCGCAGGAGCACGGCGTGCGTCTGGCCGGGGAGGTTGACGTCGTCGTGGAAGCGCCCCTCGCCGCGCAGGAGCCGGACGTCCTCGAATCGCCTGACCGCCTGTCCGATCCCGAACTGCCCCACGGTGGAGGAAGGGCTACGCGCGTGCGCTCACCTTCAGGCGCTCGCCGGCCGCGCCGCGCGGCCACAGGGCATCCGCCTCGCCGAGAGGCACGGCCACGATCCCGTCGGCCGCCTGGTCCTGCACGCGTAGGCAGCGCACGTCGGCGAGGCGAAGCTGTTCGAGGGCGCGCATGAAGAGCGGCGTGAAGCGCTCGGCGACGAACAAGAGCCGCAGCGGCTGGTCGGGCGCGATGCGCGCCGCCGGAAAGAGCCGCCGGACCGGGTCGGGATGCTCGCGGCACCACCGGTAGACCTGCGCGGCCCGTAAGAATGTCCTGGAATCCGCTGCGCGGCCCACGACGACGAGGACGAGCGAGTTCGTGGCGTCCAGGGCCACGAACTCCACGCTCGCGCCATCGACCGGGAAGCGAGACGCAATGATCCGAAGGCCGGGCTCGAGCGCCTCGACGTGTTGCGCGACCAGCTTGGTGAGCCCGTCGGCGTGCGGCTCCACCATCGAGGTCGACAGCGAGGGAAGCGCCGAGGACGCACGCGTCGCGTGCGCGAGCGCCGGCTCCGTGCGCTCCCGCAGCAAGATCACCGGGACCGCGGGGCTCGCGGTGCGCACGCATCGCAAGGCCTCCACTTCGGCCGGCGCCGAGACGGCGAGGAGGACGAGATCGGGCGCACGCTCGGCGAGGCTGGTCCGCGCGTCGTCCGCGCGCACGGCGGTGTCGACGCGGAATCCCTGGCGCGTGAAATAGTCCGCCAGCTCGTCGAGCGCCGCGACGTCATCGTCGATGATCAGCATGCGTGCGTCACGGTCATTCATCACGCTCACCTCGCGACGAAAGTCGGTCCCGCCATGACCCCACGGTAGCCGGCCGACCCCCCCTCCGGAATTCGGGGAAACCACCAGGCCGGACGGGGGAATACCCTCAGGCCGGGACTCGTCGCACCCCCCGGCCGGCTCCTCCGGCGCTGCGGGAGATTCCGACTACGTTTTGCATGTTTTGCCCAATTTCCGGAAAGCCCTCTGAGCCTCTTGATAGGCCATGGACAGAGTACTCGGTTGACGGTCTTCGGTTGATGGTCTACGGGGGACGGGGTGTGGGACGTCTGCTGGTCATAGTGGGGCGCGAGGAACCGGCGCGGTACGCATACTTGAGGCACGTCTTCGCCAGCGAGACCGTGGAGGTGATCGTCGATCGTCGACGCGAGGAGCGGCGTCGCCGCGAGGCGGCGGCCGCGTTCGACAAGCGACGCGCGGAGAGGCGTGTCCGGAGCATCACCCAGGATCTCCATTCGCTCGGCTGGGCGCTGGTCCGCCGCTAACTCGACGATTCTACGATCGTCTCCGTTCGCCTGGCTCGCTCCCGCCCCGGGCTCGCAGAAGCTCGACCAGCCCCGCGAGAAAGGGCACAATGGTCCCCGCTGGGGTGAGACCCAGAAGGAGGACAAGCGATGAAGCACGTGGGGGCGGTCCTGCTCGCTCTGGTCCTACTCGGCCTGAGCGACGTCGCGTCGGCCCAGTCCGGCTCGAGCGAGAGCACGGGGCACCAAGTCCTGTATGGGGTGGGGAGCGCGCTGGGCACCGTGGTGTACTCGCCCTTCAAAGCCGGCTTCTGCCTCCTCGGAGGAGTCGCGAGCGCGTTCACGGCCATCGGGTCGACGACGACCGCCGCGAAGGTCGTCGGCGCGAGCTGCCGGGGCACCTGGGTGATCACGCCCGACACCCTCAGGGGCAAGGAGCAGGTGAAGTTCGTGGGCGACATGCCGGCGAAGTCGGGCGCCGTCGCCAAGCCCTAGGGGCGCAGGGGTCTGGTGCGGGGGGAGGGGCGCGTCCCTCCCCCCGTCTCGAGTCGCCATTCCGGTAGCCTGCCATGACGGTGCCCGCGGGGTGCTAGGCTGACGTCGACGACATGGCTGCTCCTCGCGGCGTTCCCTGGGAGTTTCTGGTCCTCGCGGCCGTCTACTTCGCCGCCGCCAAGCTCGGGCTCATGCTGGCCTTCGTCCACGCGAGCGCGACGGCGGTGTGGCCCCCGACGGGTATTGCGCTCGCCTCGATGCTGCTGCTCGGCCCCCGCGTCTGGCCGGCGATCCTGCTCGGCGCGTTTCTCGCGAACGCGACGACGGCCGGGAACCTGTGGACGTCGCTCGGCATCGCGACCGGCAACACGCTGGAGGGAGTCCTCGGCGCGTGGCTCGTGACGCGGTTCGCGAACGGCTCCGACGCGTTCGAGCGGGCGCGGGACATCTTGAGCTTCGGCGCCCTGGCCGGGTTCCTCGCCACCACGGTGAGCGCGACGGTCGGCGTGACGAGCCTCGCCCTCGGCTCGTACGCGAGCTGGAACGACTACGGTGCGATCTGGCTGACCTGGTGGCTCGGCGACGTGGCCGGCGCGCTCGTGGTGGCGCCTGTCCTGATCCTCTGGGGCCGCCGGGCGCCCGATCTCCAGCGCCGTGACCTCTTCGGGCTCGCCCTGCTGCTTCTCGCGCTGGTCCTGACCGGCGCGATCGTGTTCGGGGATCTGTTCGCCCCGTGGGTCCGCAGCGAGCCGCTCGAATTCCTCTGCATCCCGGCGCTCATGTGGGCCGCGTTCCGCTACCGCCAGCGCGGGGCCGCGACGTCCCTGGCGGTGCTCGCGGGGATCGCGGTATTGGGGACGCTGCGCGGCGCCGGCCCCTTCGTGCGGGAGGCGCAGAACGAGTCCCTCCTGCTGCTGCAGGCGTTTCTGGTGACGCTCGCCCTGACGATCCTGCCGCTGGCGGCGGTGGTCAGGGAGCGCGCGCGCGCCGAGGAAGAGCTCGCGCGGCTCGCGGCCATCGTCGAATCGTCCGACGACGCGATCATCGGCAAGACGCTCGACGGGACCATCACGAGCTGGAACCGGGGCGCCGAGCGGCTCTACGGGTACGCCGCCCAGGAGGTGATCGGGTGGCCGATCGCGCTCATCACTCCGCGGGAGCTCGACCACGAGCTGCCGATGATCCTGGATCGGCTCGGACGGGGCGAGCGGATCGACTATCGCGAGACGGTGCGGGTGAGGCGGGACGGGCGACGGATCGACGTGTCCATCACGGTGTCTCCAACCCGGGACCCGTACGGCAGGATCACGGGCGCCGCCTCGATCGCTCGGGACATCGGGCACCGCAGGGAGGTGGAGATTGCGCGGCGCGAGCGGGACGTGCTCCGCTCCGTCGCGGGGCTCACCGCCGCGGTGGGTCACGAGATCAACAACCCCCTGGCGGTCGTGATGGGGCAGGCGCAGCTCCTGGCCCGCCAGGTCGGTGACGGCGAGCGCCGCCGTATTGACGAGATGCTCGACGCGGTCGAGCGCATCCGTGAGACCCTGGAGCGGATGAAACACATCAACAAAATCGTGATTTTGGACGGGTCCGAGACCCTTCCCTCGATGTCGGCTCTCACCGAGGCGAGCCCGCCCCGGACCCTCGACGAGGGCGCGTGAACTGCGCACGATCCACGTAAAAGAACCTTGAATTCCGTTGATTTCCCGTGCCCTAATCCGGTAAACACCTGATGGGCGACTTGTGCTAAGACCCCTAGATTCGTTAGGGTGAACATCTGATGGGAGGTGTCCGATGAGCAGTTCCCGGGATCTGGCAACCACGAGCAGGTCGCAACCCCGCGTCGAGACCACCGCATCGGCACTACGCGAGCTCGTGGCGCACCTGCGCCAGCAGCGGGCGCAGCTGCGCGAGGAGTGGGCGCGACTGATCACCGAGGCCAAGCTGCTGACCGCGATGACGAAGGAAGAGATCTTCGCGGAGGCGACCTCGGTGTACGACAACTACGTCGAGGCCCTCGAGACCGGGACGTACGAGGCCCTCCAGACCTACGCGCGGAACCTCTCCGAGCGCATCATTCCCAGAGGCGTCGAGACGCACGAGGTCGTCGGGATCGTGCTCCTGCTCCGCGACGTGCTCGCGCGCTCCCTATTCGCGAAATATCACGAGGACTTCACCGAGCTGAACCGGATCCTGGACGCCTACGAGCCTGCGGCCAACCGCATCGCCATCACGGTGGCGGTCGGGTTCGTCCAGGAGCGCGAGCGTATCATCCGCGAACAGCAGGAGGCTATCCGCGAGCTGTCGACCCCGGTCCTCCAGGTCCGCGAGCGCCTCCTCATTCTCCCGATCATCGGCGTCATCGACCCGCAGCGCGCGCGCCAGCTGACCGAGCAGCTCCTCCGGGGAATCCGGACCAACCGCGCCAAGGTCGTCGTGCTCGACATCACCGGCGTGCCGTACATCGACTCGCCCGTGGCCAACCATCTCGTGCAGACAGTCGAGGCGGCGCGCGACCGTCATCGTCACCGGCCTCTCGCCCGAGATCGCCCAGACGCTCGTCAACATCGGTGTGGACCTGGGCAAGATGAACACCGTCGGCGACCTCCAGGGCGGTATCGAAGAGGCCGAGCGCCTGCTGGGTTACAAGGTCGTCTTGACGCGCGAACCGGCGGGCGAACCCGCGTAAGAAAGGATTCCCGATGCAGGTCCCCATCCTCAAGCAGGGACCCTATCTGATCGCGACGGTCCAGTCCGCGCTGACGGACGACGACCTCAAGCAGTTGCGTGACACGCTGGTGGATCAGATCAGTCAGGTCCGGGCGCGCGGCGTCATCGTCGACGTGACGGCGCTCGACGTGATCGATTCGTTCGCGACTCGGACGCTCCGCGACGTCGCCCACATGATCCGGCTACGCGGCGCGGAGACCGTCATCGTCGGCATCCAGCCAGAGGTCGCGTTCTCCATGGTGAAGCTGGGGCTCACGCTGGAGGGAGTGGCGACCTCGCTGGACCTCGAGGAAGGCCTTCGTTACCTCCAGCGCAGTAGCAAGGGGAAGGTCCAGGAGCATGAAGGGCGCCCTCATCGCTGATGAACTGCGGGTGTCCATTGATTCGGACTCGGACATCGTGTCCGCCCGGCAGAAGGGGCGCGAGCTGGCGGCACAATGCGGGTTTCCCTCCACCGAGCTGGCGGTCGTCGCCACGGCGATCTCCGAGCTGGCGCGGAACATCGTCCGGTACGCCGTCCGCGGCGAGATCGTCCTCCGGCTGATCGACAACCACGGCGGCAAGCGGGGCGTCGAGGTGATCGCGGCCGACGACGGCCCCGGCATCCCGGATCTCACGCTGGCCATGCAGGACGGGTACTCCACCTCCGGCAGCCTCGGGCTCGGCCTGCCCGGCGTGCGGCGGCTCATGGACGAGTTCGACATCGTCTCCGAGTTCGGCAAGGGAACGACGGTGACGGTCCGCAAATGGAAACGGTGAAGGCCGCGCTGATCGACTGGGCGGTCGCCGGGTCGGTCCTGCCCGGACAGTCCGAGTCTGGCGACCAGCACCTCGTCACGACGACGCCGAACGGCGCCCTCGTGGCCGTCGTGGACGGCCTGGGCCACGGCGTCGAGGCCGCCGACGCCGCGCGCGCCGCCGTGCGCTCGCTGGAGCGCCACGGGGTGCAGACGACGATGATCTCGCTCCTCAAGGGCTGTCACGGCGCCCTCAGTGGCACGCGCGGCGTGGTCATGAGCGTCGCCTCGTTCAACGCGCGCGACGAGACGCTGACGTGGCTCGGCGTCGGCAACGTCGAGGGGCTGCTGCTGCGCGCCCAGCCGACCGTGACGCCCCGCCGCGAGTCGCTGCTCCTGCGGGGCGGAGTCGTCGGTGTACACCTGCCGGCGCTCTCCGCCTCGATCATCCCGGTGATGCGGGGCGACACGCTGATCTTCGCGACGGACGGGATCCGCAACGACTTCGTCCTCGCCCCGCTCGCCCTGGGCGAGCGGCCGCAGCCCCTGGCCGATTACATCCTGACGCACTGGGGCCGGGGGACCGACGACGCGCTCGTGCTCGTCGCCCGGTGGATGGGGGCCACGGCGTGAACCAGGATGTGCGCGAGCTCGCGGCCGAGTACGCGCGCGCATTGCAGGGGTACCTGGCCGGCCACGGGGAGGCGGCGCTCCAGCAGGCCTACGAGCTGGGGCGGCAGACGCTGGCCAAGGGGCTCGGCCTGCTCGACGTGGCGACGGTCCAGCACTGGGGCCTGCTGCGGGCCCTGGCGAAGAGCCGTACGCCCCAGGAGCGCTCGCGGGCCCTCCGCGCGGGCCAGAAGCTCTGCGTCGAGAGCCTGCTGCCCTTCGAGATGGCCCACCGCCGCGTCCAGGAAGTCAACACGGCGCTGCGCGATTCCGAGCACCGCTACCGCAACCTCGTCGACACGGCGCGCGACGTCATCTACACGCTCTCGACCGACGGGAGGCTGAAGACGCTGAATCCCGTCTTCGAGACGATCACCGGCTGGTCGCGCACCGAGTGGCTCGGCAAGGCGTTCGCGCCCCTCGTCTATCCCGACGACCTGCCGCGCGCGACCGCCATGTTCCAGGCCGTCCTCGCGGGCCAGGCCCCGCCGATGTTCGAGCTGCGGATCCTGTCCAAGGCGGGGAGCTACATCCCCGGCGAGTTCATGGTGACGGCGCAGATCCACGACGGCCAGATCGTGGGTGTCCTCGGCGTCGCGCGCGACATCACCGACCGCCAGCGGGCCCAGGAGGCGCTCCGTCACCTCAACGAGGCGCTGGAGGAGGAGATCAAGCGGATCGCCCACGCGCTCCACGACGAGGCCGGCCAGCTCCTCGCGTCCGTGCACATCGTGCTCGCGGACATCGCCCGCGAGCTCCCGACCAGCTCCTCGCAGCGCCTCGAGGAGGTGCGCTCACTCCTCAACAAGATCGAGGAGCAGCTCCGGCACCTCTCGCACGAGCTGCGGCCCACCATCCTCGACGACCTCGGGCTGCAGCCGGCGCTCGAATTCCTGGCCGACGGCGTCTCGAAGCGCACCGGGCTCCGGATCTCGGTCGCGGGGACGCCCGGGTCGCGGCTCCCGCCGGCGACCGAGACCGCGCTCTACCGCATCGTGCAGGAAGCGCTGACGAACGTGACGAGGCACGCGCAGGCCGCCCACGTGGCCATCGCCTTCTCGCGCAACGGCCACGCCCTCTGCTGCTCCATCCAGGACGACGGCGCCGGGTTCGACCTGCCCACGACGCGGGCGCGGCGGGGCCAGCGGGGCCTCGGGCTCAGCGGGATCCAGGAGCGGCTGAACGCCGTCGGCGGAACGCTGAACATCGTCTCGCAGCCCGGACGCGGGACGGAGCTTCTCATCACCGTGCCTGTGGAGGCTACCAGTGCCGACTCGCATTCTGCTCGCCGATGACCACCTGATCGTTCGCCAGGGTCTCCGGGCCCTTCTCGAAGGAGAAGGGTTCGAGGTCATGGCGGAAGTGGGAGACGGCCAGGAGGCCACGAAGCTCGCCCGGCAGCGCTGTCCGGACGTGGCCGTGCTCGACTTCTCCATGCCGTCGCTCAACGGGCTCGACGCCGCGCGCGAAATTCTCAAGACCTGTCCGCGGGCGCGGGCGATCCTCCTGACGATGCACACGGAGGACCACTACGCCTTCGAGGCGCTCCGCGCGGGCGTCAAGGGCTACGTGGTGAAGACCCAGGCGGCGGCGGATCTCGTGCGCGCGATCCACGAGGTGCAGCGGGGCATGGTCTACCTGAGCCCCGGTGTCTCGCAGACCGTCGTGCAGGCGTACCTGACCAAGTCGGACATCCCGCCCGACCCGCTGTCGCCGCGCGAGCGTGAGGTCCTGCAGCTGATCGCCGAGGGCAAGACGACAAAGGAGGTCGCCGGCCTCCTCGGGATCAGCTTCAAGACCGCCGAGTCCCATCGGATGCGGATCATGCGGAAGGTGGACGTGCACGAGACCGCCGGTCTGGTCCGCTACGCCGTTCGTCGGGGGCTGATCCAGCCGTAGTCGCGTCCGGCGGTCAGGGTTCGTCCTGCGTCCCATCTAAGGGATTTTCCTGCATCGGTTTCCAGTGCGTCCCTGATTTCCCCCTCCCCCTGGTCCCGGTAGGCTGCCCGTGTAATGGCGATCAGGGTGCTCTTGGCCGACGACCACCAGATCGTTCGGCAGGGTCTCAAGGTCCTGTTGCAGCGCGAGGGTTTCGAGGTGGCCGACGAGGCCGCGAACGGCCAGGAGGCGGTCCGCCTGGCGCGCGAGCGCTGCCCGGACGTCGCCGTGCTGGACTACGCCATGCCGGTGCTGAACGGCGTCGGTGCGGCGCGCGAGATCCTCCAGCTGTGTCCGCGCACGAAGGTGATCCTCCTCACGATGTACACGGAGGACCACTACGCCTTCGAGGCGCTCCGGGCGGGGATCAAGGGCTACGTGGTGAAGAGCGAGGCCGCCGAGGACCTCGCTCGCGCGATCCTCGAGGTGTCCCGGGGGAAGACGTACTTGAGCCCCGGGATCTCGCGCGCCGCGCTCGAGGTGTACGCGGAGAAGTCGGGGCTACCGCGCGAGACGCTGACACCGCGGGAGCGCGAGGTCTTGCAGCTCGTCGCCGAGGGCAAGACGACGAAGGAGATCGGGCAGCTCTTGGGGATCAGCTTCAAGACCGCCGAGTCCCACCGACTCAGGATCATGAAGAAGCTCGAGACCCACAACACGGCCGGCGTCGTCCGTTACGCGATCAAGCAGGGCCTGATCCAGGTGTGAGGATCAGAGCAATACCTGAGTTCCGACCCGGCGAAGCCCTGCCACGATTGAGGGGATCCCCTGACTTGGACGGATCCACGCGGCGACGTAGCGTGCACGATCGGGTCATACGCCGTGCGACCGGCCCGTCGGTCGCACGGCGAGCGTAGATGATCGTACGTCGATGACGAGACTGAACGTGTGTGGTTCGACCTCGACGAGGGGCCCGGAACCGAAGGGGGCGAAGCCTAACCGATGAACGACGCTGCCGCGCTCGAGCTCGAGTCGCCGCTCCCGTGTGCCACCGAGGCCCCGGCGCCCGCGGCGTGGTACGCGCTGTGGACGCGGAGCCACTGCGAGCATCTGGTGCGCGACCAGCTCGCGGCGAAAGGGTTCGACCTGTTCCTGCCGAAGGTCGACAAGTGGTCGAGGCGCGGTGGCGAGAGCCACGTGATCCACGTGCCGCTCTTCCCCGGTTACGTGTTCCTGCGCGGCGCGCTGGACAAGGCGAGCTACCTCGAGGTCGTGAAGGCGCGAGGGTTGGTCCAGGTCCTCGGCGAGCGCTGGGACCGGCTGGCGACGATCCCGCCGGGGGAGATCAAAGCGATTCGGAGCATCGTCGATGCCGGGGTTCCCGCCCTGCCGTACATCTATCTGCGAGAGGGTCAGCGGGTGCGGATCACGCGTGGGCCGCTGGCGGAGGCGGAAGGCATTCTCGTTCGCACCAAACCGAACCGGGGATTGCTGGTGGTGTCGGTGAACCTCCTGCAGCGCAGCGTGGCCACGCACGTTGACTGCACCTGGGTCGAGCCGGCATAGGCCCCCCGAGGACGAGCGTCATGTCGTACGTCAGGCTTTCGATCACCGCGGTTCTCGTCCTGTCGCTGAGCTTCGCCGGGTTCGTGGCGGCACAGGAGCAGGCGAAGGCACGCCCCGGGACCACCGAGGCCGACGCCGAGTACAAGATCGGGCCCGAGGATGTCCTCGATATCGCCGTGTGGAACAACACCGCGATCAGCCGTATGGTCCCGGTCCGCCCGGACGGCAAGATCTCGCTCCCGCTCCTGAACGACGTGCAGGCGGCGGGCCTCAGCCCGATGCAGCTGCGTGACGTCCTCAAGCGGAAGCTCACCGAGTACGTGCCCTCGCCCGAGGTCTCCGTCATCGTGCGCGAGGTCCACAGCTTCAGGGTCTCCGTGATCGGCGAGATCAGGACCCCCGGCAACTACGAGCTCAGGAGCCGCACCACCGTGCTGGACGTGCTGGCCAGGGCCGGCCCGTTCAACGATTTCGCCTCTCGCGGAAAAATCGTCATTCTGAGGGTCAACGGATCGGCCATGAAGCGTATTCCCTTCAACTACAACAAGGTCGTCGCGTCGGATGGGGACAGCGAAAACCTCTTCCTCCAGCCCGGCGACATCGTCGTGGTGCCCTAGCGATGCCGCATCGGAGCCAATCGTGACGGTCGTCGCGCTGGGCGGTGGTACCGGGCTGCCCGGCGTCCTCATGGCGCTGCGCCGGTACCTTCCTGCGGACTGCCGGATCACCGCGATCGTGACGGCCGCGGACGACGGCGGGAGCTCGGGAGTCCTGCGAAAAGAGTACGGGGTGCTTCCGCCCGGAGACATCCGCAACTGCCTGATCGCGCTGGCGCGGGTGGCACCGGAGGTGTCCGCGGCCCTCCAGTACCGGTTCGACGGTGGCGAGGCCGCGCATCCGGTGGGGAACCTTCTCTTGACCGCGCTCGATTTGGTCTCCGCCGACGAGGTGACGGCGATCCGGCTGGCGGCCGAGCTGCTCGGCGTGGACGATTTCATCCTGCCGTCGACCACCGAGCGCGTGCATCTGGTCGCCGACCTCCTGGATGGCCGCTCGGTTCACGGCGAGTCCGAGATCCCACGGTGCGGCGCGCCGATCAAACGCATCAGGATCGATCCCCCCGACGCGGCCGCGGCGCCCGGCGTGCTCGAGGCCTTGGACGATGCCGACGCGCTCATCCTGGGTCCCGGAAGCCTCTACACGAGTCTCCTCGCCACGCTCGTCATCCCGGGGGTGGCCGAGGCGGTGAAACGCTCGCGCGCCACCCGGATCTTCGTGTGCAACGCGATGACCGAGCCCGGGGAGACCGAGGGCTACGGTGTCGCCGACCACCTCCGGGCGCTGGCCGCGCACGGCCTGGCGCCGGAGGCGATCGACTACGTCGTCGTCAACACGACCCCGATACCGCCGAAGACCGGCGCCCGATACTTGGCCGAGGGGGCGAGACCCGTGGACCCCGACGGCGTGGTGGCCGGGGAGTCGCCGGTGATCGTCCGCGCGGATCTGCTCGAGCCGGGCCCCGTCGTCCGCCACGCCCCCGACAAGCTGGGACCGATCCTGTGCGACCTGGTCGCCCGCCGCGTGGCGTGGGTGTAGGACAAGCCCCGCGGGGGGCGGTTCCGCAGTGAATCCGATGCATATCGTATCCGGTCTTGCCTCCGAGGCGCCGCTGGGCGGAAGCCCGCTCGTGGCGAGCCTCCTCGTCCTCGTCGGCCTTCTGCTCGGCCTGCGCCTGTGCCGTCGCAGCGTCCTGCGCCTGCGTCGCGCCGGCGAGCGCGTGCTGATCATCGGGCGGAGCCCGCTCGCGCGCGAGATCATCGAGGAGATCGAGCAGCGGCCCGAGCTCCGATACACCGTCGCCGGCGTGGTGGACGACGCCGAGAACCTCGGTCGCGTCGTCGAGGCGACTCGACCCGATCGTATCGTCGTCGCGCTGGCCGAACGTCGGGGCCGACTGCCGCTCTACCAGCTGCTCGAGTCGAGAGCCCGCGGCATCCTAGTCGAGGACGCGGTCGAGACCTACGAGCGGCTGACCAGCAAGCTCGCGCTCGAGGCGCTCTCGCCCAGCAGCGTCATCTTCTCCCGCGAGTTCCAGACGTCGCGTCTCCAGCTCGTGCTCTCGCGGGTGCTGAGCCTCCTCGCGGCGGTCGTCGGAGTGGTCGCCCTGGCGCCCGTCCTCGTGCTGATCGGGCTCCTGATCAGGCTCGACTCCCGCGGTTCCGTGTTCTTCATCCAGGAGCGCGTCGGGCGATTCGGGAAGCGCTTCAAGCTGGTCAAGTTCCGCACCATGCATCCGGTCGGCCGGCCGAAGTCCGAGTGGGAGCGGGACAACGGTGATCGGATCACGCGCGTCGGGCAGTGGCTCAGGCGGTACCGACTCGACGAGCTGCCCCAGCTCATCAACGTCCTCACGGGCGACATGAACCTGGTCGGCCCGCGGCCGCACCCGGTGACGAACCTCGAGCTGATGATCCTGGCGGTGCGCAACCTGAGCGAGGTGTCGGGCGACGCGATCCCGTTCTACTCGCTCCGGTGTTCCGTGAGGCCCGGGATCACGGGCTGGGCGCAGATCCGCTACCAGTACGCGAACACGCTCGAAGAGGAGATGGAGAAGATCCGGTACGACTTCTATTACCTCAAGCACATGTCCGTCTGGCTGGACGTACGGATCCTGGTCGGCACGGTCAGAAAGGTCTTCTCGAGGCGCGGCTCGGCCGCGGCAGACGTCCGTCGGTCCGCTGGGCGCGCGCGTCACCTGGCGGGCACCCGGGCGCGCTTGACGTCGGCCGACGAGCTTCGGGGTTAGAGGAGAGCAGCACATGGCCGCGACGCTCCCCGAACCCCAGACCCTCAGGTCCCTGCTCCGAGCCGCGTCCGACGCCTGCCTGGCCGACGTGGTCGAGATGGTGCTGCTCGAGCTGATGCGCCGTGAGGTCAAATTCTCGCGAGCCGCGTTCGGCGCCGTGCACGAGCTCTGCCGCCGGCACGCCGAGGCGGAGAGCCTGGCCGCCAAGGCGCCGCTCTCCCCGCCGCTGCCGATCGATGAGCTGACCACGGGATGACGCACGACGGCAAGGCCTTCCGCGCGAACATGACGCACGAGCGTTCTTCCCCTCAACCCGGCGACGGCCGCACGACGTCGCCGCTCGGGAGCACGGCTCCACTCATGTACGGTCGGGTGCCCACGCGGTCCGGCTTTGATCTCGCCCGGGACATGTGGAGCCGGCGCAAGCGGCTCGCGACGCTCGTCCTGCTCTCCGTACTCGCGCCCGTCCTGACCATCGCGAAGGCGATGCCCGATCTCTACCGGTCGACGGCGACCGTCCTCGTGGAGCCCCAGCAGGTGTCGGAGGCGGTGGTCCGACCGACCGACGCGGGCGCTCGCTCCTTCTGGACCAACGAGCTCGAGACCAGGCTGTACACCATCAGCCAGGAGATGCTGAGCCGCGCGCGGCTCGAGGAGCTGATCACGCGCTTCCGCCTCTACCCGGAGCTGCGCGTGAAGGCGCCGGAGGCGGCGATCGAGCGAATGCGGAAGGACATCAAGCTGCAGCCGCGGGAGGTGGGCCAGACCGGCGTGTGGGGCGCGACGATCGCGTTCACGCTCAGCTATCGCGGCACGGACCCCGGGACGGTGTCCGAGGTCACCAACGCGCTCGCGTCGTCGTACGTGGAGAAGAACCTGAGGGTCCGCGGGCGGCAGGCGACCTCGACGGCGCAGTTCCTCCAGGCGCAGCTCGAGGCGGCGACGACCAAGCTGGACGAGCAGGAACGGAAGCTCCAGGAGTTCAAGCAGCGCCATGGCAGTGAGCTCCCCGAGCGCTTCGCCATCCTGGAGCGGCTGAGCACGCTGGTCCGCCAGAACGCCGAAAGTCAGCTCGGGGCCATGGAGCGGCGGGCGACGCTGGCGAAGCAGCTCGGAGACCTCGAGGTCTCGACCGGCGGTCCCGATGCACCCGCGGCCCGGCTGGCGCGGCTCAGGACGGAGCTGATCGAGCTGCGCCAGCGCTTCACCGACAGGTATCCGGAGGTCATGCGCGTGAAGGCGGAGATCGCCGCCCTCGAGCGCTCGCTCGGCGGGCCGGATCCGGACGGCGCGTCTGGGCCGTCGGGCCCGACGCTTCGTCGCCTCAAGCAGATGCTCGCCGACCTCGATACCCAGACCAAGGCCCTCAAGGCGGAGGAGCAGCGGCTGCGGCGCGAGATCGAGACGTACCAGCGGGGGATCGAGAAGGCCCCCGAGCGGGAGCAGCAGCTCCAGGCCCTGACCCGTCAGTACGACGCCGCCAAGGAGCTCCACGCCTCGCTCTTGAAGCGATACGAGGACGCCAAGCTCGGGGAGCGCATGGAGCTCCAGAAGGGAGACCAGTTCCGCATCCTCGACACGGCGATCCCGTCGAAGAACCCAGCGGGGCCTCCCCGCCAGTTGCTCATGCTGTACGGCGTGATGCTTGCCCTCGGGATGGCGGTCGGGGCGGTCATGCTGGCGGAGCGGCTCGACACCTCTCTGCATACGGTCGAGGACCTGAGGGTGCGGACGGCGGTGCCGGTGCTGGTCAGCATTCCGCGGATGATCACCGCCGCCGACGCCAGACGGCAGCGGCACCGGGCAAAGGTGACAGCGATGGCGACCGCGCTCGGCCTGCTGCTGATGATCGGGGCGTCTGTCTACGTCGCTCACGGCAACGAGCCGCTCGCCGCGATCCTGACGCGGGGTCGCTGAGGACACCCAATGGCGGCAACTCGGATCGAGCCAAAGCGCGGACCCCAGGAGCGCGCCTTCAGCGGCGTCGGCGGAGTCGACGAGCACCTGGTCAGCCTCGTCAGCCCCGCCACGTTCCCGGCCGAGCAGTACCGGGCTCTCCGCCACTTCGTCGAGGAGATGCGCAGGGAGCGGGGACTACAAGTCTTCGCGGTGACGAGTCCCACCCCCGGGGACGGGAAGACCACCACCGCCATCAACCTGGCGGGGGCCCTGGCCCAGGCGCCGGACCTTCGCGTGCTGCTCGTGGAGGCCGACCTGCGGCGAACCTCCAACAGGGTGGCAGAGCGTCTCGGACTCGGCGGCGTCCCTGGCCCCGGGCTCGCCGGCGGGATCATGAACTCCGCGTCTTCCCTTGGCGACGTGGTGCGGCGTCACCCGCGCTTCGCGCTCTCGGTGGTTCCCGCCGGTCAGTGCCCGGTCGCGTGTTACGAAGTTGTGAAGTCGCCGCGGCTCGGGGACCTTCTGGAGGAGGCGCGCCGGCAGTACGACTACGTCATCATGGACACGCCCCCGGCGATCGCGGTTCCGGACTGCCGGGTCATCGCGCGGTGGGTCGACGGGTTCCTCATCGTCGTCGCGGCCCACAAGACTCCGCTGCGGCTGATCGAGGAGACCCTGGACACGGTGGATCCCGCCAAGACCCTGGGCCTCGTCTTCAACGGTGACGACAGCCCGCTCTCGGTGCACTCCGGGTACGGCTCCGGATACTACACAGCCTACGGACAGCCGCACGAGGCTCGTCTCGCGCGGCGGTGGCGCCTCGGTCGCAAATGAGCGACGCGTGCCTGTCTCGGGCCACCCCCGGTTCGCGCCGGCCTCGCGGACCCCGCTATCAGTGAGGTCTGGGTCGGTGCTTCGCCGCATCGCCAAGACTGGCATCGCGTCCGCGCTGGCGTGGACCCGGGCCGACGCGTTGATCGCGACCCTCACGCGTTCGGGGCGCCTCGCGGTCATCAACTACCACCGGGTGGTCGAGGATGGCGCGCGGTCCGCCGACTCGATCCCGGGCTTGGTGGTCAGTCGTCGCATGCTGGAACACCAGCTCGACTGGATCGGCCGACGC
>Ga0209474_10002581_pt1 | contig 16531 bp, 16 predicted proteins | sample GraSoiAngelo_145_FD_185902 | JGI IMG/M metagenome (GOLD analysis project Ga0209474, IMG submission 185902) | Grasslands soil microbial communities from the Angelo Coastal Reserve, California, USA - 14_1009_05_20cm (SPAdes) (version 2) | ecosystem: Environmental > Terrestrial > Soil > Grasslands...
CATCCGGACCGGCTGGTGGGAGTTGCCTCGGTCGACCTCTACCGTCCGATGGACGCGGTGCGGGAGCTCCGTCGCTGCGTGCGCCAGCTCGGATTCCGCGCGCTTCGCATCGTGCCGTGGCTCTGGAACCTCCCGCCGGATGATCGCCGCTACTACCCGCTCCATGCCGAGTGTGTCGAGCTCGGCATTCCCTTCTGCCTGCAAGTCGGACACACCGGGCCCCTGTGTCCCTCGGAGCCCGGCCGGCCGATTCCATACCTCGATCACGTCGCGCTCGACTTTCCCGAGCTCAAGATCGTGGGGGGCCACATCGGCTATCCGTGGTGCGCGGAGATGATCTCGCTCGCGACCAAGTACCCGAACGTCTACATCGACACCTCCGCATACAAGGTTCGCCGCTACCCGCGCGAGCTCGTGGACTACCTCCGCACCCACGGACGAAAGAAGGTCCTCTTCGGCTCGAACCACCCCGCCTGGCCCGCGAAGGACTGCCTCCAGGAGCTGGAGACGCTGGAGCTCGACGCCGAGACCCAGGAGCTGTTCCTCTACCGGAACGCCGAGCGCGTGTTCTCGATTTAAGCGAGGGGCTCCGCCCCTCGCCCCGGCGGGCGAAGCCCGACGGGTCCTCACTCCCCGCTCGCTTCGCTCGGCCGCGCGCGCGGCGCGCGCGGAGATTCCATCAACGCGCGGGCTCCGCAGCCGCCGCGCTCGCCTGCGCCACGACGTCGAGCGCCGCGAGACGGCCGAGCGCGAGCGCGGCGAGCGCGTCGGTCCCGGGCAGCCAGCCCTCGGTGCCATCCCCGCCCAGGCCCTCGGCGGCGCCGCCCGCGGCATACAGGCCCGGGATCGGTCTCCCGGCAGCGTCGAGAACGTGCGCGGTCCGATCGACGGCCAGGCCCCCGAACGTCCGCCAGCGGGCGCCCGTCACGCGGATGGCGTGGAAGGGCGGCTCGAGCGGGCCGCCGAAGCGCTCGCGCCCGAAGGGGTCCCCGCCGAGCTCGACGTTGCCGTTGAAGGTGTCGACGGTGAGCGTGAGCGCCTCGGCGTCGATCTCGAACTGCTTCGACAGGGCCTCGAGCGTCATCGCCCGCCGGCCGGTGCGCGGCAGGACGATCCGGGCGAAGAATGGGTCGGCCGTGCGCGCCGCGGTGGCGATGCGCTCGTCGAACAGGAGATAGGCCACGTGCCCGGGCTGCCCCCGCACGGCCGTTGCGAGCACGAGGCGCTCCGCCGTCTCGTCGGCGAAGCGGCGGCCCGCCTGATTCACGAGGATCGCGCCGAGCTCGACGAGCGGCGCGGTCACCGCCAGCGCGCCCGGCATGGCGAGGAGCGGCGTCACCAGGCAGGCGTCCAGGTGCCGTGTCTGGGCGCCTGCCTCCACACCGAGACGCAGCGCCTCGCCGACGGAGCCCGGCCAGCCGAAGTACGGGAGGCCGGCCGCCGCCGGACAGTGCGCCGCGACGAGCGCGTCGGAGGCGGCGAAGCCGCCGCAGGCGAGCAGCACCGGCCCGGCCAACGTCTGCCCCGCACCGCGCCGCTCGGGTCGCACGGCGAGGCCGGTGACCCTCCCGGCGTCGTCGCGGACCAGGCGCTCGGCCACGAGCCCCGGACGCACGCCGACGCGCGTGTGGCGGCTCGCGGCGCGCGCGAGCGCCGCGAGCAGGCTCGCACCGCCCTGATCGCCCGGGGCGTGCAGCCGCGGCACCGAGTGTCCCGCACCCGTGAACGCCGCCATCAGCTCCACCCCGAGCCCGCAGCGGTCCGCCAGCCACTCGACGAGCGGCGCTCCCTGCTCGCCGAGCGCCAGTGCGAGCTCCTGCTCGACGTGGTGACGGCTGGCGGCGAGGATATCCGCCGCGAAGCGCTCGGGGCTGTCCTCGAGCCCGGCGTCGCGCTGGAAGCGGGTGCCCGCCGCCGCGATCGCCTCGGCGTCGTGCGACGCGCCGCCGCCGAGCTCCTTGCCGCGCTCGATCACGATCGTGCGGCAGCCGCGATCGGCCGCGATCACGGCCGCCGCGAGCCCCCCGACGCTCGCGCCGACGACGATCAGCCCGGCCGGCTCCTGTCGCGGGTCCGGAGACATTGGGCGAGGCGCTTAGCACGATTGCAAATGACGGTCGAATGTACATCATCGCCGGGATGGTCCGCGGGCGGGAAGCGGCGCGCTGGCTCGTGCGCGTGCTGGTGAGCGCAGGGATCATCGGCTACGTGCTCGCCGATGTCGACCTCGGCGACCTCGCCCGTGCCATGGCGCACGTGCGCCTCGCTCCCGTGCTCGTCGGGCTCGGCCTCTTCCTCTTCAGCCAGGCGCTCAGCGCCTACAAGTGGTCCCGGATCGGGCGCGCGCTCGGGTTCGAACACTCGCTCGTGGACTACGGCCGCTTCTACTTCATCGGGATGTTCTTCAACCTCTTCGGCCCGAGCACGCTCGGCGGCGACCTGGTGCGTGCGCTCTACCTCGGCGCGGGGCGCCGCCGCCGGCTCGCCGTCAGCTCCGTGGTCTTCGACCGGGCGACCGGGCTCGCGTTGCTGGTGGCGCTCGGCGCGCTCGGCTTCCTGCTCTTCCCGGAGTACCGGTTTCCCCGCTCGCTGATCCTCGGCACCGTGGCCGTCGGCGGTCTGCTCGTCGCCGGCTGGTGGGCGGCGCCCCGGCTCGTGCGGCTGCTGCCCGCCGGGCGCTGGACGCGCGAGCTCCGCCGTGAAGTCGAGGTCGACCTCGCGCCCCTCTGGCGCGACCGCCGCCTGCTCGCCACGGCCGCCATCGTGTCGGTGGTGTTTCACCTGACACAGGTCGCCGGGCAGTACGTGCTGGCGCGGGCCGCCGGCGCCCGGCTCCCCTTCTCCTACTGCCTCATCTTCCACCCGGTGATCAGCGTGATGACGGCCCTGCCCGTCAGCGTGAACGGCGTCGGCGTGCGCGAAGGGGGGTACCTCTACTTCCTGACGCGCATCGACATCGACGACTCGATCGCCGTCACTCTGAGCCTGCTCGCCTTCGGAGTGACCGTCGTCGCGGGGCTCCTGGGCGGCGTCGTCTTCCTCGTCTCCGGCGCGACGCTGCCCACGCTCCGGGCGCCGGCCTCGAAGGAGGCGGGTGTGGCCGCGTGAGGGTCAGCGCGGCCGGTCTGCCGCCAGCTCGATCACCGCCAGCGTGACCTCCGCGGCCGCGACCATGTCGCTCACCCGGAGCCACTCCGCGGTGGTGTGGATGTCGCGCATGCCGGTGCCGAGGTTCACCACCTGCAACCCCCGGCGGTTGAGGACGTTGGCGTCGCAGCCGCCGCCCATGCCCGCGGGCGTGATCGTACGCCCGACGCGCGCCGCGGCCGCGGCCACGAGCCGCATGATCGGCGCGTCGTCGGGCACCGCCATCGGCTCGTACTGCCGGGTGACGGTGACCTCGGCCGCCGCACCCGCATGGCGCGCCGCGGCCTCGGCGAAGCAGGCCCGCATGTGCTCGGTCTGGGTCGCGAGGCGCGTGAGGTCGTGACTGCGCGCCTCGCCGCGCACGCGCACCTCGTCCGGGACGATGTTGACCGCGCGCCCGCCGGTGATGACGCCGATGTTGGCCGTGGTCTCGGGGTCGATACGGCCGAGCCGCATCGCCGCGATCGCCTCGGCCGCCACCTGGATGGCGCTGACGCCTCGCTCGGGCGCCATTCCCGCGTGCGCGGCGCGCCCGCGAACGACCGCCTCGATGAGATTGGCGCCGGGCGCGCGCGTGAAGGCGAAGCCGACGGCGTCGCTGTCGAACACCAGTCCGCTCCGGGCGCGGAGCCGGGTGAAGTCGAGGTGCCTGGCGCCGAGGAGCCCCACTTCCTCGCAGACGGTGAACACGACGTCGAGCGGAGGATGGCGGAAGCCGCCCTCCCGGCAGGCGCGCACGCACTCGCAGACGATCGCGACCCCCGACTTGTCGTCGCCGCCGAGCACCGTCGTGCCGTCGCTGCGGATCACATCGTCCTCGACGACGGGTCTGACGCCGACGCCCGGCTCGACCGTGTCCATGTGCGCGCAGAGGAGCAGCGCAGGCGCGTCCACGGTGCCGGGCACGTGCGCGATCAGGTTTCCCGTCTCACCGCCGATCTCGGCGCCGGCGCCGTCGAAGCTCACCTCGGCGCCGAGCTCTGCGAGCTCGCGCGCCAGCCGCGCCGCGATGCGGCCCTCGCGCCGGGAGAGGCTGTCGATCTGGACGAGCTCCAGGAAGAGCGCCTGCAAGCGAGCGGGCTGGATCACGGGAGCCGGACCGTACTGGAAGGCCATCCGAGGGTCAAACATGACCTTGTTCGCGCCGCGTGCGGGACGTATCGTGCGAGGCATGCGCGGGCCGGTGTTGATCGCGGGTGCGGGCGCGGTCGGCTCGGTGGTGGGCGGGCTGCTCGCCGCCGCCGGCTCGACGGTCACGCTCCTCGGGCGGCGCGACCACATGGACGCGGTGCGGACGCGCGGGCTCGCGATCGACGGCCTCTTCGGCACGCACCGCGTGTCGGGTCTGGAGTGCGCCACGGCCGAGGGCGAGCTCGGCGGCCCGTACCGCGCGATCTTCCTGACCGTCAAGGCGTACGATGCGGCCGAGATGCTCGACACGGTGGCGCCCTTCCTCGACCGGGACGGCGTGCTCGTCTGCATGCAGAACGGCCTCGGGACGCTCGAGCCGGCGGTCGCGGCGGTCGGCCAGGCCCGGGTGCTCGGCGCCCGCGTGATCTTCGGGGCGGAGCTTCCGGAGCCGGGACGGGCGACGGTGACCGTGTGCGCCGATCCGGTGCTGATCGGCGCGCTGGAGCCCGCCGCCGACGGCCAGCGCGCGCGGGCCGTTGCCTGGGCGTGCGCCCTCGCCGACGCCGGCATCCCCGCGGCGCAGACCGAAGCGATCGTCGCCGAGCTCTGGGCGAAGGTCTTCTACAACGCGGCGCTGAACCCGCTCGGTGCATTGCTCGACCTGCCCTACGGGGCGCTCGCCGAGGATGCGGAGGCGCGGGCGGTGATGGACCTGGTGATCGCGGAGGCGTTCGCCGTCGCCCGGGCGGCGGGCATCGTGCTCCGCTGGCCGGATGCCGGCGCCTATCGCGCCGAGTTCTACGGCCGGCTCGTGCCGGCCACCGCCCGGCACCGGTCGTCGATGCTGCAGGACCTCGCGCGCGGCCGGCCGACCGAGATCGACGCCATCAACGGCTATGTGGCCGCGCGCGGCGCGGCGCTCGGCATGCCCGCCCCGACGAACATCACGCTCACCCGCCTGATCCGCGCGCGGGCCCGCTCGCGGTCATGGAAGTCCTGAGGCTCGCCCGCGCCGCGCTCGACGCGATCTTCGCGCACGCGCGCGCCACCCATCCCGAGGAGTGCTGCGGGGCCGTCGTGGTGGCGGATGGACGCGACGTCGTCCACCGCTTCACGAACATCCAGGGCCGGCTCCACGCCGCCGACCCGCAGGCCTACCCGCGCGACGCCCCCACGGCGTACACGCCCGAGCCGAAGGAGCTGCTCGCGGTCCTGCGCGCGGGCGAGCGGCCGGGCGCCCGTCTCGCCGTCTTCTACCACTCGCACACCCGCGGCGGCGCCTACTTCTCGGGCGAGGATCGCGCGCGTGCCCTCTTCGACGACGAGCCGGCCTATCCCGACGTCACGTACCTCGTCGTGTCGGATGCCCGCACCCCCGCCGAGGCACGCGCGTTCCGCTGGGACGACGCCAGCCGCGACTTCGTCGAGGTGCCGCTCGAGATCGTCCCATGACGGCGCGCTCGGCCGACTTAGGCACCACCATCGCCGGCGTCCGCTTGCCCTTCTGCGCCATGAACGCCCACGAGGTGGCCTCGTCGCCGCAGGAGCTCCGGCCGCTCGTCACCTCGCGGACCGGAGCCATCGTGCTGCGGACCGCCACCGTCCACCCCTTTCTTCACCCGGAGTTTCGTTCCCTTCACAACCCCGGCTATGACAAGCTCGTACCGCTCGTGCGCGAGCTCGTCGCCACGGGCGGGCCGCCGGTCGTCGCGAGCATCGCGGGGTCCAGCGTCGAGGAGTACGTCTTCCTGGCGCGCGTCTTCGCGGAAGCGGGCGCGGCATGGGTCGAGGCGAACCTGGCCGATCCGTGGGTCGCAGCGACGGTCGCGCCGTTCGAAGAGCCGGGCGCGCTGCGGGAGCTCGCCACCCGGACGGCGAGCGCTGCTCCCGTGCCGGTCGCGGCGAGAATACCCGAGCGGATGCCGCTCCCCTACGCGCGTCTCGGCGACGTGCTGCGGGACGCGGGTGTGCGGGTGGTCGTCGTGCGGAACGACTTCGCGGGCCTCGAGAAATTCATCCTCGAGGCGGGCGCCGGGTTCGACGTGATCGCGGTCGGGGGCATCCATTCGGGCTACGACGTGCGCCGCGCGCTCGCCAAGGGCGCCCGGGCCGTCCAGGTCCGCTCGGCTCTCGTCGAGGAAGGGCCGGGCGTCTTCGCGCGGCTCGAGCGCGAGATGCGGATGGCGCGAAGTTGAGCGGGGGTCGGGCGCCTATCGGGCGTCCAACGTGCTGGCAAACCGGACGCCAAAGCCGTCCGGATCGGCGATCGTGAAGTCGCGGAGACCATAGTATCGATCAGCAATTGGCACGACGATCCGCGCACCGATCTCGTTCGCCAGGCGCCAGCAGTCGTCGACGTTCGGCACCATCACTCGGATGTTGGCCAAGGGAAACTTCGGAGATGCAGGTACGTCAGCATCGTGGACGTCGTGGAACGCCGAGAGCTCGGCGAGAAAGAGACGATGCTCTTCCCAGGTCAGCTCGATGAAATCGCCGCCGTCCCGGAGGAGCTCGAACCCCAGACGAGTGTAAAAATCGCGCGAGCGCCGGATATCTCTCACCAGGATCTCCGTCACGAGCTGCTCTGTGGGATGCACGTACGCAGTCATGGATATTTCCTCACTCCCACACCGAGAGGACGTGCCCCTCATCCGGCCTGGACCGCCCTTCCAGCGTCTCCAGATACACGCGCTCCACGGCCGCGCGGCCGCGCCCGTGCACCACGCGAATGCGGGGCTCGGCGAACTCGAGGAACTGGCGCCATGCCGTGCCGTACCGCTGCTGAAGCCCCCCGGGCCCCCATTCTCGCCCCCGCTTCTGCAGCTGCGTCGGGGCGAAGAAGAACGTCGGCTGGACACCCGGGAGCTCGCCTTCGCGCGCGCGCCGCTCCCAGTGCGTTGCCCCGACGATGCAGCTGTGTTTCACGTTGTCACCGTAGTGATGGTGGAGTGCGTTCAGAACGACGCCGTCTCCCGCCATGTCGACGAAGACGACCGGCACCTCGCGCGGTAGGGAGCGAATCTGGTCATACGTCGCCACCCGATCGTAACACCCGAGGCTGTCGACGAAGGCCACGTTGCCGGGTGAGGTCAGGCCGGTCACATCACACTGCGAACGCCGGTTCCGGTGGAGCAGGAATGCCAGCCCGAACGCCGTCTTGCTCGAGGCGCTCGAGAGCACGGCCGTGCGCGCACCGAAGAAGCCATTGTCGGCGAGGAAGTCATCCAGCAGAAACGCGGTCATGAACAGCGGCCGAAACAGCATCTGCTGATCCTCGTGTTCCGGCTCGTACGCCGGGTCGTTCGTGACCAGCGAGTATTGGTTGTAGACCGCGGGGAGCGTCCGGCGATGCGGCGCGGCATCGACGAAGCCGCTCCGATCGAGGCGGTCGGGCTCGACCACCAGATGCGTCGACATCGGCAAGTAGCCGAAGACGCGCTCGCCCTCGGCCACGCCCTCGTGATTCGACCGGATCGCCTGACCGAATCCCCAGACTGGAACTCTGCCCCACCCGGGCTCGGCCGGGAAGAAGTGCCAGTACGACATCATGTCGCCTGCGACGGCGTACGTGACGTTGTTGGCGGTGAACGCGAACGTCGCAACTTGGAGCAACACCTGGCCGGGATGCAGGTCAACCGTATCGGGCTCAGGCGCAGGTCCCCACCTGCAATGGCGCAGGTTCCCGCGCTCGACGACGAAATCGATGGCAGACATTGACGATCCCTTCCTCAAGGGTCGACTTCGTGGACGCGGCGGTCGACACCGAAGGCCCTCGAGAGGAACTCGAGGTAGGCGGGGACTTCGTCCACGTTAGTCAAGCCAGCGCTGCAACGATCGGTAGTGATAGCCCCCGGCGAACAGTACGAGCAGAACCATCTGCAGGCCCCACGTCGGCAACATTCGCCAGGCCTGAAGGTGCCCTGAAGCCACGGCGATGACCTCGGTGAGTACCAAGCCGTAGATCACGAGAACGGTGAGCGCAGCGACGAATCTCCTCTCCAGCGGACTTTGGTACGCCCATGCGAGCAAGACGGTCCAGCCGAGCATCAACGAGGCGCCATATCCCATCGCGAACTGATACGCCCCAGAACGGTCCTCGAATCCCCACAGAAGCTTGGCAAATCCTGGTACGATCATCGGAGCGATTGCCAAGGCATCGGTGACTGCGCCGACGACAAATGCTGTCCGAAGGATCTTCTCCTGATCGGGCATTTCCAAGCCTCCTCTCTCTAGACCGGGCGATGCTGTGTCCCCTTGCCGAAGGTCATGGAGAGGATGTCACCGGGCGAGCGGACGATCTGTCGATGCCATCTGCCGCGTGGGACGACGCACGCCGAGCCGGCGCGTAACTCGATGGTCCGCTGTCCGTCGTCCATCTCGAGGACGACATCGATCGCGCCGGATAAGAGATACAGGAGCTCGTCGCCCGAGGGATGCGTCTCCCACGCCCGAGTGTCCCCCGTCATGTGGTACGCGCTGACGAGCCATCCGCCGAACTTGCGGTCGAGCTCCGTGGCGGGCAAGCGCCAGAATTCGTCACCACCTTCTACGGCCGGTGCCTCTCCTGTAGCCCCGAGGTGGACGTAGGTGCCGAAGAGGTCGAAACCCGACTGTGTCGGAACGCCCATCGAGACCTCCTTTCCGAAACACTCAGGGCGGAACGCACGAAACGCGGCGGAGCGGCGGAGTATAAGCGCGTCTCCGTACGCGATACAACGTCTCTCGGGCAGTACGTATCCTTCGCCTTGCACTCACGTCATGTTGAGATCGTGCCACTCGCTGACGCTGAAGGCAGCGAGCCAGACCCTTTCGCCCGACACCTTTGCGACTACCGTCCGGTCGTCCTTCTGCTGGTAGGTCACCTTCAGATTGGCCGCGGGAATGCTCCCCAGCGCCGCCAGCTTCGCATTGAAGTCGCCCGTGAATCGTTCCGCCGACGTGAAGCTGACTTCGACGTCCGTGGTGAGGAGCACCGAGTCGACCACGTAGTTGTTCTCCAGCACGCCGGTCGGATCCACGGCGGTGGCGGTGCCGTTCACGTGCCGGTAGAGACCGCCGAGGTAGCCGAGCGGGATGTACCTGAGCTCCGCCCTGGCGCCGAAGTTGATCGTGGCGCTGAGCATCTTTCCGTAATCCACGTCGAGGCCGAAGGTCGCCGGGAGGGATGGAAGTGGGCCGACCCCCGTGGTGAAGGCGTCCTTGCGGTTCACCATGATGCTCTGATTTGCGATCGTGAGGCCCTGAATGAGGACGATCGGATCGTCCAGCTTGAGCCCCAGCTCGGGCCGCACACCCTCGAGCGCCCGCGTGACGATTCGCGGCTGCGACATGAGCATCGGGACGGGGTAGTGGCTCACGCCGAGGCCGAGAAAGCCGCCGCGCTCGCTCGCTTCCTGGACCACTGACCCGAGCATGCTGAGCCCCCCACCGCTCCCGCTGGCGTCTTGCAGCATCTTGAGGATCCACATGCGCCCCAGCGTAGGCATTGACTTGCTGGAGAAGTAGTAGTCCTGGGCCCCCATTTTTTCTCCTCTCCCTCGTGAGCCGAGCGTCCGTCGTGGGCTGCACGGGCCATGCCAGTCGAGGGGGCGGTAGAACCGCAGCCGGGCGGGCGACCTCGGCCAAGTCTGTCCAGCTGCTGGACGGATCCGCTGGCAGACAGCCGCGGACGCTCTGCGAGTGGAGCCGTCGATGGTGAGCGGCGGTTGGGTGCCGTTCCCCGGCCGTGCTGACCGGCTGGTCGGCATCGTTGACGCTCGTCGAGACCTCGCGACGCGCCGGCGGAGGCTCTACGTGCCCGGCCCGTCCCGGCGTGTCAGCAATTGGAACTATGCCGAGGTCGGGCTCTAGCGCCCATCACCGCGCGGCTTCCTTTGTCCGCTGGAAACGACTGCCGCTGGGGACGGGACGGCGAGGCGACCGTTCGGCGGTCTGCCTCGCCCAGCCTCGTGCGCGGATCGCAGCTCTTCGACAAAGGCAAGGTCCGTGGCGACGTGTTTGATGCGTCGGGCGAGGAAGAACGGGAGGGTGGTGAAGCTGCGCTCGTTGCCCCGACGTGCAACGGCCCGTTCCCTACATCTCTCCAGCGCTCTGCTGTGGACGTCCAATTCCTCTCGCCATCGATCCAGAACGGCTCGGGCGGCGGCCTGGTCGATGTTTTCGATGAAGATGGCGCGGAGGCAGAACTCGTCGCGATAATCGGGCAAGGCCTTGGTAGGCGCGCTCGTTATCCAGTCGTCGAAGACCGACTTGCCTCCGGTGGTCGATTCGAATGGTGCGCGACGAGGGTCCTCCCCGGTTGCATTCGTCACGCTCCGGATCAGCCCTTCGGCCTCGAGTCGCTTGAGTTCTCGGTAGACGTTTCCGATGCTCACCTGCAGACCAGCGCGATCACGTATCTCCTTCATGACAGCGTAACCGTGTTTCGCGCCACCTTGCCTGAGCAATCCGAGGATCAGATGCCGGAGCATGCGTGTGCCCCCCTCTGCCGGTCAAGCTAGCCGTCCTTGCCGAAGTGACTCTCATGCGCACGGACTGCCTACTGCGTCGTGGACCAGATGTCAACAAGAAAGGTGATGCAACGATTAACATATTCCTGCCACCCATAGCCGCTACGCGAACCCATCACACACGAAACATGCCGAGCGCCAATATGCACTGTCGCAACGCGCGCCCGCCTCTAGGCTGAGAGCCGAGGGCGTGCTACGGGGAGGCGCAGCTGGCGTTATTCAGGCTATTCTGCGTCGAACTATCTTCGGAGCATAGCGTGTGACCAGGAGGAAACGGAGATGCTGGTACTTCTCCGGAGGATAAGTGCGCGAGATTACGTTTCTGCGCCCGTGCGGCTTGGCCTCATGGTCGGCGGGATCGCGAGCGGCATTGCCCTGATAGCAGCGCTCGGGATCATCAACCGAAGCGTGCTCGCAAACTTTCGCACCATGATGGAGCGCGCAGCGGGGAAGGCCGCGCTTCAGGTGACGCTCGGGACCGGCGAGGTAGGGTTTGCGGAGTCGGTGGCGGAGACGGTGCGGGGCGACCCCGCTGTGGCTGCGGCCGTGCCACTTGTGCGAGGCACGCTTGGCCTCTCCGATCACCCCGGTGAGACGCTCCAGCTCTTCGGCGCGGACCTCACTGCGGAGGCGGACCTGACGCACTACCCCATCACGCTCGCTACGGAACGGCGCCGGGTGCTTCAAGCGATGGCCGACCCTCGCTCCGTCTTGCTCACTGAAGCGTTCGCGCGCCGACGCGGGATCGGGGTCGGGGAGGTGATCAAAGTCGCGACGCCGCGGGGCGTGCTGGAGCTCAGCGTGCAGGGGCTGCTCGCCGCCGAGGGTCTGGCGCTCATCTTTGGGGGACAGCTCGCCGTGATGGACCTTCCCGCCGCACAGTTCGTGCTCGGGAAGGACGAGCGGGTCGATGAGATCGACGTCGTGCTGCGGCCGGGAAGTGAAGTCAACGCGGTGCAGAGGCGGCTCGAGGAAAGCCTTCCGTCTTCCCTCGCCGTGACCAGGCCAGCCTTGCGTGGCGAGCGGTTCGAGCGTGTGGTCGGCGCCTTCCAGGCCATGATCGACGGTCTGAGTCTCCTCGGGCTGCTGGCGGGCATATTCATCGTCTACAATGCGAGTGCCACCGCGGTGACACAGCGAGCGCGAGACCTCGCCATCCTGATCGCCCTCGGGGCGGAGCGCCGCAGCATCCTTGGATTGGTCATCGCCGAAGCTGCGGTGCTGGGCGTCGCCGCCTCAGTCCTGGGCATCCTCGCCGGCCTGGGACTCGCCCACCTTCTTTTGAACCTCGTCGCTCAGTCGATGGGCGTGATCTACCAGATGCGCTTCTCCATCGAATCGCTGGAAATCAGCGTGCCGCAGGCGCTCTCGTACGTTCTGCTCGGTACTGGTGGCGCCATCGCGGCGGAGCTTGTTCCCGCCTACAAGGCAAGCCGCCTTGACCCGCTCGACTTGATGCGTCCCGATTTCCGCGAGCGGCTCGCCATCAGGTCACCGGACCGCCTTCTCGTGGGCGTCTGGTTGATCCTGATCGTTCTGACGGCGGGGGCGATCTACCTGGAGCATACAACCCGCTCGATTGCTTGGGGCAACATCGGCAACAGTATCTGGTCACTCTCGGCGATCGTCATTTCCATCCCGCTCATGAGCTGGACTACCCGCCTTCTCCGCCGTGTGCTGCCGACGGTGTTTGGGTTGGACGGACGAATTGCCGTCGAGAGCCTCATGCGGTCTCCCGGCCGGACGGGCGTGACGACCGCTGTGATCGCTTTGAGCCTCGCGCTGGCGATCGCCGTTTCGTCGGTGGCCCGTAGCTTCCGCGAGTCCGAGCGCAACTGGTTCATCCTCACGGGAGACCTTGTCGTGTCGGCGCTCGCGACCGAAGGCGGCTGGCTGGAAACGCCGCTCAGCGGCGAAATGGCCGAGGCCATACGTGCGATCCCCGGCGTTGCACGAGTTGAGACCTACCGAGCGCTGCCCGGGCAGGAGTACCAGGGGGTCCGCATTACCGCCGTGGCGGTGAGTCCGGGCTTCATCGACAGCGATCTCTTCCGGCATCAGATCGTCGCGGGCGACCCGGAGGATTCGATCCGTGCGATCGCGGCCCACGAGGGTGTTGTCATCTCCGACAACCTGGCAGACCGCTTCGGACTGCGGCCTGGCGAGACGATCAGCCTCCCAACCCCGAGCGGTCTAGAGACGTTCAAGATTCGAGCGGTCGTCGCCGCCGACTACAGCGGGGACCAGGGCTCGATCATCCTCCCCCGAGAAGAGTTCGCCCGCGTGTGGCATGACACGCAGGTGAGCCACTTGAACGTCTTCCTCGGGGTGGGGGCAGATATTGACGCGGTGAGGGAGCGGATAGTGCAGAACCTCGGCGGGTCACGCTTGGTGAAAGTGCTGACGGTGTCGCAGACGCTTGCCTACCATCAGGGCATGGTGGACAGGGCGTTCGCTTTCACGTACGCGATTCAGCTGCTCGTGGTCGCCGTGACGCTTGCCGGTATCTTCGACCTGCTCACCACGCAGATTCTCGAACGGCGCCGCGAGGTAGGTATCTTCCGGGCGCTCGGCTCGGATGGGTCCCGGATTGCCCGGTCGATTCGTCTCGAGGCGCTCGTGTTGGGAACCGTGGGCGCTCTCCTCGGGAGCGTGCTTGGCGTCGGCACATCGCTCTTGTGGGTGCACGTCAACTTTCGAATCCTCATCGGCTACATCTTGGAACACCACTTCGCGACCTTCACCGCCGCCTGGTGCCTGGTGCTCGCAGCAGGCGTCGCCATGCTGGCGGGACAACTCGCGGCGCGGCGTGCCCTCAGACAACCTGTGCTGGACGCGCTCCGGTACGAGTAGTCTCGCCGGTCGGCTTGAGGAAAAGCACGTTGCGGCAGGTTGCGAAGACACGCCCGCTTTGCCGCACCCGAAGGTCCTTGCAGCCGCAGGTGTTGAACCAAAGGCCGTATTCGCCCGCCATCTCCGCGAGGCGGCCATAGGTTTCCAGCTTGTGCGCGAGCGGTACGCTGAACGCGACACCGCCCTCCATCGGCGCCCGCTCCGTCAGCAATTGGACTGACTCGACGAGCAGAGGTTCTCGCCTCAGCCGGCGCAGGTAGCGTCCCCACGTGAAGACGTACGTGGCGGTGATCGCGTAGGCACCTCGGGACGCAGCTTCCTGCACGAGTGCGCGCAGCGCTACTGGCTCGTCATCGACGATCGGGAACAGCGGGTCCAACCGAAGGGCGGCGGGCAGCCCGTGCGCAGCCAGGTGGTCCAGATTGGCCAACCGTTCGCACGCCGCAGGACAGCCCGGCTCGAGGGTACGATTCCGGCGTTCATCGAGGCTCGTCACGCCCACCGCGATGCCCTCGATCTGCGGACGGTAGTTCGCGAGCAGCGCCAGCGTGCGCTCGGGGATGACCCCCTTCGTAACGATGCCGATCGTCGTGCCACGCGGGAGAAGGTAGGCGAGAAGCGCGTGGGTAGTGCCGACGGCCTGTGGTGCGAAGGCATCGCTGGCGGGGCTCAGGAACACAGACGGCGGCACCGGAAGACGCCCAAGCTCTGAAAGGTCCAGCGGCGTGGGGCGCGACACTCCCCGTTGGCGCGCTCCGATCGCGGCGAAGGGGCAGTAAATGCAGCTGAAGCTGCAGCCCGCCGTCAGGTCGACCACGTTATTGGCGCAGAAACGAGGCTCCAATGCCACCGCGACGGCAGGGCGCGGGTGGGTGGCGCTTTGGCCGGTACCCATCATGGTTCCCTCGGGAGGGTCAAGACGCTGCCCACGGCCTCATCGTCTTGAGGGGCCTGCCGTTCGCTTACGTCGATGTCCTCGACGATCCGCCCATCCACAAGGCGGACCACGCGATCGCCGTACGAGGCGCACACGGGGTCGTGGGTCACCATGAGCACCGTGACGCCAATCTCCTCACTGCCTCGCCGCAGGAGGCGCATGATCGCATGGGTCGCCGTGGAATCGAGGTTTCCGGTCGGCTCGTCGGCGAGGATCACGCGCGGGCTCGTGACCAGGGCGCGCGCGATCGCCATGCGCTGCATCTCCCCGCCCGATAGCTCGGTTGGCTTGTGATGTCGCCGATGAATCAGGTCCACGAGCGTCAGCGTTCGCTCCGTTCGCTCGCGTGCGGCGCTGAACGAATGCCCGTCAAGTAGGAGCGGTAGGGCCACGTTCTCCTCGGCGTCGAGGTAGGGGATCAAGTGGAAGAATTGAAAGATGAACCCGAGTTCGCGCCGACGCATCAAGGCTGCGTCACGTTCCGTCATCCGGGAGAGCGGTTGGTCGCCGAGGTAGATCTCGCCCTCGGTTGGCTTCGTAAGGCCGGCGACCAGATGTAGCACCGTGCTCTTACCCGAACCGCTCGGCCCCATGATCGTGCAGAACTGACGGGCCGGAACGTCCAGGGAAAGGTCGCGCAGCGCGTCAACCTGTGTGGGACCCTCGCCGAATACCTTGCTGACGTTTGCGAAGCGTATCATCGGGGGCGAGACAAGGCCGGGCGGGAGGTAGAGCTGGGCTTCCCGCTCCGCTGGAGCAGCTCCTGCTCCACGAGGTCCAGCCACGCCAGATCGGCTCGCACCCGCATGTCAGCCTGAACGAGCAGCAACCGCGTCACGAAAGAGTCGCCCTGCCCGGCTTCCTCGAGCACCGACCGACGCTTCGTGAGACGCGCCAGGTGTTGGAGGTAGATTGCCCGCTGGCTCCTGATCAGTGCGAGCGTCTCGTTGTGCTTCGCGTCGGTCAGAAAGAGCAACTTCACGGAGAGCTCGTCGCGCAGGGGGCGAGGCTCGTACGTCGGCGGTAGTAGCAGCCAATCGTCTAGACTTTGACGGCCGCTTGCGGTGATTCTATACACCTTGCGGCTCGGCCGCCCAGTCTGGAACTGTTCGGTGCCCCCGATGAGACCGGCTCGCTCCAAACGGTCGAGAGTTCTATAGAGCTGCCCGTAGTTGAGGCTCCAGAACTCCCCGTAGAGGGCGTCGAACTCGATCTTGAGTTGGTAGCCATGTGCGCCTTCGGTCCGCGCCGAGATCAACCCCAGAACCGCATACTGAACGACATCCGTCACCATGGGGGCGCTCCCAAGTTGGAGGGTAGACCAGCGATCAGCACCGGACCCTGACATGCCGCCGCAGCGCGCGTCAACCGGAAATCCTGAGTACGCACGGACTATTGCCGGTGCACATAGCCATTGGCGGTCTGCCGGAACGGTTCCACCCTCAAGCTCGCGCGACTGCTCGACGCGATTCGCGCGCCGAGCGCTGTTGGCGTCGTCGGCGAGCGCGTGAGCTGCGGGACGGTGTCCCGAGCGTCCTTTCAGGAGCCCGACTGCAGCCGGGCGCGCCTCGGCGGCGCCAGATGCGTGTCCGGCACGCGGAGCGCCTCCCGGGCGAGCGCGGGCTCGTACTGCCGGACCACGAGCAGCGAGATCGGGCACTCGGTGATGATGATTTCCGGGTGCATACCGAATGGTCGATGCTCGAGACCCCACTCGGGTCCGACGCCGATCAGCAGCAGGTCGTGGCCGCGCGCACATTCTTCGACCACCGCCCGCCCCGGGTCGGCGTGCTCGACCACCTTCAGCGCGATCTCCCCCTCTCCCGGCCGTGCCTCCGCCTCCAGCACCTCGGTGAGCGGACCGTCCTCGAGAGCACCGGCCGGGGCCGTCCCCCGGCTCACGATACGCAACACCGTCACGTTGGCGCGGGAATTTCGGGCCAGCCGCTGCGCG
>Ga0209474_10002582_pt1 | contig 16530 bp, 18 predicted proteins | sample GraSoiAngelo_145_FD_185902 | JGI IMG/M metagenome (GOLD analysis project Ga0209474, IMG submission 185902) | Grasslands soil microbial communities from the Angelo Coastal Reserve, California, USA - 14_1009_05_20cm (SPAdes) (version 2) | ecosystem: Environmental > Terrestrial > Soil > Grasslands...
TTCGGCGCCAACATGTTCAACAAGGAGGGGAAAATCTCCTTCAGCAAGAAGGAGATCGTCGACGTGCTCAAGTGGGGCAAGGACTTCTTCGACAAGACGATGACCGAGGAAGTGCTGAGCTGGGACGACAGCTCGAACAACCGCTTCATCGCCTCCGGCAAGGGCTCGATGATCGACAACCCGATCAGCGCCTACCGCACCGCAGCGAAGGACAATCCCGAGACCTTCAAGAACCTCGCCATCGTCAAGACGCCGCTCGGCCCCAAGGGCCGCTTCAACGGCGCCCGCACCATGTCGTACGGCATCTACAACTTCTCCAAGGTGCAGGACCTGGCCAAGCAGTTCCTCCTCGCCATGGACGGCGAGTACTTCCTCAAGGGCTTCGAGGCCTCGACCGGCTACAACCATCCCTTCTTGAAGAAATTCCTCAAGAAGCCGATGCCAGTCATCGGCAACGAGCCCAAGCTGCAGCTCCTCCAGGACTTCCAGGACGACGTACACTTCATCGGCTACCCGGGCCCGATGACGAAGACCGCGACCAGCATGTACGCCAAGTTCATCGTTCCGACGATGTTCGCGGAAGTGGCGAAGGGCAAGAACCCGCGCCAGGCGATGGACGAGGCGGAGCAGAAGCTCCGCGCGGTGCAGGGCTAGCGACCAGGCATGGCCGAGGTCAACCTCGAAAACGTCGAGAAGCGGTTCGGGGAGACCTGGGCCGTCGCCGGAATCGACCTGACGGTGCACGACCAGGAGTTCGTCATCCTGGTCGGACCGTCGGGCTGCGGCAAGACGACGACGTTGCGGATGATCGCCGGGCTGGAGGACGTCTCCGCCGGCGACATCCGCATCGGCGGGAGGAGCGTCGTCAACCTGCCGCCGCGGGATCGCGACATCGCGATGGTGTTCCAGAGCTACGCGCTCTACCCGCACATGGACGTCTACCGGAACATGGCCTTCTCGCTGCAACTGAGGCGGGTGCCGAAGAAGGAGATCGACCGCCGCGTGAACGAGGTGGCGGAGATCCTCGGCCTCACGCCGCAGCTCAAGCGCAAGCCGCGCCAGCTCTCCGGAGGCCAGCGGCAGCGCGTGGCGGTGGGGGCGGCGCTCTGCCGGCAATCGGGAGTGCTCCTCTTCGACGAGCCTCTCTCCAACCTCGACGCCAAGCTCCGCGTCCACATGCGGACGGAGCTCAAGCGGCTGCACCAGAAGGTCCGCTCGACCATGGTCTACGTCACCCACGACCAGGTCGAGGCGATGACGATGGGCGATCGGATCGTGATCATGAACGGCGGCAAGATCATGCAGGTGGCGACGCCGCTCGAGGCCTACGACAAGCCCAAGAACCGGTTCGTGGCGGGTTTCATCGGGACGCCGCCGATGAACTTCTTCTCGGGCGAGTGGGTCGACTCCAAAGTCCAGCTCGGCGGTGGGGTGAAGCTCCCCTATCCGCGCAGCTCTCCGAACGGCACCAAGAGCGTAGTCTTCGGAATCCGGCCGGAACACATCTACGTGCGGCCCTCCGGGAACAAGGGCGAGACCGCAGTCCCCTCGGTCATCGAGGTGGTCGAGCCGCTCGGACACGACGTGGTGGCGACGGCCAGCTGCGGCGCGGGAGTGTTCCAGCTCGCCGCGGAGATCCACGACGGCTTGAAACCGCAGGACAAGCTCGATCTGCAGTTCGACATGGCACGCGCCTACCTCTTCGACCGAGACACCGAGTGCGTCCTGTAATCGCCTCCCCTTCGTCGATCGTCACCCGGACCCGCGAGCCGATCTCGCGCAGCTCGATGTTCGAACGCGAGGCGCCCCTCGGGTACGCACTGGTGCTTCCCGCCGTCCTCTATCTGGGCGTCTTCATCGCTTATCCGTTCCTCATGTCGGTCTGGATGAGCTTCTCCGACGCCCAGGCCGGCAACCAGAAGTGGACGTGGACGGGATGGGCCAACTACTCGAAGGTCGAGGCCTACGACGTCCTCGCCAACAGCTTCCACGTAGCCCAGTTCAAGGAGAAGAAGGACGCGGAGGCATTCCTCGCGGCGCGCGACAAGGCGACGGTGACCGCGGAGCCCGCCGAAGGCGGTAAGTTCAAGGGCGTCCTGCACGTAGCGGGCAAGGACGTTCCCGTCCTGCAGCTCGACAACGATGGTGACGCGTCGTTCGCCGTCCAGACCATCCTCTCCGACTTCGACTGGTCGGTGGCGAAGAGCGGCACCACCTGGGACGTGGTCGCGAAGACCAAGGACACGCCGCTCACCCTGGGCGAGTTCCAGGATCGCAAGACGATGAAGGACGCGATCAAGAACGAGGTCCTGGTCGAGGCGGACACCACCATCCAGGAGAAGGGCACCGGCGTCCTGCAGGACCCGAACTTCGTGCGCGCGGTGAAGAACACCTTCCAGTACACGTTCGGGACGGAGCTCTTGAAGCTTCTCATCGGCGTCCCCTGCGCGCTGCTCCTCAATCGCAAGTTCGCCGGCCGGCGCATCCTCCGCGGGCTGGTCGTCATTCCCTGGGTGATTCCCATCGCCATCAGCGCGCAGGGATGGCTGTGGATCTTCGATTCCACCTACGGCGTCATCAACTGGGCGCTGGTGCACAGCCACCTCGTCAGCCCGGGGCAGGTGCCCAACTTCCGCGGCGACAAGGACTGGGCGATGTTCTCGCTCATCCTCGTCAACGTCTGGCGCGGGTTCCCCTTCACCGCCATCATCATCCTCGCGGGGCTCACCGCCATTCCCGACGAGATCATCGAGCGCGCACGCCTCGACGGGGCCAACGCCTTCCAGCGCTTCTTCTACATCATCGCGCCAATGGTGCGGCCCATCTTGATGGTGAGCCTGCTCTTCTCGGTGATCTTCAGCTTCACCGATTTCAATACCATCTGGATCATAACCAGGGGCGGGCCCTACGATCAGACGCAGGTTCTCTCCACCTACGCCTACCAGCTGGGCATCAACGCCGGATATCTCGGCAAAGGCGCAGCCATCTCGCTCTTCATGTTCCCCATCATGGCGGTGATGGTCCTCGCCATGCTCCAGTTCCTGCGGCGCGAGGTCTGAGATGGGGTTCTGGCACCGGATCCGCGGGCACGTGACCTCGTGGGCCTTCCTGGTCCCGTTCCTCGCCTTCGCCCTCTTTCCCTTCTACTGGGCGATCATCACCTCGTTCAAAGCGGACGCGAACCTCTACGATCTCCGCCGCAATCCCTTCTGGTTCGCCAAGACCGACGCGGTCACCCACCAGCCGTACCACAAAGACATCATCGTTCCCGCTTCGTATCCGGCGGCCCCTATCCACTGGGAGATCAAGCAGGGCGACCACACCACGCGCTCGGACAGCGAGGCGAACCCGAAGCCCATCGCGCGCATCGGCGACCAGGTCGTCTATAGCCCGGTGGACGGGACGCTCTCGCAGATCGAGGTGCCGGAAGGATCGACCGCCCGTCCTGTCGACGTCATCGGCACCATCGAGGTCGAGAACCCGACCGTGACGCATTATAAATTCCTCGCCTCGACGCCCTTCTACCGCTGGATGCAGGTCTCGCTCCTGACCGGCCTCGCCGTCGTAATACTCACCGTGCTCATCGCCGTGCCCGCGGCGTATGCCTTGGCGCGGCTCAAGTTCCACGGCAACCGGGTCATCGGCATCGCCATCTTCCTCACCTATCTCATTCCGCCGACGATCCTCTTCATCCCCTTTTCGCAGTTCGTCGGCGCGCTGCACGTCGACAACACCATCTGGTCGCTCATCTTGAGCTACCCGACCTTCACCATCCCCTTCTGCACCTGGCTCCTCATGGGGTTCTTCCGCAGCGTGCCCAAGGAGATCGAGGAGCGCGCGCTCCTCGACGGCGCGACCCGGATGCAGATGCTCCGGCTGGTGGTGATCCCGGTGGTGCTCCCAGGCATCCTCACCGCGGCGATCTTCGCCTTCACCCTCAGCTTCCAGGAGTACGTCTACGGGCTGACCTTCATCAGCTCGACCGCAAACCGGACCTTGCCAGTCGGCATCAGCGTCGAGATGGTGCGCGGCGACGTCTACTTCTGGGGGCCGCTCATGGCCTCGGCCGTGCTCGGGTCGCTGCCGGTGGTGATCGTGTACGGTCTTTCGCTCGATTACTTCATCAGCGGGATGACGACAGGCGCGGTGAAGTAGCGGAGGTTTCCGATGCGCGTGCTTGCGACGCGCGCAGCCGTTCTTCTCGCCGTCCTCGCGGCCGCGTGCGAGCCGCCGGCGCAGTTCGTCGACGTCGGCGGCCATCCCGGGAAGCGAGGCATCGACGGCGGCCTCGATGGCGCGGTTCCGCCACCGTCGGGACCGGTCGGACTCACCGTGACCGTGGCCGGAGAAGGTCGCGTGTACTCGCGCTACTTCGACTGCTCACGGACCTGCACGGTGACGGTCCCCGCCGGCGTGTCGTTCGAGGTCCACGCTGAAGGCGGTTCCGGGTCGACGATGGTGGGCTGGACCGGCGCCTGCGCGGGCGCGGCCGGGTGTCGAATCGTGCTCGACGACGATGCGCAGGTCGGCGCGGTCTTCGGTCCGTCGGTCCGCTGAGTTTCTTTAGCTGTCCAGGAGAAGTCCTCGTCGAGTGCTTCGACAGTCTCGACGGAGATGGTTTCCGTCGAAATGCTGAGGATCGTGACCCGGAGACCCTCCGCCGGTGCCACCGCCTCGCGCCTGCGGCTTCTCACGAGCCTCACGATCGTTTCGACCACGGCGGCGACGACCCGCACCACCGCGCCGGCTAGCTTGTCCCAACCGATCTGCTTCACGAATGCCAGGTAGTTCATCGGAGCCTCTCTCGAAACGCCGACACTAGCCGCGCCCCCCGACATCCCGAGGAAGATCGGTCACCTGGCGAAGATGCGATCGCGAGCCGCCTCGCAGATCGCCGCCACGAACGGATTGCGAATGCGCCGTTCGATCGAGAGCGCGTAGTAGTGCAGCCGGATCTCCTCGACGCGCCCGACGGCCACGACATCCAGCTGGCTCACGATCTCGTCTTCCACGATAGTCGGAGCGGGAAAAAGCCCGAGGCCGTCCGCGCCCACCGTGGTGAGGAGCGCGTCGTCCTCGAATTCGGCCATCACCCGGGGGCGTATCCCGTGCGCGTCGAACCAGCGATCGAGTGAGCGCCGCACCGACGTGTTCTGCGTATGCAGGAGCATCGGAGCGCCGTCGAGCGAGGCGGGAAAGCGGCGCCGCGTGCGATCGGCGAGCTTGCGGGTGGCGAAGAAGGTCACTCCGCTTTCCCCGAGGAGGTGGCTGAAGGCGCGGACCGCGCTTTCCGTCGGGACGGGCGCGTCCGCGATGAGCACGTCGAAGGCGTAGAGCGAGAGATCGGCGAGCAGCCGGCCCAGGCTGTTCTCGCGGCAGACGAGGCGCACTTCCTCCGGATGCTCGAGCGCGGGTTGCAGAAGCCGGTGCACGACCCCCTTCGGCACCACGTCGGCGATCCCGACTGCGAGGCGGGCGGGCAGCCCGGTAGGCCGCCCCTTCACCGTGTCCAGCATCTCGGTCCCGAGCGCGAAGATCTCCTCTGCGTAGCGGTAGACGACCCTGCCCATCTCGGTGAGCGCGAGCTTGCGGCCGGCGCGGGTGAACAGCTTCTCGCCGAGTTGATCCTCGAGGGTATGGATCTGCCCGCTGAGAGTCGAGTGCGACAGGCGCAGCACCCGGCCGGCGCGCGCGAGACCGCCTTCCCGCGCGACGGTGAAGAAGTAGAGCAGATGATGGTAGTTGAGCCATTCCATCGAAGTGTCGGTTAAACCGACAGATTGCTTCAAAACTTCCTTATTGTCGAATTGTCTCTGCAACGCCATCCTCTGCTGCACGGAGGTTGGACATGGATCTCGACGTTCGGGTGCGCCATGGAGCGACGAGGGACCGCGAGGCCGCCGCGGAGCACGTCACCGGCAAGCTGCGCAACGCGCTGCGGAGGATGGGCGGCAAGCTCGCCTGGGTGATGGTGCGTCTCGACGACGTCAACGGGCCTCGCGGCGGAAGCGACAAGCGCTGCCTGGTGCGGGCGCAGACGCTGGCCGGTACCCGCTCGGTAGGGGAAGCGACCGGCCCGGATCTCTTCGGCGCCATCGACGGAGCATTGCGGCGCGCACTGCGCGGCCTGCGGGACACGCTCTCGCGCCGGGGGCGCGGCTAGATGCCTGACACCGACTTTTCGCCGCTTGTCTGGGCCGGATTCTGTGCCCTGCTCGTCGGGCTCCTGGCGCTCGATCTCGGGGTCTTCCATCGCCGGGCGCGGCCGATCGGATCGCGCGAATCCGCGATCTGGAGCGCCGTCTGGATCGGGCTCGCCGTTGCGTTCGGTCTCTTCCTCTTCGCGCGGTTCGGAGAGGTCCGCGCGATGGAGTTCGCCACCGGCTACCTGATCGAGAAGGCGCTGGCGGTCGACAACCTCTTCCTCTTCGTGGTGGTCTTCGGCGCCTTCGCGCTCCCTCGCGAGCAGCAACACCGCGTGCTGTTCTGGGGCGTCTTCGGCGCGCTCCTCATGCGCGCCGGTCTGGTGATCGCGGGCGGGATGGTGCTCGAGCGGTTCCACTGGGCCGTCTACGTCTTCGGCGCGGCGCTGGCGATCTTCGGGGTGAAGCTCGCCTTCACCCGGAGCGAGGGAAAGGACAGCTTCGCGGTGCGTCTTTCGCGGCGGATTCTTCCCATTGCCGAGGGAAGCCACGGCACGTTCACGGTGCGGCACCGCGGACGCCTGCTCGCGACGCCGCTCCTCGCCGCGCTCGTCGCGGTAGAAGCCGCCGACCTCGCCTTCGCCGTGGAGTCGATTCCGGCGGTCTACGCGGTCACTTCCGACCCGTTCATCGTCTTCACTTCCAACGCCCTCGCGCTGCTCGGGATGCGCTCGCTCTACTTCCTGCTCGCCGCATGGCTCGAGCGCTTCAGCTCGCTCAAGCCCGCTCTCGCGCTCATCCTCGTCTTCGTCGGAATGAAGATGCTGCTCGGAAACGTGCTGCCCATCTCGCCGCTCGTCTCGGTGACGGTGATCGCTGCGCTGCTCGCGGGGGCGCTGTCGCTAGACGTCTCGCGCCGCCGCTGGCCGCGCAAGGGCGCGGCCGCCTGAGGCTACTCCCAAGAGACCACGAAGGAGACCACGGTGTGCTTCGCGTCGGCGCTCTTCACCTCGTGCGGATCGATGGACCCCGTCACGCCTGCGAGGTCGAGGAGGTACATGAGGTTCCCCCTGCAGACATCGTAGAGCGCGGCGGGCGGGTTCGGGCCCTCGGCGGTGAGGATGATGAGGCCCGACTTCGGCGTCACCGGCTGATACTCGTAGTGCAGCCCGCGCGTGACGATCGAATAGAAACGGTCCAGGTTGGTGAAGATGGTCTGCGGCGTGGTGCCGAAGATCTGCAAGGCGAAGCTCAAGACCGGCTTCACGATGCCGCCGCCGAGGCTCACTGCCGCATAGTGGCCGAGGTCGACGCAGGCCTGACGGCCGCCGTACTTGAGCAACAACGTTTCGAGCTCGTCGAGCACAGTCGAATCGTGCCAGCCGAGCTTGGCCGGCGGATTGTCCAGGGCCTGGCGGGCCGCGACCGAGGCGTCCGCCCGCACCTTCTCGGTGAGACCCATCTCCTCGATGAAATCGATCCCGCAGCGGACGGATAGGCCAATGTACCCGCGAGCAGCTCGCTCGACGGCGGGCGCGCCCCCGGAGGTTGCGCTCTTTGCCAGCGCGGTCATCACCGATCCCCGTCCGACGTCTCGTCGTCGACCCATTCCATCGCATGGTCCGAGTCGCCATGGCGGCCATCGGCCGGTGCGGAGTCGTAGTACTGCAGGGTCCAATACGAGCCCGTGCTGAATCCCGGCAGCTTGAAGGGATTGAAGCTCGAGAGGCTTGCCGACGCTCCGCCCACGACGCCCTGCGGGAACGCCGTCATGCCGAGAGAGCAGCCGGCGAGGACGAAGCCGCGCAGGGGTACGTCGTTGGTGGCGAACGCGCAGGTGCCGACGGCGGTGAACGATCCTTGCGGCAGATCGAACCGCACCATGAAGTTTTGCTGCAGCCCGATGGGGAAGAGGAAGTTGGTGAGGAGCGCGCAAGCGGTCGCGGTGCCGATCTTGCGGCCCTCGTCCTGCTCCACCCGGCCGTCGTGGCGGACCTCATAGGAGTAGAGGCTCGCGCCCAGCCGCACGTTGGCGTGGAACGGCGCGGCGTCGCAGAAGGCCTTGTCCGGCGGCGAAGCGGGATCTTCGGCGCTGCGGAACTGGACCACCCGTTCGGCGGCGTGGGCGACCGCGGGGGCGCAGAGGAGCGCGAAAGCGACGGCGAGGGACCGTTTCATGATTGTGTCTCCGGCGTTTCTTCGAAGAAAAGCTTCTAGAGGCGAACGAGCTGCGCGCCCCAGTGGATGTTGGCGCCAACGGCAGCGAGCAGAACGAGGTCGCCGCGACCGAACGCAACGCGACCCTGCTCCAGGTCCTCGGCCAGGAGGATGAGCATTCCGGCGGCCGAGGTATTCCCGTTCCGGTCCACGTGGCAGGCGACGCGGTCCTTGGGGAGGCCCGAGCGCAGGACGTAGTGATCCATCAAGCGCTTGTTGGGCTGGTGGAAGTAGTAGCGCTTCACTTCGGGCTTGAGCTGCTCCTGGCCCTCGAGAACGCCGTCGATGCAAGCGTTCATGTACTTCGGATACCCCTGGGCGACCTTCAGGCCGTCGACGACGAACGCGTTGTCGACCGGCTTGATGCGGCCCTGGTAGCCGAGCTTGGTGTTGCCGGCGCCGTGGCGGTGGACGAGGGCGCCGTGCGAGCTGCCCGCGAGCGAGGCGAGCACGCCAGCCGAATCGTTGGCGGCCTTCGCCTCGCCGCGCAGGATGACCGCTCCCGCGCCGTCGCCGAACACGTACATGGAGAGGAAGGCGTTGACCGACTTGCCGTTCTCGAGCTGGAGCTCGCTGGTGTAGACCTCGCGATTCATCAGCGCCGAGGTGAACGCCGATCCGATCACCGCCACCGTCTTCACGGCGCCGCTGGCGATCATCTTGCGGGCCATGTCGATGGTGTAGAGCGTCCCGCCGCAGCCGCTGTCGATCACCATCGCGTAGGCGTCCTCGCGGCAGCCGAGGCGGTGGTGCAGCTCCATGGCGTCGTGGCTGAAGTTCACCTCGTCGGGCGTGCAGGTGACGACGAAGATGGCGTCGAGGTCGGTCGCCGGAAGGCCCGCGCGCTCGAGCGCCTGGCGCAGCGCCACTTCGCACATGTCCGTGTTGTTGGCCGGGTAGAAGTTGCCGTCGTTCTCCGGCGGCGGGATCGCCTGGCCGGTCCGGTCGTCGAAGTCCCAGAGGAAACGCCGCTCGACGATCCCGGTCTTCTCGACGATGCGCTCGGCCGGCCACCCGGGGATGGCCTTGGCCATGCGCTCCGTGCTGATCCGGCGCTTGGGTACGAAAGAGCCCACGCCTACGAATCGGACGTTGTTGGTCACGGGCCCAACAATCGTCTTGCTGCGGCGAACCTTTAGCCGGAGCCGCGCCCCGCGTGAGAAAGGTGCGAGGGACGCGCACCTTCGCCGTCACGCGGGCGAGGCGACGACGAGCGAGCCGTCGGCGAACGGCTCGAAGTGCTTGAGGTTCCATGTGAGGAGCTCGCGGGCCTTGGCCTTACGGGCGCAGGCAGCGATGACCGCATCGTAGATCCGTCCGCCGTACACGCCGGCTGTCGGGGCTCCTCGCAGAAGCGACCAGTATTCGTCCGCGTCCAGCCACACGGTGCGCGCATGACTCTCGAAATTCTCACCCAGCACCTCGATTGCATCGACTGGCGAAAGGCGATTCGGCGCCGGCAGCCTGGTCAAAACGGCGTAGGCTTCCGCCAATGCATGCGCTGGGACAACCATCGTCGCACCGGCACGCAAACGCCGTTCGAGCGATTCGAGGGTGACGTCATGATGCTCGTGCCACCCGGACACCAGCGCGATGAGGCAACTCGTATCGAGCGCGACGAGGGCGGGCTCAGCGCTTTTTGCGGGCATGGGGGATACCCCGCTCCGCTGCCAGCCGATCGCGGGTCCGCTCCACGGTCTCGTTGGTCAGCGGCGGGATGGGGAGCAACGGCCGGGCGACCACGAAGCGGCCGCGCCGCTCCATTCGTACCGGCGTAGACGCCGGCTCGATCACTACGGCGCCATCTTCGACGCGCAATTCCAGCGGTACTCCGGGCTCGATACCTGCTGCCCGCCGGAGATCGCGAGGGATGACCAGCCGCCCTGCAGCGTCGATGGTAGATTTCATGGTGCAGATCATACCATGAAATGTGCCATGCCAAGTACGACGGCCCGCATCGCGGGATAGAGGCTACAAACCCAGGTACGCCTGCCGGATGGCCGGATCCCCGAGCAGCTCGCCCGACGATCCCTGCAGCTTCACCTGCCCCGTCTCGATGACGTAGCCTCGCTGGGCGATCTCCAGCGCCTTCTGGAGGTTCTGCTCGACGAGCAGCACGGTGATGCCCGTGCCGTGCAGCGTCCGGATGATGGAGAACATCTGATCGACGAGGATGGGGGCGAGGCCTAGGGAGGGCTCGTCGAGCATGAGGAGCTTCGGGTCGCTCATCATCGCCCTGCCGATGGCGCACATCTGCTGCTCGCCGCCCGAGAGGCTTCCTGCGAGCTGCGCGTGCCTTTCTTCGAGACGCGGGAACAGCCCGAAGATGCGCTCGATGTTCTGTCCGGAGCGGGGCCGCGCCCCTTTGCTGTAGGCGCCCAGCTCGAGGTTCTCGCGCACGGTGAGCTGCGGCCACAGCTCGCGGCCCTCCGGCACGAGCGCGATGCCCAGCTCGGCGCGCTTGCTCGCCGCGATGCCGAGGAGCGACTCGCCACGGTAGCGGATGTCGCCGCCGCGCGCCGGACGCAGACCGCTGATCGCGCGCAAGGTGGTGGTCTTTCCCGCGCCGTTCGACCCGAGCAGGGTGACGATCTCGCCTTCGTGCACCTCGAGCGAAACCCCGAAGAGGACCTGCACGTCGCCGTAGGCGAGCGACAGATCGGAGACCTCGAGCAGCGGTTTCACGCGGGCTTCTCCGCAGGGGCCTTCACCGCGCTCTCGCCGAGGTACGCCGCGATCACCTTCGGGTCGCGCACCACTTCCTGCGGCTTGCCTTCGGAAATCTTCTTCCCCGCATCGAGGACGATGACGCGATCGGAAAGCGCCATCACCGCCGGCATCACGTGCTCGATCATGATGATCGAGAGCCCGCGGCTCTTGCGCACGCTGCGGATGAGCTCGGCCATCTGCTGCGCCTCGGCAGGGTTCACGCCGGCGATCACCTCGTCGAGGAGCAGGACGCGCGGCTCGGTGGCGAGGGCGCGCGCGAGCTCGAGCCGCTTGCGGCCGGCCAGGGTCAGATTCGCTGGCAGCGCCGAGGCCCTGTCGCCGAGCCCGACGAACTCCATCACCTCGATGGCCCGTTCCCGCGCTCCCGCGGGGCCGCGCTTTCCGTAGATCGCCCCGACCATCACGTTCTCGAGCACGGTGAGATTGCCGAAGGGCCGGACGATCTGGTGCGTGCGCACCACGCCGGCGTGCACGGCGCGATGCGCGGGAAGGCCGCTGATGACGCGATCGCCGAGGTGCACCGTACCCGCGGTCGGCGGAATCGATCCCGCGATGAGGCTGAAGAGCGTCGTCTTGCCCGCCCCGTTCGGGCCGATGACTCCAAGGATCTCGTGCTCGGCAAGCTGCAGGTCGACGTTGTCTACGGCCTTGAGGCCGCCGAAGCGCTTCGCCACCTGCTCCGCTCGGAGGATCGGCGCCGTCATTCCCGCACTGCTCCCGTTCCGCCCGGCGCGGCCTTCGCCACCACCTGCGGACGGACGAGCCCGGTGAGCTTGCCGATGCGGAAGAAGAGCCCCATGAGCCCGAGCGGTTCGAAGAGGATGATGACGACGAGCAGGATGCCGTAGAGCCCGAGGTAGAGCTGCGGGTAGCTGGCGATGAGGCTCTCGCGCAGCACCACGAAGACGATCGCGCCGAGGACCGGCCCGACGATGGTGCCGACCCCGCCGATCACCGACATGAGCACGAAGGAGATCGACTGGACGAAGCCGAACATGTCGCCCGGCTCGATGTAGCTGAAGTAGCTCGCGTAGAACGCGCCGGTCACTCCGACGGCGAGCCCGGAGAGGAAGAGGACGAGGTCCTGGTAGAAGGTCGGCGAGATGCCGACGTCGGCGGCGGCTTCCACGTCCGACTTGATGGCGAGGAGGCCGAGGCCGAGGCTCGATTTGCGCAGGGCGTACGAGGCGCAGACCATGATCGCGAGCAGTCCGAGCCCCCACCAGTAGAGCCTCGCCTTCAGACCCGACTCGATGGGCAGCGAAAGGCCGGACGACCCTCCGGTGAACCATTCCCAGTACGTGAAGACGAGGCGCGAAGCCTCCCCGACACCGATGGTGGCGATGGAGAAGTAGGGGCCGCGCAGTCGCAGCGTGGGATGGCCCCACAAGAGCGCGTAGAGGCCGGCGACGATCCCGCCGCCGATCCACGCCCATGCGAAGGGAACGTGCACCGAGAGGAGGATCCGCGCCGAGACGAATCCGCCCACCCCGAACATGGCGGAGTGCCCGAAGCTCACCTGCCCGAGGTAACCGCCGAGCCAGTTCCAGGCGAGCGCCGTGCAGATGTAGAGGAACGTCAGGGTGACGAGGTTCTTCTGGTAGGCCGAGGGATGGAGGAGCGCGGGCCACGCGGCGGCGAGGGCAACCACCACCACGAGCCCCACGAGCGCCTGGCGCGAGACCCAGGGGAGGACCGGCCCCCGTGGCACACGCGGCTTCGCCGCCGCCGGCTCTCGCGGGGAGACGGTCATCCGAGCACGCGCTGGCCGAACAAGCCACCGGGCCGCAGCACGAGGACGAGCACGAGGAGCACGAAGCCCACCGCCGCGGTGAGATAGACAGGGAAGCCGGGGATGAGGATGGAGAAGATCTCCACCATCGCCAGGATGAGCGCGGCGATGGCGGTACCGGCGATGCTTCCCAGGCCGCCCAGGACCACCACCACGAACGACTTGAGGAGCTCCGCCGAGCCGAAGCTCGGGCTGAAGGGAAAGAGAGTCGCGCCGAGGAGGCCGCCAGCGGCCGCGAGCGCGGTCCCGATGCCGAAGGTCAAGGCGTAGATCCGCTCGATGGGAATCCCCACCAGCGTGCAGCTATCCGGATTCTGCGCGACGGCGCGGATCGCCTTGCCCAGATAGGTCTTTCGCAGGAGGAGGTGGAGGAAGAGGAGGATCGCGAGCGCGATGAAGAAAACGGCAACCCGGTTCACGGAGATCGACGCGTTCGCGAGGGAAAGCGCTTTGGTCGAATAAGAAGTCCGCAGCGTCTGATCGTTTCCGGTGAAGAGCAGGTAGGCGATGTTGCGCAAGATGAGCCAGACGCCGAACAGCAGCAGAAGCGACTGCACGCCGCCCGCCGCTCCTCGCGGCAGGCGGCGCACCAGCAGCCGGTAGATCACCACGCCGAAGAGGAACGCCGCGGCTGCGACGGGAATCAGCGAGAGGTACGGATCGAGTCCCACCGTCTCGTACAGCCACCACCCGGCGTAAGCGCCCGCCATGATCACCCCGCCGTGGGCGAGGTTGACGATGCGCAAGACGCCATAGATGAGGCCGAGCCCGAACGCCATGGCGGCGTAGAGCCCGGCGAGGAGCACCGAGGCGATGAACAGCTCGGCGAAGTGCTGCACTTACTTCGAAGCCGACTTGGCGCAGGACGGGTTGGGGGCGATCCCCTTTGCCAGGGCGGAGTCGGGCGGCGCGATGATCGGCGACTTCCCGTCTGGCATGTTCTGCTGCACGACGAAGGGCGCGTGGACTTGTTGGCCGAACTTGGCCGGGAAATCCAGCTCTCCGCCGGGAAGGATCGACGGAATCTTCAGCTGCGCGAGGGTCTGCCGCACCTTCTCGCGGTCCAAGGAGCCCGCCTTTTCGATCGCGGTGAAGAGCGTTCGCGCAGTCTCATAGCCGAGCGCCTGGTACCACTCCGGATTGCGCCCTCCATACTTCGCCTTGAACTTCTGCACGAAGTCGCCCGCCAGCTTGTTCTTGTCGGCGAGCTGTGAGCTCCACCACACCGCGCTGACGATGTACTGGACGTGCTCCTTGCCAAGCGCGTCCGTCGCCTGCTTCTCCGGACCGCGCGCGCCGTAGCTGATCACCTTGTTGCACATGCCGGCAGTGACGTACTGGCGCTGCATGGTGATGTAGTCGGGGAGGTGCGCGTCGGCGAGGAACATGTCCGCGTTCGCCGCCTTCACCTTGTCGAGCAGTGCCGAGAAGTCCTTCCCGCCCAGCTCGAACGATTCGTCGACGACGACCTTGTAGCCGCCCTTGGACTTCTCCGCGAACTCGGTCACGCCCTTGCGGAAGTCCTTCCCGTGGGAAGTGTTCTCCCAGACGAGCGCGATGCTGGCGGGCTTGGGCAGCTTCCCGGCCTTCTGCTCCGAGTCGACCCACTCCATCATCGAGGTGGCGAGGATCTCCACCGGCGAGAGCAGTCCGAAGACCCACTTGTAGCCGCGCTTGTAGATGGCGGTGGCGGCGCCGCCGCCGTTCACGTAGGGGATCTCGTTCTGCTCCGCCACGACGCTCTGCGCCTCCACCAGGTTCGTGGCGTACGTCCCGAGCAGGAAGTTCACTTTCTCACTGTTGATAAGACGATCGGCCAAGGAGGCCGCGGTGGCTTGCGTGCTGGTATCGTCGAGCAGCTGGAGATTGAGCTTCATCTTCTTGCCGCCGACGTCGAGCCCTCCCTTCTTGTTCCACTCCTCGAACGCGAGATCGTAGCCTTCCTTGTAGAAGCCACCGATGCGCGACTCCGCTCCCGTCAGCGGGAGGGTGGCGCCGATCTTGATTTCCGTTTGTGCGCGCGCAGGCGCGGTTGCGACGGCGGCGCAGCAAACCGCCGCAGCCGCGAGCTTCGTTGCCGGTCGTAGGATGTCCATGGCGCGCGCTTGTACTCAGGGTGGGTCGAAAAAATCAATGCTCGCGAGCTCCGCAGCGACCGCACCTTGACAGCCGAACATCCAACTCTGCTACTGTGCCCTGCGTTTTATGACTCCGAGTATGACGCTCGGAGTCATATGGTAGCGGTCACCGGGGCTAAGTTCGCACGCAGCGTCTTTTTCGCGCGGCAGTAAAAACAATGGGAGGAGACGGGGATGAGTGACGCAGCAGCGATCGTCGTACCGACCCCACACGTGATTTCCGGAGCCGATGAACGCCGGGTGATCATCGCGTCGTCCGTCGGCACGGTTTTCGAGTGGTACGACTTCTATCTTTACGCGATCCTCGCGGTATTCTTCGCCGGGCTGTTCTTTCCACCGGGGAACCTGACCGCCGCCACGATCGGGGCCTTCGGAGCCTATGCTGCAGGGTTCCTGGTCCGTCCCTTCGGCGCCATCATCTTCGGGCGCATCGGCGACCTGGTGGGCCGCAAGTACACCTTCCTCGTCACCATCGTGGTGATGGGATTATCGACGGTCCTCGTCGGCTGCCTCCCGACCTTCGCCACCATTGGTTGGGCGGCGCCCATCATCCTCCTCGGCCTGCGTCTCGCGCAGGGCCTGGCGCTGGGCGGCGAGTACGGCGGCGCCGCGACCTACGTCGCCGAGCACGCACCTGACGTCAAGCGCGGCTATTCGACGGCCTGGATCCAGACGACGGCGACGGTCGGCATGCTCTTCGCTCTCGTCGTCATCCTCGCCTGCCGCGTCAACATGGACGCCAATACTTTCAAGGTCTGGGGCTGGCGGATCCCGTTCCTCATTTCCATCCCCCTGTTGCTCATCTCCATCTACATCCGCCTCAAGCTGCAAGAGTCCCCGATCTTCGCGAAGCTCAAGACCCAGGGAAAGCGCTCCAAGCAGCCTCTGCGCGACAGCTTCTTCACCTATCCGAACAACAAGTTCGTGCTGCTCGCGCTCCTCGGCGCTACCGCCGGCCAGGGCGTGGTCTGGTACACGGGCCAGTTCTACGCGCTCTTCTTCATCCAGGGCTATCTGAAGCTCGACTTCATCCAGACCTATCTCCTCATCGGCATCTCGCTCATCGTCGGCACGCCTTTCTTCCTCGTCTTCGGCGCGCTTTCCGACCGGATCGGCCGCAAGTGGATCATCCTGGGCGGCTGCCTGATCGCGGCCGTCACCTACTTCCCGCTCTTCCGGGGGCTGACCCACTACATCAATCCCGCGCTCGAGACCTACCAGAAGAACACCACCGTCACCGTCGCGGCGGACGACTGCAAGTTCCACATCTTCGCCATGCCCACGACCGTGTACACGCCTTGCGACAGGGTGAGCGGCTATCTCGCGGCTGCCGGTGTCTCCTTCACCAAGCTGCCGCCAGTGGCCGGCGAGTCGGTAGTGACGAAGATCGGCAACGTCGAGGTCCGCGGCTGGGACGACAAGGACGCCTCCGGCAAGGTGACGAAGACCGGCCAGGCGAAGTACGGCGAGGCGCTAAAGGCAACGGGCTATCCCGCGGGGGCCGATACCA
>Ga0209474_10002583_pt1 | contig 16526 bp, 12 predicted proteins | sample GraSoiAngelo_145_FD_185902 | JGI IMG/M metagenome (GOLD analysis project Ga0209474, IMG submission 185902) | Grasslands soil microbial communities from the Angelo Coastal Reserve, California, USA - 14_1009_05_20cm (SPAdes) (version 2) | ecosystem: Environmental > Terrestrial > Soil > Grasslands...
TTTCACCGGCGCGACGCTTTCCATTCCTGGGCCCTACGCGGGGTACGCGCTGTACGTTCAGCCAGGACTGCCCGGCGCGCTGTGGATCTACTGGCTAAGCCAGCTCACCTGGTTACTCCTGTTCGGGCAGTTGCTCGTCGTGCTGCCGCTGGTCTTTCCCGACGGCAAGCTCCTGAGCCGGCGATGGCTGATTCCAATCGGGCTCTTCGGCGTGATCTACCTGCTGGGTGCGATTTCCGCACTAGACCCGGCGGCGACCGCGCCCCTGCCGAACCCCGCCGGGATTCGCCAGCTATCCGGAGCGGTGAACATCCTCAACAGCCCGGTATTTTTGATCCTGTTCCTGGCTGCCTGCAGCTCCGGATTGATCTCGCTCGTCGTTCGTTACCGACGCGGTCGGGAGCAAGAACGTGAGCAGCTGAAGTGGCTGCTCGCGGCGGTGATCGGCTTTCTGCTCCTGTTCATCGTCCAGCTCACGGTTCCGCCGTTGAGCAATGCTCCGCTCCTGGCCATCGGTGCCGGCTTGCCGCCGATCGCGATCGGCATTGCCGTGCTTCGTTACCGCCTTTACGACATCGACCTGATCATCAACAAGGCGCTGGTCTACGGTGGGTTGGCCGCGATCATCACCGCAATCTATGTGCTGGTCGTCGTCGGCATCGGCGCCATCGTCGGCAACAGCCGGCAGTTCCTGCTGTCGATCCTGACGACGGCCGTGATCGCGCTCGCCTTCCAGCCGCTGCGGCAGCGGGCGCAACGCCTGGCTAATCGGTTGGTCTATGGCAAACGAGCGACGCCCTATGAAGCGCTTTCGGAGTTCAGCGAGCACCTCTCGGAGACGTTTTCTCAGGAGGACATCCTCGACCGGATGTCGCGCATCCTCGCCCACGGGACCGGCGCGGATCGTGCCGAGATCTGGGTGCGGGCCGGTGATCGCCTGCTGTTGGCTTCGTCCTCGGCGACCCTTAATGGATCGCCTCCAGCGGAGCTGCGGATGGAGAACGGCACCCTTCCGCCGATGGAACGCGACCTGGTGGTTGCCGTGAGCCACCGGGGCGAGATCCTGGGTGCCCTCACAGTCATGAATAAGCGCGGCGAAACGATGAACGATGTCGAGCAGAAACTGGTGAATGATCTGGCCGGTCAGGCCGGGTTGGTTCTCAAGAATGTCGGGCTCAACCGCGAACTGCTGGCTCGGCTCGAGGACTTGCGGGCGTCCCGTCAGCGCCTGGTTGCAGCGCAGGACGATGAACGCAGAAGAATCGAACGCAACCTTCACGATGGCGCCCAGCAACATCTGGTCGCGCTCAAGATCAAGCTGGGACTCGCCGAGGCGGTCGCCGAACCAGCCAGCAAAGTGCGAGGCATGCTCACCCAGCTGAAGGCTGATGCGGACGAGGCCCTCACCACCATGCGCGAGCTTGCGCGCGGGATCTATCCGCCGCTGCTAGCCTCCGATGGATTGCCCGCCGCCCTCCGCGCGCAAGCCCGCCGGATCGCGGTCCCCGTCGAGCTCGAACTCGCCGACGTCCCGCGGCAGCCGCGCGAGCTGGAGGGTGCCATCTATTTCTGCTGCCTCGAGGCGCTGCAAAATCTCAGCAAGCACGCGGAGGCGTCGCGCGTCAACCTTCGGTTGTGGAGCGAGGGCCGGACGCTTGCGTTCGAAGTCGCGGACAACGGCAAAGGCTTCGACCTCAACGGCACAACCGACCGCCATGGGATCGAGAACATGCGCGACCGGCTCGAAGCCCTCGGTGGGACGTTGACGATCAAGAGCACGCCCGGACAGGGCACCACGATCGCCGGAACAATTCCGATGACTGCTCCGGGTCCTTCATAGCTGGCCCCTCGGCATGCTTCAGGATTGCGCCGCGCGTCGACGGCGGTATTTCTCGACCATGTAAGCGCCGGCTGCGCTGGCTCCGCCCTCGACCGGTAGTGTGATGCCGGTGATAAAGCCGGACTCCGGAGAGGCGAGGAACACCACCGCGTGAGCGATTTCATCGACCGTGCCAAATCTGGCGATCGCTCCGTGCTGCGGTCGTTCGCGAAGCGCCTCCGCGGTCCACACACCCAACATCAGCTCGGTTTCGATCGGCCCCGGTGCAATGGCATTCACCGTGATGCCATAGTCAGCCAGGTCGAGGGAAGCGGCGCGCGTCAGTCCGACGATTCCTGCCTTCGCGGCGCCGTAGGCGGCGAGATCGATCGGGCCGATCAGGCCGGCGACCGAGGAAATATTGATGACGCGCCCGTATTTCCGTTTGGCCATTTCGCGGGCGGCAAGCTGAGTGCAGTAGAAGGTCCCGGACAGATTGACGTCGAGTTGCCGACGCCAGTCCGCCGGATCGATCTCCAAAAAGGGAGCTCGCTTCTCGACGCCGGCGTTGTTGATCAGAATGTCGAGACGGCCCAGTCCTGCGGCCAGCTCGGCGATGCCGTGGCGCACCGAATCGTAATCGGAGACGTCGACCGCAGCCGCTAACGCGCGCCGATCCATCCGGCGGATCTCTTTGGCAGTCGCCTCCGCGGTCTCCCCGTCGATGTCCATGACGCCGACATCAGCGCCGTCACGTGCGAGCCTAAGCGCGATGGCTTTTCCGATGCCCCGGCCGCCACCGGTGACAATCGCGACCTGGTCGGCCAGCACCGTGGTCATCGTCGCTCAGGCCTGACTAGTGTCGGCAAGGTAGAGCAGCGCCGCCCGGACCCGACGATGGGTGTCTTTCTCTTCCTGGAGACCAAGCTTGGAGAAGATCGAGTTGATGTGCTTTTCGACAGCCCGCTCGGTCAGGAACAGGCCGTTCGCGATCGCCGCGTTGTTCTTGCCCTCCGCCATCGCGGCCAGCACCTCTTTTTCACGAGCCGTCAAGTCGCGTAGCGGCGAGTCGGCTTTGCGGGTCCGGGCCTGGACGAGCGCCTCCACGACCTTGGAGTCGATCACCGATCCACCCCGCGCCACCTCTTGAATCGCATTGACAAGCTGCTCGATGTCAGACACCCGCTCTTTTAATAGGTATGCACGCCCGGCGGCGCCTTTGGCGAGCAGACTGAGGGCGTATTCAGGCTCGACGTATTGACTTAGCACAACCACGCCAATCTCCGGATAGCTGGCCCGGATCTGCTCTGCGGCACGAATCCCCTCGTCTGTGCCGGTCGGTGGCATGCGAATGTCGGTGATGACCACGGTGGGACGCTCCTTGTCGACGGCCTCCATCAGGCTCCTGAAATCGCTTGCCGTGGCCGCCAGCTCCAATTCGGGCTGGGATTCGATGAGTTGCTTGACGCCTTCTCGTAACAGATAGTTGTCATCTGCGAACACGAGGCGGATCGGCACGGCAAAAGAATAGGGCTTCACGCGCAGTCCAGCAGGTTGGGCTGACCGCCGGTCCCAAGTGGTGCTGGCACCATTTCAGCCACCTGGAGAACCTGCCATTCTATGTACGGACAGATGGCAGTGAGAGTGCTCATCGTGGACGATCAGGCGCCGTTCCGGCAGGCGGCGCGGGCCGTAGTAGAGGCCACCGAGGGCTTTGAGGTAATTGCCGAATCGGACACCGGCGAGGCGTCCGTCGAGGCCAGCGAGAAGCTCCATCCTGACCTCGTCCTGATGGACGTGAATCTGCCCGGAATCAACGGCCTCGAGGCAACCCGGCAGATCCTGAAAAACTCGAACGGCACGGTGGTCGTGCTGCTGCTGTCGACCTACGAGGAGGAGGAGTATGCGCCCCGCGCGGCGGAGTGCGGCGCCTCCACGTACATCTCGAAGTCGAAATTTGAGCCGGATCGGCTCGCCTCCGCCTGGGAAGGAGCGACGAAGCACTAGCGCGGTCTAGGCTGGGCCCGCGGGGCTCGCCGCACCAAGCGGTATCGAACCGCCCAGCCTGCGACCGTCGAACTGCACGGAGCCGCCGAGTGCCTCCACCCGGTCCTCGATCCGCTGCAGCCGACCATCGAGGGATTCGCACCCTATGATCGAAAAGTCAACGCCACCATCGTGCCCGCCAACCCGTACGGCGGCCGTGCTGGTCACGCCCTGCAAGGCCTCGACACAGCAGAAGTAGATCGCCGCCTCAATCTCCGACGGATAACGGACAATCGCGTCGCTCTCAAACGTCACTGGCGGACTCATCCGGCGGAGGTACCTTCGCAGCGCAACCGCCAGGCCTTCATCTTCGAGTACAGGCGGGTAGATTCCGCGCGCCAGCTCGCGCAGTTCCTCGAGGACCTCCGTCGTCTGCGCGGTCAACCGCTCCAGGGCCACTGTGGCCGCTACTGGATCGTTGGCCAATCCCAATGCTGCCGTGCGCAACGCTTGCTTGATGCCAATCAGCTGCTCTTCGGAACCGCGCCGGATCGTTTCCTCGAGGCGGCGACGCTCTTCGTCCTGCGCCGCGACGATGCGCTGACGCGAGGCCCGCAGCTGGGCGGCTTGCGACGAGATCTCCGCGAGGCGGCTCTGGAGCTCAACGGTCAAGCGCACGTTGTGCATCACCAGGCCGGCCTGCGCGGCAAGGTCAGTCAGTAGCTTGCCCTCCGCTGGTGTGATTGGCTCACCGGCCGCTTTGGCCACGGCGATTTCACCCATCGCGTCGCTGCGATACGAAACCGGCAGGACACGATCGAAGTGGTCCGTCTCCGTTCCGACTGGCCAGGAAACGACACGTTCCGATCGATTCGGCAGGAAAAGGCGGACGCGGATGACCTTCGCTCCCACACCGCGCGCCGTCGCTTCGGCCATCCGGGGGAGTACCTCATCGGGAGAAAGGGTGCCGGCCATCCGCTCAGAGAAATCCGCCATGACCTCGTACGGGGTTGCCCGCTTGCCGTAGACGAGCCGGTTGGCGATCCGCTGCACCTGTTCCCGCACGGGCTGGAATGCAACCGCCACAATCGCCGTGGCGACGATCGAGAGAGCCAGATTCGCGCTGCCGGCGCTGCCGACCACGGTCCCCAGCCCGGCCACGATTGCGACATAGACGGCGGTGATAAAGGCGGCAAGAGCGCCGAATACCAATGACTTGTTGATGACCAGGTCGATGTCGTACAACCGGTACCTCAGCATGGCGATCGCGATGCTGATTGGCAGCGCCGGTATCAACAGCGCCAGCGCTACGTCCTGGACCTGTAACGGAATTCCCGAACCGTGCATCAAGAACGGGACGATGAAGAGGATGCCGCCGTACAGGAACCACTTAAGTTGCTGCCGCTCCTGACCTCTGGCGCGTCTGAAACGCACGACAAGCGAGGCTATTGCTCCGCCGACCGCAATGAGCAGCGCGACGAGGGAAAGGTTTTCCAGGTTGGTCAGTAGGGCCGCCTGACCAACGAGGCCCATTGGATTGCTGATGCTTCGGATGCTCGACAGCGGTCCGGGCATCAACGCATTGCCGATCCCCGCCAGCACCATGAATGCCACCGCGAACCAGGCGGGAAAGCGCCATCGCGGAGAGAGGGCATGGCCATTCGGAAAGAGCAGTGGGACGAAGACGACGAGCAGTGCGCTGATCGGAATCCAGAGCCAGCCCGCTGTTAGCCAGGCGATCGCCAGGCCGGCAGGCCAGGATCCGCCGGCTGCGGTGTGGGTGAAAACCGCGTACACCGACCCGGCGAAGTTGACGGTAATCAGGAGTCCAACAAGCGTAAAGATCCATCCCAGCGCATTTCTCGGCTGGCGCGAAACGACCAGTGCACCGATCAGTGAAATTGAGAGCGCCCACACCATCGGATAGGCAGACGTGACAGTGGCTGACATCCCAAGCCCGCCGACTCTGTCAGCCGCGAGGCCGCCGATCCCCAATGCGGCGGATAACCCGGCGGCAGTCCAGCAGATCCGGGCGGCAGAACGTCCGCTCACGACATCGGCTCCATCGCCCCAACCGGGATCGCTCCGCTGATGGTCGTCCCGCGGTTAGGCTCCGACCGGATCACGAGCCGACCGCCCACGCCTTCGATCCGATCCACCATGTTTCGAAGTCCAGACCCGCCGGCGCCTCTCGCCAGCTCAAAGCCGGACCCGTCGTCGGTGACCTCGAAGGAAAGTTCGTTGGCCAGCGAGCGCAGGTTGATCTCGACCCGCGAGGCCCCGGCGTGCTTCGTGATGTTCTGGGTAGCTTCCAGGCAGACGAAGTAAACGGCGGCCTCGACCTCGGGCGGGCAGCGCTCGAGGTGGTCGGCGCGGACGGTGGTCGGCAGCGGCATTTTCCCGGTCTCAGCGCGAAGTGCCGTTGCCAATCCCTGCTCGCGGAGCAGCGGTGGGTAGATGCCCCCTGCCAGTTCCCGTAGCGTCTCCAACGCTTGATCGCTCTCAGTCTCCAGCGCCTTCAGAGAAACGCGTGCGCGCTCAGGGTCGCGCTTCGCCAGGCTGGCCGCCAGGCGAAGCTTCACCGCCAGGGCAACCAGGTTCTGCTGTGCACCGTCGTGAATATTCCGCTCGATCCGCCGCCGTTCGGCGTCCTGCGCCGCCACGATCCTCTGCCGCGAGGCGCGCAGATCACCGGCCTGTTGCGAGATCTCCGTAAGCCGCGCCCGCAGCTCGGCAGTCAGGCGGACGCTCTGAAGAACGAGCCCTGCTTGCGCTTCAAGGTCGGCGAGGAGCTTTTCTTCGATTGGCGTCAGCTGCTCACCCGGGCGTTTGTTGATGCTCAGCGCACCGAGCAGCTCGCCCTGACGCCGAATGGGCACGATCCGGCTGATCCCGGGGACCGGCGGCAGCAACTGGCCGGTGACTGCGATACGCGACGGCGCGGGACCGTCGCCGGAGGGCCACGAGGCTGCGGGTGCGATGCCATCCCCGAGCCGGACCCACACATCAGCTCGCGAGGCTCCGGTGCCTTCGCCGAGAACGCGTGCCATCCGCGGGAGCACATCCTCGGTGGAATAGGTTCCGGCAACGCGATGCGAAAACTGTGACAGCAATTCGTAGGGTGTGGCCCGGTTGCCATAAACGAGGCGGTTCGCCAGACGCTGGACTCGCTCGCGAACAGGTTGAAAGGCGACGGCGATGATCGCCGTGGCCAGAATGGACAGCGCAAGGTTCGGCCGGCTACCGCCGCCGAGTAATCCGCCTAAAACAACGACGATCGCGACGTACACCGTGGTGATAAATGCGCCCATCGCGCCGAAGACGACCGACCTGTTGATGACGAGGTCGATGTCATAGAGACGATATTTCAGAATGGCGATGGTGGTTGCGACCGGCAGGCCAAAGGCAACGGCATAGGCTCCGAGGGCCCACTGGACGTCGCCAACCCAATGCGAATGAATGACTGCCCCCACCGGAATGCCCGCGACGACATCGAGGCAAAGGAGTGCGATCACGTAGAGAAACCATTTGAGTTGCTCTCGCTCTTCACTCCCGGCGCGGCGAAACCGCCAGAGCAGGCCGGCTGCCGAGGTTAGCACCGCGAGGAGCAGATAGACGTTCAGCAGCGACGTGGCGACGTTGACCAGCCCGGCCAGTGACGCCAGGCCGGTCGGGTTCGGCAGCAGCGCGAACTGGTGGTACAGGCCCTGGTGGCCGTCCATCAGCTCGACCGGACGGACCATGTACACCAGGCCCTCGACGGCAGCCGCAACCATAATCACCCAAGCGACCGGCCGCCAGCGCCGCGACGGGAGCCGGCCCGTCGGAAACAGCAAGATGAGAAGGGGAAGAACCGCCCACGTGACCACCTGGCCGAGCCATGGTTCGAACCACGCGACGAAGGCGGCAGCGGGCAGCGACCCCGGCGCAACGACAAACGCCCGCAGCGCGTATTCACTGCCAAAGCTCTGAACCTGAAACCACAGGCCCAACCCCAGGAACATCCAACCAATCGGGTTATCCGGCCGTCGCAACGCGACCAGCAGGCCGAGGGCAGGAATGATCAGAGAGAAGCCGAGACCCAAACCGACGAGAACCGGGTTTCCGAGGCCGATGCGTGGGTCATCGAGGATGTTCAAAACGACAAAACCGAGAGCGAGCGCGACCATGAGGCCGATCAGTGACCAGGCGAGTCGCCGAGCGGCTCCAGGCGGCATGACGCGATCGTGACCCAAATTCACGATGGTGTATAGGGGGGAGTCACCCGCCTGTTCAGACGGTTAGCCCCCGGTTCGTGGGAAGGCAGCAGGCTTACCGGCTAGCCGCCGCGAGGATCTGGCTCAACCAGAGGGATAGAGCCGACCACCCGCGTACCCCGGCCTGGTGAGCCCTCTAGTTGAATTTCTCCTCCCAGCACCTCGACCCGGTCGCGCATGTTCTGCATGCCGGATCCCCGGCGCGCCTTTGCCGGGTCGAGGCCTTGCCCGTCGTCATCGATCGAGAAGGTGAGCCGACCGTCTGACTGCTGAAGCCGGACGGTCGCCCGTGAGGCGCCGGAATGCTTGGCCACATTCTGGAGTGCCTCCAGCACACAGAAGTAGACACTCGCCTCCATCTCCTGCGGGAAGCGCCGAAGCGGTCCGCCGCTGACCTCGACCGGGATCGGGGTGCGCCGCGCCTGCGCCTCGATCGCCGCGAGCAAGCCCTCCTGCGCGAGGATGGGCGGATAGAGTCCACGCGCCAGCTCGCGAAGCGTTTCGATCGCCTCATTCGTCTCGCCGGTCAACTCGTCGAGCGTGGCCTGCGCCCGCTTGGGATCGGTCGCCGCCAGATTCTTGGCCAGCGCAATCTTGAGCTTGAGTGCGACCAGGTTTTGCTGGGCGCCGTCATGGAGGTTGCGTTCCAGCTGTCGGCGTGCCGTATCCTGCGCGGTGATCAGTCGCTCGCGCGAGGCCTGCAGGTCGTCCAGCCGTTCAACGAGCTCGGTCGTAAGCCGTGCGTTCTTCAACACCAGGCCGCTTTCCTGTCCGAGGTCGGCCATGAGCCGGCGCTCAGTTACTGTCATCGCCTCGCGCTTCGCTACCGCCAGTGCCCCAAGCAGCTCGCCCTGATACCGGACGGGAACGGCATCGGCAGTTCCCGGAATTGGCGGCAATTGACCGTCAAGAAGCCGCAGGGGCGGAGCGTCGGCGCTGCCGCCTTCCGGCCACGAAGCAGCGGGTCGCAGCTCGTCGCCGACTCGCAGCCAGACGGTCGCGCGGTTGGCGCCGGTGCCCTCGGCGAGCACGCGTGCCATTCGTTGTGGGAGCTCGTTGGTGGCGACCATGTCGCCCATCTGATGGCTGAAGCGAGAAAGGACTTCGTACGGCGTTGCTCGCTTGCCATAGACCAGGCGGTTGGCCAGCCGTTGCAACCGGCGACGCACCGGCTGGAAGAGGAGCGCCACGATCGCGCCGATCGCGACCGCTCCGGCCGGATCGTTCCTGGGAACGCCCAGTCGACTGCCAACGCTGACCACGGTCAGGAAGTAGACGATGCTGATGAGGACGACCAGCGCCCCGTAGACGAGCGCCTGGCGGATGAAGACGTCGATGTCGTAGAGGCGATATCTGAGGACCGCGATGCCGATGGAGATCGCGAGGGCGGTGAATGCCAGCGGGATGAGCACGTCGAAATACGGGTTGAAGACGACGGTCTGGTTGTGATAGACAGCCGACCCAACAATGACGCCGGCGACCGCGACGATCGCGAGCAGCAGCACGGCTAGCGCAAACCAGCGGATTTGCTGGCGCTCATCGGCTCCGGCTCGTCGAAAACGGATGACAAGAGTGACATTGGCCAGGAGTGAGCCGGCCAGTCCCATCAGCTGGCCAACATAAAAATTGGCGAAAGCGAGCATGAAGCCGACGATCACGACCGGAGCAAGAAACCACCAGGCCGGCGTGATCGGCTTCCCGGTCGGAAAGAGGAGCGGGAGGAAGAAAAGGACCAGGACCACGGGCAATGCCCACTCCCACTGCTCGAGCCAGCGCACGAAGCCAAGCGCGGGCAGGTTGGCGTCGACGTAGGTGCCAAAGGTTTGATACCCGAGGCCGAAGGAGTAGACCGCGGTGAGTAGGCCAATGCCGCACGCCACCCAGCCCACCAGGTTGCCTGGGCGTCTGGAAACGATGAGCGCGCCGACGATGACGAAGGCGAGCGCGTAGAGGAAGCTGAGCCGAATCCACCAGCCGTCGACCACCTGGAGATTGGTCGATGAAATCAGTCGGGTCGGTGTGGCGCCGCGAAAGGCGTTCCCGGCGATCCAAAGGCCGAGGGTGGCGACGACGCACGCCCCAGCGAGGTAGGCGTTACGCCGCTCCCAGAGACGCCCCATTACTCGACGCTACCTCGGGGATGGCGCCCGCGCCGGCTCTTTCGGCCCGACGGGCGTTACCTCCGTGATGTCCCCGTTGGCCGCGACGAGTCCGTCCGTGCGGTTGAGATTGGATTGTCGGTCACGCATGGTTGGTAACGAGCCCGCAACCGTCTGATAGCGCTGGCCGGCGACCAGGAGTTGCTCGGCTGGAAAGCGGGTGATGACTTCGGCGCCGGTCCTGGTCACGATCAGCTGCTCCTCGATGCGGGCGGCCTGGTAGCCGTCGGAGGCCGGCCAATAAGTTTCGAGCGCAAACACCATCCCTTGCTGGATGACGTCCGCGTGCTCCGGGGCGATCAGCCGGCTGATGACCGGCTTCTCCCAGATCGAGAGCCCGACGCCATGTCCCAGCTGCAGGGCGAAGGCTGCCTCCTCGTCAGGAAATCCGAACTCCTGCGCGCGCGGGAAGGCATCAGCGACCTCAGCGGTGGTGGCCCCGGGCTTTACGCGGCTGATGGCGTCATCGAGGTAATAGCGGCAACGGGCATAGGCGTCGACCAGCGCCTTCGAAGCGCTGCCGATGGCGAACGTGCGGTAGTAGCAGGTGCGATAGCCGTTGTAGGCGTGCAGGATGTCGAAGAAGACGGGATCGCCCGGTCGCATTACCCGGTCGCTGTAGATGTGTGGGTGCGGATGGGTGCGCTCGCCCGAGATGGCGTTGACTCCCTCGACGTGCTCTGAGCCGAGGTCGTAGAGCGTCTTGGCCACGAGCCCGACACACTCGTTCTCCTTCATGCCTGGACCCATCACCTTGTACAGCTCTTCGTAGGCGGCGTCCACCATCATGCAGGCGGTATCCAGCAGGGTGAGCTCGTCCTGGCTCTTGATCATGCGCGCCTGCAGCATCAGCTGCTGGCCGTCGACGACCCTGATCCCCTCAGCTTGCAAGGCGAACATGATCGGCGGTTCCACGATATCCAACCCGACCGGCTCTCGCGCCAGGCCGGCAGCTTCGAGCTCGACCTTGATCTTCCGGGCGACGTCCTCGGCCCGGCCGGCTTCAGGCCGGATACCGCCGCGGAAGTTCGTGATCCCGGCCCGCGACCGGGTATCAAGCCAGGGGCAATAGATCTGGTGATGCCTGGCAGCGGATCCGAAGTCCCACATAATCGGTTCGCGGTCCTGCATCAGCAGCGACCAGCGGACGAATTTGTCGTTGCTCCAGGTCCCGATCAGCGTGCTCGTGATGTAGCGGATGTTGTTCGGATCGAAGCAGACGAGCGCGCCCAGCTCGGAGGCACGAAGCAGCTGCTTGATGCGGTCCAGCCGCGCCAGACGCAGGCGCTCGAAGTCGGTCCGCTGTTCCCAATCGACACCCATCAACCCGAAAGTCCTGCCCATTTCGACACCTCCCGGCGGCCAAAGTCGCAGCGCCGCAGCTTGACCTTATCTCTGCAGCCGACTATCGTGTTGTTGCGATCCCACTGAACGAGGAGCGGGCCGTGGGCAGCATGACGGTGGAGGCGAACCCAGCGCTGGACCTGATCGATCGTCACTTTGCAGCCGAGAACGCCCACGACATCGAGGCGACGCTCGCCACCTACACCGACGACATCGTTTGGGATGACGTGACGCATCCGGGCTCCCCGTTTCGTGGCAAAGCGGCGGTGGCCGGCGCCTACGGGGGCATCCTCCAGGCGATCCCTGACCTGCACCTACGGAGTGTCCTGCGGTTCCAATGCGAGGACCACGTCGTCGATGAGTCGATCCTCAGCGGACACATCGTCGGCGAGTTCGCCGGTGCTTCGGGCGGCGGGGCACCGGTGAATTTCCGGCTGCTTCATGTCTTCGATCTTCGCGAGGGCCTGATCTGTCGCGAGAATGCCTGGTTCGATTCCGCCGCGGTGGTGCGGCAGGTGGAGGCGTTTCGTCATTCGTTGAATCGGTAGTGCAGGAGGAGTGAGCATGGCTGACCGGTTGTTGCTGCGCGGCGGTTCGGTGGTTTCGATGGACCCGAAAGTCGGCGATCTTCCGAAAGGCGATGTGCTCATCGAGGGCGACAAGATCGTCCAGGTAGCGCCGAACATCCAGGCGGATGCGCAGGTCATCGACGTGACGGGCGACGTCGTCATCCCGGGATTCGTCGATTCGCACCGGCACACCTGGGAATGCGCCATCCGCGGTTGCGCGCCGAACGCCACCCTCGATGACTATTTCGTCGAGGTGCTCGACACCTTCGCGCCGATTTACCGGCCAGAGGACGTCTACGCCAGCAACCTCGCCGGCGCGCTGGAATGCGTCAACGCGGGAATCACCACGTTACTCGACTGGTCGCACATCAACAACACGCCCGAGCATGCGGATGCCGGCGTGCGCGGTCTCCAGGAGTCGGGGATCCGCGGCGTTTATGCCTACGGCAGCGCCAACCTCTCACTCAACGACTACTGGAACCAGAGCAAGATCGCGATCCCGAAGGATGACGTTCGCCGCGTTCGCGACACTTATTTCTCCTCGAAGGATGGCTTGCTCACGATGCAGCTCGCCACCCGGGGGCCGGGCTTCTGCATGGACGAGGTGTGTACCCACGAATGGACGCTGGCACGCGAGCTCGGCTTACCGATCACCGTCCACGTCGGAATGGGCCGGCTCGCTGGGCGTTTCGCCATGATCAAGCAGCTCAAGCGTATGAACCTGCTCGGCTCGGACACCACGTACATTCACTGCTGCTATTTCGACGATGAGGAGTGGCAGCTCGTCAAGGACACCGGCGGCAAGATCTCGATTGCCTCGCAAATCGAGATGCAGATGGGCCATGGCCAGCCGCCGATCGGGAAATCCCTGAGGCACGGGCTGCGGCCCAGCCTTTCGATCGACGTCGTCACCACGGCGCCGGGCGACATGTTCACGAACATGCGCAGCGCGTTCGCCGCCGAACGGGTCCTGGTGAACGCCGCAGCGTGGGAAGCCAACACGACGATTCCCGAGAACACCCTTACCGCTCGGGGCGTCCTGGAGATGGCGACCACCAACGGTGCCTATACCGTGGGTCTCGAGAGCCGAACGGGCTCTCTTACACCGGGCAAGCAAGCGGACGTGGTCGTGATCGACGGCAAGGCTCCGGGGACCGCGCCGGTCATCGACCCGGTGGCCACGGTCGTGCTCGCAGCCGACGTGTCGAACGTCGATACCGTGATCATCGCCGGCACGATCCTAAAGCGCGACGGGAAGCTGGTCGCGAATTACGCCCGCGCCCGCGAGCTGGCCGAGAAGAGCCGCGATTACCTCACGGCGACTGCCGCCAAGAAGAAGCTGCAGCCAGTCGGATGAGCGTCGTTTCTCCAGTGAGCACCAGCCGCCACCTGGTGCGCCGAGGCGGCGAAGCGAACTTCGCTGTCCCGCCGGCATTTGTCGACAGGAGCCAGGGCTTCCGGCGCTGGGCGGTGGTCGGGGAGGACACTCCGGCCGTGCATACCGGGTTCGCTCTCTGCACGCTCGATGCCGGAGGCTGGATCGGCAAGCATGTCCACTCGTACGAAGAGGTCGTCTACCTCATCGACGGCGAAGCCGAATTGACCACCAGCGAAGGAACCTTCCGGCTACGGGCCGGCGATTACGGCGTCATTCCTGTAGGCGTGCCTCACTCCTGGCGCGGTCTTCCGGGAGGCGCCCGCTGGGCCCAGATGATGGCGCCGCAACCGCGCGCCCGCTTCGCCGGCGACACCTACTTCCCCGATGACTCGCCAGCGAAGAATCCTCCCCCTCTAGGGGAGGGCAGGGTGAGGGCTGCGATTCCTATCGATGTCCGCGATCCTCGGACCCGGTCCTTCGGCCACATCGAGGCCTCCAACATGGAGGTCAACCGCCAGACGCAAGACCAGCTAGCGGTGTCGGCCAGCATGCGGACGGCGCTGCTCGTCTACAGCGGCATCACGGTCAAGATGATGGCGGACGGCGACCTGGGCGCCCAACTGTCCACCATGTTCATGGTCCAGTACGAACCGAATGGTATTGCCGGTCCGCACGATCATCCGTTCGAGGAGACCTACCTCATCGTCGACGGATCGGTGGATGCGACCTTCGACGGCGAGCGCTACCGGATGGAAGCCGGCGACATCGCCTTCGCCGGCGTCGGCTGCGTCCATAGCTTTTCCAACCCCGCCAGCACGCCGGTTCGCTGGCTCGAGACGCAGGCGCCGCAGCCACCGCCCCGGCACTCCTATCGGTTCGCTCGCGACTGGGATTACCTGAAGTCGCGGATTAGCCAGAAGGCGCCGTAATGGACAACCACCGCAGTGTCGTCATCGTTGGTGGCACCCACGGCATCGGCAAAGAGCTGGCACGTCGGTTTGCCGCCGATCAGCACGAAGTCGTCGTCATCGGGCGCGACGCTGCCCGTGCCGAGGCCGCCGCCAGCGAGGTCGGCGGTCGCACACACGGCCTTGCCTTCGACCTGGCGAACCCCTCGGAGATCGCGCCCGCACTGAAGAACGTTGGTCCGGTTCAATACCTGGTTCTGGCGGCGATCGAGCGTGACGACAGCAAGGTCCGCCAGTACGACCCGGCCCGGGCCATGCGGCTCGTGACCATGAAAATCGTCGGCAATACCGAGGTTGTGCATGCGCTTGGAGATCGGCTTGCGGACGACGGTTCGATCCTGATCTTCGGCGGCGAAGCCAAGGACAAGCCCTATCCAGGCTCGTCCATGATCAGCGCCGTGAATGCCGCCGTCGCCGGCCTGGTGCGGACCATGGTCAGCGAGCTGGCCCCGATCCGGGTGAATGCCATTCATCCAGGTATCGTCGGTGACAGCCCCTACTGGAGCGGAAAGACCGCGGCCACCGAGGGGGCTCGTTCCAAAACGCCGACCGGCAGATTGCCCACCATGAAGGATGTTGTCGACGCGTCGGTCTTCCTGTTGACCAATCCGGCGGCCAACGGTGTCGAACTCCAGCTCGACGGCGGCTGGCACTTATGACGTGGTCACGCTCTCCTGGAACAGCCTGAGCGTCACCACAAAGGTGGCGATAACGAGCACGTGGACCACCGTGCACCATTCGCAGATCTGGTGCAAGACAACGATCTCGACATAGACGAGATACAGCACGACGGCCAGTCCGATCGTCGACCAGGCGAGGTGAAGCGCGCGCCGCGAGCTCAGTGTTAGCGCGGCACTCACGACAAACCAGACGATTCCGAGAATCGAGATCGGGATCGTGGTGCCGGGGATAACCGAATACGCGCTATGTGTCACCGAGGCGCAGTTGACGACCGAGCCGACTGTGCAGAGAAGCGGCACCGGGCTGATATGGGTCACCGTCAGATAGGCGGCGATCAACGTTCCGGCCGCCGCCATCACCAGCAGTGCTGGGCGCTCCCAGCCGCGGCCAACCGGCGGACCCATCAGTGCGGGAGCTGGGAACCGATCTGCTTGATCGCCGGATCGCTGCAGATCGGCGCGCTGCTCGTGCCGGGCAACGTGCAGATCGCCGCGGTGAGGTAGTTCGAATTGCCGACGATCGCCTTCGTGACCGGTGATTGCGCATTCGACAGTACCGACGCGATCTGCTGCCAGCTGAGCCCCTGCAGCAACTGGGCGGGCACGCCCTGGCCGATCGCCGTATAGACATTGCCGACATCGATAAACGGGATGCTGCTGTCGGGATCGTAGGTCTGGGCGAGCTGCTGCTCCTGCGGCGTCATCGGTTGCAGTGGGTTTCGATTGCGGTCCTCGAGCTCGACCGGCACGAAGTCGAGGTACGTGCTCGTGTAGGTGCTGCCATAGAAGGAGAGCGTGTGCGTGTCGGGAAACACATCGGTGCTGGATGAGGTCGTCAGGCGCAACCCGGCGAAGGTTCCAAAATGACTCAACGCGACAACCATGGCCCATCGTTCGGCCGCGCAATAGGGACACCACTCGGCCCCCAGGAACAGCAGCTCGGCTTTCCCATTGCTGCCTGTTAGCGGAGCCCCGGAGACGCGCGTGAGCGGGCTTGGCGCCCCGCCTGTTCCAACGGCGTCGAGCACCGCGGGGCTCACCTTTGTGGCGTGGGAGATCACGCTGGCATCGGGCGTCGGATTTGTTGTGCCGGCGACCGGTGGCGATTGTAGCCGGCTGATGAGGACAAAGATCGCGATGACGACCACGATCCCCGCCAGGACGCCAATGATCGGCCAGGGCCCACTCCAAAAGGATGACCGTCGTTTGGGCATGACCGCCTCAGCTTATGACCCGGCCCCAGGCGGGTCCTGGTCAGGGCTGGGTCGTCAGCTCGGCAAGACGCGTTTGCCAGAAGTCGAGCCGCCGTTGCAGGCGCGCATACTGGCGGTTCAACTGGGAAAGCACCGTCATCGAGAGCGCCGCCC
>Ga0209474_10002584_pt1 | contig 16517 bp, 14 predicted proteins | sample GraSoiAngelo_145_FD_185902 | JGI IMG/M metagenome (GOLD analysis project Ga0209474, IMG submission 185902) | Grasslands soil microbial communities from the Angelo Coastal Reserve, California, USA - 14_1009_05_20cm (SPAdes) (version 2) | ecosystem: Environmental > Terrestrial > Soil > Grasslands...
CCACGGCGTCGGGCGGCGAGATGATGGCACCGAACACAAAACCCACTGTCAAAGGTAATCCGACCAAGGCGTGGAAGAGATAAGCGGTCGCCGTCATCGTCAAAAGGACCAAAACGATTGCCAGGGGCAGAATCGAGCGAAGGTTCGCTCGGAAATCCCTCCAGGACGTGAAGATGGCCGCGGGATAAAGCAGTGGCGGAAGAAATAAGTTAAACACCAGCTGCGGATCGAGTTGAATTGTAGGAAGGCCGGGAACAAGAGCGAGGCCGACGCCACCAATGGTCAGGAGGATGGGATAGGGGACCCGGATTTTCCTGGCAACGATCGCCAGGAGCGCCACTGCGACGAGACAGATGAGGATTAATTCGGTTTTGCCTACCATACGTTCGACGGCGCGGCAGATTCGCTGGAATTAGATCGGCCGTCCAGATCAGAGTCCGAGCCGGACTGGCGTTAAATGACGAAGAAGTGACAAGAGCCAGGAATGCGGCACGACAAGAAAGCTGAAATCAGAAACGCTCGATGCATGATAAGGTTGTTAGCGCCTACATGAAGGACACGATTCACACGAGAGAATTTTCGATCAACGATTACGATGCTGCGGTTGAACTGTGGAAGCGAGTTGAGGGCCTTGAGATTGCAGAGGGCGATGACAAGGAAAGTGTGGCGCGGTTTCTTACCCGGAATCCGGGACTGAGTCGGGTCGCAACCGATGGATCGGCGATCATAGGTGTGTCGTTGTGCGGCCATGATGGCCGACGCGGGCATATTTATCATCTCGCAGTCGATCCAAGGTATCAGGGAGTCGGACTGGGGAAACGTCTGGTCCAGGAAAGCTTTTCTGGATTGCGGGACGCAGGAATTCAGCGGGCGATCATTTTAGTGGCTGACGATAATGTTCGCGGGCGCGAGTTTTGGAGACGTTGCGATTGGGAAGAACTTTCCGGCGCGCTGGCGATGGGCAAGGATGTTGTTGCGGCTTCGCCGCCAATGACGAAGCTCGAATGACGAAGCAGCGACGTGATTTCTTGAAACTTTAAAGAAGCTGGCAAGGCGCGGGCATTGCGGGCCGGCCAAAGAGCAAGGAGCAAAAAAGGACAAGTTGCGTCATCGCGCTTTAATGCTCATTTCGCCGTCATGACTAAGGCCCGCGAACTTCGCCTCGCCAAGCGCATGGCGCGCCTCGGGACCGAGACTGCCTTCGAGGTCCTCGTGAAAGCACGCGCGTTGGAGGCAAAAGGACGCAACATTGTTCATCTCGAAATTGGTGAGCCTGATTTCGATACCCCGGCCAACATCATCGAAGCGGCGGCCGACGCGTTGCACAAGGGATTCACTCACTACGGACCTTCCGCCGGGTTGCAGGAATTGCGCGAGACGATCGCCGGCTACGTGAGCGAGACGCGCGGCGTGAGTGTAACACCCGAAGAAGTCGTTGTAGTTCCCGGCGGCAAGCCCATCATCTTCTTCAGCATCCTCGCGCTGGCGGAAGAAGGAGATGAAGTCATCTACCCGAATCCGGGATTTCCCATCTACGAGTCGATGATCAATTACGTTGGCGCGAAAGCGGTACCGATCCGATTGCGCGAGGAATTGGATTTCCGACTCGATGTTGATGAATTGGCGGGACTCATAAACGACCGCACCAAGTTGATCATTTTGAATTCGCCGCAAAATCCCACCGGCGGCGTGCTCACGAAGAATGACATTGAGGAAATTGCGCGCGTGATCGGCGATCGCAACATCATGGTGTTGAGTGACGAGATTTATAGCCGCCTGATTTTCGAGGGTGAACATCATTCCATCACGTCGATCGACGGCATGAAGGAGCGCTGCATTCTGCTCGACGGTTTTTCCAAGACCTACGCCATGACTGGTTGGCGGATGGGCTACGGCGTGATGCGTCCCGACCTGGCGACACACGTTGCCCGCTTGATGACCAATTCCAATTCCTGCACCGCCAGCTTTACACAAGTTGCCGGTATCGAAGCGCTGCGCGGATCGCAGAAGTCAGTTGAGATGATGTGCGCCGAGTTCAAAAGACGGCGCGACGTGATGGTCGCCGGCCTTAATAATATAAGAGGTTTTTCCTGTCGCTTACCCAAGGGCGCGTTCTACGTTTTCCCCAACATCAAGGGGACCGGCTGGCCGTCGAAGAAACTGGCCGGCGCGTTGCTCGACGATGCCGGCGTAGCCGCCTTGTCGGGGACCGCATTCGGCGATTTCGGTGAAGGCTATTTGCGCTTCAGCGTGGCCAACTCGATAGAGAACATCGAGAAAGCACTCGATCGCGTCGGCGCCTGGGCGCAGAAAAATTTCTGAACAAAGTCGAAAGTAAAAGGTAGAAGTAGTAGGCAGGAACGCCGGTGGCGCTTCGCAGAACCCGCTGACATGAACCTACAAGTAATTGTTGCACTCGCCCAAATCGTCAGCGCTTTGGCAGTGCTATTGACCCTGGTAGTGCTGATCATAAGCATCCGGCAGAACACCCGATCCCAGAAAGCTTTGGTCGTAGATTCGCTCGCGGCAGCAATTACCTCAATCAATGTTCCGGCAATGGAGTCTCCCGTTCTTGGCTCTGCGCTGTCTAAAGCGACTGCGGATTGGAGTTCAGCCAGTCGCGATGAACGAATCATCGCGCACTTTTTTCTATTCTCCTTCTTCAAGTTATTGGAGAATGCCTGGTACCAGCAGAAGACGGGCGTCCTTGATCAGGCACAGTGGGTTGGATGGGAGAAATTGCTTCGAAAATACTACCATAGCAACGGCGTGGGTCGTGTATGGTGGCCAGCTCGTCAGCACGGGTATTCGCCAGAGTTTCAAAAATTTCTTTCGGAAACAAAGCCGCAGGACGAACTCGGCGGCCTGAACGAATTGTTCAATAACGTTGCAGATGACATTTAACGACAATAAACGCTTTCGCGTCTTTGCTACGTCGCGCATCGGTGATCCGGCCGAGAATCGTTTGCGCGAGCGTGGTTACGAGCTCGAGGTTTTTCAAGGACCTGAGGCGCCCCCGAAAAAATTGATCATCGAGAAAATGAAGAGCGGGATCGACGGCTTGATCACCACGCTGCGCGATCCGATCGATGCAGATGTTTTCGAAGCGGGAAAGGGTTCGCTTAAAGTCGTGGCGCAAATTGCCGTTGGCTTCGACAACATCAACCGCGCCGATGCGAACAAGTACAAGATCCCGTTCACCAACACCGCCGATGTGCTGACCGAAGCGACGGCCGAGTTCGCCTTCTTCATGATGGGGATGTTGGCGCGTAAGATGTGGCAGAGCGAGCGCCTGGTGCGGGAACAGAAGTGGCCTTCGTGGCATCCATTCCTGCCGTTCCTTGGCGATGAAATCACGAGTAAGACCGTTGCAATCATTGGCACCGGACGCATCGGATTGGCGATGATCAAGAAGTGCTCAGGTTTCGACATGAACATCCTTTGCTACGACCCGGCATATCATAACGACAAATATATCGCTTCCATCCGAGAATTGATGGATCTCCGACTCGCGCGCGGTATCCAGAAGGAGAAGACAGATATTAAGTACGTGGAATTCGAGGAGGCGCTTCGCGGCGCTGACTATGTAAGCATCCACGTGCCGTTGTTGCGCGAAGGTGAAACCGACAAGCCGACCTACCACCTCATTAACGAGAAAACACTCAAGCTAATGAAGCCGACAGCGTATCTGGTGAATAGCTCACGCGGTCCGGTTGTGGATGAGAAAGCGCTGGCCAAAGCACTGAAAGAAAACGTCATCGCAGGGGCGGCGCTCGACGTCTTCGAGAAGGAGCCTTTGCCGCCGGATTCGCCACTACTCGATCCCGAAATCGCCGACCGTTGCCGCGTGTTTCATCACTTCGCTAGCGGCGCGCAGATCACGCGACTAGATGTCGATCCGGACAAAGGCATGGCCGGGCGCACGGTGCAGGGATTGATTGACGTGCTCGAAGGAAATTACGGCGGAGACCCGACAAAGATGCCATACGTGGTGAATAAGGAAGCATGGGCGTAGGCCTGGCAGCAGGTGACTGTGAAAGGTGAGGCTGGCGTCGCTAATCCAAAACGTCGGATTTAGCGGATTGAAAACCCGTCGGAATTCTCTCATTCTGGGTGGCAGGGCGTAACATGAGCATTTATCGGCATATCCCCGCTCCGCCCCTCAACCAATATGTGGATTTCTGTTGGTACTATGTCGATTTGTCGCCCGATCATGACCGCGAACATGTCTTACCTGATGGAACGTTTGAACTTATCGTTAATCTTCAGGAAATTCCGCGAAAACTCTTCCACGGTGCCAATTCGACTACCTACGACGCGTTTCAGCGAGGTTGGATTTCCGGCGCGCACTCCAAGTTCCTGGTTATCGACGCCCTGCCGCGCTCATCAATGATCGGTGTCCATTTTAAGCCGGGTGGCGCCGCTGCTTTTCTCGGAATGCCGGGAGACGAATTGGCCGGCGAGGTCGTTGAGTTAGACGCGGTTTGGGGTGATACCGTGTGGGATTGGCGCGATCAGTTGCTCGCTGCTCCCACACCAGATTCAAAATTCGGTATTCTCGAACGCCTGCTGAGTCAAAAGCTTGCTCACAACAAATTGAGGCAACGCCACAGCGATGCCGTCGCTTGGGCGTTGGATCGGTATATGGCCGAGCCAGATCTTCAGACGATTACTTCTGTCTCAAGCAGAGTTGGGTTTAGCCACAAACACTTTATTGATCTGTTCCGGCGGCAAACCGGCCTGTCGCCCAAGCTGTTTTGCCGGATTCGCCGGTTTCAGAAGGTGCTGCTCGAGGTTCAAACACGCGCAGAGATCAACTGGGCGGACGTCGCATGCAGTTGCGGGTATTTTGATCAATCCCATTTCGTCCACGACTTTAACAAATTTTCGGGTCTGAACCCCTCGGCCTACCTGGCCCGTTGCCTCGAAGGCGAACCGAATTTCGTTCGGGCGACATAAGGTAAAATTTTTCCAATACGCCTTGCCAGGAGTCAGACAGACTGGCTCAAAACCGAAACCTCATATGAAATCCAAACTCTTCTTATCTTTATTTTACCTTGGCGGTTCACTCGCGGCTATCGCGGCCGAAGAACTCCCGCTCAATGCTCATTTGGAACCTTTGCGTCCGTTGCTGGAAAAAACCTGGAAAGGAACGTTCAAAGAATCAAAACCGGATAAGCCTACCGTCGATGTGCAAAGGTGGGAACGCGCGCTTAACGGCCAAGCAATTCGAATTCTTCATTCGATCAATGACGGCGCTTATGGCGGCGAAACGCTGCTGATTTGGGATGAGCCGCGCAAGATCATTTCGTTTTACTACTTCACCACGGGTGGCTATACGACCACTGGCACACTTGAGCCGAGAGGTGGAAAATTCATCACGCACGAGGATGTGAAAGGCGACGCGAACGGCGTGACTGAAGTACGCTCAACCAGCGAGATTCTCCCGGACGGCAAGTTTCATGTCAAAGCCGAGTATCTGAAAAACGGAGAGTGGACTCCGGGCCATGAGGTGACCTACCAGGAGGCACCCGGGAGCAAAGTCGTTTTCAAATAAGGGGGTAGAACGCTGAAATGCTGAAATTCAAGGTGGACCCAGGTTTGAAAGTGAAGATTTAAAGAAATTCCATATTGCTCTCCTTGACAGCTTAGGAAAAAGCGTGCTAATCTCCTAATCGTCTTAGGAGATACGATGGGTAACGAAGCCGAACTTCTTCCTGGCACACTCGATCTTCTTATTCTAAAAGCGGTTTCGCTCGGGCCGCTTCATGGCTACGGCGTTCTCCTGCGGATCGAGCAAATCTCCGGGCGCGCATTACTGATCGAGCAGGGAGCGCTCTATCCGGCCTTGTTCCGTCTGGTGCGCCAGGGCCTCCTAAAGGCAAGCTGGGGGAAGTCGGATAATAATCGGCGCGCCAAATTTTACGAACTCACATCCAAAGGGCGCAAACGTCTGCGCGAGGAAACGGATGGATGGAACCGTCTGGTTGCGGCTATCGCCTCTGCACTGGCGGCGCGAACACAGGAAATATGAATCCGAGCCGGACTGGCGTTTATGACACTAGCGACGCACCTGACAAATGAACCTGGCGTATTTTAGATCATTGGCATCGCGATTCGTTCGTCGTTCACAGACGGAGAGTGAATTAGAGGAGGAACTTCGCGCACACATACAGCTTAGGGCGGATGTTCTGGAACGTTCCGGGCTGGGTCGCACCGAAGCCGAGCGTCGCGCGCGGATCGAGTTCGGGGGCCATGAGCGGTTCAAAGAAGAATGCCGCGAAGCGATCGCCGGCAACTTCATCGACATTCTTATTCAAGACGTGCGGTTCAGTCTGCGGATGTTGCGCAAGTCTCCTGGCTTTGCACTCATTGCGGTAACGACGATTGCGCTTAGCATCGGCGCGACGACGGCGGTATTCAGCGTGGTGGAGGCCACCTTGTTGCGTCCTCTGCCGTATGCAAAACCAGAGCAGCTGGTCAGCATCCGAGCGGATCTGCCGGGTTTGGGCGCAAACGATGTCGGAATTTCGCAGCCGGAATGGCAGGACCTTCAGGAGTCCGGAATTTTTCAATACGTTTCCCCGACGTGGTTCGACGAAAATAATCTAACCGGGTCGTCTCAACCGGCCCGAGTCCGACTGCTGCTTGTTGCACCAAATTATTTCGCGCTCTTGGCCGTCCAACCGCAATTGGGACGCGCTTTCGACCCACAGGATCATTCGCCCGGGATAATTCCTGAAGTCGTCATTAGTGATGGACTTTGGAAGCGCTCTTTCGGAGCCGATTCAAATATTCTGGGTAAGAGCGTGCGGATGGACACCGATTTGTATCGGATTGTTGGCGTGATGCCGGCGGGTTTTGACGCGCCCGGACGAACCGCCGAAGAAAGGAACATCGAAATTTGGGCGGCGAGCAGTTTTTACGGCTCGCCTATGCCCGACCATCCGCTGAGGAATCGGCGTTATTTCCCAACCGCAATAGCCCGGCTGAAGGCTGGAGTAACAATTGCCGTAGCACAGAAGCAGCTGGATGCGCTTACCGCATCTTTGCAAAAGCAGTTCCCGGGTGATTACCCGCCACAAAACGCGTGGACCGTCCGCGTCCTGCCGCTTAAAGAGAGGGTAGTTGGCAATGTTCGTCAGTCGCTGGTTCTGTTGCTCGGTGCAGTTGGCTTGGTTCTGTTGATTGGTTGCGTGAACGTTGCCAATCTTCTGCTTGCTCGGGCCAGCACCCGTGGACGCGAAATGGCAATTCGGCGTGCGCTCGGCGCTGGCCAAACAAGACTGACGCGGCAATTGTTGACCGAAAGTTTACTTCTTTCTTTGTTCGGAGGGATCGCTGGTTTGGCGATTCTGTTCGCGCTGCAAGACTCTCTGTTGCGATTAGTGCCGGAGAATTTGCCGCGCCTGAATGAAATATCGATCAGCTGGAGCGTTTTGTTTTTCGCACTGGCGACTTGCGTCGTTTCCGGTCTGTTCTTCGGCCTGGCGCCAGCGTTGCAAGCCAGCCGGGTAGATTTGATCCATGGTCTCAAACAAGAAGGGCGCGCTTCAACCGGATCAGCCCAACGTGCCCGAACTCGGCGCGGCCTGGTCATTACTGAATTCGCTTTGTCGTTGGTGCTAATGGTCGCCGCCGGCCTCCTCCTGCGCAGTTTCTGGGACCTTCTCAACGTGCAGCTGGGATTTAGCCCGCAAAATGTGATGATCGTTCGCACGAGATTGCCCGCGCCCAACGATCCGAACGACGACAAGTACGCGACGGCTGCTCAGGAAACGCCGTTCCTTCGTGAGCTGATTCGCAAATGCACACTTTTGCCCGGCGTTCAAGAAATCGCCATCGGTGATACAGCATCTATTCCGCTTGACCAAACCTTGCGCGATCTAAAAGTGATTTCGGAAGGCCAGTTTTTCTTTTCGATTGAGGGGCGCAAGGTCCAGAGCGATCACTCCACGGTCGCCGAACGATCAAGTGTTACGTCAGACTATTTTCACTTGCTCGGAATCACACTACAGCGCGGGCGTTTGTTTAGTGAATCGGATAACGATAACACTCCGCAAGTTGCCGTGATTAATCGGGCAATGGCGGAGACTTATTGGCCTAATGAAAATGCACTGGGCAAACGCTTCAAGGCAACCAGAGAAGGCTCTCAATGGATTACAGTTGTCGGCGTAGTTGCGAACGCGCGAACAGAATCGCTCGCGCGCGCTGACGTGCCGCAAATCTATTTGGACTTATATCAGACTGCAGAAAGACGACTCTCAGTCTTTCTGCGCGGACGTTTTCATACTGCTGCGATTGCGGATGAGGTCCGCCAGCAGGTGCAGTCGCTTGATCCAACGCTTCCCGTTTACGGCGCGCAGACGCTCAACGAAACGGTTTCCGCGTCTCTCTCACAAAGACGATTCTCAATGGAACTGGTCGGTCTCTTCGCATTGACAGCATTACTTCTCGCAGGACTCGGGATCTATGGAGTGATTTCGTACGTGGTAAGCGAACGGACGCACGAAATCGGGATCCGTCTCGCGCTTGGCGCGCAAAGGCGAAACATTCTGCATATTGTTTTGTGGCAGGGACTGGGCCTCGCGATTGCGGGTGCTGCAGTTGGACTTGTTTGTGCGCTGATCGTTTCGCAGTTAATGGCCAGCTTGCTTTATGGAGTTCGCCCCACAGATCCGTTGACGTTCGCCGGTGTCGTCCTCCTTTTCATCGCTGTGGCTTTGGTGTCCTGTTATGTTCCCGCGCGTCGCGCGATGAAGGTGGATCCAATGGTTGCCATCCGTTGCGAGTAGTTCGCGCGCGTGAGGACGATCTTTAAGCTGTAGGGCAGGCGCGTCGCCTGCCGATCCAGGGAATGGCAAGCGGGAGCGCTTGCCCTACAAATTCCGTTTAAGCGTCGCACACTTCGGAGGTTCAAGGGTTAGCATCGGGAATCCAGGATCAGGAGGGAGCAACGGCTTCGTTCCCAAACTGATTACCAATCATTTCTCACCCGGCTCCTTAAGCCAGCGGTGCCCGATGCTATATCAATGACGAATCGTCTAAATTTAAAGGCTTCGGAATTCAAGCACCGTGTTGCGCGGGGGCAGATACGGTCCTCGACACATGCGCGATGCTCGAGGGCATCATCGCCGCCTCACGCCCAAACTGCAGGACCGCAAAGATGGTGCTGACGGCAAGAACAGTGTAGATGAGGGTTTCGAATCGGCTGCGTTGTTTTTCCTCCGAGCGAAGGAGAAGCGCATAAGTGGATTCAAATATTTCCGGATTAGTAGCGGTTGTTTTCATGGCTATTTGTCTGTGAGATGCCGCAACCCAGCCGTTTGGATTCAAGATTTTCGATAAATTTACGGCGGGCGTTGACCTCATTAATCAGACGCCGCAGGGGACCGGTTTTGTCTGGCTCGCGTCGAGTTTTATAATGGCGTTTTAACGCCGCAGGCTCGGACGGCGCACCAACCAATCCAGGCCTCAAAAGCACAGAACAGCCCTATCAAACTGAAAATTGCTGCGAACACAGGTGCTTCCGGGACCAGACAGGCAGCGAAAAGAAGGAAAACGACCGCCATCCCACCGCGGGCGACACGGCCTTTGTTATCGATGTTCGGCTTCATTCAGGAAAGATGCGCGCCTTGGATTGTCGGAGGAAAATAGATTAGGTACGCCTCGGTTGCCAGCAAATCACGCGGCCTCAAATTTTTGAACGACAATCTAATCCGGGGCGTCTAGGTTCCTATTATGACTAAACTCATTGCGTTGGTAGCGGCAGGACTTTTTGTGGCAGGCACGATGTTCGCGGGCGAACACGGCGATTGCACAAAGCAAGCTGGAAACAAGCAAGGGAAGATGGCTTGTGCGGTTTCACTGGCCAGCCTCAACCTGACACCCGAGCAGAAGACAAAGATGGATGCGGTGATGGCGCAGCACGAGAAAGAGGGCTGTAACGAAGCGAGCGAGGCCAAATACATGCAGGAGGCTAAAACAATCCTGACCAAGGAGCAGTACGCGAAGTTCGAAGCCGAGTGCAAGATGAGCGACAAAGATAAGACTCAGACTTAAGTTAAATCGTTAAGCCGTTAAGTCGGCAAGTTAGATTAAAACTTCGCGCCGAGAGCAATCTCGGCGCGTTTGGTGTACGACTTCCTCGGGGTTATCAGTTTCCAGAGCGTAGAAGCGTGAGATGCAGCAGTTCCGCGGGCGCGCGTACCCGCAGGGGGAACCAATTGCCTACGCCATTTGAAACGACCAGTTTGCCCGCGCCCTTGCTATAAAGCCCCGACCAGTAGCGAAACAGCGCCGGCCCGAACCCATATTGGTCGTTTAACATAAGCTGTCCGCCGTGGGTATGGCCGGCGAGGGTAAGAGGAACCGATGCTGCCGCCGCGGCGTCGAAGGCATGCGGATGATGCGCCAGAAGAATGGGAAAACTTTCGGGCTGACGCTGTTTGAGGAGATGGCTGACCGCAGCGGCAATCGCGGCATCCCTATTTTCTCGCGCTCGCGTCCAACTAAGTCCAAGCAGTTGCAACGGCGCGCCGCGAATTTTTATCACGATTGATTCGTCAAGGAGAAATGGAATCCCCGAATCTTTTACCCGACGTTCGAACTCGGGGCCATTCTCGATCAAATCGTGATTACCTTCGATCAGGTAAACGCCGTAGCGGGCTTGCATGGACCTAACGAGATCGAGACCGTGATTGAGATCAATGAGAGCGTCGTTAATCAAATCGCCGGTCAGGAGAACGAGATCAGCGCGTAGCTCGTTAACGATCCGGACCACATCGCGCAGGACGCGGCCGGAGGTGAACCGGCCGACATGCATATCGCTGATCTGGGTGATGGTCAGCCCGTGAAGATCGCTCGGCAAACCAGTGATCGGCAAAACGAAGCGGCGAACCCGAAATTGCCCGAGTTGGCGCATGGCAATCGTGGCCAGACTAAGGTTGAAGAGCGGTGGCGCCGCGGCGAGGGCGATTCCGAGAAATTGCTGTCGATTCAATGCTCCGCTGGCATCGGCGGGAGCCGGATTACCGAGGCGCCGGGCGCTCCGGACGAGAGCGAGCATCGCGAGGATCGGCAGAAGCGCAATTGCCAGCAACAAGAGAAGTGGCAGGAGAATCATGTGCCAGATGAATACGTTTGCGAATGCGAACTTCGAGAACAGGGCGGTCGATTCCGCGCGCGCAAAACGCTGAGCCAGTAACCAGATCAGTCCCGCTAATTGGGCCAGAGCAAAAATGGCGACTGCGATGCGGGCAAAGGTGAGCCGAGCGAATCGTGCCGAGGCCACCCACCAGAGAAGATCAAGAGCGAACACGGCGCCGATCAAGACGAGGATGAATCGCATTCGGGAAGATAGCGGCACAATGCCGAGGAAGGAAGCGATCCGGGAAAGGAGAAAACATCGAGCATCCAAAGCCAAGTGTTCGAGTTCAGAGATCAGACTCGGAGCCGAGAGCTCAAATGAATCCGTGCCTGTGGGGACGGTTGCTCCAGCATTGCCGGCGGTTATCTATCGAATGTCTGTTACACGCTTGGGTTTGCCGGTGCGAAGGACCGCCGGATTGTAGTTGCAGTGACGAGGATTCCAGAAATCCGATCCTTCCAAATTGGCAGCTACCTCGCCGTCAACCGTTCGGCGCACGTCGCGGCATCGCTCTGCTCCGGGCGTTGCGCCTGCGACTAGCGGAAGAAACCGTAGAGCGATCCGTCCAACTGCAGTTTGAATTCGGATGCCTCGCCAAGTCGCGCTGATCAGCACAAAGGCCAGCTCCCGAGGCATATCGAGGCCCCTTTCACGCCGTCTGCGCTCATAAGACAAGTTGCGGCTTTGGCTCGGCGTCGAGGCCAGTGACATTACAGTTTACCTTATTTATCCGGTGTCTTCGGTTTTTCCTCGCAGAGTTCTTGGAAAGCGGGATCGCCACGCAAAGGATCCCATAGCGGATGGAGCCTTAGAAGCGCGGGCGTAACGCAGTTATTATACGGAACCTGCAAAAGATGCTGCAGCCTTGGAATCGCGCCGTTTTTGTCGCCGACTAAGACCTCGACGATCGCCAAGTTATACTCGGCCCCAGGCCCATCCACTGCATCCTTCACAGTGGACAACAGCGTGATCGCACGCTCAGCTTCTTTTATCGCTGAATCCTTCTGGCCAAGCACAGCATAAATTTGCGAAAGCGCTTGCGCAAAAGTCGGGTTATCAGGGTCCTTCTGGCAAAGCGTTTCTAGCGGACGCAGCATTTGTTGAGCAGTGGCTCTCGCCCCGACAATATCGCCCGCATTTTCCTGGGCGAGGACCAGAAAGAATGGATTAAACAACCTTTCGATGTCGGACACGTTGGGAGATTCAGTGAGCCGGCTATGAATCAATCGAAGGGCCTCATCGAAATGCCGCTCTAGAAACAATTGGTTCATCTTCGTTAGGAAGGCATTAAACGAAGGGGTCTGTGCGTTTACGCCAGCCAGCAATTTTCCAGCTTGTTCCAGATTGCCCTCGGCCTGATAAATTCTTGCTTTGGCCGCAAGCGTGTCGGGGTCATTCGGAACAAGGTCCAACACCCTATCGTAGGTTTTTAGCGCAGCCGGGAATTGCCGAAGCATCGCGTAAGTCCCTGCGGCGTTCGCTAGCGCACCAGTGTTGCGTGGATCGAGCGCAAGGGTTTGCTCCCAGTAGGCAACGCTTTCACCCCAGTGTCCTTGTCGTCGGGCGATTAGGGCGAGAGCACCAGGGACATCACTGCTGCCCGGCAAAAGCTCCCGGACACGGTCGAACGTCGCTTTGGCAAGGTCGTAATCCCGCAACACCCAATATTGGTAATAAGCCTGCGCGAGCAGGGTTTCGGGCGAGTTCGGTTGCAGTTTTTGCGCGGTGTTTAAGGCCCGCTCCGTCGCGTCACGGCGAGCGAGGGTCTTATCTAGACCACCAAAATACACAAAAGCGTTCGCACGAGAGAGTCTGGCCCAGGCCAGCGCAAAAGCTGGGTCGAGCTGCACCGCCCGCTCGTAAAAGCCCACGGCCTTGTCAAGATTATCTGGAGCGGTCGAAGTGCGCGTTTCAAGAACCAACCCGCGGAGGTACGCCTCGTAAGCCTCTGAATTGTTGGTCGGCTTAACCGCCAACTCTCGTTGCTCGCCACCAGTAAGCTTGGCCTGCAACGACTCGGCGATTGCTTTGGCGACTTCGCTCTCGACCACGAAGATGTCGACGAGCTTACGGTCGTAGGTATCGGCCCACAGATGCGCATTGTTGGCCACCTGGATGAGCTGCACGTTGACGCGCACCTGATCGCCCGCCTTCTGGACGCTGCCCTCCAGGATGTTCGCCACGCCAAGCTGCTTCGCGATCTCGGAGAGATTGCCTGGCTTGCTCTGATATTGCTGGGTTGAGGCGCGCGAGATCACTTTCAAATCCGCGATCTTCGCGAGCCGCGTCACGATTTCGTCCTGAATGCCCTCTGCAAAGTAAGCGTTCGCTTTGTCCTCGCTCAGGTTTGCAAAGGGAAGCACGGCGATCGATTTTTCCGGCGCAGCCGGCGTCGGTCGCATCCGATAACGAGAAAACGTTGCGACGCCAGCGACGATCGCCGCGAGGGCGAGCAATCCTGTCGTCATGGTTGTCCAGCGCAGACGCCTCCGGCGTCTCTGTACGGTTTCAAATTTCCGCGGCAGTTCCGCATTGCCTACTTGATCGCCATAAAGGTTTACGACCGATACGCGCACGCCATGTTTCACTTCGCACGTGCCAAGAACATGCAAGAGCGGTCGCCATTGCTCGTATTCTTCGAGGTCTTCGGCCACATGCCTGGAAAGGAGGATGTGCCCGGCGTCGCCGCAATCCATTACTCGCTGCGCCATGTTGATTCCAGCGCCGGTGAGATTGGCTCGTTCGTTTACATCGACCACCCCGCTCACGGGTCCACTGTGAATCCCCATCCGAAGTTGCAGGTGCGGATCTTCCTTGAGTGCGCGGCTAATCTCGACGGCGCATTGCGCAGGGGCCTCTGGACTGGTGTAAAAGACCAGCGCCATCCCGTCGCCGGTCGGGATTTTAAGCAAACGGTTCGCGGCTTCGGCTTTTTGGAATTGCTCGGTCGCCCGAACAATCTGGTTTAGTTCCTCAACGGCCGCGTGCTGTTCGTTAACCGAGAGCTTCGAGTAACCGACAATGTCGATGAACAAAACATGGGCGATCTCAAGCTGGATTTCTTTTTTAACCTCAGCGGGCATACCGATTTATTTAGACATGTACGCCACTGAGGAGACCTCTCAACAACGCTCTCGGCCGTCGAGATCAATAATTTGGGATCGCGCTGAGCAACTTGCTCATTGTCATCCAATCCATCTATTCTTTCTCCGTTCAAGGGTCCCCGTAGTTCAACGGAGAGAACAAGGGTTCCTAAAAGAAGTTGCACTAAAAGTCGCGTCGATGTCCTCCGCGAACGCGCTCAACGTTCTGTCTGTCGCTAATGAATCGAACAGAACATTCGTGTCCGATCGCTGCAACACGCATAAACCATGATCAATTCGTGTGCGCTAGTCGGCTCGTTCATTGCCCAAGACTGTTACTAAACAACAATTCGCCCGTGTTTGTTCAATCCATGCGCGAAGTAACGTGATTTTTACGGTCAACAATCGCGATTGACTACATATCCAAGTGCAGGATCGAGCCACCTCAGGCATTGTAAGAAAAATTCAATAAGGCAATACCGATTTCGTTGATTTTCTTTATGGGATCGGGCGCCCCAACCGGCGTGGTAATCCCATCGCGTGTTCTGAAATCTCCAAGCGAAGGGTCTGCCGAACTTGATTTGTTGCCAGCGCAGTGGTGTCGCTCGCAGAATAGAGCTGCCTCCACTGGCAGATAAGCCCTAGGTCTTATAGCCGCCGAATGTCGAGCGGCTACGCTCGACTCAATGGCGTTCTGCTGATCTAGCCGCCCAACTGATTATGCAACGTAATTACCAACGCTCGATTAAATGCGCCGGCATCTTACTGGCAATAGTTTCGCTCGCCGCGTGCGGTGGTCTTCCCAAGGGCGCCGAACACACTGCTTCCACGGCGATGAAAGGCAACAAGGGTACCTCGTTGGCGGTGGTGGTGCGGCCGCGCGTGGCGGCGCATCCGGGGCAGTCTGGGCTTCACTCGCTCGCGGACGCGCACGACGCCATCGCTGCGCGACTGGTCCTGGCGGATGCGGCGCAGCGCAGCCTCGATGTGCAGTATTTCATTTGGAACAAGGACCTGGTGGGCAAGGTTCTGCTCGAACGTCTGCTCCGCGCGGCCGACCGCGGAGTGCGCGTGCGCCTATTGCTCGACGATCTCGGCACGATGCCCTCCGACGCAGTCCTGCTCGCGATCGACAGTCATCCGAACATCGAGGTGCGCATGTTCAACCCCGCGACCCTGCGTTCGCCCCGGCTGCTCGGCATCGTCGCGGACATCGGGCGCCTCAACAAACGGATGCACAACAAGTCGTTCACGGTGGACGGGCAGGTCTCCATCGTCGGCGGCCGCAACATTGGCGACGAATATTTCGGAGCTAACGAGGCGATGAATTATGCCGACCTCGACGTGGCAGTCATCGGGCCGGTGGTGAAGGAGGTGTCGGACCAATTCGATCTTTACTGGAATCATCCGGCCTCAATTCCGATCGCCACTCTTTCGCGCCAGAACACGACACCTGAGGAGTTCGCGGCGAAGCGCGCGGCGCTCGTCGCACATCGTGAAACTGCGGGGCAATCCGAATACGCGGAAAGCGTGCGCGACAGCGAGTTTGCTCGGCAGCTCCGGAGTCGGAACATTTCGTTTTCCTGGGGCCGCGCTACGATCGTGAACGATCAACCCGACAAGGTGCTCACCTCTGCCGCAAAGACGGAGACGCACCTCGCGCCCCAGCTGGGCCAGGTCGTCGATAAAACAAAACGTGAGCTGTTCCTCGTCTCGCCTTACTTCATCCCTGGGAAGCAGGGCGTCGAACTTCTGGCTAAAGTTCGCCAGCGTGGCGCGCGGGTTGTCGTGATCACCAATTCACTGGCTTCAACGGACGGGGTCCCGGTCCACTCGAAATACAAGCTCTACCGCAAGGCGCTGCTCCAGGCCGGCGTTGAACTCTACGAACTCAAGCCAACCACTGGCGCCCTTCACGAACGGCGATCCGGTGGCCTTCGCGGACCAACCGGATCGGGCAGCGCGGGTTTGCACGCGAAGACGTTTGCCTTCGACCGTCGGATTTGTTTTGTCGGCTCCTACAATCTCGATCCGCGCTCAAGCAAACTGAACACTGAGATGGGTGTGCTCTTCGATTGTCCGGGGTTCGTGAAGCGTCTGCCGGAGAAGACCGGACGCGATATCGACCGCAATGCGTATCGGGTCGAACTTGTGGGAAATCGCCTCGAGTGGGTGACTCGCGAGGGTAACAAACAAGTTCGCTTCAATTCCGAGCCCGAGGCCAGTCTTGTGAAGCGCATCCAAGTCACCGTCTTGAGCTGGCTGCCGATCGAGGGCCTTCTTTG
>Ga0209474_10002585_pt1 | contig 16513 bp, 14 predicted proteins | sample GraSoiAngelo_145_FD_185902 | JGI IMG/M metagenome (GOLD analysis project Ga0209474, IMG submission 185902) | Grasslands soil microbial communities from the Angelo Coastal Reserve, California, USA - 14_1009_05_20cm (SPAdes) (version 2) | ecosystem: Environmental > Terrestrial > Soil > Grasslands...
GCGATGGATCGACAAGAAAGCGATCTTGAATCTTGCGACGCACTTCGATTTTGTTTCCGACGCGGACATCATCGGTGGCAACAGCGGCAGCCCGGTCGTGAATAAGGATAACGAATTCGTCGGTATCATTTTCGACGGCAACATTCAGTCGCTGGTGCTCGATTGCATTTACACTAACACTCAAGCCCGGGCTGTTTCGGTCGATTCTGCCGCAATTATCGAAGCACTCCGGAAAGTTTACGATGCGGGCGCGCTCGCAGATGAACTCTTAAATGTGAGGAGGTAGGGACGCCGCGCTGCGGCGTCCGGAGGGCGCAGCGCACCGTCCCTACAATCAAAGCTGCTTGAGCAGCATCTTCCACCGCGCCCACGCTTCGTCGCGCGCCTTTTTGTCGCCTTCACGCATGTTCGGATTGGCGGGTTCGCCTGAGCGCATGAATCCGTGGCCGGCGCCTTTGTAAATCACCGGCTCGTATTTTTTCCCAGCGGCTTTCATCAATTCTTCCGCCTTCGGAATCATCGCGTTCACGCGCTCATCATTCTCGCCGTAGAAACCGTAAACTGGACACTGAATGTTCGCCGCCTGGTCCGGCGACTGTGGCGGCGCGCCGTAAAATGAATAAACCGCTTTCAATTTCGGGTTCACATTTCCGTACATGAACGCCCATCCCCCGCCCCGACAAAATCCACAGACAGCAAGCGTGCCGTTGCACGCCGGAATTTTGAGCGCGTAATCGGCTGTCGCGTCGAGAACCGCTTTGACTTGATCTTGCGTCACGGCGGAAACCGCTTTGCTCGCTGCATCGCCATCTTCAAACTTCTGACCATTGAGGAAATCAGGCGCGATCGCGATGACACCGTTCTCGGCCAGCTCGTCGCACAGGCTACGCAGCCAATCGGTCACGCCAAAAATCTCCTGAATGACCAACATGGCTGGCGCTTTGTCTTTGCGCTCGGGATAGACAACGAACGCCTTGATGGTGCGGTCGCCCGATTTGATATCGACCCATTCGCCGTGGCGCGGCGAGTTATTCAGACGTTCCTTGCCAAAATCCTTGTATTCCTCCGCACGAATTGACGGGACGACGCAAGCAAGAGCGATCGCGAACAGAAGATGTTTCATGACGGAGATGTCGATCTTAGCTAAGTTGTTGCCGTGGCAGCGGCGGTTTTTCCCTTCTTAATCCACGCGTCGATACTCCAGCGTCCGGCGCCATAAAAGACGACGAACAAGAAAAACCAGCAATAGAAGACAGCCAGTTCGCCTTTGTTCGATACTTGCGGTCCGGCGCTCGAAATCGGAAAAATTTTCGCCATCGGAGTTGGGGCATTGGCCACGTGAATCATGAAATAAGCCACTGCCATTTCGCCACTGCAGATGAATGCAGCCAACCGCGTGAGAAATCCAAATGCAATAAGTAAGCCGCCGACAAGCTGAATCCAACCGCCGACCTGCATCATCATATTGTCTGAACCGGGCATCCCGCCGAACATGCCCAGGACTAATTGCCCGCCATGGGAGGCAAACATCAAACCGACAATCAGCCGCGTAATACAGTAAAACGGATCCGCAAATCGATTAAGCGAGTTCATGTGGTTGAGCGTGATCAATGCCGATCTCATGTGTCAAGAAATTCGCGCGAGAAAATTTCGGGGTAGCCCATGCGCCTCGTGTGCTGGTTTTGGCGTCGCGCCAAATGATCTTTCAATCTTCGCGATGATTTCGCGATTAGATTAGCAAAGCTGGCGCCGACGAGACGGCGGCGCTAGCACGTGAGACCCGGGCGCTACCCAAGCAGAACGTCGGACAGCTACGCGGCCTTCTTTGCAGGCTGTTTGTGTTTCGTGCGCGATTTGGCTGTCGCCTTTTCCTTTGCGCCCGTCTGTTCAAGACTCTTTTGCAAGACCGAAACCAGATCGATTACTTTGGTTGGCTTGGGCGCTTTCTTTGGCTTTTCTTCGATTTCTTTTCCACCGGCTTCGACTTTTTCTTCGATCACTTCCATGAGCGCTTCGCGATAGTCGTCCTTGTACTTCTCCGGGTTCCATTTCGAGCTCATGCTATCGATGAGTGACTTGGCCATGCTCATCTCACGTTTGCCCACTTCTGCCTTTTTCGGGACATGCAGCTTTTCTGGGTCCGCCAATTCATCGGCAAAATGCATCAACTCGAGAACGAGCGCACCGTCCTCCGGCTTCACACCGGCGAGGTATTGCCGCGTCTTAATCACTACCTTGGCGACACCGACTTTGTTCGTGTCTTTAAGCGCGTCGCGCAGAAGCGCGTACGCTTTATCGCCGCCTTTTTGCGGCTCAAGATAGTACGGCTTGTAGAAAAACATCGGGTCGATCTCCTCCTGATCGACGAAGTCCTGAATGTCCACCGTCTGGGTGGCCTCGAGATCAACACGCTCGAAATCTTCGTCCTTGAGAACCACGTACTTCCCCTTCTCGTACTCATAGCCTTTCACGATTTGGTCCCAGGGGACTTCCTTGCCATCCTTCTCTGCGACGCGTTTGTAATTAACGGGACTCAAATCGCTCTTACGCAGCAGACGAAACTTAAGTTCCTCGCGTCTCGTCGCCGGGTAAAGAGCAATCGGGATGTTAACCAAGCCGAAGCTGATGCTGCCTTTCCAGATCGCGCGCGCCATATTTCATAAATAATTCGCGTGCCACGAGTGCCTTGCGTGTCAGATCTCATTAACACCTCACTTCGGTGAGGTGCTCTCGCACACAAAGCTAGGAAAGAAAACCGTTTAAACGGTTTGTCGTTTGCATCAGCTAGCTGCACTGCGCTAAAGCGGCTGTGTTAATCACATTCGAAGATTGGGAACGCTTGAGCTACGCGGCCAGCTCGAGTTGCTGGCGCGAAATGCCGCGCAATTCGAAAAGTCGGATCAGCGTCTCTTCGATCAAATTATTCGGGCAAGACGCACCGGCAGTAATTCCAATGACCGCCGGACCATTCGAGAGCCAGAAGTAGGAAACGATCTCGCGTTTCTCGTGCAGGTTGTAATGCTTGATCTCAGTGCTGGACAAGAGTCGAGAGGCATTGAGCACAAAGTAAGTAGGCAATTTTTCTTCGCCCATCTCAGCAAGATGCGATGTGTTCGAGCTGTTGTAACCGCCCACCACCAGTAACAGGTCCATGGAAACATTGAGCAGCTCGCGCAGTGCGTCCTGCCGTTCCTGGGTCGCGCCGCAAATCGTATCGAAGAAGCGAAAATTTTTCTGCGCAAGCTCAGGCCCATCGCGATCGAGAATCGCCTGTCGAACTCGCCGTTGCACTTCCTCAGTCTCGCCACGCAGCATCGTCGTTTGATTCGCCACGCCGACCGTTTGCAGATGCATGTCGGGATCGAATCCGGGTGAGTGCGCGCCTTTGAATTTCTCCAGGAACGTCTCTTTATCACCACCGCGGCGGATGTAGTCGCAAACGTAATCGGTATCTGCAAGCGTTAGGACCACCAGATAATGGCCGCTGCCGTCGCCGAGCGCACGTGAGCTGGTGGCCTTGGTCTCTTCGTGCTCCGCTTTGCCGTGAATGATCGAAGTAACCGACTCGCTGGCGTATTTGCGCACTCGTTTCCAGACGCTCATCACGTCGCCGCATGTCGTGTCGACAATCTGGCAGCCGCGATCTTTGATCTGCTGCTGGATTGATAATTCAGTTCCAAATGCCGGGACGATCACGACGTCTTCCGGTCCAAGATCAGAAATGTCCGCCTCTTTATTTTTGCCGGTAAGGTTTTTAATGCCTAACGAGGCGATCTGATGATTCACCTCGGGGTTATGAATAATTTCGCCAACAATAAAGAGACGCCGATCTTTGAAAACTTTGCGCGCAGCATAAGCGAGATCGATCGCGCGCTCGACCCCGTAGCAAAAGCCGAACTGTTTCGCCAGACGCACGGTGGTATCGCCCACGGAAATAATTCCGCCAGCCCGGCGCACCTTCTCCACAATGTCGCTGCGATAATGCGATTCGACCTGTTGCTGCACCGCAGCCATTACATCCGGCGTGCGGAGGTTCACTTTCTCCCGCGCGGTCGTCCCGCTGGAAATCAGATTTGTACTCATACCAGGATTGTCATTCTGAGCGAAGCGAAGAATCTCGGATCAGTCGTGGCCAGCTAACCCCCAAGCGAATGCCAGAGATGTTTCGCTCCGCTCAACATGACACACTCATGCGGTAGCGGCAATCCGCCCCAGTCCAGCTATTCGAGCAGCGGCCCACTGGGCGTTTCAAACGCCTGGTCCGAAATCATAATGTGCGGGTCCGGGTCCGGCAGACGCGAATCGTCGACGCGCTGCACTTTGGGACCGAACGTCGTGTCTTCCGGCTGCTCCGTCGCGATATCCACAGGTGTGCCGATTCGCACCAGCGAAAAAAACTTCGGCGCGGCCTCGCCATGCAATCGAATGCAACCGTGCGTCCGCGGCGTGGTATGGACAAAGCCCTGGTGAAATCCGTAACCCGGCGCGAACTCGCACCAGTAACCCATCGGATAGCCGACGTAATGACCGCCGGCGTGGCCGGCTGTGGTCGCCACAACGCTGTTTCCCTGCACGCTAAAGCCGTACTCGCCGGAGCGTTTATGCTCGATCTTGCTGTAGATATTAAAATGCCCGCGCGGCGTGCCTTTCTCCCGCGTGCCGACAGAGCATGCCACTGCCATGAGACAACGATCGCCCTCAATCACATAAATGTTTTGCTTCGAGAGCGAAACCTTCACGCGAACGGCCGAAGGATCATGCGGGCGGTAAGCTGTCACGTGGTATGGTCCGCCAGGCGCCACCCGGGCGGTCGTGCCGCAACCAGCAACCAACGAAACCAGACCTGCACCGGCAACTATTAGACTGAATCGGGAGATATTTCGCATACGTGCGTACTGGATAAGATCGGATGGGCTGTTGTCAACCTTTGTGACCGCTTGCGCGAGTCGCGAGATTCAGGTTCTCCCGCCCGCCGACTCGAACCGCCGAATTCTGGTTGGTGACATTTTGGGAGATTTCCACAAGCCGAGATTTGCAGGCAGGTTTGTCCGCGAATCACGCGAATTAACGCCAAAGATTTTCTTTTGTTGAACTTTTCGCGTCTATTCGCGTTATTCGCGGGCAACAATTCTTACTGCGATAGCGTCTGCGGCTAGGGACGGTCGCCACTACACCCGCGTCACTTGGTGAAGATTGTCAGAAAAGCGACTTCAATGGCGAGGGCTTCATGAATGTTGCGCCCCAGATGATCGCGCAATTCTTCGAGACAACCGATCCGTCTTACAATTTCAGCGCTGCTGAAGCGCGATGCGAGTGCAGCGGTTTCTGTTTTAGCATGGGCCAGATCACGATGCACCACACCGTTGCTCGCCCGAAGAACATCAGTCCACCAGGCGAACAGTGTCTCAACCAGTCCCGTGCGCCGTTGCAGGTAAAGACTTTCGGTGAGCGCCTTGTAGTATCCTTCTCGTTCTTCCAGCCACGTGCCGTCAGTCGCATCCTTGTAACGCGTTTGTTCCTTTTTCAACGCCTCATCGGTTTCGCGCTTCACTTCCTCACGCACTTCGCGGAGCAGGCGCTGAAATTCCTGGGCAAGCCCATAGGCGAACTGGATCGCCCATTTTCTTTCGCGGGAGGCGTGCTGCAATAATTCCACCAATTTCTCTTCTTCGTCCCTGCTTCGGCGCTGTTCGTTCGGCGCAAGCGGAATCACAATGCACCGCGAGAGAATTGTCTCCGGCAAAGCTTCAGGCAAAGCGCTTAGTAAAAGCAGCAAGGAATCCTTTGGCGGTTCTTCCAATGTTTTGAGAAACGCGTTCGCAGCTTGGACGGCGAGCCGGTCGGCATCGGGAATAATGGCTACCTTGCAACGGCCGTTTGCTGCGCGCATTTGGAGCGCGTGCTCGAGATCGCGGATTTGCTCAATTAGAATGCGCCGCGATTTCGATTCGGGACGGGCAACGAAAATCTCCCGGGCCTTCGCAGAGAAAACATCTCTTGCTAGTGTGCCATTAACCAGACTGGCCAGATCCGCCGCCAGCAATTGCTTGCCGCTGCCCGGCGATCCCGTGATCAAATAAGCGTGCCCGAGTCGATTCTGTTCGTGTGCGCGGCGCAAGTATTCGAGCGCGCTGGTACGCGAAAAAGCCATTTCAATCAGAAGTAACGAAACCGAGAATCGGCGAATGGGCGAGTCGACGAAGTCGCCTTCTCCCTATTTTGGCGTTGCTCTAAATCGCGAAAGTGCCGGACGGGTTTTCGCGCCGTTTCGCCGTTTCGCCGTTTCGCCGTTTCGGCCATGATAATCACTGGTTAGTAGAAAGACTTGGAAACCGAGAGGAAAGCATTCTCCAAATCTCATTCTCGATCTGGTTTGCGTCGCGTGAGCCGTCGATCGACACAATGCGCTTCACCTCGCGCGCGGCCAACTCACGATATGCTTCGCGAACACGCTCATAAAACTCAGCGGGTTGTTGTTCCATTCGATCGGCTTTGCGTGGCTTCTGCATCCGCGACGCCGCCGTCGCAGCATCGACATCAAGCACGAAAGTAATGTCCGGGATGCAATCGCCGACTACAAACGCATTCAAGCGCTCGACGGTTTCGTGATCCAATTTCCGCGCGGCACCTTGATAAACAGTCGTGGAATCAAGGAAGCGATCTGCGATCACGCACAAGCCGCGCTTCAGGGCTGGCGTGATGATCTCGCGCACGAGCTGGCTGCGGCTGGCCTCAAACAGAAGCAGCTCGGTTTCCGCGGTCATCGCGGAGTTGTGCGGTGCAAACTGCAAAAGTTCGCGAATCGTTTCGCCGATGGGAGTACCGCCCGGTTCCCGCGTCACGACGTATGGAATGCCACAGCGCTCCAGTCGCGCGGTCAGTCTCTGAACTTGGGTCGATTTTCCGCATCCTTCCGATCCCTCAAACGTAATGAACGGCAGCTGCGGCATCATGTCACTTGCGCGCAGCGGTTGCGTTTTTCAAGCTCCAAATGCAGTAGCAAGCTCGACAGGAAACGTTTTTTCCAAATGTCCAAATTCCAACACCCAAGCTCCAAGGAAACCCCAACGTTTCAATCATCAACCAGCATGTCGGATGGATGCGGGGATTGTTGCTTGAGGTTTCTCTGGATGTTGTGAGCTTGGAATTTGAAATTTATGAAATCGTTTTGGCTGGTAAAACAGGAACCATCCTCCTATTCGTGGTCGGACTTCATCGGCGAAGACCACACCAGTTGGACGGGCGTGCGCAATTACGCTGCGAGAAATAGCCTCCGCAAAATGCAAAAAGGCGATGAAGTCCTTTTCTATCATAGCGGCGAGGACAAAGCCGTTGTCGGGATCGCGAAAGTGGTGCGAACCGCGTATCCGGACCCGACAGCGAAGGAAGGCGATTGGTCCACTGTCGATCTGGCTGCCCTGAAACCACTGCGACGTTCAGTTACGCTCCGCGAAATTAAAGGCAACTTGCGCCTGAAGGGAATTCCGTTGATTCGGCAGTCGCGTTTATCGGTTATGCCTTTGGCGGAAGCAGCATTTCGGGAAATTGTGAAGATGGGTACAGATCCAGAGTCATCCTGAGCGTAGCGCAGCGAAGTCGAAGGATCCCGTCGAAACGCCCTGGGTTATCCAACGGGATTCCTCGACTTCGCTCGGAATGACAGCAGTATTCGCTTTTGCCTTGTTCAAACCTCCTCCGGAGCCGAAAATTCCAAAGTGAGCACAATTGCGGCAACCGAGTTCCTTCCGTTGGTTGCAACGGCGGGAGCCGCGCGGGATTTTATCGTCGTCTCGTTGCACGACGTGGCTCCTTCCAGTCAGCATGTTGCAAACACAATCATTTCGGAACTAGCTCGCCACGGTGTGCGCGTCTGTTCTCTCCTTGTGGTGCCCGATTATCATCATGAAGGGTTGTTCGCAAGGGACCGGCAATTTGTGTCGTGGCTGAGGGACCTGGCAGCGGAGGGTCATGAAATCGTCATCCATGGTTATTTCCACGAGCGTCCTCGCCGCGCGAAAGAAACTTTGCGCGACAAATTCCTGACAAGATTTTACACAAAGCACGAGGGCGAGTTTTACGACCTCGGTTATGACGAAGCTCTGCGTCGCATTGCAGGCGCACGGGACGAATTCCGCGCGCAGGGTCTTAAACCGCGAGGTTTTGTGGCGCCTGCGTGGTTGCTTGGCGACGAAGCCCAGCGCGCGGCGCACGATGCGGAAATGGAATACACCACACGTCTGCGTACCGTGTGTGATCTCCGCTCAGGCGACGTATTTACTGCAAGGACGTTGGTCTATAGCGTGGAAAACAATTGGCGCCGTGCGGTCAGTCGCACCTGGAATGCGGTGATTTTCCGATTCCTGAAAAGCAAACCGCTCTTGCGCATAACCATTCATCCGCCTGATTATTTTCATCCGGCGATTTGGAGGCAGATTCTCGCGTTGATCACGGCAACAAGCAGTGCGCGAACCGCTACGACCTACCAGGACTGGATCGCCGAACAAAGATGGAGACGCGGACTTTAGTGTTGTGTAACCGGTATGACTTGCCAATCGTTGAGTTCAAAATGGCCCGCCGCCAAGGCGCGACGAGAGAGCATGTCCTTTGCGACCTGTGATCGAGACGCAACGCAGGTGCCGGGCTATTTTCGACTCAACCCTACGGGCCGCAGTTCTTTGGTCGAATTTCGGCGTCGCTCGCTCGGCCAGTATCGCAATGGATACAGGCGCTTCGCTGGCTTCTTGAAATTCGCCCAAACTCCTTGCGGCGATTGGCAAGCCATACCGGTTACGCAACACTAGATGTGAGCAGGTGCGATTTACATATTCACTCGCGTTACAGCGCGCGCTCGGAAGAATGGCTCTTCCGCCGTTTGGATTTTCCCGACAGTTATTCGGACCCAAAACAGCTACACGAGCAACTGCTCGAGTCTGGGATGGATTACATCACCATCACCGATCACGATACGATCGAAGGCTGCCTCCAGATTGCGCATGTGCCTCGCACTTTTATCAGTGAACAGGTCACGACGTATTTTCCTAACGATCCGTGCAAGCTGCATCTGCTTGTTTGGGGAATCTCAGAGCAGCAACATCGTGAGATCGAAGGCGTTCGCGATAATATCTTCGAGCTGCAACGCTATCTGCAAACGACACAGATCGCGCATGCGGTCGCGCATCCTCTTTACAGCGTGAATGGCAAATTGGAAGCAAGACATCTCGAGCAGCTCACTCTTCTCTTCAAACATTTCGAGGGCATCAATGGATTGCGCGACGCGCTTCTGAGCGATCTGGCCCAGACTCTTTTTAAGCAGCTGACGCCGGAGAAGATCGACGAACTCGCAAATCGTCACAATCTTTCGCCTACACACGCGGAGCCGTGGAGCAAAATCTTTGTCGGCGGCTCGGATGATCACGGCGGACAATTTGCCGGTTCGGCTTTTACGGAAACGCCGGCTGCGAGTTCTGCAGAGAAATTTCTAGAATTTATTCGCAGCGGCGATTGCACTGCGCAGGGCCACGGAGGAACGCCGTTAATGCTGTCGCACGGCTTTTACAACACGGTCGCCTGTTTTATTCAGGATCGGTTCCACGAAAAACTCGGGCCAGGCGCAGCGCTACTGGAGAAAATGTTTTCGCGCTTCATGGAGGGCCGCGCTCCCACCGAGTTCACGCTCAGAGAGAAAATGGAATTTATCGTGCAGGGTGTCGTGTCAGGAAAAATTTTCGAATTCGTCAAGCCTGCGAATGTGTCGCTCTGGAAAGAGCTTTCAGGTTATTTCGCGCGGCCAGAGGTAAAGGCTAAGCTAGCCGCGCAATTGGACGGAGTCAGCGAGCCGGAACGCCGCACATTTCTCATGGCGAACATGGTCGCCGAACAGCTTGCGTTTCGTTTTTTTAAAAAATTCGTTCAGCAAATCAGCAGCGGCAACATGATCGAGAGCATGCAGGCACTAAGCGCAATTGTGCCGATCCTCGTAATTCTTACGCCTTACATCTACGGCTTTCACAGTCAGGCGCCCTCGCGAAAATGGTTGCGAGGGATTTTTAAGGAACTGACCGGCGAAATTCCGATCGCCTTGCAAAATCGCAAACGCGCCTGGTTCACCGATACGCTCGAAGACGTGAACGGCGTAGCCACTACCATTCGGAAAATGACCGCCGCCGGAGCAGCAGCGGGCAACGAGCTCATCGTCTTAACTTCCCGGAGTGATCAGCGAATTGACGACATCCCGATCAAAAATTTCCCGCCCATCGGCGAATTTGAATTGCCCGAGTACGAACTGCAAAAATTAAGTTTCCCGCCGATTCTCCAGATGCTGGATTACATACAGCGCGAGAAATTCACGGAGATAATCATCAGCACGCCCGGGCCCGTTGGATTGACTGCGCTGCTCGCAGCCAAGATGCTCAACCTGCAAACGAGCGGCATTTATCACACCGATTTTCCCCAATACATCCGCATTCTTACCGAGGATAGCTTCCTTGAAAGTATGGCGTGGCGTTACATGCACTGGTTCTATGGACAGCTCGACACCGTCTTTATTAACTCCGAAGAATATCGGCAAAGCTGGATCAAGCACGGGCTTGATCCCTCGAAACTAAAAATTTTTCCGCGCGGGCTCGATACCGAGCTGTTTCATCCTGCGCGACGCGAACCGGCGTTCTTCGAAAGATTCGGGGCGTGCAATGGCGAGGTTCGCCTCCTTTATGTGGGCCGCATTTCCCGCGAGAAAGATCTCGATCTTCTGGCAGCCGCTTATCGCCGGCTGCGTGACGAGGGCTTACCTGTCCAACTTTTCATCGTCGGTCATGGTCCCTACTCTAATGCGTTCGCGAAATCTTTGCCGGAAGCGTTTTTCACCGGCTATCTCACTGGTAGCGACTTGGCCGCGGCCTATGCATCCGCAGATGTATTCGTATTTCCCAGCACAACCGACACGTTCGGCAACGTTATCCTCGAGGCCCAGGCGTGCGGTCTGCCAGTAGTCGTTTCCGACTCCGGCGGGCCGAAGGAATTAGTGGAAGACAAGGCGAACGGTCTGATCACAAAGTCACACGACGTCGAAGACTTCACGCGCGCGATTCGAGCGCTGGTCACAGATTCCGCGCTGCGAGAGCGCATGGGTAAATCCGCTCGAAACAGTATCATTGACCGAAGCTGGCCCAGTGCTTTCGGCAAATTCTGGGCTACGACAGAAATTTAAGAATGGTAGGACGCGCCGCTGGCGCGTCCGGACGGCGCACCGCGCCGTCCCTACCTCATCCTCAGCCACGGTAACGTGTCCAAATCGACGTTGCCGCCGGTGAGAATAATGCCGACGCGTTTTCCTTCGAGGGCGATTTTGTTTTCAACGCTCGCCGCATACGGAACAGCCGCTGATGGCTCGATGACTATTTTCATCGTTTCCCAGATCGTGCGCATGGCCGAGACAATCGCTTCCTCGCTCACCGTCACAATGTCATCCACGTTATGCTGGATGATTGGAAAGGTTCGCTCACCAACATTCGTCCGCAGTCCATCGGCGATGGTGAATTTCTTCTCGGTCACGATCCGTCGCCCCGCGCGAAACGATTGTGCCGCGTCGTCCGCATTTGCCGGCTCAACTGCGATCACTTTGATTCTCGGCCGCATCGATTTCGCGGCAACCGCCGTGCCGGACAGCAATCCTCCACCACCGACCGGGCACATCACGACATCGAGATCGGGCACGTCTTCGAGCAATTCCACCGCTGCTGTCCCCTGCCCTGCTATTACATCTTCGTTCTCGAACGAATGAATCAGCGTCGCGCCGGTTTTTTTAATCACCTCTGCGCATGTGGCTTCACGCGCCTGTTCCGTCGGTTCACAAAAGACAATGTGCGCGCCATAGCTCTCAACCGCGCGGACCTTTACCTTCGCCGAGTTCGACGGCATCACGATGTGCGCAGGAATGCCATGCAGTTTCGCTGCGCGCGCCAGCGCTGCGCCGTGGTTGCCAGACGAATGCGTCGCCACGCCGCGTTGCGCGATGGCTTCGTCCAGTGAAAAGACCGCGTTTGTCGCGCCGCGCGCCTTAAACGCCCCAATCTTCTGAAAATTTTCGCACTTAAAAAACAGTGACGCCACGCTCGCTCCGTTCAATCGCTCGCTGGTCAACACCGGCGTGCGATGAATGTGTGCACGAATCTGCTCGTGCGCCGCGCGAATTTTATCGAACTCGATTGCGATCGACTGACTAGGAGATGGCATTTGGGCTTTGGACATGCTCCGGGCGCGGGCCGATTCCGACCAGGCGAGCTGGAATTTGGCGCAGGCTGGGAAAATTCTTAAATAATCGGGGCAACAACGGCAAGTTTGCGCCTTCCCGGGTCTGCCGGCCGGTGACGACGTATTTGTGGACAAGCACCTGCATGTATTGAATTACCACGGCTGGCCATTTCCGACGTTGTTGCACCTTTCGAAGATCGGCCATTGAAACAGGACCACGCCTCAATTTTTCAGCCAGCAGATTGGCCGTCGCGACCGAATCCTGGATTGCGAGATTGATTCCAACGCCGCCCGCAGGCGACATCGCGTGCGCGGCATCGCCGATGCAAAGCAAACCATCGCGGCACCAGTCGCGCAGACGATTGATCTGCACCGTGAGCAATTTGATTTTGTCCCAGTCGTCGAGTTCGCTCACGCGATCGCGCAAGAACTCCGCCATGGCCACAAGGTCGTGTTGAAACTGTGGCAACCCTCGCATTTTGACCTGGTTGAAATCGCCTTTAGGAATCACGTAACCGCATTGCCAGTAATCGCCCCGGTCGATGAGCACGAGCAGTTTCCCGTGCCGGAAAAATCCGAATGTCTGCTCGGGATCATCGGCGCGTTTTGAAATGCGCATCCAGAGCACATCGATTGGCACACCGTACTCGCGCACTTGGAAGCCGGCGCCGTTGCGTACCGTCGAGATGCGGCCATCGCAACCGATAACAAGATCGGCGCGCACTTCGATTTCGCCGCGCGGCGTCTTAGCGCGGACGCCGATCACTCGATCGTTATCAAAAACGAGATCGACGACTTCGTGTTCCATGAGGAGTTGGAAATCTGGAAATTGTTTTGCGTGCGATGAAAGGAAGGTCAGAAAATCCCATTGCGGCATGAATGCGATAAATTTGCAGCGGGTCGGCAACTGCGAAAAATCAGCGATCGGCACTCCATGGCCGTTAATGATGCCGCGAAGCTCGCGCAATTTTTGATGTGGCTGCTCAAGAAATTGGTCGAGCAAGCCCAGCTCGCGCATTAGTTCGAGCGTTGATGGATGAATGGTGTCGCCGCGAAAATCGCGGTTGAAGTCGGCATGTTTCTCGAGAACGACCACCGGCACGCCGGCCCTCGCCAGCAGATAACCAGCTATCATGCCAGCCGGCCCGCCGCCCACGACCACGCAACGCGTTTCCAATTTTTCAGACGCGTTCATTTCAACACAATAGGGAACCACGGATTACGCGGATAGCACGGATTAGGAAAACAAGATTATTGTTTTGCATCCGTGTTATTCCGTGCAATCCGTGGTTAGATCAATGAAGGTCAAGCCGCTTTTTCTCGATGAAGAACAAGTCCGCCATCATTTGCGGATGGTGGACTTGATTCCCGCGATGGAGAAAGCGCTGATCGATTTTTCCGCTGGCAAAGTGACTCAGCCGGTGCGGTCAGTGATCAAGGTCGAGGTCGCCGCGGCGACCGGATTCCTCGGCCTAATGCCAGCATTAACTCCAAATGGGCTCGGACTGAAAGCCGTGACGTTCTATCCGTCGAATGCGGAGCGTGGAATCCCGACTCACATGGCAACAATTTTTCTTGTCGATCCAGAGACCGGTACGCCGCTCGCGATCATGGACGGCCGCTTGATCACAGAAATGAGAACGGCAGCAGTTTCATCGGCGGCAACAAAGCTTCTCGCGCCGCCTGACGCAAAAGTGCTTGCCATTCTCGGAAGCGGCGTGCAGGCGCGGAGTCACGTGGAAGCGTTGCAACTCGTTAGGAAGTTCGAGGAGATCCGCGTATGGAGTCCTACGCGCGAGCATGCACAGCGATTCGCCAAAGAAATTGGTGCGACAGCAACGTCGGATGAAGGCGCAGTGCGCGGCGCAGATGTGATTGTGACTGTGACGAATTCGAAAACACCTGTGCTGAAAGGCGCTTGGCTAAAACCTGGGTGCCACGTAAACGCAATTGGCGCGTGTCGTCCGGACTGGCGGGAGCTGGATGATGATTCGATGAGAAATGTCGTCTTTGTCGATTCACGCGAAGGCGCACTGAAGGAATCAGGCGACGTGATTCTCTCCGGCGCGAAGATTTACGCCGAACTTGGGGAAGCGCTGGCCGGTAAGGTTCCGGCACGTGCAAATGAAACGACGATTTTCAAATCGCTCGGTATGGCCGTGGAAGACATTGCCGCCGCAATGCTCGTATACCGAGAGTCTATTTCGGGGGCAAGGCCGTCAGCTGATTAGAGACTAACTGCCAGCCCGCAGGAGCTTTTACCCAAACGTGCGTACTCCGATATTGGCCGCTGGTCGGTTGACCGCTGTATTGTCCCTTAATTGTGACACGGCTCGTTGCTACTGCGCTGTTTTGATAAACGCGCACCGTGATGCTTTCCTCCTCCTTGATTGAGTCCAGCGTGGTGGCGCCGGATTTAGCATTCGCGAGCCGCTCCGCCTTGGTAAGCACATCTCCGGATGCGTTTACAAAGACGTAGTCATCTGCCCAGATTTTCTCCAGCGCGGGAATGTCGCGCTGCAATAACGCGCTGCGATACTTCTCGATCATTTGCCTGACCTCTTGCTCGCCCTTGCCATCTTGCGAGTTGTGTTGGCTTGCTGATTGTCCGAATGCAAGCGACAACAGGGTGATGGTCACGGCCAGATGTGGAATGTAGTGCTTCATGGTCGAACTCCTTTGCATTTTCATAGCCGATCTCAAATAGTTGGCGCAAGCCTGATTCCCCTCAATCTCATCCAGCGCTTGCAAAGCAATTCCTTGACGGAACAGTTGGCAGCGATGTCGGCTGAGGTTGACGAGCTAGACTCGAGCATCGAGCGCGCTGTTGCTCGCGGGCAACTGATGCAATCGACGGCGAAGAACATTCGCACACTGCTATCCGGAGCGCAGACAGATCTCTATCTGCGATCCGTAAACGAACTCGCCAGTAGAGCAGCGTGGCCCGAGGTGAATGATCGCTTCTACCAGACGCTTGCCTTTGGAACTGGCGGGCTGCGCGGGCGCACGATTGCCAAAATGGTGACGGCCGCAGAGCGCGGGAATGCGAACGAAGACGAGCGACCACAATTTCCCTGCGTCGGTACGAACGCGATGAATTTTTTCAATATCAATCGTGCAACGCAGGGACTTGTCGCTTATCTGCACGATTGCAACCGACGCGAGAAAATTTCGGCCAGGCCGAGGCTCGTGATCGCGCACGATCCACGCTTTTTCTCGAAAGAGTTCGCGGAACTTGCGGCCAAGGTCGCAGCTAAAAACGGTTGCGACACGTGCGTGTTTGAGGGCCCGCGCTCGGTGCCGGAGCTTTCCTTTACGGTTCGTTATCTCAAAGCAAGCGCGGGCATCGTAATCACGGCCAGCCACAATCCCCCGTACGATAATGGCTACAAGGTTTATTTTAGCGATGGAGCACAAGTGATCGAACCGCACGCCAGTGGGATCATCGCCAAGGTGAACGCGATCACAACTGAATCGTTCACACCGGTTTCAAAAGATCAACAAGGCAAAGTGAGCACGATCGGGAAGGACATCGATCAAGCTTACATGCGCCGGCTGGAAACTTTGATTCTCGATCCGTTGATGATTCGCGAAGCGAAATTGCTGCGAATCATTTACACGCCGCTCCATGGGACCGGTAGCGTAATCATTAAACCGATGCTCACACGGCTCGGGTTCAATTTTCAAGTCGTGCCGGAACAGGATCGCTTTGATGGTCGATTCCCGACCGTGAAATCGCCGAACCCGGAAAACGCGGAGGCGTTAACCATGGCAATCAATCTTGCTCAAAAGGAAGATGCAGACCTGGTCGTGGCGACGGATCCGGATTGCGATCGCATGGGAGCAGCAGTCCGCGCAAAAGATGGCCAAATGAAATTGCTAAGTGGAAATCAGACCGGCTCGCTGCTGGCCTGGTACCGAATCAAGACACTGTTCGACAAGGGCGTGTTGAATACGCACAACGTCTCGCGCGCCGTAATCATCAAGACTTTCGTGACTACCGATCTGCAAAAGGCGATCGCCGATTACTACGGATTGCGCTGTGTCGAAACGCTGACCGGCTTCAAATACATCGGCGCGAAACTGGGTAAGTATGAGCGCGCGATCCCGGAACAGCTGCGACAGAATTATGCTCATCTCACCGAACATGAAACGCGGCGGCTTCGTCTGGCTCACTCCTCATTTTACGTTTTCGGCGGTGAAGAAAGTTACGGCTACAGCGGGGCGGACTTCGTTCGCGATAAAGACGGTAACGGCGCCGTAA
>Ga0209474_10002586_pt1 | contig 16511 bp, 14 predicted proteins | sample GraSoiAngelo_145_FD_185902 | JGI IMG/M metagenome (GOLD analysis project Ga0209474, IMG submission 185902) | Grasslands soil microbial communities from the Angelo Coastal Reserve, California, USA - 14_1009_05_20cm (SPAdes) (version 2) | ecosystem: Environmental > Terrestrial > Soil > Grasslands...
TTCCAGCACCCGGTAGACATCCATATGCGCCGGGCTGTCGCCGACATCGAGATGCAGGTCGAGATCGACATCGAATTCGCGGGCCAGCGCGAAGATGCGGTCGATCTGCGCCGTCGGGTCGCTGTCGTAACGCGGCGCCGCGCCGAGCACCGGCGCGCCCTGCTTCAGCGCCGCGACGAGCAACTCCTCGGTGCCGGGATAATTGGTCAGCCCGTCCTGCGGAAAGACGCAGAGCTCGATATCGATGGCCCAGCGGTAGTCGATCTCCAGCGCGCGCACCGCCTCGAACCCGCGCAGGCCGATGCCGGGATCGATCTCGACCTGGGTGCGCATGCGGGTCGTGCCGTTGATCAGGCATTCGTGCAAGGTCTTTTCGGCCCGGTCATACACGTCTTCAACGGTCCAGCTGGGCTTCAGTGGCGCGACCATCGTGACCGGGTTGACGCGCCTGCCGTCCGGCAGCGGGCAGCGATCGGCGATGCGCGATTTGTCGAGATGGATGTGCGACTCGATCAGCCCGGCGCAGACCAGCCGCCCGCCGGCATCGTAGGTCTCGCCCTCCGCCGCGAGACCATGCCCGATCGCGGCGATCCGGCCTCCTTCGACGGCGATGTCGAGCAGCCCCTCATCGAGACGGTCGATCAGGCGAGCATTTTTGACGATCAGATCCATGGCGTCCACCTCACGCGGCGCATATGGTCAGATTAAGCACAAAGCCGGGCTCCTCTCCATGAGCGATATCGGCACGTTTCTTGCCGCCAACCGGCGCAATTGGGACGAACGGGTGCCGATGCACCGGCGCGACCGCAACGGCTTTTATGCGGTCGAGCGGTTTCTGCGGGACGAGAAACCGCTGCACGCGATCGTGCTCGGCGAACTCGGCGATATCACCGGCAAGCGGGTGATCCATCTGCAATGCCATTTCGGGCTCGACACGCTGGCGCTCGCCCGGCACGGCGCAATCGTCACCGGGCTCGATTTCTCGCCCGCGGCGATCGAGGAAGCGCGACGGCTGGCCGAGGCAACCGGGCTCTCGGCGGAGTTCGTCTGCGCCAATGTCTATGATGCGCGCCATGCCGTCGCCGGGGATTTCGACATCGCTTATGTGACCTGGGGCACGATCTGCTGGCTGCCGGATTTGACGCGCTGGGCACAGACGATCGCGGCGTTGCTCAAACCCGACGGTTTCCTCTATTTCGCCGATGCGCACCCCAACATGCTGATCCTCGAGGAGCGCGACGGTCGGCTGGTCCCCGAATTTGCGCTCGACACCCCGCCCGATCGGCCGCTCGTCTTTGACGAGCCGCAGACCTACACCGGCGACGCAACACCGCTGACGGCGAGCCGGACCTATCAATAGATCCATTCGCTGTCGCGCCTTGTCACCGCCCTGATCGATGCCGGGTTTGCGCTCGACTTTCTGCACGAGCACGCGACATTGCCCTGGCCGCCCTTTCCGATGTGCGTTCGCGCTGAAGGCGGCATGTACCGCCTGCCGGACCATATCCCGGCATTTCCATTGTCGGTCTCGCTGCGCGCCCGCAAATGAGGAGCGGGGTGTTACTCGATCACCTCGTCGGCGCGAGCGAGCAGGTTCGGCGGGATGTCGAGCCCGAGCGCCTTTGCCGTCTTGAGATTGATCACGGTTTCGAGCTTGGTGGGTTGTTCCACCGGCAAATCACCGGGTTTCGCGCCCTTAAAGATCTTATCGATCAGACCTGCCGCCCGATAGTACAGGTCGGGATAGCTCGGCCCGTAACTCAACAGGCCGCCGACATCGACGAACTCGCGCGCCGGATAGGCGGTCAGCAATTTGTGTTCAGCGGCGAGGTCGACGATCGTTTTGGCATTGGCCTGGGTCAAGGTGTCGATCCCGACCGATAGGGCATCCGGGCGATCCTTCGCGATCCTGGCAAACGCGCCCGCGATGTCCCCGGGCTTCCGGACATCGAACAGTTCGGCGACTATGCCAAGCGCCTTTGCGGACGCTTGGCTCGCTTCCCATTGCGGCGGCGACACCGGGTTGCCCATGTTTTGCATAAAACCGATGCGGGCGATCGAAGGACGCGCCTCCTTCAACAGCTCGGTCCGCTTTCCCGCCAGCTCCGTCACAAAAGCGCTGAGGCCGGTGACATTGGCTCCCGGACGGGCCAGGCTCGCGACGACACCGACGCCGAGCGGCTCGCCGATTGCCGCCATGACGATCGGGATCATTTCCGTGGCGGCTTTGGCTGCTTTGGCGGCGGGCGTACCTCTGGTGACGATCAGGTCGACCGGGAGATGCACCAGCTCGGTCGCGAGATCGAGGAACCGTTCGGCCCGGCCATCGGCCGAGCGATACTCGACCCGCAGATTCTGCCCTTCGACATAGCCGCGGTCGCGAAGCCCGCGCAACAACGCGTCGAGATTGGCGTGGTTCCGGTCGGCCGGAATGGTCTCGAGAATACCGATGCGGTATACGCGCCCGCCCTGGGCATATACCCCTGCCGAAGCTGCGCCGACAATCGGCGCAGCGCCGACAAGCGATATAAAACGCCGGCGTCCTAGGACGAAAGGCATTACCGGTGCTGTTTAGCCACGCTCCCGCCTAGCCGCCCGTCAGGCGTAGATCTTGACCAGCTCGGCGTGCGCCGATTTGACGGCGTCTTCCGGCGCCATGCCTTGGACCGCCTTCGCGTACATATCGGAGATGATGTATTTCGAGATGACCTCGGCCGCCTTGCGGGTGGACGGTCCGGCATAGCCGGCAAACCGTCCGCTTTCTGCCGCGGTGCGGAACGGCAGCATGACCGGGTCTTCCTTCCAAAGATTGTGATTTTCCCACAGCTTGGTCGGGCCGACCGAGAAGCCCTGCTGGGTCACCCACCATTGCTCGTATATCTTCTCGCCGTGGAACCAGCGCAGGAAATCCTTCGCCGCCTTTTGCTGCTTTCCATAGGCCATGACCATATCGGCGAACGGCACATGCCAGCTGAACTGGCCGGCCGGCCCCTTCGGCAGCGGCGTATGAAAGATGTCGTCCTTCATCGGCTTGCCGTCCGCCGTCTGATAGGTATCCGGCTTTTTCTTGGACTCGATATAGATCGAGGCGCCATTGTTGGTGGCGCTGATCGTGCCGGAAAGAAAAGCGCGGTTGTTGCCGGAATCGTCCCACGCCAAGCCGCCCTCGTCGAGGGCATCCTTCCACAACGCGACCGCGAACTTGACCGATTCGATCGTCTCCTTGCTGCCGAGCACGACGGTCTTGCCGTCGGCTTCGACCTCCTTGCCACCCCATGACCAGAGATACGGGTACCAGAAGGCGTTGGCGTCGCCGAAGGCGTGCGCCACCGTCTGGCCGAGCGGGTGCCCCTTGGCCTTCAGCTTCTTGCCGGCCTCGCGCCATTCCTCCCAGGTCTGCGGATATTTTTCGGCGTCGTAGCCGATCTCCTTCCACCATGAGGCGCGGTTGGCGATCTGCAACCCGACGATCGTGTTGGGGACCCCGAGCCATTTCTTGCCGTCATAGGCGATCGCCTTTGCGGTTTCGAAGTATCCGCCTTGCGCCTTGCCGATTTCCTCGGCGATATCGCTGACATCGACGACGCTGTCGCCGTAGAGCTGCGCCCAATTGTTGATCGCGCTGATGATGTCGGGACCGGAGCCGGACGAGACGGCGGACGTCACTCGCGCCTGGATCGTCAGCCCATCGACCCCTTCGAGATTGATCTTGATGCCGAGGTCCTTCTGGGCCTGCTCGTTGATCTTGGTTCTGACCATCTGGTCGGAGACCGGCACATAATCGGATCCCCTGACCCAATGCAGGGTCGTACCCTGCGCGAAAGCCGGCGCCCGGCCCGATGCCAGGATCCCGGCGAGCCCGCCGGTTGTCGCCGAAACCGCTCCGGCGCCAGAGAGCTGCAACACGCGGCGGCGAGTGATGTTCGTCATGGCAAATCTCCCCTGAAAAGGTTCTGAGTTACGCGTAGATCTTCACCAGCTCGTCATGCGCCCATTTGACGGCGTCTTCCGGCGCCATGCCCTGGATCGCTTTCGCGTACATGTCGACGATGATGTATTTGGTTCGGACCTCGGCGGCCTTGCGGTTTGGCGGACCGGCATAGCCTTCCAGCCGTCCGCCGGCCGGGATTTCCTTGAACGGGCTCAGCACCGGGTCGGCGGTCCATACCGGGTCGTTCTCCCACACCTTGGTAGCACCGTCGGTGTACCCCTGCTGCGAGGTGAACCACTCGCCAAAGACCTCCTTCGAGTGGATCCAGCGCAGGAAATCCTTGGCGGGCTTCTGGTTCTGCGAATACTTCATCAGCATATCGGTGAACGGCCCGGGCAGGTTGAACTGGCCGCCGGGTCCGCCGGGAATCTTGGCGTGAAGGATGTCGTCCTTCATCGGCTTGCCGTCTTGCGTCTGGTACGCGTCGGGCTTGCGTTTTGCCTCGATATAGATCGAAGCACCGTTGTTGGTGGCGCTGATGCTGCCGGACAGGAAAGCGCGGTTATTGCTCGAATCGTCCCAGGCAAGCCCGCCTTCGTCCATCGTCTCTTTCCACAAGGGCACCGCGAACTTGACCGATTCCACCGTCTCTTTGCTGTTCAGCGCGACGGTCTTGCCGTCGGCCTCGACCTCCTTGCCGCCCCACGACCACAGATACGGATACCACCACCCCGGTGCGTCGCCGAAGGTGTGTCCTGCCGTTTGGCCGATCGGGCGGCCCTTCGATTTCAATTTCTTGCCGGCATCGCGGAACTTGTCCCAGCTCTCCGGGAATTTCTCATAGCCGACTTCGGCGAGCCAGGATTTGCGGTAGGCGACGAGACCGCCGCCGATACACCACGGCACGCCGATCCATTTGCTGCCGACCGTCGCGACCAACCGCGAGATGTCGTAATAGCCGCCCTGCGCCTTGCCGATCTCTTCCGCGACATCGCCGGCATCGGCGAGGCTGTCGGCATAAAGCTGTGGCCAGTTTCCGATCGCCATGAAGATGTCCGGCCCGGTGCCGGACTGGATGGACGAGGTGACCCGCGCCTGAATGTCGTTGGCGTTGATCGTCTCGAGATTGAGCTTCATGCCGAGTGCCTTCTGGCACTCCTGCGTGATCTTTCCCTTCAGCAACTGGTCCGAGGTGGGCACAAAATCGGACCAGCGCACCCAGTGCACCGTCGTGCCTTGCGCGTAAGCCGGCGCTCGCCCGGATGCCAAGATCGCGGCGAGCCCGCCTGTACCGGCCGCGAGCGCGCCGGCGCCCGACATTTGCACGAACCGGCGACGATCGATGCGGCTCATCGGCGTTCTCCCCCGTGACTCGATTGGCCCGTGGCGCAATTGGCGTATTCTTGCCGCGATCCTAGGCTAGCGCCGCCGGATCAGACAAGCCGCTCCGCAGGCCCAGAACCAAAGATGAGGGCAGCCCGCTTGCGGAAACCGACCGGCGAGGTGACATGGAGATCCGGGATGCCGTACCGGCGGACGCGCCGGCGGCCTGCGAGGTGCTGCGGCGCTCGATCATCGAGTTGTGCGTCGCCGATCATCACGACGACCCTGCGATCCTCGAGCGCTGGCTCGCCAACAAGACACCGGAGATCATCGCGTCTTGGATCGCGCAGGCGGCCAGCTCGATGCTCGTCGCGGTCGAAGCCGGGGTCATCCTTGCAGTTGGTGCGGTCACCGATGCGGGCGAGGTAAGGCTAAATTATGTGTCGCCCGACGGGAGGTTTCGCGGCGTCAGCCGCGCCATGCTGCGCGCCCTCGAAAGCCGAGCGATCGAGCGCGGCAATTCGTGTTGCACGCTGTTCAGTACCGAGACGGCACGCCGATTCTACCGTGACGCCGGTTATGTCGAAACGGGCCCGCCGCACGGCACGTTCGGCACGACCGGGAGCTACCCGATGTCGAAGCGGTTAGCGGCGGTCCGGTTGCGGCGGATCGTCGACGAATTGCCGCCCGGTTTCGAGGCCCTGCGCGCGGCAGCGCTGGCCGAGGGCCATCGGAACCTCGACCGCCTCGCCGCCGATTGGGCCTCCGGCGCCATTCGGTTCGATCGTGACGGTGAGGCGCTGCTCGTCGCCTATATCGGCGACGAGCTCGCCGGTATCGGAGGTCTCACCGTTGATCCCGCCGTTGCGGAGGCGCTTCGGATGCGGCGCTTTTATGTCGGAAGGCAGTTTCGCCGGTGCGGCATCGGGCGCGGACTCGTCATTTCGCTGCTCGAACAAGCGAGGCAAGCCGGGCGCCCGGTCACGGTAAATGCCGCGGCTGGAAGCGCGCCGTTCTGGGAAGCGCTAGGCTTTATCCCGGACGAGCGCGACGGCCACACGCATGTGCTGAAGCGCCGCCAGACGTGACGGGCGCGTCAGCGCTGGTCAGATCGCCGCTTCGGTTTCGCTGTCGAAAAAATGCAGCCGGTCCGGGTTGACCGCGAGCTGCAGCTTGTCGTGCATTTTGGCGGTGGCGGTCGGCTCGACGGAGGCAACCATCGTCACCGGGCCGACCGCGACATCGAGCAGGATCTCGGAGCCGAGCCGCTCGACGACCTCGACGACCGCCGGGAGGTTCAGCTCGGCCGGGTCGGATTCGCGGGCGATGCGCATATCTTCGGGCCGGATGCCCAGCGTGACTTCTTTCCCAACATGGCTGCCGACCCGGTTGCTCAGCTGTCCCGGCACCTTGAGCCGGATGCCGTCGCCCTCGGCCCATACCCCGCCATTCTGGCCGGTGATCCGGACATTCGCGAAATTCATCGCCGGCGAGCCGATGAAGCCGGCGACAAAGCGGTTGGCGGGCTCGTTGTACAATTCCATCGGATCGCCGACCTGCTGCACCCAGCCGTCGCGCATCACGACGACCCGGTCGCCCAACGTCATGGCTTCGACCTGATCGTGGGTCACATAGATCGCGGTCGTGCCGAGCCGTTCGTGCAATTTCTTCAGCTCGACGCGCATCTGCACGCGCAATTTGGCATCGAGGTTGGACAGCGGCTCGTCGAAAAGAAAGACCTGTGGGTGACGAACGATCGCGCGGCCCAGTGCGACCCGCTGGCGTTGTCCGCCCGACAGCTGGCGGGGCTTGCGGTGCAGGTAGTCATGGATACCGAGGATTTCAGCCGCTTCCCTGACCCGCTTCTGGATTTCGCTGCGGTCGAATTTCCGCATTTTGAGGCCAAAGGCCATGTTGTCGTAGACCGACATATGCGGATAGAGCGCATAATTCTGGAACACCATCGCGATATCGCGATCCATCGGCGCTAATTCATTGACGACTTTGTCGTTGATCAGCACGCGGCCCGAGGTGATGCTTTCGAGCCCCGCTACCATGCGCAAGGTCGTTGTCTTGCCGCAGCCGGAGGGGCCAACCAGCACAACGAACTCCTTGTCGTGGATGTCGAGATTGACATCTTTGACGGCGTGCACCTCGTCGTACTTCTTGTTCAGGCTGCGCATTGCGACTTGCGCCATGTTCTACCCCTTTACCGAGCCGGTGATGCCCGAGACGTAATGTTCGACAAAAAACGAATAGACAAAAGCGACCGGGATCGACCCGAGCAGCGCGCCGGCCATCAGCTCGCCCCAATAGAAGACATCGCCGCGCACCAGCTCCGAGGTGACGCCGACCGGCACTGTCTTCTGCTCGGGCGAGGACAGGAAGACCAGCGCGTAGATGAACTCGTTCCAGGACAGCGTGAACGCGAAGATGCCGGCCGACAGGATGCCGGGGATCGCGATCGGGAAGATGATATAGGCCATCGCCTTCCAGCGCGGCGCCCCGTCGATCCGGGCACATTCCTCCAATTCCTTTGGAATGGATTTGAAGTAGCCCATCATCAGCCAGGTGCAAAACGGGATCAGGAAGGTCGGGTAGGTCAGGATCAGGGCCCAGGGCGAGTCGCCGAGATGGAAGTTGCGGATGATGTCGGCGAGCGGAATGAATAACAGCGTCTGCGGCACCAGGTAGGTGATGAAGATGCCGGTGCCGATGCTGCCGGCGAACGGGAATTTGAGGCGCGACAGGGCGTAGCCGGCGAACAATCCGCAGATCAGCGAGATCACCGTCGAGACCGTCGCGATCAGCATCGTGTTGAACATCCACGTGCTGAACAGCGTCTCGGTCAGCAGATCCCGGACGTGCTGCAAGGTCGGATGGAGCGTCCAGAACGGTGTGTAGTTGGCCGCGTTCCATGGCTGGTACAACTCGGCGTCGGGCCGTACCGACGTCACGATCATCCAGTAGAACGGGAACAGCAGAAAGATGATGAACAGGGCGAGCGGGATGTGAAAAAACACCCAGCGGCGCCACCGTGCTCCTTCGATCATGGCTTAGACGGTCTCCACCCGGCGGATATAGACAAGCTGTATGATCACGACGAGCAGCAACACCGGAAATATCGCCAGTGACACCGCGGCGCCCTCGGAGAGAAGTCCGGTGCCGACGCCGATCTGGTAGGCGTAGGTCGCGAACAGGTGAGTGTGGTTGGCAGGACCCCCGCCGGTCAGCACATAGACCAGCTGGAAGTCGGCAAACGTCTGAATGACCGAGAACAGCACAACCACCATCGTCACCGGCAGCAATAACGGCCAGGTCACGTACCGGAAGCGATTCCACGCCCGGGCCCCGTCGATCGCCGCCGCTTCGTGTAATTCGGGGCTGATCGTCTGCAGGCCGGCCAGCAGGCTGATCGCATAGAACGGCACGCCGCGCCAAACATTTACGACCATGACCGAGATAATGGCTAAGTCGGGGTCGCCCAGCCAGTTGATCCGGCCGGTGATCATGCCGAGATGGAACAGCATCCAGTTGATCACGCTGAACGTCGGATCGAACATCCATTTCCAGGCGAAGGTCGACAACACGGTCGGAATGATAAACGGCAGCAGGATGAAGGCGCGGACGAACGCCTTGCCTCGGAAGTGGCGGTTCAGCAACAGGGCCAGCCACAGCCCGAGCACCAGTTTGAAAACCGTCGTGACGAAGGTGTAGAGAAAGGTGTTGTAGACCGCGACGCGGAAGATGTCGTCGTGCCACAGTTTGTCGAAATTGGCGAAGCCGACAAACTGGCCGGGGATGCCGACTTTGGTGTCGGTCACCGCCAGCAGCACGCCCTTGATGAACGGGTAGGCGATGAACAAGCCGAGCAGCACGATCGTCGGCATCAACAGGAACGAGGCGAGCCAGCGCTCGTCCTCCAGCAGCCGGGTAATCGGGCCGCGCCGCGGGGTGCCTGCATAGGCGCGTGGGGATACGGCTTCGACAGTTGCCATGCTGCTGCCCTTTCCGGCCCGATCTCAGAGCTCAGGCGTAGATCTTGGCGAGTTCGCCATGCGCCCACTTCACCGCTTCTTCCGGCGCCATGCCCTGGATCGCCTTCGCGTACATGTCCGTGATGATGTACTTGGTCACCGTCTCGGCGGCGGCGCGGCCGGAGGGACCGGCGTGCCCCGCATAGCGGGTCGAGATCCGTCCGACATCCTTGAATGGCAGCAGGACCGGGTCGGCATTCCACACCGGATCCTGCTCCCACGCCGTGGTCGCCCCGGTGCAATAGCCCTGTTGTGAGGTGAACCAAGGCTCGAACACCGGCTTCGAATTCACCCAGCGCAGGAAGTCCTTCGCCGCCTTCTGATTCGGCGAATACTTCATGACCATGTCGGTCATCGGGGTCGGATAGATGAACTGGCCGGCCGGCCCCTTCGGCAGCCGCGTATGAAAGATGTCATCCTTCATCGGCTTGCCCTTGTCGGTCTGGTACGAGTCCGCCTTGCGCTTGGCCTCGATATAGATCGAGGCGCCGTTATTGCTCGAGCTGATCGTTCCAGAGAGGAAGGCACGGTTATTGCTCGAATCGTCCCAAGCGAGACCGCCTTCGTCGCAGCAATCCTTCCAAAAGGCGACCGCAAACTTGACCGATTCGACGGTTTCCTTGCTGTCGAGCGCGACGGTCTTCTTGTCGTCGGCGATTTCCCGGCCGCCGAACGACCAAAGAAAAGGATACCAGAAGGAGGGCGCGTCGCCGAAAGTATGCCCGGCCGTCTGGCCAAAGGGATGGCCGGCGGCCTTCAATTTCTTGCCGGCGGCGCGGTATTCGTCCCAAGTGCCCGGCAATTTATCGACCGCGTAGCCGACTTCCTCGAACCAGGATTTGCGGTTCGTCAACAGGCCGGCGACAATCGTCCACGGCACCCCGAGCCACTTGCCGTTGTTTTGCGCGACGATCTTGAACAGATCGTAGAAGCCGCCCTGCGCCTTCCCAATCTCCTCGGCGACATCGCTGACATCGGCGACGCTGTCGGCATAAAGCTGCGGCCAATTGCTGACCGCGCAGATCACATCGGCGCCGGTGCCGGATTGGATCGCTGAGGTGATCCGTGCCTGCAGATCGTTGGCGTTGATCGTCTCGATATTGAGCTTGATGCCGAGGTCCTTCTCGCATTGCGGTGCGAGCTTGGTCTTGAGCAGCTGGTCGGAGGCAGGAACAAAATCGTTCCAGCGCAGCCAGTGCAAGGTCGTCTGCTGGGCGTAAGCTGGCGCCCGGCTGGTCGCCAGGAGGCTCGCGAGTCCGCCGGTCTGCGCCGCCGCGGCGCCGACGCCGGAGATCTGCAGAAAACGGCGACGGGTGACGCGAGGCATGACGTTCCTCCCAAACTCTTACCGGTAATAGCCGAATCGCGGCGCTTTACGCCGCGCTGACCGATCTTTAGAGGCAAGCAGGGCATAGCACAAGAGGGCCCGCCCCTGGCACGCTCCGCCCCGCCGAAAGCCGGGTTGCGGCGCCATCGCCGAGGGTAAACGTGCTCGATCGTGTTTACCCCCACGGCCAAGAGGGTTAGAAAGTCCGGCTAGCGCCCAGGGGGAGCGCATTCCGGGGGCTCAGCAGCGGGCGATCGGCATGGACGACGGTATGGCGGCACCAGCTCGCTTTATCAGAGAGGTTCCGACGAGCGCGATCGCGCCTATCTCCGTGGTGCAAGAGCGGCACCCGATCGTGATCGTACTCGGCATGGACGGCACCGGCACGGCACTGTGCTCGCGGGTGCTGAGCGCGCTCGGCGTCAGGATGACGGATAGGGCGGCGGACTCGGCGTTTCGGCCGGCAAAGCGCAATGGCGCCGCAGATCATTGGGAACGGCCGGAAATTGCCGATTTTCATCACCGCATTCTTGATCTATTCAATCCGAAGCACGGACACCCGAGCGACGGCTTTGCGCTGCCTGTCGCCTGGCGGGGTGATGCCCGCGTAGTCGATATCCGGCGCGAGATGACGGCCTTTGTCGGGAAGCGCGTTGGCGCTGATCTCTTCGGCTTCATGGAGCAGTGCACCGCGCGGCTGATGCCGATATGGCATCAGATCGCCAACGAACTGAGGCTCACCCCGAAGGTTATTTATTGCCTCCGCAACCCGGCCCATGTCGCCCGCGCGCTGCAAGACCGGGATGGCCTGCCTCTTGAATTGGTCGAATATCGCTGGTTCGCGTATACCCTCGATGCCTTCCGCCACACAAAGACCGATATCTGCACGATCGAATACGATTCCTGGTTCGATGATTACGGGGCGAACCTGAAAAAGCTGCAACGCTTTCTCAATCTGCCAGAAGACCCGCCGGAATTCGAAAATCGGGCGATCTCGATGACGATCGAGGCCGAGCGGCGCATTAGACAGCCGGCATTGGGTGAAGCTTCCAAGCCGCTGATCCGCTCGGTATACAAGCTGGCGCAGCGCGCCGAAGTTGATCCCGCGGCGCGCGAGCAGCTGCAAAGCATCGCGACGCAATTCCTGAGCTTTCAGCAGCTGCACGCTGCGGGTCGGGACAGCTCCGAAGACGCCGCTGCCGCGCGCGATGCAAGCATTAGGGAAGTGCCGGCATTTCCGTATTGCATCTCTCCGGCATCATTCTGGCAGCCGGAGCACATCCTCCCCTCGGCGTGGTACCAGCATGCGCCTTTCGCCTTCTGGATCACCGAGGCGTTGCGGCCCGAGATTTTTGTCGAATTAGGCACGCATCACGGGTTTTCCTATCTCGTCTTCTGCCAGGCGGTGCAACGCGTAGGGACCATGACGAAGTGTTATGCCGTCGACACCTGGAAAGGCGATACCCACGCGGGCTTCTACGATGAAGACGTTTTCGCGAAGCTCAATGATATTCACGAACCTCGGTACTCCGGGTTTTCCCGACTGGTCCGCTCGACTTTCGATGAAGCCTTGCCGCATTTCGGCGATGGGACAATCGACCTGCTGCATATCGATGGGCGGCACGGATACGAGGACGTCGCCCATGATTTCGAATCATGGTTGCCAAAACTCTCCGATCGCGCCGTAGTCCTCTTTCACGACATCAATGTGCGGGAGCGAGGGTTCGGAGTTTGGCAATTCTGGGCTGACCTGCAGAGCCGCTATCCCTGCTTCGAATTCACGCATGGCCACGGGCTCGGCGTCGTCCAGGTGGGAAGCACCGCGCGACAGCCGCTCCGGCCGCTGTTCGAGAGCGGTCCGGAAGACAAGGCGGCGATCGCCGAAATCTACGCGCAACTCGGCCGACTGCGAGAAAGCGAGATCCGCCTTGCGGCAATCACGGAGCACGCGCAGCAGAGTGATATCCGTGCTGCCGAGGCATTGGCCGAGCTTGAACGTCAGAAGGCGGTGTACGCCGAAACTATTGAGCAGCGCGCCGAGGCAGCGCAACGGCAGGAACGGGAGCTGGCGCATATCCGCCGTCAGCTCGGCGATTTGCGGGATGCGGTGACGCTAGCCGAGCGAGAGGCGCAGGAACGAGTTGACGCCGAGGCGGCGATCCGGGCCGAGATGGCCGATGCAATCCAGGCTGCCCGCGGCAGATCCGAGCAGGTCGAGATGCTGAAATCAGAACTTGACCATGCCCGCCAGGTCGGGCTGGCGGCGCTCCAGGCATTGGCGGCAAGCATTGTCGGTACGGTGTATCGCGAGCCGCGGCTCGGGTGGCGTCACGCGCTGCGGCGGCTGCTTGGCGTCGCCGGCGACACATGATGTGCGGACAGACAGCGCCAGCTCCGTCCCCGCCGCTCCGTCCGGCTAAGCTATCCCGCCGCTCCAATCAGATGAGTTTGATCGAGTAGAACCATGCCGTTTTTCAGCCGCAAGAGCCACGAACCATCTGTCATTACCCGGGCCGACCGTGCTCGAGATGCGGACCAATGGGAACTCGCGGCCAGTCTCTACCGCGTCGCGCTCGCGCGCAATCCGCGCAATCCGCCGATTTGGATCCAGTACGGACATGCGCTGAAGGAATGCGGCAACGGGACCGATGCGGAGGGCGCATACCGTTCCGCGATCGCCTACCAGCCGCTAGATGCTGACGCGCATCTGCATTTGGGCCATGTTCTGAAACTTCAAGGGAAGGGGGCGGAAGCCCGAATCGCCTACCGGCGCGCTTTGGAACTCAATGCGTCCTTGGCCGATGCGACGCGCGAACTGCGTCAACTCGACCGGAGCGAAAATCATTCGGGCAGCGAGCCGCTACCGGTAATCGCGGCACCCCCGGCGCGGAGCGAACCGCTTCCGATTGCCGCCCTCCATGGGTCGGCGGAGCGGCGCAAGTTCAAGCTCGGCAAAGGCAGCTTGATCAGCCGCGCCGACCGCGCTCGTGACGCGCGCCAATGGGAAATCGCCGCCAAGCTCTATCGCAAGGCCCTAGACCGCAACCCGAATAATCCGCCGATCTGGTTACAATACGGTCATGTGCTGAAGGAATCCGGTGAGCTGGTCGAGGCGGAGAGTGCGTATCGCGCCGCTATCGATCGCGATATTGGCGCGGCAGAGCCGCATCTGCAGTTGGGCCATCTATTGAAGATGCGTGGACGGCGCGAGGAGGCGCAAATAGCCTATCTGCAGGCGTTCGCCCTCCAGCGCTCGATGTCGGAACCGCTGTCAGGGCTGGACAGCCTCGGCTGGCCGGCGGGCCAGATTGCAGAGTTGCGCCAGATGGCCGAGGCGGCCGATGTGGCAACCTCGATAAGAACGAGCCCGGTCGCTCAAATCCGGAGCTAACCCCAAACGGGTAGGGCCGCCGATATGGGTTGATCGACGGCATCACCGTTAAATCTGCGGGCCCTAGCCACAAGCCAGCCCGGGTGACAGAATCTATCGCGGCACTGGTCTTCGGAAATGTCCGTCTCAAAAATCAGCTGAAGTCACACGCCCTATGAAGTGAATGGCTAAAGGGAAGGGTCGCAACTTTGGATAGGAAGGTTTCATCCACCGGCACGGCGCGGATGTTTTTGCGCGGTCTAGCGATACAAAAGGGCGTCTTGGGTGCCTTGTTGATGAGGGAGATTGAGATCCGCTGGGGCCGTCGGAACGTTGGCTTTGCGTGGGTCGTTCTCGAACCATTGATATTCGCATTGCCGGTGCTAGGCGTATGGAGGCTCGTGAGAGGGCCATTCGAGCACGGCATTCCGGTGATCGCGTTTCTCTGGAGCGGATATCTCCCCATCCTTGCTTTCCGACATATCACTGGTCACGCGATGTACTCGATCCGACAGAACAGCGCGATGTTGTTCCATCAACGGGTAACACCTCTTGATATCGTTTTGGGCCGTGCTGGACTTGAAATTGCTGGAAACATGGCCGCAGTGGTAGCTTCGTTTGTTTTCTTTCACATGCTAGGCTCTGTTGATTGGCCCGAGGATCCGTGGCGGTTTCTCCTCGGATTTATTCTTATGTACTGGTGGTGCACAGCAATAGCTCTGATAATAGCAGCGGCAAGCGAACAGTCGGATTTGGTGGAGCACATTTGGCAGCCTATGTCTTACCTGTATATTTTCTATAGCGGGTTTATGTTGTTAGCAGCCTGGTTACCGGATGCATACCGGCCACTTGTCATGATGATCAACCCACCGCTTCAGGGTTATGAAATAATTCGAGGGGGCCTTTTCGGCGCTAAGATTCAGACGTTTGGCGACCCGCTCTATCTAACGTTCCTTTTGGCAATATTGACATTGTTAGGTCTGTGGCTGATGCGCGGTGTCCGTAAACACCTTGAATTAGAGGTGTGAGCAGCACTCCGAGCGACAGCATCATTGAGAGACTCGGCGGTCAGCTGACAGTCGACCAAAGGCACCCATACGCTGCTTGAGCGGACGCCTTCGGCGGGCGTCACTCTTCAAATGCATTTGGCCACTCGGAACATGGCCCGACAGATCAGTGCGTTCATCGACACGGCGATCGGAGATTCATCTCAAGCTGCTGAATGCGCGGCGGTTCCATCGGCCGACCGCGGCACGGCTTTGCCGGTGACGCGGATCCTACAGATCGTTGTAGATCGCGAGAGCCAGTTCGAGATCATCGAAGACCTTGCCGCGGCCGCGATGCAGCACGACCGCCCGGGAACAATAAGCCCGAACAATATCGGGGACATGCGAAGCTAGGATCAGGCTGCGATCGGCCCGCCTGACGAACAGCTCTTCGTATGACCGCTCCTGAAAGCGCTGGTCGCCGACTGTGATGATCTCGTCGACCAGATAGCAGTCGAAATCGATCGCCAGCGATAGCGCGAAATTAAGACGAGCCCGCATGCCTGTGGAGTAGGTCCTGACCGGCTCCGACAGGTATTTCCCCAAACGGGCGAAATCATCGACATAGTCGCGGATCATGGCGAACGGCTTACCGTAAATCCGGCAGATCAGTCGGATGTTGTCGTTGCCTGTCATGCTGCCGCCGAGACCGCCGCTCAGCCCGACCGGCCAGGATACCGACATGCCGCGATCAATGACGCCGCTGGTCGGCACCTCGATGCCTGCGATCAGCCGAATGAGGGTCGATTTCCCAGCGCCGTTGCGGCCAAGTACAGCGATCTTTTCGCCGGGCGACACCGAAAACGAGATGTCGCTCAACACCCGGTTCCAAGTACGGCCGGTTTCCGAATGGTAGTCCTTGCAAACGCGTTCGGCGCTGATCATGCGGTTGCCACTCACATTGGCCGAGCAGTTCGCTAACACCGGACGCTTTTCGCCGCAAACCACTTACACCGAAGCATATTCGCGCAAGCTCGCGATCAAGAGCTAGGCGATGCCTTGGCCATAAGCAGTTTACGACGATAGTCGCGGGCGCTCGTGTTTGCAAACGATCGCCGCCCTTCACTTGACCTGCGGCCGAGCCATTCGCAACGAAACTGACGGCCCACGCTCATCGGCGAGCTTGGGCCAACTCCTGGTCATGCCGAGCGCTCGGTACTGACAAGCGTCACAAAAAGACCCATTATATGCCGCGCTGGATAGAGATCGTGGATGAGGGCCGTGAAGCCGGTGCTGCTGATCGGTTATAATGGGCCGAGATGTTGCGCTATGGTGATGTGCCTGACCCGATGGTGCGCCTCGGCAGCTATGATTTGAAGCCAAAATCCCCCTATATTCTCGGCCGCAATTTCTCCGGGGTCATCAGCGAGTTCGTCCCTGGCGTCGACGATCTCGCGATCGGGCATGCGGTATTCGGGGTCATAGATTAGAGCGCTGAGTGGTAGCCTTGACCGCTGACGGGGACGAGCAGGGAGTA
>Ga0209474_10002587_pt1 | contig 16511 bp, 15 predicted proteins | sample GraSoiAngelo_145_FD_185902 | JGI IMG/M metagenome (GOLD analysis project Ga0209474, IMG submission 185902) | Grasslands soil microbial communities from the Angelo Coastal Reserve, California, USA - 14_1009_05_20cm (SPAdes) (version 2) | ecosystem: Environmental > Terrestrial > Soil > Grasslands...
GCCGGCCCTGGCCGTGACCCGGGTGCGCGGGCGCACCTACGCCTCGCCGGCGGTAGCCGGCGCTGAGGAGCTCCTCGAGATCCCGGCCAGTTTTCGGGCGCCCGGTGCCCGAAAGCTGGAGATCACGCCCGCCCGCCCTGCCGCCGACTGGGAGGCGGCGGTTGCCGAGGCCGGGCGCCGGCTGGCGGCAGGCGAGGCCGAGAAGGTTGTGCTGGCCCGGGAGGTGGTGGCCCACGCCGACGGCGCGGTGGCCGCCGCTGCGGTGGCGCGCGCGCTGCGCGCGGCCTACCCGGCCTGCTTCACCTACCTGGTCACCGGGGGCGATGGCACCGCCTTCATCGGCGCCTCCCCCGAGCTGCTGGTGAAGCGGGCGGGGACGCTCGTCACCGCCCAGCCCATGGCGGGCTCGGTGGTGCGGGGCGCCGACGAGGCCGAGGACGACCGCCTGGCGGCCTCGCTGCTCGGCGAGCGCTTCCTGGCCGAGCACCGGGTCGTCCCGGCCTGGGTGGCTCAGCGCCTGGCGGCGGTGAGCACGTCTGTGGAGGACCCGGGCAAGCCAGAGGTGGTCCGCTTCACCAACATCCAGCACCTTGCGACCACGATCCGCGCTCGCCTTGTTGAGCCCGCCCCCTCAGCGCTGGCCCTGGCGGGCCTCCTGCATCCGACACCCGCGGTCGGCGGGGTGCCGCTGGACGCGGCCCTGCGCTTGATCGACGAGTTGGAGGGTTTCGACCGCGGCTGGTATGCGGGCGCGGTGGGCTGGATCGACGGGCGGGGCGATGGCGAGCTGGCCGTGGCCCTGCGCTGCGGGCTGCTCTGGGAGGATGGGGCCCGGCTGTTTGCGGGCAACGGCATCATCGCCGGCGCCCACCCGGCAGAGGAGCTCGAGGAGACCGAGGTCAAGTTCCGGGCGCTACTGGACGCCCTGGTCGCCTAGCGCCTTCGCCACCGCCCGCCAGCAGGCGCGGTGGCCTGCGACGCTGCCCGCGCGGGTGAAGCGTATGGCCAGCAGCACGGATTCGGCAGCGCCCAGTGCGGCCGCCAGCGCCGGTGCCAGGTCTTCGGCTCTGTCCACGCAGGCGTAGCGCAGGCCGTAAAGACGGGCGACGTCCTCCAGGCGCAGGCCGAGGGGCGTCGCGAAGAGGTCCTCGAACACGTCCTTGTGCGCCGCCTGAGGCAGGAACTCGAAGATGCCGCCACCGTCATTGTCGAGGACCACGATGGTCGCCCGCAGGCCGTGCCGGCGCAGGGCCCAGAGCCCGTTCATGTCGTGGTAGAGGCTCAGGTCGCCCAGCAGCAGCACGGCCGGCCGCTCGGGCCAGGCCGCAGCCATGCCCAGGCCGCTGGAAACCAGGCCGTCGATGCCGCTGGCGCCGCGATTGCCCAGAAACGACTGGCTTGGGTGAGTGGCCGGCCAGAAGGTGTCGACATCACGGATGGGCATGCTCGAGCCCGCGAAGACCGCCGCGTCGGGCGCCACCGCCGCCGCCAGGGCGCGCACGACCTTGCCTTCGTGCAGCGGGCCCGCGTCGAGCGCGGCGTTGAGCGCCTGTGCGGCCCGCGTGGCGGCGTCGTGCCACTCCTCCATCCACACCGTGGATGGACCGGCGAGCGCCTCGACCACCGGGAGGGGGTCGCAGCGCAGCACATCTGTGGCCAGCCGGTCCGGGTCGGGCCAGCCGTGCGGGGCGACCAGGAAGGTGCGCGGGCGAGCCGCAGCCAGCCACTGGTTGAGCGCCTTGGAAGTGGGTGGCGCGCCGATCCGGACGACCAGGTCGGGGCGGTGGGCCGCCGCCCACCCGGACGCCCTGAGCATGGCGTCATAGGGCAGCTCTCGGGACCGGAGATGCGACGAGGGTTCCGCCAAAATCGGCAGCCCGGCGCGGACGGCTGCCGCGCGCAGCCGGCCGCCGTCGCGCATCTCACCCGCCACCAGGACCGGCCGCCGCGCCGCCGCGAAGGCTTCTGGCAAGGCGCCCAGGCTCACGGTGGACCCACCAGCGGTTCCCGGAAGGGCAGGTTGAGATGCACCGGGCCCGCCGGAGGCCCGGTGGCCTCGGCCACGGCGCGGGTGGCCAGCCAGCGCCCGTCCTCGCCCTCGCGGGGCGGGCCGGGGTCGTGGAACCAGCGCACGGCAGTTCCGTAGAGGCGTGTCTGGTCGATGGCCTGGTTGGCGCCGACGCCGATCATCTCGGGCGGGCGGTCGGCCGTGAGCACGATCAGCGGAGTGCTTGAGTGGAAGGCTTCCACGACGGCGGCGTGGAACTCGACCGCGGCAGTTCCGGATGTGCAGAGGATGGCCACCGGACGCCCCCCGGCCTTGGCCAGGCCGACCGCAAAGAAGGAGCAGGACCGCTCGTCGATCAGGACACGCGTGCGCAGCCCGTGATGACGAGCGAAGGCCATCGCCAGCGGTGCCGAGCGCGAGCCGGGCGCCAGGCACACCTCCATCACCCCCGACCGTGCCAGCTGGTCGGCGAAGCCGGTAGCGAAGTGCTGGTTAACCTTCGCCTGGTCCATGGTCGTCACGCTGCTGCACGGTTTCCTGCAGGACGGTCGGGCATGGGACGAGCTGGTGGCGCGGCTGCCGGCGGAGTGGACGTTCGAGCGGCCGCACCTGCTGGGCCAGAGCTCGCCGGCGAGCGCGGCGGAGCTCGTGACCGGCCGCTCGCACCTGGTCGGCTACTCGATGGGCGGCCGTCTGGCGCTCTGGATCGCGGTCCGTCACCCCGAGCGCGTGCTCTCGGTGACAACCATCGGCGCCCACGCCGGCCTCGAGCCGGGCGAGCGGGCGCAGCGCGCTGCGGCCGACGCCGCACTGGCCGAGCGCATCGAGCGCGAGGGCATGGACTGGTTCGCGACCTACTGGGCCGCGCAGCCGATGTTCAGCCGGCTGGCCGGGCGCACCGACCTCGACGCCATGCGCCGCGCCCAGGATCCGGCGGCGGTCGCGGCCACGCTGCGTGGGCTCGGGCCTGCGGCCGTCGAGCCTTTCTGGGACCGCCTGGGGGCGATCTCGGTGCCGGGGCTGTTCATCGCCGGAGCCGAAGACGGCCGCTACCCCGACCTGGCGCGCCGCCTGGCGGCGGCCGTGCCCCACGGGCGGGCCGAGATCGTGCCCGGCGCCGGGCACGCGGTGCACCTGGAACGACCTGACGAGGTCGCGCGCCTCCTGCGCGCTCACCTGTCCACGCGGTAGCGATTCACCGCCTCCCAATCCAGCTCCACGCCCAGTCCGGGGCCCTCGGGCAGCTCAAGCACCGGCCCCTCCGGCAGCCCGGTGGTGATGTCCGACTCCAGCAAGCGCCGGGTGGCGAGGCCACACGCCAGTGGTTCCTGGCGCAGCGCGCAGGCCACGTGCAGGGCCGCGGCGATGCCGACCCCGGTCTCGTAAGCCGACCCCAGCGTCACCGGCCCGGTCGCGGCTGCGGCGAGGGAAAGGGCGGCCAGAGGTCCGCCGACCCGCGCCAGCTTGATGGCCAGCGCTGTACCCTGGCCGGCCAATTGGCACGCCAGGTCGCGGTCGGTCAATGACTCGTCCGCCGCCAACGTCACCCCGTTGGTGGCCGCCAGGGCCGCCCACTCCGCAGCCGGCGCGTCCGGTGGGAGTGGTTGCTCGACCAACTCAAGGTGCAGGTGGTGGAGCGTGGTCAGCGCGGTGGCCGCCCGGCGGCCGTTCAGATCGAGCCGGAGTCCAGCCGCTGGCCCCCCGGCCCAGCGGGCGGCGCCGAGGCGCTCGAGGTCGATCTGGCCACCGGCGTTGGCGGCCTTCAGCTTGAAGTAACCAAAGCCCTCTCGAGCCAGCTGCTCGACAGCGGCCGCCACCGCCTCCGGCCGCTCCTCCTCGATCAGGGTCGTGCAGGCGATCCGGCGGCGCCGCACGCCGCCCAGAAGGTTGGCCACGGGAACGCCGCGCTCCCGCGCGTCCAGATCGAGTCGCGCCATGGCCACGGCGCTCTCAGCGTCCGGCCCTTCCCCCACCCCGGCCAAGCCGTCCTGCGAAACCGTGGCCAGCACGGCAGCGTACAAACGGCCCCGCGTCATCGGGATCCGGATGGGGATCAGCTCCACGCTCACCAGGCCAGCACCCCCAGGGTCCAGAGCAGCGCGAAGAGCACCTCGAGCTCGGCGCAGCGCTTGAGCGCGCCGACCAGCACCGGCGCCTCCCGGCTGGCGGACAGGCGCCACACGTAAAAGGCCAGCGGCGTCACCAAGAGCGGCAGCGCGTGGGCCGCCAGGCCCGCAAGGAAGGCCAGCACCAGCAGGCCCGCCAGCAGCACCCGCGTCCGGCGCGGGCCCAGGCGCACGGCCAGCGTGCGCTTGCCGGCCGCGGCGTCGGACTCGATGTCGCGCAGGTTGTTGAGCACCAGGATCGCGCAGGCCAGGCAGCCGGTGGCCACACCGCCCGCCCAGGCCAACCCGCTGACCCGCAGGGCTTCGACATAGGCCGTGCCGCAGGTGGCAAACAACCCGAAGAACACGAACACGAAGACCTCGCCCAGGCCGAGGTACCCGTAGGGTCGGGGCCCGCCGGTGTACAGCCAGCCGGCGGCCACCGCGAGCACGCCCACGATCAACAGCCGCCAGTCGACGGCCAGGCTCAAGGCCAATCCGACCACCGCCGCGACTCCGAAGGCAACCACCGCGGCCATCCGCACCTGCCGCGGCGGTATGACCCCCGAGGCGGCTGCGCGCACCGGGCCTCGGCGCCGCGGCGTATCGGCGCCGCGCACGAAGTCGGAGTAGTCGTTGGCGTAGTTCACGCCGAGCTGCATGGCTATAGCGACAACAAGCGCTGCCAGGCCCGGCAGCAGCCGGGCGCCGCCGTCGTGCACCGCGACAGCGGTCCCCACCAGGACCGGCGACACGCTGGCCGCCAGCGTGGCCGGCCGGGCCGCCAGCCACCAGATGCGCCCCGGATTAAGGGCGCTTCGGGAACCTGGAGAAGTCAGGCTTGCGCTTGTTGACGTAGGCGTCGCGGCCCTCCTGCGCCTCCTCGCTCATGTAGTAGAGGAGCGTGGCATCGCCGGCGAGCTGCTGGATGCCCGCTAGCCCGTCGTCGGCGGCGTTCATGCCGCCCTTGATCATGCGCAGCGCCAGCGGGCTGTGCTGGAGCATGCGGCGGCTCCACTCCACGGTCTCCCGCTCCAGGTCGGCCAGGGGCACCACCTTGTTGACGAGGCCCATCTGGAACGCCTCTTGGGCGTCGTACTGCTCGCACAGGAACCAGATCTCGCGCGCCTTCTTCTGGCCCACGATTCGGGCCAGCAGGCCCGAACCGTAGCCGCCGTCGAAGCTGCCGACCCTCGGCCCCGTCTGTCCGAAGCGCGCGTTGTCGGCGGCGATGGTGAGGTCGCAGACCACGTGCAGGACGTGGCCGCCGCCGATCGCATAGCCGGCGACCATGGCGATCACCGGCTTGGGGGTGCGCCGGATCTGGACCTGGAGGTCGAGGACGTTGAGGCGGCCGACGCCGCTCGGGTCGCGGTAGCCGTCGTCGCCCCGGATGCGCTGGTCCCCGCCGGAGCAGAAGGCTTCGTCGCCGGCCCCGGTGAGGATGATCACGCCGACCTGGGGATCGTCGCGGGCCACGTTGAAGGCGTGACTGAGCTCGAACAGCGTCGTCGGCCGGAATGCGTTGCGCACCTCCGGCCGGTTGATGGTGATCCTGGCTATGGCGCCGTCGAGGGTGTCGTAGAGGATGTCCTCGTACTCGCCGCTGCGCACCCAATCGTACAAGTCAGCACTCCTAGAGCGATTGCTAGTAACGTGCTGATGCTACTCCGATCGCGGTGGCGGCTGGCTCCAGGTATCGCCCAGCGCCTGCAGGCGAGTGGGCAGGATCGTGAGCTCGGGCACCCAGGCTTCCGGGGGCAGCCCAAGCATGAAAATGGCCGCGTCAGCCACGTGGGCGGCGCGCAGCATTCGCGCCCGCAGCTCCGGTGGCGGCGGCGACGGCCGCTTGTCCATGATCGGCGTGTCCACGGCGCCCGGATTGAGAACTGAGAAGCGCACCCCCTCCGCGCGCAGCTCGAGGCCGGCGGCACGGGCGAACCCGATCAGGCCCGCCTTGCTCGCCTGGTAGGCCGGCCCGCTCAGGTCCGGCCACTGGCCGGAGATGCTGGCCACCAGCAGCACGTCGCCGTGGGCCTTCCGCAGCTTTTGGAGGCCGACCTGCACGAAGTTGAAGGCACCGGTCAGGTTGACCCCCAGGAGGCGGTCCCAGGCCTCGCCGGTCAGTTGCTCGAGGCGGCGGGCCGGGAGGTTGTCGCCGGCTGCGCAGACCAGGATGTCCAGCCGGTCGAGTCTCTCCAGGAAAGCCGTGACGGCGGCGCGATCGCTGACGTCCAGGGCCACCGGACCGCGCCGGCTCACGCGCTGCACATCAGCTCCGGCGGCTTCCAGACGGTCTGCGATGGCGGCGCCGATCCCCGAGGAGGCGCCCGTGACCACGGCGGTCTTGCCGGCCAGCTCAGGCAAGGAAGATCTTGATCTCCTCGATCGGGCCGGCCGCCAGCGCGCGGAAGGCTTCGGGCCCGGCCGCCAGCGGCCGGACATCGCTGAGCGGAATTGCGGCCCGCCCCGCCGCCAGCCAGTCCAGCGCCTGCTGAAAGTCCGCGTCGGCATAGCCGAAGACACCCTGAAGGCGCAGGTTGGAGCGGATGACCCGGTGCCAGGGCAGCGGGGTCTCATCCTCATGGAGGCCGATCAGTACCGCCGTCCCGGCCGGCCCCAGCAGATCGACGGCGGCCCGCCTGGTGGCCGCCGAACCGGCCGCGTCGATGACCAGGTCGGCCCCTGGACCGGCCTCGCCCAGCTCGGCAGTCGCCGCCTGTGCGCCCAGGGCCAGAGCGTGGCGGCGGCGCGCGGGATGGCGCTCGACCACCGTCACCTGCCCGGCGCCCTGCAGCAGCGCAGCCTGCAGGCAGCCCAGGCCGATCGTGCCGGCACCGATCACCACGACCCGTCCCGGCGCCTCGACACCCGACTTGCGCAGCGCGTGGACGCCGTTGGCCAGCGGCTCCACCAGCGCGCCCAGGCGCGCGTCCATGCCCGCGGGCAGCTCGAACAGGCAGCGCTCGGGCACCGCAGTGAATTCGGCGAAGCCGCCCGCCGCGCCGATCCCGATCAGATGCCGGTCCAGACAGAGATTCCGGTCAGCCGCCTGGCAGTAGGCGCACCGGCCACAACCTACGATCGGGTTGACCGCCACCCGACGCCCGAGCCAGGAGGGATCGGCGCCCGGGCCGGTCTCTGTCACCAGGCCGGCGTACTCGTGGCCCATGACGAGCGGCGGGACGCGGTTGGCCATCCGGCCCAGGTAGCCCTCGACTTCGGATCCGCAGATGCCGGCGGCTTCGGTGCGGACCACCACCTGGCCCGGGCCAGGCCGCGGCTCGGCCTGCTCCTGAACCTCCATCCGCTCCGGGCCCAGCCAGACCAGCGCCTTCATGCGCGCCTAATTCTGGTCCGCCAGCAGCCGCCACTTCCCCACGGCGCGGAAGCCCAGCCGCTCCAGGATCGGGCGCGACGAATCCGCCGCCTGCACGGTCAATCCCGGCGAACCGCCGGCCCGCGCTAGGCGCCGGCGCTCCCAGACCGTGGCCCGGTAGAGCCCGCGACCCCGGAACTCGGGCAGGCTGGCGCCTCCGTTCAACTGCGTGCCCTGCGGGGTCACCCAGGCCCAGCCGGCGGCCGCCGGGGCGCCGCCGGCGCACGCGATCACGAGGTGGCGGTTCTGGCCGGGCTCGAGCTCTGCCCAGCGCACCTCCAATCCGGGCGGGATGCCGCCGCCGAAGGCGGCCGCCTGGATCTCGGCCGCCAGCCGGAAGCTGTCGAAATCGCGGAGGCCATCCCGGAACGTGATTCCTTCTGCCGGCGCGTCCAGCTCTACTTCGGCGGGAAGAACCATCGCGGTCAGCTCCTCGAGGAACCGCAAGCCCTGGGCGACCAGTAGGTCCTCCAGATCGGGCGGCTCCACTCCGGGATCGAGAATCCAGGCATAGGGCAGGCCGTGAGCGGCGAAGAAGGCGCGCGCCTCGGCCAGCAGCTCAGGCACCCGCTCGGCCCGGGTGCGCACCAGGCAGACGTGGTTGGGGCCGGGGATCGGGAAGTTGAGCTGGGCTTCCAGGATGCGCTCGGGTGTGCGATCGACGACGACGCCGCGGCGCTGGTGGCCCCAGGGGCGGAGTGCGAACTCCTCCAACGCCGTCAACGCCCCGGCGCCAGCGCCTCCAGCACCGGTTCCTGGTCGCCCAGCACGGCGAGGACCGGGCAGCCCAGGCCGGCGTCCCAGTAGCGCTCGAGGCCGGCGCCGATGGCGTCCAGCGAACCGGTCAGTGTCAGCTCGGCGACCATGGCGTCGGAGACCTGGCCGGCCGCGGCCGCGCGATCGCCGGCCGTCCAGCGCTCCTGGATCGCCTTCACCTCCTCGCCGAAGCCCTGGCGCGCCAGCACCCGCGCGTAGAAGGGCACCAGCGCATAGGCGGTGATCTGGCGGCGGGCCAGGGCGCGGGCCGGTTCCTCCTCGCCCGGGATGACGGTGATCCGGCACATGGAATCCTGCTCGCCCACGATCTCGCGCACCAGGCCAGGGCCGACCATGAAGAGACAGATCCCGTCGGCCAACTCGCGCGCCGCGGCGGCCATGCGCGCGCCCAGCGCCGCCATCCAGATCGGCGGCGGCTGGGCCGGCGGCCGGCCCAGGCGCATGCCGCCCACCTTGTCGCCGTTCAGCAGCGCTCGCACCGCCTGTACGGTCTCCTGCACGGCGCTGACCGGCCGGCCGAAGGGAACGCCCATCCACTGCTCGACCACGACCGGCGTCGAGGAGCCCACGCCCAGCACGAAGCGCCCCGGCGCCAGCTCGGCCATCGCCGCCGCATGCATCGCCAGCAGGCCGGATGGCCGGAAAAAGACCGGCGCGATGGCGACGCCCAGCCGCGCCGCCCGGGTGGTTGCCGCCGCCGCCGCCAGCGGGGTGAAGCCGTCGAAGAGATTGACCTCGAACGACCAGAAGTCGGTGTAGCCGAGCGCCTCGGCGCGCGCGGCCAGGGCCGGGACTTCGGACAGCGGCAGGCGGTCACCCGGGAGAGAGATCCCCAGGCGGTGCTGTCTCAGTTGATGCGCTTCTCTTGCCCCGCCCACTCGCGGTCGCGGAGCACGAACTTCTGGATCTTCCCGGTCGAGGTCTTGGGCAGCTCGCCGAACTCGACCGCCTTGGGCGCCTTGAAACGCGCCAGCTTGCCGCGCACGTGCTCGACGATCTCGGACTCGCTCACGGACTGGCCGGGTTTGAGCGTGACGAACGCCTTCGGCACCTCCCCCCACTTCTCATCCGGGATCGCGATCACCGCGCACTCCATGACCGCGGGATGCGATGCGATCGCCTGCTCGACCTCGATCGTGGAGATGTTCTCGCCGCCCGAGATGATGATGTCCTTCTTGCGGTCGCGCAGCTCGATCTGGCCGTCCCCGTGCATGACCCCGACGTCGCCGCTGTGGAACCAGCCGCCCTGGAACGCGGTCTCGGTGGCTTCGGCGTTTTCGAAGTAACCCTTCATGACCACGTTGCCGCGCATCACGACCTCACCCATCGTCTCCGCATCGCGTGGCACGTCCTGCATCTGCTCGTCAACGATCCGCACCTCGCCCGCGACCAGGTTGGGATAGCCCTGACGAGCGCGCGCATGAGCATCTGCATCCGGTGGTGAGACGTTGATCGTGAAGGGCCCGTAGGTCTCGGTCAGGCCGTAAACGTGCTCGAGCTGGAAGTTGAGCTCCTGCATCGTCGCGATGATGGTGGGCGACGGTGGCGCACCGGCCGTGAAGAGCCGCGCAGGAGTCTCAAGGCGTTTGGCCGCAGGGTCGTTGACGAGCATGATCAGCACGGTGGGCGCGGCGCAGAAGTGCCAGTCGCCCTCGCTGCGCAGCAGGCTCCAGACCTCCGCGGGATCGATTTTGGGGATGCAGTGGTTGCGCGCTCCGACGGCGATCGTGGCCCACGTGAAGCACCACCCGTTGCAGTGGAACATGGGCAGCGTCCAGAGATAGCTGGAATCGGCGTCCAGACGGTGGTCGATCGCCATCGCCAGCGCGTTCAGGTAGGCGCCGCGGTGGTGGTACATGACACCCTTGGGCCTGCCCGTGGTGCCCGAGGTGTAGTCGATGGCGATCGTCTCGTACTCGTCTTCCAACCAGGATTCCACCGGCTCCTCGGAGCCCGCCTCAAGGAAGGACTCGAACTCGGTGGCCAGGTTGATGCGACGCACGTTCTCGGGGACCTCGGCCAGGGCCGGCTCCAGGTCGGGCGAGAAGAACAGCATCCGCGAGCCTGAGTGCTCGACGATGTACGCGACCTCGCCCGCGGAGAGCCGCGTGTTGATGGCCACGATCACGCCGCCCGCCTGCGGGATGCCGAAGTGGCCCAGCAGCAGCGGCTCCGAGTTGACGGCCAAGAACGCAACTCGATCGTCCTTCTTGAGGCCCGCCGCGCGCAGCGCGTGCGCGAAGCGGCGCGAGCGCGCGCGCCACTCTGCGTAAGTCCAGCTGCGCTCGCCGTCCACGACCGCGATCCGGCGCGCGTGCACCTGGCCCGCGCGCTCCAGGAAGTTGACCGGCGTCAGCTCCTCGCGGTAGGGCAGCTGCTGCGAGGTCCTGGGCGCCGCCTTCTCTGTCACCGCCATGGCTTCAGTTAACCCTCCCTGCCTGTTTGCGGGGGGGACCTCCCCCCCTTTTGGGCAGCCCGGGCTCAGCCCTTCCCACTGCCCACCCCCCCTGCCCGGCCCACGCCTTGTCGCGCAGCACGTATTTCTGGATCTTGCCGGTCGAGGTCTTCGGCAGCTCGCCGAACTCCACCTCGCGCGGAGCCTTGTAATGCGCGATGCGCTCGCGCACGTGCTCGATCACCTCGCGCTCGCTCAGGCTGCGGCCCGGTTTCATGGTCACGAACGCTTTCGGCACCTCGCCCCACTTCTGGTCGGGGATGGCGATCACCGCCGCCTCCAGCACGTCGGGATGTGACATCACCGCCTGCTCGACCTCGATGGTGGAGATGTTCTCGCCGCCCGAGATGATGATGTCCTTCTTGCGGTCGCGGATGTCGATGTAGCCGTCGGGGTGCATGGCCGCCACGTCGCCGGTGTGGAACCAGCCGCCGCGAAAGGCGGTCGCCGTCGCCTCGGGGTCGCGGTAGTAACCCTTCATCACCACGTTGCCCTGGAGCACGATCTCGCCCAGGGCCTCAGCGTCGGGCGTCACGTCGCGCATCTCCTCGTCGACCACCCGCTGGCGGCCGGCCGCAACGTGCGCCACGCCCTGGCGTGCCATGAAGCGCGCCCGCTCCTCGAGCGGCAGCTCACTCACGCCCGGCTGCATGACGTTGAGGGTGAAGGGACCGTACGACTCGGTGAGCCCGTAAAGGTGCTGGATCTCGATGTTCAGCTCCTCCATCTGCGCGATCAGCGTCGGCGAAGGCGGAGCGCCGCCCGTGCACACGCGCACGCGCCGGCTCAGCCGATGCGCCGCCGGATCGTTGGCGAGCATGATCAGCACCGTCGGCGCGGCGTTGAAGTGCGTCACGCCCTGCTCCTCCAGCAGGCGCCAGACCTGCGGCGGGTCGACGCGGGGAATGGACACCGAGCACGCGCCGGCGGCCGGCAGCGCCCAGGTGTGGCACCAGCCGTTGCAGTGGAACATGGGCAGCGTCCACAGGCAAACCGAGTCGGCGCGCAGCCGGTTCTCCAGCGCCAGCGCGAGGCCGTTCAAGTAGGCGCCGCGGTGGTGGTAGACGACGCCCTTGGGCCGGCCGGTGGTCCCCGAGGTGTAGTCGATCGCGATCATGTCGTACTCATCTTCCAACCAGGACTCGACCGGCGCGTCCTCACCGGTCTGAACGAAGGCTTCGAAGTCGTCACCGAGCGCGATCCCGCCCGGCAACGGGCCGAGCTCGGGCGAAAAGAAGACGAAGCGCGCACCGCTGTGCTCCAGGATGTAGGCGACCTCGGACTCGTTGAGCCGGGTGTTGATGGCCACCAGCACGCCGCCCGCCTGGGGCACAGCCAGGTGCGCGAGCAGCAGCGGCTCGCTGTTGAGAGCGAAGAGCGCGACCCGGTCGTCCTTCTTCAAACCGGCGGCCCGCAGCGCGTGCGCAAAGCGTCTCGAGCGTGCCCGCCACTCGCCATAGCGGTAGCAGCGGTCGCCGTCGATCACCGCCACCCGCTCCGCATACACGGTCCCGGCCCGCTCCAGGAAGGAGACCGGCGTCAGCTCCTGGCGGTAGGCGGTCACGACTCGATCCTAATCAGGCGCTTCGCCTTGAGCTCGGCTCGTGGCAGCGTGCCCGGCGCCACCTGGCGCACGCCGATGCGGGCGCCCAGCGCCGACCGCAGCTCCGACTCCAGCAGCGCGTCCAGCACGCCGCCGTCGGCGCACTCGATGATCAAGGTGACCTCGTCCATGTGCCGCTCGCGCCGGTGCTCGATCAGGAACTCGAGCACCTGCGGGTGCCGGCGAACGATGTCCTCGACCTGCGAGGGGTAGAGGTTGACCCCGCGCACGGTGATCATGTCGTCGACCCGGCCCAGGATTCCGCCCAGCAGCTTCGGAAACGGACTCCCGCAGGGGCATGGCTCGCGCGAGAGCCGCACCCGGTCGCCCGTGCGGTAGCGGATCACGGGCGAGCCCCAACGGCCCAGGTTGGTGGCGATGAGTTCCTCGTCGATGACCTCGAAGATGAACTCCGACTCCACCAGGTGGACCCCGTCGCGCACCTCGCAGCTGAACCCGGTCGGCCCCAGCTCGGTCATGCCGGTGTGGTCCACGGCGTACGCGCCGAAGGCGCGGTCGATGGCGTCACGGGTGGCCGGAATGCTCGCTCCCGGCTCGCCGGCGTGGATGGTGACCCGCAGCGGCGAGGCCGAGAGGTCGAGGCCGAGCTCGGCCCCCGCCTCCGCCAGCCGCAGCGCATAGGTGGGCGTGCAGCAGAGCACGGTGGCGCCCAGGTCCATGATCGCCCGCGCCCGCTGCTGGGTCGTCATGGCGCCGCCCGGGATCACCAGCGCGCCCAGCTGCTCGGCGCCGGCGAAGGCGGACCAGAAGCCGATGAAGGGACCGAATGAGAAAGCCAGCAGCACGCGGTCGCGGGCGGTGACGCCGGCCGCCGCGTAGACGTGCTGGGCCCAGATATCGCGCCACCAGCGCCAGGATTCGGCGGTGTCCAGCCAGCGCAGCGGCGCCTGGCCGCTGGAGCCCGAAGTCTGGTGCAGGCGCACATATCGGTCGAGGCCGTAGGTCAGGTTGCTGCCGAAGGGCGGCGTCGCCGCCTGGTCGGCGACCAGGTCGGCTTTGGTCGTGAAAGGCATGCGCTCGAAGTCGTTCCAGGTCCGCACGCCGTGTAGGCGCTCCCGGTAGAAACGGTTGCCGCGCAGCACCTCCGGCAAGCCCTGGCGCAGGCGCTTCAGCTGCTCAGTGCGAACGCTCTCCAGGGAAGAGGTGGACGATCTTGGCATAGTCCTCGGGCGTGTCGACGTCGTCCGGGCGACCGGTCGAATGCACAGTATCGACCAACTCCGGCCGCTTCTCGAGGAGCTGGCGGGCGCCCGCATCGCCTTCCAGCGTCATCAGCTCGGGCCAGAGCGAGCGGTCCAGCAGGACGGGCGGCCGCCAGTCCTCGCGGCGGCCGTTGTAGGAGGTCGCCACCGCCGGCCGGGCGCCTTCCCGGCGCCAGGCCCTGAGGATCACCTCGATGGTCCGGGCGCCCACCAGCGGCTGATCCCCCAGCAGCACCAGGGCGCCGGCCATGTCCTCGGGAACCGCGGTCAGGCCGACCCGCAGCGAGGAGGCCTGCCCGCTCGCGGCTTGCGGGTTCTCGACGCAAACGGCGGAGTTGCCGATGGCGTCCTTGACCGGTTTCTGCGCATACACCGCGATCACGTGGTGGCAGCCGCCGCCCGAGGCGGCTTCGATCACGTGGCAGACCAGCGGCTGGCCGCCGGCGTCGAGCAGCAGCTTGTTGCTGCCCATTCGGCTAGCCGCACCGGCCGCCAGCACCACTCCCGCCACTGGCAGCGCCCAGGCGGCCAGACGGTCGAAATCGGGCTTGTCGGTGCGCAGCCACTCCACCTCCGCCCCGGCGTTCATGCCCGCCTCGGCCAGGTCCCGCAGCCGGGAACCGTCCTCGCAGCAGACCAGCAGCCGCCGGCCCTGCAGCAGCGCCAGGTCGGGGACGTCCCCGGGAACCGGACCGATGATGCCCAGGGCCCGGCAGTCGGGCCGGGAGTCGAGGTGCTCCAGGGCGTCGTCGAGCTCGCGGCCGCGAACCAGCAGCACGTGTGGGCCCTCCGGTTCCCGGTAGGTCCGATCGCGGAGCGGCAGGTCGAGGTCGCTCATCAGGAAAACGGCCATCGGGACCCGCGCAGGGTACTCTCAGGGGCCATGGGGCCGCGTCTGGGGCTGACCCTGGGCGCGATGCTGGCGGCCTTCGCGGGCCTGCTGCTGGGCGTCCACTCGGTGGCCCCCGACGCTGGCCCGCAAGACGGCCAGCTCGACCCCGCGGTGGTCGTTCAGCTGGGCCGCGAGGGCGTCCACCTGGACTCGCGCGCCGGCCAAGCCAGGTTCTGCGAGTACGCCGAGAAGCTGCCGGCGTGGGCGCGCCGGGGCCCCGTGGCCGGTTGCGCGGGGGTGCTGTCGGAGTCGCTGGCCCGGGCCGTCGTCGCCCAGTACCAGCGCGCGGTGGTGGGCGCGCTGCTGGCCTCAGCCACCGGGCCGACCGGTCCCTTCGGGCTCCTGATGCAAGACCGGCTGATCTGGGCGCTGGAACTGGATCGCTACATCGGCAGCATCTACACCTGGGACTTCCTGCACCCGGGCTGCGAGCCCGGGCACGCGCTCCTGTTCCTGGATGCCTACACCGGCCAGCCGGTGGGCGAGGTGGCCTGGGGCCGGCAGGCCGACCTGACCAAAAGCACCTGCCCATAATCAGCGGGCGCATGCCCATCCTCGGCGCCCACGTGGAGTCCTCCGGCGGCCTGCACCTGACCTTTCCGCGCGCCGCCGCCATGGGCGCTGTTTCCATCCAGTGCCATCCCACCCCGCCGGGCTTCTGGGGTTCGCCCAAGCTCGCCGAAGCGCGGATCGCGACGTTTCGGGAGGCCGCCGCCGCAGCCGGAAACCCGCCCTTCTTCTTCCATGCCGTCTACCTGATCAACCTGGCCGGCGACGACGCCACCATGCGCCAGCGCTCGGAGTCGACGCTGGCGGGCTACCTGGCGGCGGCCGACCAGCTGGGGATCACCGGCGTGATCTTCCACACCGGCAGCCACAAGGGTCAGGGCTTCGAGAAGGTGCTGCCCCAGATCCGCGAGCACCTACTGCGGGTCATGGACCGCGCCGATCCCAAGACCGCGCGCCTGCTCATCGAGAACAACGCCGGCATGGGCGGCTGCGTGGGGGCGCGGTTCGAGGAGGTGCGGGCGCTGCTCGACGGGGTGGACGATCCGCGGGCGGGGGTCTGCTTCGATACCTGCCACGCCTTCGCCTCCGGGTATGACCTGCGCACCGAGGAAGCCGCCCGCCACACGCTGGACGAGTGGGAGCGGGTGGTCGGAATCGCACGGCTGGAGGCCGTCCACGCCAACGACTCCGCCACCGGTCTCGGCTCCAACCGCGACCGCCATGCCAACATCGGCAAGGGCCAGATCGGGGAGGCGGGGTTCCACGCCCTGCTCCACGACCCGCGGCTGGCCGACAAGCCCTTCATCATCGAGGTCCCCGGGTCCGGCGAGGGGCCGGACAAAGAGAACATGGACGAGCTGCGCCGCCTGGCGGCGTAGCTAGACCGGCGACCCCCTCCGGCCGGCTACGCCGGCCACCTCCCCGCGAGGCGGGGAGGAGTCTCCCTTGAGCTCGCGCATGAAGCGGCCGCTGCCGCCGTGGCGGGCGGCGGTGATCTCGGCCATGATGCCCAGCGCCGTCTCCTCGGCCCCGCGCCCGCCGAGGTCGAGGCCGATGGGCCCGTGCACGGTTGCGAGATCGGCCTCGCTGAATCCTTCCTCGCGCAGAGCGTCGAAACGGTTGGCGTTGGTCTTGCTCGATCCGATCGCCCCGATGTAGCCGGCGCCCTTGCCCAGCACCGCCCGCAGGGCGGGCATATCGAACTTGGGATCGTGGGTGAGGATGACCACCGCGGTCGAGCGGTCGACGGGTATCCGGGCCAGGGCCTCGTCCGGCCAGGCCACGATGACCTCATCCGCTTCTGGAAAGCGCTCAGCGGTCGCGAACTTGGCGCGCGCGTCGACCACGGTCACCCGGTACCCCATCAGCTTGGCCAGCCGGTGGAGCGGGATGGCGATGTGGATGGCGCCGATGATCACCATGTGCGCGAGCCGCGGAAAGGGCTCGATGAAGAGGTCCCCCTCGCGCCACGGCTGGTCGCGGTCGGGCGCTTTCAGGAGGAGCGCGGCCTCGCCGTTCCGGAGATCGGTCTCCGTATAGACGGGCCGGTTCTCGCGCAG
>Ga0209474_10002588_pt1 | contig 16508 bp, 19 predicted proteins | sample GraSoiAngelo_145_FD_185902 | JGI IMG/M metagenome (GOLD analysis project Ga0209474, IMG submission 185902) | Grasslands soil microbial communities from the Angelo Coastal Reserve, California, USA - 14_1009_05_20cm (SPAdes) (version 2) | ecosystem: Environmental > Terrestrial > Soil > Grasslands...
CGACGCCAAAGACGCCGTCCTGATGGCACAAGTTCCCACGACAGCGACGGTGGATCCAAAGGCTGCCGAACAGGCGAAAGTCACCTACACGGGAGACCCCGAGTTCAAACCGATCGAAGGCACCTCGATGCAGTACGCGACGAACACGGCGGACAAGGTCATCAAAGTCGGCGACGTTTATTATCTTTGCCTGCAAGGGGTCTGGTTCATGTCGCCGAGTGCAACGGGTCCATGGACGACCGCCAATTCAGTTCCGCAAGAGATTTACACGATTCCGCCAAGCTCGCCCGTTTACAATGTCACGTATGTGACCCAGTCCACTACATCCGAGGGGACTGTTCAGTCGAGCTACACCGCGGGATACTTGGGGACTTTCATCACTGGTGCCGCCGTTGGCGCGATCCTCGCCAGCGGCACCGGTTATTACTATCCGCCTTACTATGGTTATCCTGTGGGTGGATATCCCATCTATCGTCCCTATGCTGCCACGTACGGTGTAGGTTCTTACTATAATACATATAGTGGCGCCTACGGAGTTGCTCGCGGGGTTTACGGCCCTTACGGAGGGGCCGCGGCCGGTGCTGCCTACAATCCTTACACCGGGACGTACGCACGCGGTGCTACCGCCTACGGTCCGTACGGAAGCCGGAGTGTGGCCCAGGCATACAATCCTTATACTGGCACCTACGCTGCGACACACCAAGGTTCGAACGCCTACAGTTCATGGGGACAATCCGTCGTCTCCAATGGTAACAAATCCGCTTACACGCAGCATTACTCCAATGCGAATGGGACCGTTGGATCGATTCAGGGCTCACAGGGTGGGGCTGCCGCGGGCGCTTCTACCAAGTACGGGGACACCGCCGTGGCCAAGACCTCCAGCGGTAACATGTACGCCACCCACGACGGCAACGTTTACAAAAACACCGGCAACGGTTGGAGCTCATACGATAACGGCAACTGGAACTCGGTAAATAATTCGAAGAACGCGCAGCAACAAGCACAGAACTACCAAAAATCCGGTAGTAGTTCCAATCAAGCCAGTGCCCAGCAGCGCGCACAGAGTTCCGAACGCTCGGGACAGTCGGCGCAAAGCCGGAGTTCCGGATCTAGCGAGGTGGACCGGGAGGCGCAGAACCGGCAGCGCGGCGCATCGCAAAGCCAGCGATTTAGTGAGGCCCAGCGTGGCGGAGGCGGCGGCGAACGCTTTGGAGGTGGCGGCGGTGACCGTTGGGGTGGCGGAGGCCGCGAGCGTAGCGGTGGCGGGCGTCGACGATGAGATGTCGCAACTCAAATGGTGGCCATTATCGATTCGCGGGCGTCGGGGAAAGTCCTTTTAATAGAGAGACGGTGCATTGCGGGCCGCGCCACCGCCATCGCGACTCTAACTGCGGGTTGTCTACTAATGGCTTCGGTGCGCGCCGGTGATTTCACTGCGCCCGAGAGAAAATTCGATGAGGCCGAGTCCTCGTTGCCTGAAGAGGCAGACGCTTTTTCCGACACGGGCCTCGATGCCACTGTCTTGCAGATCCGCGTGGCGCTGACTGGTGAATTCAAAACCGGCCGCATCAGGGATTATTCAAATTAGCCAGAGCCCAATGTTGGATCTCGAGCAGATTTTAGACAAGGATCCGGAAGCGGCTCTGTGACGGCCTGCGTCTTCCATGATCAGTAATAAAACTCTGAAGCCTAACGAACGAACAACAAAAAGAGCCCGGCACTCGCACCCGGGAATGTGGCGATTTTCCACGGTGAAACTTTTGGTTGCCCTCGTTCTACTCATCGTCATGACCCCGTTTTTTGAGGAATTTTCCCAAGGCGACTTGATCGAGTCACTGGTCATAACACTAGTATTGGTGGCGGCTGTCATCGCTATTGGTGCCAAGCGCGGGGTTCTGATAACGGCCACGTTGCTGCTTATCCCTGCGATTATTGGGAGATGGCTGAGTTATGTCTATCCGCAAACTGTTCACCCCTACTTTTTCCTCGGCTTCGGCATAGCCTTCATGACCTTTGTGGTCATCAAACTGCTCGGTTACGTCCTGCGCTCCATGCGAGTGGATATCGAAGTCCTCTGTGCGGCGATTTCCGTCTATCTCTTACTCGGCTTGATTTGGTCGCTTGCTTACGCGTTCCTGGGCATGGTTTCACCCGATAGTTTCGCATTCGCAGCGACCGGCCATTCTTCCGGCCGGATGGATCGCTTTAACGCCTTCTATTTTAGCTTTGTAACTTTGAGCACGGTCGGCTTTGGCGACGTCACTCCGGTGTCCAAACTCGCGCGGACTCTCGCGGTCATGGAGGCAGTCACCGGCACATTCTACGTCGCCATTCTCATCGCTAGGCTTGTGGCGATGTATGTGCCCGCATCGCGATTGGCTGCACAGGATGAATCGAGGAAACCGTGAAATCGCGTCCATTCAAGATCCTTGGCTCCGCATTGGCCGCGGGCATCGCATCGGTGGTTGCGCCCAGATTTCCGTGGTTCCCCCAACCCATCGCTGAGGTTCATTGCATCCTCTAAACAAAATCTGTGTGAGCGTGCGCGATGCGGTCCGGGACTTCCAGGGGCAATCGTCGATCAATTATTCGAGCCCTTCTTCACCACCAAAGCCGAAGGAACCGGCATGGGACTGGCGATCGCGCGCAGCATTGTCGAAGCCCACGGCGGGACGCTGGCCGGGGAAAATTGTGAAGACGGTGGTGCCCTTTTCACCATTTCTCTGCCAGGAGCGACAGAGGCGACATTGCAGGCAGCCTGAATAGAGACATTTGCCAACGCTATCGGAAACAAATTGAAAGAACCGATAGCAGCGGGGCGCCCGCCTCGAAATGAGACCAAGGTCCCATGTGCTTTAGGGCGCCGCCCAACCGATAATGGGCTATACCTCTCCTATATATATAATGTAATATATAATGTAATGCCGACTGCGCCTCCTCCCCTGAAAGTTTTCGCCGCTGCGGCCCCAATGCGGTGCTCGTCCGGCAAAACCTCCATTTGCGTGCTCGACGACGACCCTTCGATGCTCAAGGCGGTTGAGCGATTACTGAAGGCGGAGGGTTTCGACGTAGAGAAATTCAGCGATCCTGCCGCCTTTCTTGCGACGATCGGTCAAGCGCCCTGCGGCGTGGCGATCCTTGACGTCTGGATGCCGGACATGAACGGCCTGGAAGTGCAAGCGACGCTCCGAAAAGATTCGCCCGCAACCCGAATCATCTTTATTACCGGACGAGACGATTTGTCCGTCCGGCAAGCAGCATTGGACGCAGGGGCATTCGGTTTTCTGACGAAACCTTTCGATGACGAGGCCTTGCTGCAACTCGTGCGCAAGGCGGTCGTAGCCTAGGAAGCCGTGGCGCGAATCGGTTCGCGTTCTCGTATCGATTATCCGCGGAATAACGGACATCGCGGCTTCGTAAGACTAACTCGAGCGCTCTGGCCGGGTCCGAGAGCTATGACAGCAGAACTGCTTCTCCTCCGCCGCTAGCTCTTTCGCGCGCCAATGGTCTCCGCCTAGAAGAACACGCAAATCGATGGGACCAAAGTCCAATAGTCGCGCCGTGATTTGTTGACGAAACTCCAGTTGAACGTTTCGTTTGAATTACGATAAGATCATGCAAACCGGCGATGTGGCAACAGAGCGGCTAACAACCGACTCCAGAATTTTCGCCTTTACCCGATGGGACGCCGTTCCGGTGTCGGCGGGCCTAGCTCACTGCGCGTTCTTTTTTGGGATGTTCTATTTGTTCCCGAGAGTCCCGCTTTGGCTCATGCTCATCCTTGGATTCATCTACTCGATTAGCATTTCTTGGAACGTCAACGGCATTTCCCACAACTTCATTCACAATCCCTATTTCCGTTCGGCGTTGCTTAATCGCCTGTTCAGCATTCTGGAATCGATCACCATCGGCTTCAGTCAGGTTTTCTATGAATGCATCCATATGCAGCATCACAAGGGAAATGCCGACCGCCCGGACGAAAACGGCGAGACGATCGATTGGATTTCGATTTACAAACACGGGCACGACGGCGAGGCCGAGCATCCATTTACCTACGCTTTTGGAAGTTTCTTCCGCGAAGACCCAAAAACCGTTTTTCGAGAATTGAAGCGCAAGAATCCGCGCGACGCCTTCTGGGGCGTGACGGAACTGGTGTTATTCGTGAGCACGTTCGTGATTCTCGGCATCCTGAACTGGCAATACATCTGCTTCCTGCTTTTCTTTTGGTATCTCGGCCACAGCCTTTCCTATCTAAACGGCTACTATCGTCATTACGGCGGCAATCCGGATAAACCGATTGCGTGGGGCGTGAGTAGCTACAACAAACTCTATAACCGGGCCTGGTTCTACAACGGCTACCACGCCGAGCACCATTTCCGGCCGAAGGTGCACTGGACGCGGATGGAAGCTTTTCGCGATCAGATTCTCGACCAGCAACGCGTCGGCGGTGTACGCGTGATCAGACCGCCACACGCTCTCGGCTTCCTCGATCCCGATTTGCGCCCAGCCCGTGGTCTCGGTCCCCGCAATACCCAATCGATAAGGCGTGGAACTGAGGTCCAATAGTGGCGTCACGATCTGCCGGCAAAGACTCGAGGCGATGTTTATCAGCGCAGGATGTCGATTTGGGGCTTGTCCTTGCGCGTGCAGCGATTGGTATCGGCCGGATTACTACGCGCAGCTCGCTAAAGCCGGTGGCGTTGCCGTTAACCCGCAAGGTCCGGAAACATCATTTGATCCGTCCGAGCCTAACGAGAAGAAGCACGTGCATCGCGGCGGCTCGTTTCTGTGCAACGATCAATATTGCTCGCGCTACATCGTCGGCACGCGCGGCAAACGATCTTTCGCGTTTCACAGAGATTCGGACCGGGCCTAAACATATTACCGACATTGCTCGTCGACGACGGATAGTAAGGCAGCCCGTTAAAAGCGCCTTCTTCGCCGATAACCCGATCGGTCTGGCTCTTGCGCAGGTATATGAACAATTAATGGAAGGGGCAACGATGATTACCGTGCGCGCATTCATCAATCCCGATTTCGCTGCAGAATGGCTCGAGGTACCTGTTCAGATACTTTTTCCGCTACGCGAACAGCGGATGCGCGTCATTAGAGGGCTGACAGGGAATAGAGCGGGGACCGACAGCCATTCTAGCGATTGCTGAGTGCGCCGGCGGCAGCGCACTTAGATTTCTTTATCAGGCAACCCCGTTATCTCTGAATCTGCATGTCAACGCCGCCGCCAGTGGCGTTGACATTAACGCCTTTTTGTGTGGTGGAAAGGCGGACTATCACACCGGCCGGATTTGACATGAGGGTGCTAGCTTTCCCTTTCGCAAGAGTCACACCGCGGGTGCCCGCGGCACCGAAACTATAATGACCGTTGAAATCTTGAAGATGCTTTAGGTGGAAAACCTCGCCATACGCGGAAGTGCCTGTCATGCCGACTTTGCCTACCGATAGTCCGTTCACCTTGACCGGATAGTCTTTGCCCTTGTAGGTCAGCGTCCCTGATCCCCAACTGAAACCGACTCCGACTGCGAACGATCCCCCGCTTAGGCGCAAGGTTGCGTCTGGTTTGCTTTCGTTCTCGGCTGCGAACGTGAACCCCGTCATCAGGCCAAGGACAAGCAGCGCAATCCCGAATTTCTTGATGTATTTCATGTATCTCCTTTTGGTTTTGGTTTCGTGTCGCAAAATAAAGACTTCTCTGCGGCGGCTTTTCTATCGGACGAAGGTCTTATATGTCAAATAACTTCCTGCTTGGCGCATAGAATAAACGGTTACTTCCTTCGTCGGGTGCGATCTCTCCCGGACTGGGAATGGGATTGGCAATTGTGTGCTCGATTGTAAAAGCTCATGGCGGTAAAATCGACGCAGAGGACGTTGCCGATGGCGGAGCCCGTTTCCGTTTCACTTTACCGGTGACGAAACCGGCGGGCTGAGGATCTGCCCGGAACGTCTTCCAAGAGGTCTCGACCTGCTCGAAAGAGACTCGTAGTTCGCACGGCCGCTGTCGAAAGTCGCAGAGCGTTTGGTCCGTCTTGATCGTTATCCAGACCACCTCATGAGGAACGGAGTCCAATAATTTACAACTTTACCGCCATCTTATTCTATTGGCCCAAAGTCCTATAGGCGGGCTAACTCTCGCCGACTTATTATTCCGCTAATAAAAATAGCCGTTATGCCTGACCATTCGACTGACGATTCGGACCCTTCGCCGGCTTCCAGGATTCTTCCTGGGCCGGCTCATCTGTGGCAATATCCCGCTCATAATCTGATCGCCTGGCAACCACAAGGTGTACTGGATGATCGTCTGCTGGATGAGATTGGTGAATGGCTCTGTACTATCGAAAAAGCGTCTGCGCCGGAAAAGAGATTTGTTGATTTGAGTCGATTAACGGAAGTGGCAGTTCGCACCAGTCATCTTTTTGAATTTGCGCGGAAGCGCGCAGAGCAATTCGCCGGGGTCACGCCGGTGAAGTCGGCCTTGTTTAGCGAAGATTGGGTCGGTTTTGGCATTGCCCGGATGTACGAAGATCTGATGAGGGGGACGCCGATCGATGCGCGCGCATTTCGCGACCGCGTGACGGCAGCTATCTGGCTGGATGTACCGGCGGAGATTTTGAACCTCGAAGATAAACCGGCGCCTCTCCTTTAGGCATCATCTGGATCACTTCAAAAGACGAGAGGGAAGTGCCGAGGATAAACGCAAGGCTAAGCCACATGAAAGTCACAGCCGTTGACCCTGCCAAGCGCACGGTCACGCTGGTCAAGCCGGACGGCATAACTAACAGCTATGAACTCGGTAAGAGCGTCCGTAACTTTGACCAGATCAAAGTGGGCGACGAGGTGAAGGCCACACTGCTGGAAGCGGTGGCGGTTGCAGTGAGCAAGTCGAATGCACCGCCAGATGCTAGTGGACGCGATCTGGTTGCAGTCGCACCAAAAGGGGCAATGCCGGGAGTGATCATGGCTAAGACGAGACAAATCGAAGATTGTTTCGGTGGATCTACAGGCACGGACGGTGACTGTGGAAGGTCCAGCTGGCGGGACACCGACCATCAGGGTGGGACCGAATGTTAACATGAATGAGTTGCAAAAGGGCGACGACGTGACGTTGCGCGTCACCGATGCGTTGGCGCTTCGCGTAGAGAAGCCGTAAAATTGTCGCCCGTCTCGACTCGAAACGCTTTCCAAGCCAACTAATAAATCTTGCGCGCTGTTGCCACGGCGCAGTGTCGTTGTGACTTCCACGTCACGTTATTTGGCCGCCGCCTTTGGTGCTTCCGACTGTGCGAGTTTTTGGAAGCGCGGATCATTCCGAAGCGGATCGAACATGGGATCGAGCCGGAGGAGTGCAGGAGTGAGCGGCGCGCCCCAAGTCCCTACCAGATGGTATCGAGAGCAGTTTTTTCTAAAGCGGCGATGGCGCGGTCAGGCTCTCCCATCTGCGCCGCTACCCGGCCGTCCCTCTCGATGGGATTCGCGGCGGTGGCCCGTTCCGACGGAGCCAACGCGGTGGCATTCTCACCGAGGCCCTATTGGTCAGCGCGAGATGGCCAATCAAAGTCTTGCGCCGCTTTAACCCACCCGAAAGAAGTCTTCGCAGCGTTTTTGGAAAGGTCGATTTGAATTTCTTACGCGTTAAGCGAGACTTCTCTATAGAACACCGGTTTAATTATTGTCCATATGAAAACCCCGGGCGATTGCGGAGTAGCAATCGCCAGCCTTGAGTTGAAGCCACTGTGTCTAAAAGACGTGTCGAAATGGCGGCTACGTAGGGGCGGGGAAAAGAGGATCCTAAATTTGAGGCGACTTCTGCGAGAGTGCGTTGCTAATCTCAACCGCTGTCTGCTTTGATTCGCTGTTGGTATGAGCGCGATCGATACGGCGAAGGAAATCGCCAGGATCGCGTCCACCGCCAGTCTGGGCAAAGACGTAATCGATCTTCTTGAGAAGAAGGTCGGATTGCTTACGGAGCAAATTACGACGCTGGAAACGGAGAATGCGAACCTTAAGCAAAAGGTAGCAAACTTTGATCAGCAGTTTGCTGGCGCGCGCCCAAAGGGCGAGCTGCATCCGGACGCCATCAGATTTCTGAAATTGTTGTTCGAGCACGATACGGGTTTGACTGTCTCGCAAATAGCTTACTTGCTTGGTATCTCTGAGGGAATGACAGAATATCATCACGATGTTTTGCTGGACGCTAAACTGGTTGGTCTGTCTGTCAGAATGCCTAAGGAGACCGCGCTGAAACTTTTCCTGGAAGCAAAAGGCCGTGCATACCTTGTGGAGCACGGCCATGTTTGAATCGTCATGGTTAAATCGTACCAACACCGAATATCGAGCGGTTTCACCAAATTCCTATCTAACGTCGGACAGTGTGCCAAAGGCGGCCAATTTGTCCATATAGAAATTATAAACTTCGATTGCACGGGAAGCTTCGTTGTCTCACGTGATCAGGAATATGTTTTTAAAATTCGGTGGTCACCGCGACAACAATCATCCGACCAGTATCGAAATCAGATAGCGCGACGATCTGGCAACGAACTGATAAGCAGTAACCGAATGTCAGTTCTTCGGCGCTTCCGCGGCGACAAGTTTTTGAAAGCGCGGATCATTCCGAAGCGGATCGAACATGGGATCGAGCCGGAGTAGTGCGGGAGTGAGGGGCACGCCTGAACCCACTGGGGATGCATATGGTATTGAGAGTATTTTCTGTAAAGCGGTGATGGCACGGTCGGGCTCGCCCATTTGCGCGGCTACTCGGGCAAGAATATCAATTGGAACTGGGCCAAGAACCGCATCTTTTTCAATCGGGAGAACGGTCATCGCTTTCTCGACTAAGGCAAATGCGCCGGCCTTGTCACCAAGACCCATATTGGTCAGAGCGAGATCAGCGAAGAGGGGAATATTATCCGGCTGTTCTTTAAGGAAAGGTTCGAGTTCGCTGCGCGCCTGCTTCCAACTTTCCTGAGCGGCAGCATGATCACCGGCAACTTCCTGCGCCCAGCCTAAATAAAAACGCAGTTCGCCATTGGTGTAACCCAACGCCGGATCAGGCTTGGCCAAAACTTCCTTTAATCGAGGAATGATTGGACTCGGATTGCGTTCCAAGATCGCTTGGTAAACTTGCGTGTCCAGTGCGCCAGCGTCGTCGGCGCCTGGATGAAGTGGAGCGAGAAGCGCGGCAGCCCGCGGCAGGTCGCCCTGAGCTTGGGTGACCGCTGCCTTAGTTGCGAGGGTATCCACATCGTCCGGCATGATGTTGAGAACCTTATCAAGCTTCCGCAGTGCTTCGGGGAAACGACGAAGGTCGACATAGGAAAGGGCATGCTGGATTAGCAGGTTAACGTTGCGCGGGTCGAGCCGCTCGGCTTCGTTAAAGTAGGCCTCGCTCCGCTCCCACTGGCCCCGCCTGCGCTCGACATAGGCGAGCGACTCAGGAATCCGGCTGCTATTAGGTAGAAGCGGACGTGCTTGCTCAAAGTAACGGATCGCGGTGTCGTAATCCAATAGACAGGAATAATGGTAATAGCCCTTGGCAAGCACGGCTTCGCCCAGATTGGGCTGTAGAGTAAGCGCGGTTTCGGCTGCTTGCCGTGCCTCTTCACGTAGAGCAATCGTGGGTTGAAGGGCGGCTGTGCGGTAGCCGATCGCATCGGTGTATGACAGTAGCGCCCAGGCAAGGGCGAATTTCGGGTCCAACTGCACCGCTTCTTTGAGGTATTTCTGCGCGCTAAGTGAGTTGCCACCCGTATTCAGCGTTTTTAAACTATAAGCCAGCCCACGCAGGTAGGCATCGTAAGCCTCAGGATTATCTGTCGGTTTGGCAGCGATGACTTGCTCTTCCTGGCCAGTGAGTTTTACCCGCAACTGATCGGCGATCGCTTTAGCGACTTCGCTCTCGACCGAAAAGATGTCGGTCAGTTTGCGATCAAAGGTATCGGCCCAAAGGTGGGAATCATTGGCCGCTTTAATTAGCTGGACATTCACCCGCACGGAGTCGGCGCTCTTTTGAACGCTGCCTTCAAGGATATGGGCCACGCCAAGTTGCTTGGCGATCTCGGAAAGATTGCCGGGCTTGCTCTGATATTGTTGCGTCGAAGTGCGCGAGATCACCTTTAAATCGGCGATCTTCGATAAACGGGTCAGAATCTCGTCCTGGATCCCGTCAGCAAAGTAGGCGTTGTCCGGATCGCGACTCAGGTTTTCAAATGGCATCACTGCGATGCTCTTTTCAGGAATCGCAGCAGCAGCCGGAATCGGAGTAGCCGGTGGAGGCAGCGGTGCGACGTTGCCAGTCGCAACCGGCGCAGAGCGCCTCGACAAGAAAGCGGCACCGATGATCAGCGCGGCAACTAGAATAACCCCGACTGCAATAATCCACCCACGACCTCTCTTCTCCTGAACGACTGGAGCAGCACCTTTTCGTGCCTGCCGAAACTTCTGTGGCACTTCGGGATTTCCGTGGTCTTCGGTGTAGAGATTTACCACCGACACGCGAACCCCATGTTTCACTTCGCATTCGCCCAAATCGTGTAGGTGACGCTTCCAATGACCGTATTGTTCTAAGTCTTCGGCCATGTGTTTGGACACCAGGATGTGACCGGCATCGCCACAATCCATTACCCGCTGCGCCATGTTAATTCCGGCGCCCGCTATGTTGGAGCGACCACTCACGTCAACCACCCCACTGACCGGCCCGCTGTGAATTCCCATGCGCAGCTTCAGCTCAGGGTGTTCGCTTGCAGCACTAGTAACTTCAAGCGCGCATTCTACCGGCGCTTCGGGCGTGTTGTAGAAAACCAGCGCCATCCCGTCACCTGTCGGAACGGTGATTAGCCGGTCTTTTGCCTCGGCAGCACGGAAATGTTCGGTCTTGTGGACGATCTGATTTAGCAGCTCGAGCAATCGTCGCTGCTCCGACGTCACGAGCTTGGAATAACCAACAAGATCGAGGAAGAGCACGTAAGCTATTTCCAGTTCGATTTCTTTTTTCGTTTCAGCGGGCATTCAGGAAGTGACCTTGCACTACGCGAGCTTCATTAATTTGCTGTTGGTGCAAGTGTCGAGAGTAAAGCCGCAGATTATCGCACAATTCTGTGCAAATACGTGGTAAAACTGCGCTTATCTGCGAAGAGGCAAAATTGGCGTTTTGCTGTTTTCGCGCAGAATCACGCAGTTCTCGTGTCCGAATTTGTCCGGAAAAGCCCTCGCGCGCGCGCGATAGTTGTGACGAAGCAGGGTTACCCAGACTTCTTCACGAATCGCTCTGACTCCGCTACTTCGGCTTTGGGGCCCAGCGTTTTCAGGTAGTTTTGCGCGTCCGTCAGATTACCTTCTGTTGCCGAAAGATAAATATTCTTCGCTTTGATTCTATCGCCAGCGGCGACAGCGTTAACAATCTCTTCGTGCTCTTCTGGTTTTAATTCCCGCTTCATGTGTTTCAGGGATTTAAAATAACTTTAGTTGTTTATTAGAGATGCACCGGACAGGGCTTGGGGGTAAGAGCATTCTCGGCGGAGCTGTCAATTCTAATATTTCCAATTGTTTTAGAAATGGACGCCTTGGTAATTCGTTTCGCAGAAAGAGAATATCAAGCTCGGCTATAGAGGGAGGCGACTTCCTCACGAGCGGCAAATATGTTTCGCTTCCAATGACTTTTTAGTCGTAGCGGCGTTGAAGTAGTAATCGCGAAATTCACCAAAAGGGACGCAATTGAATATTCTTCTAGACATTTAACGCCAGTGCACGACAAGTAGCGGCTTTTCCAAGCCGAGGAGCACAGAACTAGACCCGCTTGCTCTGCTCCCGGAAGCATCTGGCCCAGTTCACAGTTTGCTACGCAAAAGGACAACACCGGGAGAGAAAACCTCACTATCTATGAAACAGTGGCATAAAAGCGCGGCGTACAGAGAAGCACTCAAAACTCTCCTTATCCCGATTTTCCTTAGCGCCGAGCAGGCGATGCAATGGGGATCCCATCTCAACGCGAAGCAACACACGACGTTGACACAAACACAGTGCGCCTTGAGCAACGCCGCGAGAAGCGAGTGCAACACGGAACGCAAGCTCAATCTCGCCATGCAATCGCAGTTAATGCGCGAGGCAGCGCAAGCATTTGTGCCAGCGTGATTCCGTTGGGAATTCAAGGGCGCTCCCACGCGCTCGACAGTGTACCGTCCGAATAGTCGATGCAGGAATTGAGCTCGCCACACGCAAGATTGATGGTCGCGCTTTGTGGCCGTGTTGTGTTTTGACTTCGGCAAATCAAAACTTGGGTTCCCACAAGCTGTTAAAAAATTTGCCGGATCGCAGCCCCACGTAGCCGGCGCGTGGAAATCGCTAGGGCGATCCGAAACCGGCGCACGTCAGCGTCCTCAGGTCAGCCAGCGATCAATCGTCGTGAGTGCCTGCTCGATGTCATCCGCGTCATTATAAAGATGCGGGGAGAATCTCAGGACGCCCCTGCGCGCCGAGACGACGATCCCGGCTTTGTTGAGACGTTCGGCCAGGATCCGCACGTCCATGTGGGCGAACCGGGTGGCGACGATCGAGGAGCGCGCGCCGTCGTCCGTGGGCGACAGGATTTCGGCGTTCCTTTCGCGCAACCCTTCGATAAGGAGATCGGCGAGCGTCTTGTTCCTGGAGAAGATCCGCCCGACGTCCAGCCGCAGCAGGTAATCGATCGAGCTGGCGAGACCGGGCGCGCACCCGTAGGCCATGGTGCTGAACTCGAAACGGTGGGCGTTCGGGGGGAGCTTCAGTCGATCGGCACGCAGATCCCACATCTGCTCATGGGATCGGAATCCGACGAGCCCCGGCTCGAGGCGTTCGTGAAGATGGGGCGCGAGATACATCACGGCGACGCCGAAGGGCCCGCACAGCCACTTGTAGGATGCGGTAATCAGCGCGTCGACCCCGAGCGCCCCGACGTCGATCGGGATCCCGCCGGCCGACTGCGTTGCGTCGATGATGAGCAGCGCTCCGTTCCGGTGCGCGGCTTCAGCGAGCCCCGCCACGTCGAGTCGCTGGCCGGTGCTGTAAATCACATCGGAGACGCAGACGACGGCGGTCCGGGGATCGATCAGGCCAATCAGATCGTCGGCCCGATGATAATCGCCCTTCATGTCGGCGAGTCTGACTTCGGCTCCCGTGTGGCGCGCGACGCGCGCCCACGGGTAGATCGTGCTGGGAAACTCGAGACCGGTGCTGACGATGTTGCTGCCGGCAGTCGGCGCGACGGCCCAGGCGAGGGACGCCAGCAGCTCGGTCGCGCTCGATCCGACCGCGATCTCCTCGGGAGGGCAGCTGAACAGCCGCGCGGCCGACGCGTGCAGTGTCGCGAACGCCCGCTCCTCAGCGGCCTCGTCGAAATGGATCGTCCCGTTCTCCGCGAGATCGTGCATCCATTCGACCACCGCCCGCTCCGCGCCGCTGTACATGAGGCAGACAGAGGCGGTGTTGAGATAGACACTCTTCCTGCTCGCGGGAAAATCGTCCGGTGCGACGATTGGGGTCAAGTCGGACAATGCAGTGTCGCCTCCGATTCCATCCGCCCTTCCTCGCTTAGCTTTAAGGTCCGTCCCGAGGATACTCCCTGCCTCACCTCAGCCCGTCAAGAGCGTACGCCCAGGGAGGTCCCGGTGTCCTTGGCGCTCATTATGTTTCTGTAGCGTTGTTTGTTTTGTTGACCACGAAAAGTTCGATGCCGCCTAACGAGACAGAGATTTCGAGACTTCGACTGAGAGACCCCTCGTTCGACTCGGAATGACATGAAGGAGCCGAGAAGATCACAAAGTCTCAAGCGCGCAATCGAGCACGTCGATCAGAAAATCGGCATCGTGTTCTTTGAGACACATCGGCGGCGAGAAACGAATTGTTTGTCCCCAAAGGCCGCCTTTGCCTACAAGCAGGCCCATCTCTTTACACTTTTCCATGACTTGCGCGGATTCTTCACGAGCCGGCTCTTTTGATTGTCGATCCTTCACTAATTCCACGCCAAGCAACAGCCCTTTGCCGCGAACGTCACCAATCAATTTATATTTCCCTTTCAATTCGTTAAGGCCAGCGAGAATTTTGTTGCCGAGGTTCAGCGAATTTGCCTGCATGTTTTCGCGCTCGATTACATCGAGAACTGCGCTGCCTTGAGTACAAACTACTGGATTCCCGCCAAAAGTGTTGAAGTGAATCCGGTCCGCGAGCGTTCGCGCAATCTTCTCAGTTGTCACTACGGCGCCTAACGGGCAACCGTTGCCAATTCCCTTTGCCATGGTCACGATATCGGGGATCACGCCCTGCGTTTCAAATCCCCAATAATGGGTGCCGGTTCGACCAAATCCTGTTTGCACTTCGTCGGCGATGCACAAACCACCGACCGCACGAACGTGTTCGTAGGCGTGTTTCAGATAGCTGTCCGGGAAAACGATGCATCCGCCGACTCCTTGAATTGATTCGGCGATAAAGGCCGCGACGTGCCCGGACGTGGCGTAGTCGATCAAGTTCTTCACGTCGAGGGCATATTTTTTACCTGCATCGACATCGTCCCGGTCCCACAAACCCCGATAGGGGTCAGGTGTGATGGCATGATGCACCCCGAAGCTGTGCGGAATGTTAAACTTCCACGCGCGATTCCCGGTCAGACTCATGGCCAAAGTGCTTCCGCCGTGATACGCATTTCTCAGCGCAATCACGTCGTAGTTTCCGGAGTAAGCGCGTGCCATCAGCAGCGCGAGGTCATTCGCTTCTGAGCCTGAATTCACGAAATAACAAACTTTGAGGTCGCCCGGCATTTTCGCGGCAAGTTTCTGTGCGTATTCGGCGATGTTCGGGTGCAAATAGATTGTGGTGGAATGCTGCAGTGTTTCGCTTTGTCTGCGCGCAACATCGACCACATCCGAATGACAATGCCCGACGCTTACCGTCACGATGCCACCAAGGGCGTCCAGGTATCTGCAGCCATGTTCGTCCCAGACGTATTGCATTTTCCCTTCCACCAGCATTAGCGGCTTTTTGTAGTAGAGAAAAATTCCCGGGTTCAGAAATTTTTTGCGTAATTGCAAGACTTCGTCGGCCGACAGGCCAGCGTATTTGATCGGTTGGTAATCGAAACTTGGGAGCGCCGGTACCTGTTTCATGTCAATGCATTATTGCGCAAGCAAAGATGAGCGCACCGAGCAATAAGCCGCAACGGAAATGGTTGAGTTGATAAGGCTGCATCGGGTCGTAGCGTAGGGAAGATATTACGCTAAAGGAGCGACCAAATGCCAAAATATCTGATTCAGGGATCGTATTCGGACCAAGGTTTGAAGGGCCTGCTCGAAGAGGGCGGGTCAAAACGCCGCGAGGCGGCGGAGCAATCGATCCAAGGCCTGGGTGGGCGACTCGAAGCCTTCTATTATGCCTTTGGCAACGACGACTTTGTAATCATTGTGGATCTGCCCAGCAACGTGGACGCGTCAGCCCTGTCGCTGGCCGCCAACGCCAGCGGAGCCGTGAAATCGCGAATGACGGTACTAATCACACCAGAGGAAGTTGACCACGCCACGGAGAGAACCGTCAAGTTCCGCCCGCCCGGAAAGTAGTGCCGCACGTCGAGTTCGCATCGCAACATTTCGCGCCGTCGAAACATTCGGCATTTGGCTAAAAAGAGCAGAATACCCAGCGGTGGAATCGATGGATTGCAGAATCGCGCAGTTCCCGTGTCCGAATTTGTCCGAAAAATTCGCGCTATTGTTTCGGTGCTTCCGATTGAGCGAGTTTTTGGAAGCGCGGATCATTGCGGAGCGGATCGAACATCGGATCGAGCCGGAGCAGGGCGGGAGTGAGCACGATGCCAACAGCAAATGAACCGCCGCTTGGTATCGAGAGCACTTTTTGAATCACCGTGATAGCGCGGTCGGGCTCTCCTGCCTGTGCTAACACGCGGGCGAGGAACTCGAGCGCAGCAGAACCGTTGAGCGCATCTTTCTCGAGCGGGCTCGTGGCCACGGCCATTTGGGCCAGAGCCAATGCAGCGACCTTGTCACCGAGAGCCATACTGGTAAGGGCTATATCACCGATGAGCTGGTAATTATCCGGCTGTTCTTTGAGAAAAGATTCCAGTTCGCTCCGCGCCTGTCGCCAACTTTCCTGGGCGGCGGCGTGCTCGCCGCCCACTTCTTGCGCCCACCCTAACCAAAACCGCACTTCGCCATTGGTGTAACCCAAGGCTGGATCAGGCTTGGCATTTCTTCGACTGCTTTCTAAGGTTCCTCATGCCGCAATGATTATAGCTACTGTCGCCCTGGTTTTATTCGTAGGCCTCGTCAGTGTGACGCTGTTGGGAGGTCATGTGCGTCGGCTCCTTAGCCCGGAGCAGCTGAGTGCTGAATCTAAAGACGTCGTGAAACTGGCACTAGGGCTTGTCGCGACCATGACTGCTATACTCTTGGGGCTGCTCATCAGTTCGGCCAAGAGTGCGTTCGACACCGCGCGAAGTGAAGTGATGCAGATGGCAGCGAAAG
>Ga0209474_10002590_pt1 | contig 16502 bp, 9 predicted proteins | sample GraSoiAngelo_145_FD_185902 | JGI IMG/M metagenome (GOLD analysis project Ga0209474, IMG submission 185902) | Grasslands soil microbial communities from the Angelo Coastal Reserve, California, USA - 14_1009_05_20cm (SPAdes) (version 2) | ecosystem: Environmental > Terrestrial > Soil > Grasslands ...
AGATCGGCGGTCCCGGGGTGAGGAGCAACGGCACCGGAGCCGATCTGGAGATCGGCGGTCCCGGGTGAGGAGCGCTGGCCATTGGCGGCGTGGCCATTGTCAGTGTCGAGGGACTCCGGGCGGTTTTCCCAGAAGCGCCGAATGAGGGCGAGGGCGTCTTCGGCGGTGGCGGCGCAGTCCACGCGGAGGCCCTGGGCGGAGAGGCCTTCCTGCAGGAGCAGGCGCAGGCTTTCTTCATCGTCGAGGACGAGGACGCTGCGGCCCTTGAGGATTTCGGCGGAGGAGTTTAAGGCCGCGGATTTCGGGGATGCGGATGCGGAAGGCGCGTTCGCTGAACCGGATGCGGCGAGGATGGAAGCAAAGCTGGATTCAGCAGGCGCGGCGGAAACGGATGCGGGGGCAACAGACGGAGCCGCTAATGCGGTTGTGGCGGAAGAGACTCCGGGCTCGAGAGGAGCCGGAGTTTCCAGCTTCTCGACTGGCGTTTCTTCGGCCGGCGATTTTTCCGCTGGAGCGGGCGGCAAAGTAACGGTGAACGCGGTGCCGCCTGCGGGAAGCGCTTCGGCTTCGATGAGGCCGCCATGCTCTCGCACGATGGACATGCAGATGCTTAGGCCGAGGCCGGTGCCACCGCCGGGGCGCTTGGTGGTGTAGAAGGGATCGAAGAGGCGCGGAAAAGCTTCCGGGCGGATGCCGACGCCATCGTCCTGAAAGGTGATGCAGATGCGGTCGCCGGTGCGGCCCGGGAGAATCTGGAGGTGTCCGGCGTCGCGGACTTCGCGGATGGCTTGTTCGGCGTTGGTGACGAGATTCAGGAAGACCTGGATGAGCTGGTTGGCGTCGCCCAGGATGCCGGGAAGGCTGGTGTCGGGGCGAAAATCCACTGTGATGTTGTCGCGGCGCAGCGAGTGTTCTTGAAGCTGAAGCGTGCGCTCGATGAGATTGTTGACGTCGAGAAGTTTTTTTTGAGCGGAAGCGGGGCGCGAGAATTCGAGCAGGTTCTGCACGATGCGCGCGGCGCGGCGGGCCTGGCGATGCGTGAGATCGAGCTGGCGCGTGAAGGATTCGTCATAGCCAGCTTGGCCGGCGCGCTCGCGAAGCAGTTCGGTGACGCCGAGAACGGCGGTGAGCGGATTATTCAATTCGTGGGCGACGCCGGCGAGCATCTGGCCCATGGCGGCGAGTTTTTCCGCCTGAATAAGCTGTTCTTCGAGGCGCTTGAGGTCGGTGACGTCGCGGCCGGAGAGCACCACGCCTTCGATGTTGCCGGATTCGTCGGAGAGCGGGCTGAAGTTGAAAAGAATGCGGCGCCAGTCGCCTTGTTTGCGGCGGACACGCACTTCCAGGGACTCATAAGTTCGTCTTGTGGCAACGATGTCGTCATAGAGCATGCGGACGGTGGGCATTTCCTCGGGATGGACGCAATGCCCGAAACCGAGGGCAGCGAGTTCTTGAGGTTCGTAACCGAGGACTTCGCGGGAGCGCGGGCTGACGAAAGTGTATTGGGAGTTAGTATCCAGGACGAGGATCATGTCGGGGAAATTGTCCACCAGGCGGCGGGCAAACTCCTGCTGCTGGCGGAGGCGGCGCTCGATTTCGCGGCGCTCGGTGATATCCATGACCGCGCCCTGGTAGCGGACGACGTTGCCGACATTGTCGCGAACGGCGGCAACGGTATTCAGACACACGATCGAGCCGCCGTCCTTGCGCAGGAGAGTGACTTCGCGGCCCGCGACCATGGGCTGGGCCTCGGCTTGCTGCATGAGGGCTTTGCGCTCGGCGGGATCCAGAAGAATTTCGGGAACCTGCCGCTTGAGCAGGTCTTCCTTGGATTGGTAGCCGAGCATGCGCACCAGCGCGGGATTGGCGTCCAGAATCCGGCCGTCGGGCGTGGTGATGTAGATGCCTTCCTGGAGCGTTTCGAAAAGCTCGGTGAAGCGCGTTTCGTTGCGGCGCAGCGCGGAAACGTCGCGCGCGAGCACGGTGATGCCGTGAATCGTTTCACCGCGCATCATGGCATGCACGACGCAGTCGAAGTAGAAAGGCGATTTTTGATTTTTCAGGCGGACCTGGAGCACGCCGGTCCAGTGACGGCGCTCGAGGAACCTCGGCATCGAACGCTTGAGAAGCTCTTCCTCCTGCCCGTTGCCTTCTTGAACGAATTCGCTGACCGACTTGCCGATGATTTCGGAAAACGGAGTTTCGACCAAGTCGGAAAAGCTGCGATTCACGGCGCGAATCCTGCCGTCCAGGGTCACGGCGAGGAGCAGGTCATCGAAGGAGTCGATTAAGTCGCGGTAGCCCTGCTGGGACTTGGAGATCATTTCGAAGAGCTGGTCCATCTGTCGGTCGCTGGGCGGCTGGGCGTCGCGCTCCTCGATGCCGCGCAAGAGGCCGCGCGGCTCGGAGATTTCGCGGGTCTTCTTCCACATGTAGGCGCTGAAGAGCGCCACCAGCACGACGAGACCGATGGGCAGCGCCTCAAAGTGGTGAGGCAGGTTGCGAATCGAGCCCCAGGATGTCCACGCGTAAGCGAGGACAAGCAAAAAGAGAATCAGGAACGTGAGGCGCCAAAGTTCGTTTTGGCGCTTTTCGAACCGATCAAAGCTCGAGGAGATGGCGGAGCGGCGGGCGTCTTCGGACGTTGAGCCAGGTCTACCGCGTGGCGTGTTTTGACTTTTGTCGTTCATGAAGCTGGACGGAAGGCCCTTGCCTCATCCAACAGCCGTCGATGATGCGAGTCTTCTCATTGTAGGAATTCCACCGATAATTCCGCAATAAAGGCAACGAAACAGAGTTCCTGAGAGCAACCTGTACGCGCGCCCGGAAACGAAAACGGGGCCCTGACCATCAGGTCTGGGCCCCGCTTGAACTGGCCTGAGCCGGGTGTTGGCGAAGCTCGTCCAACAAGGGAATTAGCCCTCGGTGGCCGCGTCGGCTTCGGTGTCCTTTTGGAGGAAGTCGAGCGCAGCCGCTTCTTCAGCGGTGAGCTCGGCAGCTTCCGGAATTTCCTCGATCGGAGCGGGAGCGGGCATTTCCGTCAACAACTGAATGCTGCGGTAATGTTCGAGGCCCGTACCGGCGGGAATGAGGCGGCCCATGATGACGTTTTCCTTGAGGCCGCGGAGATAGTCCACTTTGCCGGCGACGGCAGCTTCGGTGAGCACGCGAGTGGTCTCCTGGAAGCTGGCGGCGGAGATGAACGAGTCAGTCGAGAGCGAGGCCTTGGTGATGCCCAAGAGCAACGGACGGCCCGTAGCCGGACGGCCACCGCGCTTGATGGCTTGATCGTTTTCCTCGCGGAAGCGGAACTTGTCCACCTGCTCCTCGAGGAGGAAGTTGGTATCGCCAACGTCTTCGACCTTGACCCAGCGCATCATCTGGCGCGAGATGGTTTCAATGTGCTTGTCGTTGATATTCACGCCCTGGAGGCGGTAAACCTCCTGAATCGCATTGACGAGATAAGCTTGCGTGAACTTCTCGCCGAGAACGGCGAGAAGGTCGTGAAGGTTGAGTGGGCCATCGATCAGAGCTTCGCCGGCCTTGACGTGATCGCCTTCCTGAACGTTGATGTGCACGCCGCGCGGGATGGAATATTCCTTGGTGGTCTTGCCATCTTCGCTTTCGACGTAGATTTTGCGCATGCCCTTGGCGATTTCGCCGTAACGGACGGCCCCGTCGATTTCGCTGATGACCGCGGGATCCTTGGGCTTGCGGGTCTCGAAAAGTTCGACAACGCGCGGGAGACCGCCGGTGATGTCCTTGGTCTTTGTGGTTTCGCGCGGAATCTTCGCGAGCACGTCGCCGGCCTGGACATCGTCGCCGTCCCGAACCATCAAGTGGGCGCGGGAAGGCATGAGGTATTTCTTGCGAACTTTGCCGGAAGAATCGCGAACGAGAATCGCGGGCTGATGCTTTTCATCGCCCGGCGGCAAAGTCACAACGTCCTGAGAAAGGCCGGTGACCTCGTCCACCTGCTCTTCGATGGTAATGCCGGTCTTCAGGTCGTCGAATTTCACCGTGCCGGCGGTTTCCGTGAGGATCGAGAAGGTAAACGGATCCCACTCGGCAAGAACCTGGCCGTGGGTGACGTGTTCGCCGTCCTGAACGCGGAGACGCGCGCCGTAAACGACGTGGTAACGCTCCTTCTCGCGGTTCTTTTCGTCAACGATGGCGATAAGGCCGGCGCGGTTCATGGCGATGAGCGTGCCGCCGCGTCCCTCGACGCGCTTGAGATCCACGAACTTGACGATGCCGTTGTTGCGCGCTTCGAGAGTGGAGCGCTCGGAGACGCGCGTGGCGGTTCCGCCGATGTGGAACGTGCGCATGGTGAGCTGCGTGCCGGGCTCGCCGATGGACTGCGCGGCGATGACGCCGACGGCTTCTCCGAGTTCGACCATGCGGCCGGTGGCCAGGTTGCGGCCATAGCACAGCGCACACACACCGCGCCGCGATTCGCAAGTGAGCACGGAACGGATGCGGACGCGGTCGATGCCCGCGCCCTGGATGGCGTTGGCCAGTTCTTCGTTAATCTCCTGGTTCACGTCAACGATGACGTTGCCCTCGAAGTCCTTGATCTTATCGAGGGAAACGCGGCCCACGACGCGATCGCGGAGCGGCTCGACTTCGACGCCCGCTTCGATAATGGGCTCGACGTAAATGCCGTCGTTGGTGCCGCAATCGAGTTCGTTGATGATGACGTCCTGCGCAACGTCCACGAGGCGGCGCGTGAGGTAGCCGGAGTCGGCGGTTTTGAGCGCCGTATCGGCCAAGCCTTTTCGCGCGCCGTGCGTGGAGATGAAGTACTCCAACACGGTGAGGCCTTCGCGGAAGTTGGACGTGATGGGCGTCTCGATGACTTCGCCGGAAGGCTTGGCCATCAAACCGCGCATCCCGGAAAGCTGGCGGATCTGCTGTTTCGAACCGCGCGCGCCGGAGTCGGCCATGACGTAGACCGGGTTGATGTTGCCTTCCTTGTCCTGGCCTTCGAGGGCCTTGAACATTTCGTCGGCAACTTTCTCCGTGACGTCGCCCCAAATGGCAATGACTTTGTTGTAGCGCTCGCCGTTGGTGATTGCGCCGTCCAAGTATTGCTGCTGAACCTTAACGCCTTCTTTTTCGGCGTTCTCAACGAGCTTGTACTTGTCGCCAGGGATAAACATGTCTTCGATGCCGATGGAAATGCCGGACTTGGTGGCGTAGGTGAAGCCGAGCACCTTCAGGTGATCCAGCAGGACGACTGTGTCCGTGAGGCCAAAACGCAAATAGGCGTAATAGACGAGCTGCTGGACGCCCTTTTTCTTCAGGAGTCCGTTCACATAGGGGAATTTCTCGGGCAAGTGCGAATTGAAGATGACGCGGCCAACGGTGGTCTGGATAAACTGGCGCTCCATTTTTACCGGCTCGGTGTGCGTCACGTCCTGGTTGTCGTAGGCAGTAGTGAGGTCAATGACTTCACCGGTGTAGCGCAAGCGAATCGGGGTGAGCAGCTCGACCTCACCGGCTTCGAGCGCGAGGACAACGTCTTCGGTGGAGCCGAACACGCGGCCTTCGCCTTTGGCGCCGGGCTTGTTCTTGGTGAGGTAATAGATGCCCAGTACCATGTCCTGGGACGGCACGGCGAGAGGCAAACCGTGCGCAGGAGAAAGAATGTTGCGCGAGCTGAGCATCAGCACGGAAGCTTCCACCTGCGATTCCGGCGAAAGCGGAATGTGCACGGCCATCTGGTCGCCGTCAAAGTCCGCGTTGAACGCGGTGCAGACGAGGGGGTGAATGCGGATGGCCTTGCCTTCAACGAGTGTCGGCTCGAACGCCTGAATGCCGAGGCGGTGCAGCGTCGGAGCGCGGTTCAGCAGAACCGGATGCTCGCGGATGACGTCTTCCAGAATGTCCCAGACTACGGACTCCTGCTGCTCCACCATTTCCTTGGCCTGCTTGATGGTGGTGCAGTGGCCCTGGGCTTCGAGCTTGTGATAGATGAAGGGCTTGAAGAGCTCGAGAGCCATTTTCTTCGGCAGACCGCACTGATTGAGTTTGAGCTCGGGACCAACCACGATGACGGAGCGGCCGGAGTAGTCCACGCGCTTGCCGAGCAGGTTCTGGCGGAAACGGCCCTGCTTGCCCTTGAGCGTATCGCTGAGGGATTTAAGCGGACGGTTGTTCGTGCCGCGCAGGACGCGGCCGCGGCGGCCGTTGTCAAAGAGCGCGTCAACGGCTTCCTGCAACATGCGCTTTTCGTTGCGCACGATGACATCGGGCGCGTGAAGTTCCATGAGCTTCTTCAAACGGTTGTTGCGGTTGATGACGCGGCGATAGAGATCGTTGAGGTCGGAAGTGGCGAAGCGTCCGCCGTCCAGAGGCACCAGCGGGCGCAGTTCCGGCGGGAGGACCGGAATCACGTCGAGAATCATCCACTCCGGCTTGTTGCCGCTCTTGCGGAAGGCTTCGAGCACTTTCAAGCGCTTGGCGTACTTGATGCGCTTCTGAAGCGAGGGATCGGCCTTCATTTTGTCGCGGAGTTCGTCGGCAAGCTTGTCCACTTCGACGCGGCGAAGCAGTTCCTTGATGGCTTCCGCGCCCATCTTGGCGGTGAACTGGCCGGGATATTCCTTCTGGAGTTCGCGATACTTTTCTTCGGGCAACACTTCGCGCTCGCGAAGAACGGCGACTTCGCCGGGATCCACGACAACGAACGCCTCGAAGTACAGGATGCGTTCGAGGTCGCGCATGGAAATGTCCAGCAAGTAGCCGATGCGGCTGGGCAAGCCCTTGAAGAACCACACGTGCGAGCAGGGCGAAGCCAGCTCGATGTGGCCGAGGCGCTCGCGGCGGACTTTGCTAAGCGTGACTTCGACACCGCACTTGTCGCAGATCACTCCGCGGTGCTTCATCCGCTTGTACTTGCCGCACAGACATTCCCAGTCGGTGACGGGGCCGAAAATCTTGGCGCAAAACAGGCCGTCCCGTTCGGGCTTGAACGTACGGTAGTTAATGGTCTCCGGCTTGGTGACTTCGCCATGAGACCACGAGCGAATTTTTTCCGGGCTTGCCAGGCTGATGCGGATGGAATCGAAATCAGCAATCAGGCTGGCGCGATCATACGGGCTGCTACGATACAAGGTTGTTTCCTCCCTCCCTGACTTTCGCCAGGGCCGCGACCGGATGTTTTTGGAACATCCGACCGGCTGAGAACCCAATTACGGAAACTGCAAAAACTATCCCAGGCGGGCAGGCCTGTGCCACTAGTCCGCGGCCTTTTCTGTTTGCGGTTTCTGCCGCTTCATCAATTCGACGTCCAAACAGAGCGACTGCAACTCGCGCACCAGCACGTTGAACGATTCCGGCACACCCGGCTCAATGCCGGGCTCGCCCTTGACGATGGCCTCGTAAATCTTGGCGCGGCCATACACGTCGTCGGACTTTGCCGTGAGCAACTCCTGCAGGATGTGCGCAGCGCCGTAGGCTTCGAGCGCCCAAACTTCCATTTCGCCGAACCGCTGTCCGCCGAATTGCGCCTTGCCGCCGAGCGGCTGTTGCGTAATCAGCGAATACGGGCCGATGGAGCGCGCGTGAATCTTGTCGTCGACAAGATGCGAGAGCTTGAGCATGTAGATAAAGCCGACGGTAACCGGCTGGTCGAACTCGTCGCCAGTCATGCCATCAAAGAGGTTGATTTTGCCAAGGCTCGGCAGGCCCGCCACTTCCAGCAGGTGGCGTATCTCCGGCTCGCGCGCGCCGTCAAACACCGGCGTGGCGAAGGGAATACCTTCCTTGAAGCCTTCGGCGTACTCGATCAAGTCGTCGTCTTCGAGCTTCGCGAGCGATTTCCAGATCGCGGTCTCGCCAAACACTTCCTTGAACCAGCGGCGCAACGCTTCGGCTTTGACTTCCCTGCTGAACAGGCGCTTCAGGCTGTTGCCGAGTTCCTTGGAAGCCCATCCGAGGTGCGTCTCGAGAATCTGTCCGACGTTCATACGCGAAGGAACGCCGAGCGGATTGAGAACGATCTCGACCGGGGTGCCATCGGGCAAGTACGGCATATCTTCCTGCGGCACGATGCGCGCGATGACGCCTTTGTTACCGTGGCGGCCGGCCATCTTGTCACCGATGGAGAGCTTGCGCTTCATGGCGATGTAGACTTTGACCAGCTTGATGACGCCGGGAGGCAGTTCGTCGCCCTTCTTGAGCTTTTCCTTGCGCTCTTCGGTGATCTTGCGAAGCACGTCAATCTGGCGCGAGGTCATCTCCTCGATTTCTTCGATTTTCTCGATAAGGAGAGGATCCTTTTCGTTGAGTTTCAGGCGCTTGAGGTTGCGCGTGGAGATTTTTTCGATCAGCTCACGCGTCAGCTCGGTGCCCTTGGTCAACAGGCGCTTGTTGGTCTTTTCATCGTGCAAGTCGGCCTGCAAAACCTTGCCGCCCAGCAGGTCGGAAAGGCGCTTGAGGCGCTCGTCGGTGAGGATGCGAATTTCGTCGGCCAGGTTCTTCTCCAGCTTGAAAACCTGCGTGGCTTCGATGGCCTTGTGGCGCTCGTCCTTTTCTCCGCCCTTGCGGGTGAAGATCTTGACGTCCACGATGGTGCCTTCAATGCCCGGCGGGCAGTAGAGCGAAGCGTCGCGCACGTCGCCGGCCTTTTCGCCGAAGATGGCGCGGAGCAATTTTTCTTCCGGAGTGAGCGTGGTCTCGCCCTTTGGCGTGACCTTGCCGACGAGAATGTCGCCCGGCTTGATGACCGCGCCGATGCGGATGACGCCGCTTTCGTCGAGGTTGCGCAGGAACGATTCGCCGATGTTGGGGATGTCTCGGGTGACTTCTTCAGGCCCGAGCTTCGTGTCGCGCGCCTCGATTTCGTACTCCTCGATGTGAATCGAAGTGTAGTAGTCGTCTTTCACCAGCTTTTCGCTGACGAGGATGGCGTCTTCGAAGTTGTATCCGCGCCACGGCAGGAAGGCCACAAGGACGTTGCGGCCGAGAGCCAATTCGCCGCGCTCGGTGCACGGGCCGTCGGCGAGAACCTGGCCTTTCTTCGCGCGGTCTCCGACACGAACCAAAGGCTTCTGGTTGATGCAAGTGTTCTGGTTCGAGCGCTTGAATTTGATGAGCTGATAGATGTCCGCGCCCACTTCGCGGCTGAGCACGCCGGAATGGTCGGACTCGACGCGCACGATGATGCGCTCAGAGTCGACCTGGTCGACAATGCCTTCGCGGCGACAGAGCACGACCGCGCCGGAATCGCGCGCGGTGACACGCTCCATGCCGGTACCGACCAGCGGCGCCTCGCCCTTGATCAGAGGCACGGCCTGGCGCTGCATGTTCGAGCCCATCAGGGCGCGATTGGCGTCGTCGTTCTCAAGGAACGGAATCAAGCTGGCGGCCACGGAAACGAGCTGCTTGGGCGAAACGTCCACGTAGTCCACTTCTTCGCGTTGCTTCAACACGAAGTTGCCGGCCTGACGGCAGTTGACGAGTTCGGTGGTGATGCGCTGCTTTTCATCGAGCGCCACGTTGGCCTGCGCGATGACGTACTTGTCTTCTTCCCAAGCAGAAAGATAGAAGCAGTACGGTTCATAGACCACCTTGCGGCGCTTCAGCTCTTCGTTGAGTTCTTCGACTTTGTCGCGCTCGACGATTTCGCCGGCCTTGAACTCGCTGTCGCCGGCGTTGACGATCTGCACGTAGTCAATGATGCGGCCGGCCTTGACCTTGCGGTAGGGCGACTCGATGAAGCCGTAATCGTTGATGCGCGCGAAGCAGCTCAGCGAGCTGATGAGTCCGATGTTCGGACCTTCCGGTGTTTCAATTGGGCAGATGCGGCCATAGTGCGTCGGGTGGACGTCGCGGACTTCGAACCCAGCACGCTCGCGCGAAAGACCACCGGGACCAAGAGCCGAGAGGCGGCGCTTATGCGTGATTTCGCTGAGCGGGTTGGTCTGGTCCATGAACTGGCTGAGCTGCGACGAGCCGAAGAACTCGCGAATCGCGGCCATGACCGGCTTGGCGTTGACCAGGTCGTGCGGCATGGCTGTCGACATTTCCTGGTACACACTCATCTTTTCCTTGATGGCGCGCTCCATGCGAACCAGGCCGATGCGGAACTGGTTTTCGAGCAGCTCGCCGACGGCGCGAACGCGGCGGTTGCCGAGATGGTCGATGTCGTCCACCAAGCCGATGTTCTTGCGCAGCTTGAAGAGGTACTTGATGGCGGCGACGAAATCGGGCGTATCCAGCGTGCGATTGTCGAGCGGCGTGTCCAATCCCATCTTGATGTTGAACTTCAGGCGGCCGACGCGGCTGAAATCGTATTTGCGCGGGTCGAAAAACATGCCGCGGAAAAGGTTCGTGGCGGTTTCGAGCGTCGGCGGATCGCCGGGACGCAGCTTACGGTAGATTTCGATAAGCGCTTCTTTCGAGGAGCGAATGGCGTCCTTGTCGAGAGTGCGCGAGAGAACCACGCCGATGTCGTCGCGCTCTGGGAAGAACACGTCGCATTCGGTGATGCCGGCTTCGGCGAAGGCTTGCCAGATCTCCGCAGTCAGCGGTTTATTGGCTTCGAGCATGATTTCGCCGGTCTGGCGGTTGATGACGTCGGCGACGGAGTAAGCGCCTTCGAGATCCTGAAGTGAGGCCCGCACCTGGGAAATTTTCGCCTTGATCAGTTCTTTGAAGAGCGTTTCGGTGATGCGCTTGTGCGCGCCGACAATCACTTCATCGGACTTGGGATTGCGGATTTCGTGGGCCAGCTTGCGGTCGACAATGCCCGGCGAAACGTTCCAGAAGAGCTCCTTTTCGCGCAGCGAAATGCGCTCGACCTGATAGAAAGTGCGCAGGATGTCTTCGTTGGACTTCATGCCCAGGGCGCGCAGAAAGATGGAGCCTAGGAATTTGCGCTTGCGATCGATGCGCACGTAGAGAATGTTCTTGGTGTCGTACTCAAATTCGACCCATGAGCCGCGGTACGGAATGATTTTTCCGAGGAAGTAGGTGCGGTTGTTGGCGCTCTCGAAAAAGACGCCCGGCGAACGGTGCAACTGCGAAACGATGACGCGCTCGGTTCCGTTGATGATGAACGTGCCGTTCTCGGTCATGAGCGGAATGTCGCCGTAAAAGACTTCCTGCTCCTTGATGTCGCGGATGGTCTTTGCGCCGGAATCGGGGTCCTTGTCGTAGATGGTCAGGCGAATGGTGACGCGCAGAGGCGCGGAGTAGGTCATGCCGCGCTCCTGGCATTCGTTCACGTCGTACTTCAACTGCATGGCCACGGGGTCGCCGCACTTGTTGCAGAAAGTCGGCGTGTTCTTGTTGAACGTGCCGCACTTGTGGCAGATGACGTCCCCGGTCTGATATGGATTGGTGACCACCGACGCGCCGCAATTGCGGCAGGTGGCGCGCAAGTGATGCAGGCCCTTCAGGTTGCCGCACTTGCACTCCCAATTGCCGATCGAGTAGTCCACGAACTCGAGCTGCGACATTTCGCGGAAGTCCTTGATCGGAAACACGGAGGTGAACACCGACTGAAGCCCGCCATCATCGCGCTCGCTTGGCAGCAGATCCATCTGCAGGAAGCGCTGGTAGGACTTCATCTGGACTTCAATCAGGTTGGGAATCTGGATCGAGCCCTGGATTTTCGCGAAATCCAGCCGCTGATGTTCCCTGGCGTGCTGATTGCTATTCGGCATGCGTAATCTACCTCATCCCTTTCGGGCAAATGCGGAAATACTCGAAGGAGACACATAGCCGCCGTGCCCGAAGACCTGCCCGAAGTCCGCGCGCAGACGGCTACCGGCGTTCCCGAGGGAACGCTTGGAGTTGTTCAAATGCCCAGCTTCAACGTGCGTAGCTGATGCCCTCTGGCACGGCCCCTCGCCCGAAAGGCCGCGCCGGTCCGGAAACCTGGCCGAAGGCGAAAAAACTACTTGATCTCCACCTTGGCGCCCGCTTCCTCGAACTTCTTCTTAATCGCCGCGGCTTCGTCCTTGTTGACGCCTTCCTTGACGGTCTTCGGCGCGCCATCCACCAGGTCCTTGGCTTCTTTCAAGCCCAGGCTGGTGACTTCGCGGACCGCCTTGATGACGTTGATCTTGTTGCCGCCGACATCGGTGAGCACGACGGTGAATTCCGTCTTCTCTTCCGCTGGTGCAGCACCGCCACCCGCCGCCGCTCCGCCGCCCGCGGCCACAACCGTTGCCGCCGCCGCTGACACGCCGAAAGCTTCTTCCATTTTCTTGACTAAATCGGAAGCTTCGAGCAACGTCAGCCCCTTGATTTCCTCCAGGATCGTATCGACTTTCGCCATGACTCTTTCCTCTCCTCTCAAAACTAAAATTGAATTTACTGGGCCACTTCGGGAGCAGGTGCTGCGCCGCCCCCGCCGGACCCAAATTTGTTGACCTTGATGGCTTCGTTCACGGTGACTGCCAGGTTGCGCGGCAGCGCGTTCAGGCACATCGCGATGCGCTGCGCCGGAGCGTTCAGCAGGAACATGATCTTGCTGATGAGCTCTTCCTTCGACGGCAAATTCGCAAGCTGCTTGATGTCCGCGATGGACACCACGCGGCCTTCCACGACGCCAGACTTGAACTGAAACGCCGGAACGTCTTTGGCAATCTTGGTAATCGCTTTCGCCAGGGCCACCGGATCAGTTTCGGTGTAAGCGATGGAATGCGTGCCGGTCAAATTCTTGAGCAGGTTCTCGGCGGGCGTGCCGGCTCCGGCGCGCTCCGCGAGAGTGTTCTTTACGACCTTGTATTTGCCGCCGGCAGCCTGCACGGCCCGGCGGAGTTTGGTGTCCTCGTCCACCTTGATGCCTTGAAAGGTGGTGAGAATCACGGTCGAGACTTTGGCCAGTTCCGATTTCAGCTTGTCGAGGTCTGCTTGTTTTTCGCTGCGCTTCTTCATGAATTCGCTCCGCTATGCTCCAGCGCCGGTTAGGCGGCTGCCGCCAGCGCCTCCGCTTCGGCCAGGTCGATGGTGATGCCCGGACCCATCGTCGAGGTCAGTGTGATTTTCTTGACGTACTTGCCTTTCGCCGCAGCCGGCTTGGCTTTCACCACGGCTTCGATAACCGCGTGGGCATTCGCCACCAGCTTTGGCGCGTCAAACTGAATTTTTCCGATCGCGCAATGGACGATACCGGCTTTGTCCACGCGAAATTCCACTTTGCCGGCTTTGACTTCCTTGATGGCCTTGGCCACTTCAAACGTGACCGTGCCGGTCTTGGGATTCGGCATCAAGCCGCGCGGGCCGAGCACTTTACCGAGTTTTCCGGCTGAGCGCATCATATCCGGCGTGGCGATCACGGCGTCGTAATCGGTCCAGCCCTCCATGATTTTCTGCACGATGTCTTCGCCGCCGACGAATTCGGCGCCGGCTTCCTGCGCTTCGCGGATTTTTTCGCCGCCCGCGATCACCAACACGCGCACGGTTTTACCGAGACCGTTCGGCAGCCCCACGGTTCCGCGCACCACCTGGTCGGAGTGTTTCGGATCCACGCCCAGGTTGATCGCCAGTTCGACCGTTTCATTGAACTTTGTGTGATGCAGCTTCTTCAAAAGCTCGGCGGCATCGCCGAGCTTGTACGGGCGCGTTTCCACTTTCTTGCGCGCATTGTCCACATGTTTTCCTGACTTCTTCATTCGCTACCCTCGTTCGGCCCCTGGCGCCTGAACTTCTAGGCTTCCACGACTTCCAGGCCATGTTGCGCGCCGTGCCCATCACGGTGCGCATCGCGGACTCCAGACTGGTGGTGTTGAGGTCGACAAGCTTGATCTTCGCAATCTCTTCCACTTGCTTCTTGGTCACTTTGCCGACTTTGTTGCGGTTCGGCTCAGCGGAACCCTTGGCAATGTTGGCCGCGCGCTTCAGCAGCACGGATGCCGGCGGAGTTTTCAGAATAAAAGTGAAGGTACGGTCGCTGTACACCGTGACCAGCACGGGGAAAATCATTCCGTCCGGTTCTTTTGCCGTTTTGGCGTTGAACTGCTTGCAAAAATCCATGATGTTCAGGCCGTGCGGGCCGAGCGCCGTGCCCACCGGCGGAGCAGGCGTGGCCTTGCCCGCAGGCAACTGCAATTTGATCGTCGTCTGTATTTTCTTTGCCATTGTTCGCCTTCAATCCTTGATCATTCCCGTTAATGCCATCCCGACGGTCGGAATCAACTTTTTCTGCACTGGATCTGCCGCCAGCCCCAGTGATTCCAGTGTGTGGGCGCCAAGTACTTCTGCATCTCCAGATTCCGCCACCACGATCGTATCGCCACCGACGTGACCGTCTGATCGGACAAAAACCGGGGCTACCTCGCGCTCCAAAACCCGGCCATCAATCGTCCGAAATTGCATCCTCCCTGTTGGCCGAATCCCCAAAGCCTCGATTCTCTGGCGCAAAAACCAGCTGTAACTTGCGCCGGTATCAACCAACAGTTCGAGTTCCTCGACTCTTGCCGGCGACGCGGGATTCCAAACTGCCAACTTGCTCTTGAACAACCCCACGTTCTTTGAACCTCCGCCTTGACTCAGCCCAGCTTTTCCACGCTGGCAAAATCCAGCTCTACCGGCGTCGAGCGGCCAAAAATCGTGACCGAAACTTTCAGGCGGCTATGGTCGTTGTCGATTTCCTCGACGCTGCCGTTGAAATTCGCGAACGGCCCATCCACGATGCGCACCTGCTCATTGCGCTCAAAGACCACTTTCGGCTTCGGACGGTCCGTCGGAACGTGCACGCGATTGATGATGGCATCCACTTCCGTATCGCTCAACGGTGAAGGCGAAGTTGCCGAGCCGACAAAACCGGTGACGCGCGGCGTCGAGCGCACGATGTGCCAGGTGTTCTCGTCCAGATCCATCTCCACCAGCACGTAGCCGGGATAGGACATGCGTGGCGAAACCACCTTTTTCCCGCCGCGCACTTCCACCACTTCTTCCATGGGGATCATCACGCGGCCAATCTTGTCCTGAAGATTGAACGCCGCCACGCGGCTCTCCAGGCTCTCTTTAACCTTCTTCTCAAAGCCCGAGTAGGTATGGATGATGTACCACTGCATTCCCATCGGTTGCTCTTCCCCTTCACACACCAAACTTCTTGAAAATCGCCTGGACGACGCGTTGCACACCCAAATCCACCAGCCAGAGAAAAACTCCGAAAAACGCCACGGTAACCACAACAACCCAGGTCGTCGAAACCACGTCCTCGCGCGTGGGCCAGGTGACCTGCTTCATCTCCACACGAGTGTCGTGGATAAACTCGCGCATGTCCGCAAGCGAGCCGGTGACTTTGCCCGTAAGCTCCGAGCCCATCCCGCCTTGCGATTCATCGTTTTTCACTTTTACCGCCTGCGTCGCCATAAAGCCTCTTCACTTCCCCGGAGCGGGCTTGCCCCTGCTCCGCCCTTTTCGATTCCACGCGCCGGCCGGGCTCGGCGCTCGCCTTACGCCCTTACGGGCGCTCAACTCTGGCAGGGGAGGAGGGATTCGAACCCCCATACCCGGTTTTGGAGACCGGAGTCCTAACCGTTGGACGACTCCCCTAAATTCAATTCCGGTCTGTCCTGCAAACCCTCCCAAGCAAAAACTATTTCACTTCCTTGTGCGCCGTCTGCTTGCGGCACGTATTGCAAAACTTCTTAGTTTCCAGACGCTCCGTATGTTTCTTCTTGTTCTTCGTCGTGGTGTAGTTGCGGTTCTTGCATTCGCCGCACTGCAATGTAATGGTCTCGCGCATTTCTTACCTTCGCTCCCTAAGCACTTGCCGATTTGGCCTGATCACCCAGGTTCAGCAACCGGCGCACTACAGATTCCGTAAAGGGCCAGACCTGCGTTTCTTCCCAGCGGCCGTTCGCGCTGTCATAACGGCACCATCCGCCGGGCCATCGGCCAAGCCGCTCTTCGGCATTCGTGAGCGCTTCCTGGATCTTGACTCCCCAAACCAGATCGCGCTCCGTATCCGGGCCCATTTCCTTCGGACTGCAAATCGTGAACCGGAGAAACTGATGGCCCTTCCAAACCTGCAGACCTTCTCCGTGCAACCCCTCAGGCGCTGTCTTCACTTTCAGCCGCCACGCCTGTCCCCAGCTTTTCAACTGTCCGCCTAACGCTTTCAAATCGTCCCGCAACAGCGAAAAGTTATGCTGCTCTTGCTTGTTCATAGCGACTGCTCCCCGGTCTCCGCGACGCTCCCCGGCTGGGGCAGGGACAAGCCGCTGAACGTTCCTACTCGATGATTTCGGTAACGGCGCCTGCGCCGACGGTGTGGCCGCCTTCGCGAATCGCGAAGCGCAAGCCCTTCTCCAAGGCCACCGGAGTGATCAAGCTCACTTCGCAGCTTACGTTGTCGCCCGGCATCACCATCTCGACGCCTTGCGGCAGCTTCACGTCGCCGGTCACGTCCGTCGTGCGGAAATAAAACTGCGGCCGGTAGCCCGTGAAAAACGGCGTGTGCCGCCCGCCCTCTTCCTTCGTCAACACGTACGCTTCCGCCTTGAACTTGGTGTGCGGCGTGATCGAGCCCGGCT
>Ga0209474_10002591_pt1 | contig 16486 bp, 15 predicted proteins | sample GraSoiAngelo_145_FD_185902 | JGI IMG/M metagenome (GOLD analysis project Ga0209474, IMG submission 185902) | Grasslands soil microbial communities from the Angelo Coastal Reserve, California, USA - 14_1009_05_20cm (SPAdes) (version 2) | ecosystem: Environmental > Terrestrial > Soil > Grasslands...
CCGATGAGCAGGCCGCCGTCCGGGAGCTGTGCCGGGATTTCGCGCGCGAGGTGGTGGCGCCCGCGGCCGAGAAGCTGGACCGCGAGCACGAGTTCCCCTACGACATCGTGCGCCGGATGGGCGAGATGGGCCTCTTCGGACTGCCCTTCGGTGAGCAGTACGGCGGCGCTGGCGGCGACTTCCTTGCCTACTGCCTGGCGGTCGAGGAGATCGCCCGAGCCGACGCCGGAGTGGGAATCACATTGGAGGCGGCGGTCTCGCTAGGCGCGGCCCCGATCCACGACTTCGGGACCGAAGAGCAGAAGTCGGAGCTGCTGCCCGACCTGCTGGCGGGGCGCCGGCTGTGGGCTTTCGGCCTGACCGAGCCCGAGGCCGGCAGCGACGCCGGCGCCACCCGCACCCGCGCCGAGCTGAGCGGCACCGAGTGGGTGATCAACGGCGCCAAGCAGTTCATAACCAATTCGGGAACCCGGATCTCGGCCGGCGTCACCATCACCGCGCTCACCGGACCGCGGGAGATCAGCGCGATCCTGGTGCCGGCCGGCAGCCCTGGCTACCACATTCTGGAGCCGTACCGGAAGCTGGGCTGGCATTCCTCGGACACGCATCCGCTCGCCTTCGACGGGTGCCGTGTGCCGGAGGCCAACCTGCTCGGGAAGCGGGGCGGGGGCTATGGCCAGTTCCTGCACACCCTGACCGGCGGCCGTATCGCCATCGGCGCCCACTCCGTGGGCCTGGCGCAGGCGTGCCTGGACGCGGCGCTCGCCTATGCGCAGGAGCGCAAGGCGTTCGGGAAGGCGATCACGCAGTTCCAGGCCGTGCAGTTCAAGCTCGCGGACATGGCGATGGAGATCGAGCTGGCCCGCACCCTGGTCTGGCGCGCCGCCACCGGGTACATGCGCGCGCCCGAGTCATCGGGCGAGGTGCGCAAGCTGGCCGCGATGGCCAAGCTGTACGCGTCGGAGACGGCCAAGCGCTGCGCCGACCAGGCCGTGCAGATCCACGGCGGCTACGGGTTCATCGAGGACTACCCGGTGGCGCGCTACTGGCGCGACGTCAAGATCAACGAGATCGGCGAGGGCACGAGCGAGGTCCAGCGCATGCTGATCGCCCGCGAGATAGGAGCGGGCTAAAAGAGTTCGAGCGCCGGCGCCGGAACCCCTTTTATCGCCTCAAACCGTTCCGCCGCCGGCGCTGGGCTGGTTATTCGTCGGGGACGTCTTCCAGCTTGGGTGCCAGCTCGCAGACCCAGCGGCCGTCGTCCAGGCGGCGGATGAAGCGGGAGTAGCCCGCGTTCCGCGCCACGTTGAGGAACTGCTCCTGCGTCACCAGCCCCCGTAGGCGCGCCAGGTCGGCGTAGTTGGGATCGCGCATGATGCCGCCGACCACGCCTGCCAGCTCCCGCCACTGGCCCTCGGACAGGGGCTCGCCGTAGCCGGCGATGGTCACCAGCAGCGCGGCGGTGGCGCCGGTGATGGTCTCGGGCAGGATCTTTTCCACCTTGGCTCGCGCGATGATCTCGCGACCCTGCTCGATGATGGCCGCGATGCGGTCGCGGCGGACTCCGATGATGTCCCGGCCGCTCCCCACCGTCGTGCCTTCGAGGTAGCGCGGCCCAGCTTGCATCAGTCGAAAACCTATTCTAAGTCGGCCCTTGCAACTGGATTTGAGCCCCGAGCACGCCGCCCTGAGGGCCGCGGTGCGGGAGTTCGCGCAGTCGGTGGTCAAGCCACACGCGTCGGCTGTGGACCACGACCACCGCTTCCCCGAGGAGGCCATCCAGGGCGCGCGCGAGCTCGACCTGCTGGGCATCCTGGTCCCCGCCGAGTACGGCGGCGCCGGCCTCGACCACCTGTCCTTCACGCTTTGCATCGAGGAGCTGGCGGTGGCCTGCGCCAGCACCGCGGTGATCGTGGACGTGCACAACTCGGTGGCGTGCGAGCCGATCCTCCTTTTCGGGCGCGAGGAGCAGAAGAGGCGGTGGCTGCCGGCCATGGCCCGCGGCGAGATCCTGGGCGCGTTCGCGCTGACCGAACCCGGCTCCGGCTCAGACGCAGCCGCCCTCCAGACCAGCGCCCGCCGCTACGGGGACGAGTACGTGCTGAACGGGAGCAAGGTCTTCATCACCAACGTCGGCCACGCCGGCCTGTACATCGTGTTCGGCCGCACCGGGGGCGACCACCGTGCGGGCGGGATCAGCGCCTTCATCGTGCCCGGTGATGCTCCGGGACTGAAGGTCGGGCAGGTCTTCAGCAAGATGGGCCTCCACGGGTCACCGACGGGCGAGCTGGTGCTGGAGGAGGTCAGGGTTCCGGCCGCCAACCTCCTGCACGAGGAGGGCAAGGGCTTCCAGGTCGCCATGCGGGCCCTCGACTCGGGCCGTATCGGCATCTCAGGCCAGGCCCTGGGCATCGCCCAGGCCGCGCTCAGCGAGGCCACGGAGTTCACCAAGGAGCGCCACCAGTTCGGCCAGCCGGTGGCCATGTTCCAGGGGGTGAGCTTCATGCTCACCGACATGGCCACCCGGCTGGTGGCGGCCCGCCAGCTGACGTACCACGCTGCCGTGCTCTGCACCGCCGGCAAGCCCTTCACGCGCGAAGCCTCGATGGCCAAGCTCTTCTCCACCGATGCCGCCATGGACATCGCCACCGACTGCGTGCAGCTGGCCGGCGGCTACGGCTATGTCAGCGACTACCCGTTCGAGCGCCACTTTCGCGACGCCAAAGCGCTCCAGATCTACGAGGGGTCCAACCAGATCCAGCGCGTGGTGATCGCACGGGAGCTGCTCCGGTAGACCGCCTGCGCCGTCCGGCCTTGTGGCTGATGGCGCTGGCCCTCGCGCTCTCGCCCGCCTACGTGGTCAGGCCTCACCTCGGCCCCCTGCCCACCACGGTTCTGGAGCTGGTGCTGGGTCCGGCCATCCTGGTCGGGCTGCTCGCCTACTGGCGCGACCTGCCCTGGCGCAATCCGTTCACCTGGCCCGCCCTGCTTCTTCTACTCGCGGCGACGCTGGACTCCGTGTTCGCGCCTGACCGCAGGGCCGCCCTGGGACTTTGGAAGGCCTACTTCGTGGAGCCGGTCGCCGCCGGTCTGGTGATCGCGGCCATGGCCCGGGGCCGGCCGAACGCCCAGCTGCTCCTGGCCGGCCTGGCGGTTGCGGGCACCGTCGCGGCCATCCTCAACCTGGCCGCGGACGGCCAGGCCCTGGCCAACCACGCCTACAGCAACGTCACCCCGCCGGTCGCGGTCTACAACAGCGCCAACGCCACCGCGCTCTACCTGGAGCCGCTGATCGCCTTCGCGCTGGCGATCGCGCTCTACTCCGACGCTGTCAGGGAGCGGTGGCTGGCCGGCGGGCTGGCGGCGCTCTTCGCTCTGGCCGACCTCTTCAGCGATTCCCGGCTGGGCTGGATCACGCTGGGCGCGCTCTGCCTCTTCGTGGCCGCCTTCCACGCCCGGCGCTGGTGGGCGTACGGCCTGGCGGTGATCGGCGGCGGGCTTGCCTTCGCGCTTTCACAGTCGGTCCGCGATCGGATCCTGGTGGAGTTCGACCCCGGCAGTCCCAAGAACACCCTGGTGCTGCGTGCCTCGCTGTGGCGCTCGACGCTGAACATGCTGCTGCACCAGCCGCTCTTCGGCGGCGGGCTTTCCGGCTTCCGGCGTTCCATCGAGCCCTACCGCGACCCCAACTATCACGAGGACCTGATCTACCCGCACAACCTGGCCTTGAACCTGTGGTCGGAGACCGGCCTGCTGGGGCTGGCCGCCTTCACCTGGTTGAGCGTGCAGCTGGTCCGGGTAGCGTTGCCCCTCCTGCGCCGGGATCCCTGGCGGCGGGCGCTGGCGATCGGGCTGCTGGGCATGCTGGTCGCGTTCGTGGTCCACGGCATCGGCGACGTTCCGTACTTCAAGAACGACCAGTCGCTGGCCTTCTGGGCGCTGCTCGCGATCCCGCTCGGTGCCGCATCGGATAATCAGGGCGCGCCATGAACTTCGAATTCCCGGAGGAGGTCCAGGCCCTGCGTGACGGCGTGCGCGAGATCGTCCAGGGCAAGGTCGCCCAGCGGGCGGCCGAGATCGACGAGAAGGGCGAGTACCCCAAGGACATCGAGAAGCTGTTCGCCGACAACGGCATCCTCGCGATCCCGTTCCCAGAGGAATACGGCGGCGTCAGCGGCTCCAGCGTGGCCATCTGCATGGCCACCGAGGAGATCGCCAAAGCTTGCACCACCTCTTCGCTGATCCTCGGTGTGCAAGCGCTCGGCTCCTACCCGATCCTGGTCGCGGGATCGGAGGAGCAGAAGAAGCGGCTCTGCCCGCCGTTGGCGCAAGGCCGAGTCGCGGCCTACGCCCTCAGCGAGGCCGGCTCAGGCTCGGACGCGGCCGCCATGAAGACCACCGCCAAGCGCTACGGCGATGAGTACGTGATCAACGGCGGCAAGATCTTCATCACCCACGGCGGGGTCGCCGAGACGCTGGTGGTGTTCGCGCGCACCGACCCCGACGGCGGGGCGCGCGGGATCTCGGCCTTCGTCCTGGAGAAGGAGAAGAGCCCCTGGACGGTGCTGAAGCTGGAGCACAAGCTCGGCATCCGGGGCTCGCCGACCGCCCAGCTCGCCTTCGACGAGGTGCGCGTGCCGGCGGCCAACCGGCTGGGCGGTGAGGGCCAGGGCTTCAAGATCGCGCTGGCGGTGCTCGACAGATCGCGGCCCGGCATCGGGGCCCAGGCCCTGGGAATCGCCGAAGGCGCCTTCAGCTATGCGCTCGGTTATGCCAAGGAGCGCCAGCAGTTCGGGCAGCCCATCGCCAGCTTCCAGGGCATCCAGTTCATGCTCGCCGACATGGCGACCCAGATCGAGGCCGCCCGTCATCTCGTCTACCTGGCCGCCGGCAAGGTCGACCAGAAGGCCGCCGACCTGACCAAGATCGCCGCCATGGCCAAGATGTTCGCCAGCGACATGGCGATGCGTGTGACCACGGACTGCGTGCAGATCCTGGGCGGCTACGGCTACATCACGGACTACCCGGTCGAGCGCTACATGCGCGACGCCAAGATCACGCAGATCTACGAGGGCACCAACCAGATCCAGAGGGTTGTCATTAGCCGCGCTTTGCTCCGATAGCATTCGCGCGACTTGAACGACTACAGCGACAGCATCGGCTGGCCGATCAAGGATCCAGGGTGGATCGGCAAAATCGTCATTCAGAGCCTCATCAACATCATCCCGATCATTGGCCAGATCGCGCTCGTCGGCTGGATGCTGGCTGCGGTCGACAACCTGCGCGCCGGCCGTCTCGAACTGCCCCCCGCCGGTTTCTCGTTCATGGGCCGCGGCCTCAACGTCTTCCTGGTCTTCCTGGTCTACCTGGCCGTCTGCATAGCGGTCTTCGTGGTCGTTATCGTCTTCGGATTCGCGCTGATCGGCGCCGCCGCCAACAACAACGGGGGCGTGCTGGGGGTCATCGGCGGCCTCTTAGTCGTCCTCGGCTACGGGATCCTGATCCTTGCCGGCCTCGCCTTGTACTTCCTGATGGCCCCGATCGTGGTGGCCACCGAACGCGGCGGCGTCGGCGGCGGCCTTAACCTTCCGCAGATCGTCGCCATGGCCCGCGCCCGCGGCTCCGCGACCCTCTTTGCCGGTCTCTTCGCCCTTGTCGGCGGACTGATCGGTTCCTTGTGCTCGTACATCACCGTCGCTTACGGCTCCGCCGTGATGGCCGGCGTGATAGCCGTCTACGAGCGGCAGATCCCCAACGCCCCCCGCCTAGATCAGACAGGAGGTCACGCATGAGCCAACAGCCACCACCGCCGCCGCCGTCGGGCGGCTGGCAGCCCCCCGGAGGCGGTCAGCCGCCCGAGGAGTCGCCGCCGCCGCCGCCGCAGCCGCCTCCCAGCTACCAGCCCCCGAGCTACCAACCGCCTGGATATCAGCCGCCTCCTCCGGGCGGCGGATACCAGCCGCCGCCGGCGCCGGGTGGCTACCAGCCGCCGGGCGGGTACGCGGGTGCGATGGCGCCGCCCAACGACTCCCAGGCCACCCTCGCTCTGGTGCTGGGCATACTCGGCATCGTCTGCTGCGGCCTGCTGGCTCCGGTGGCCTTCTTCATCGGCAACGCGTCGCGCAACCGGATCAAGGCCAGCGGCGGCACCCTGGGTGGCTCCGGGATGGCCACTGCCGGCTTCGTGCTCGGCATCATCGGGATGGTCGAGCTGGCGCTCGGCATCCTGTACGTGATCGTCCTCATCATCGCCGCCGCCTCCTCCCACAGCAGCTAAACCGACCTCAGGCAGCCGCGCGGGCCAAAAGGGGGGTCCCCGCAAAATCGCCAGATTTTGCGGGGTCCTTTAAGCTAGCCCGCGCGGCAGCCGTTCGGGCCCTAGCAAACGTCATAGCATCGCCATAACCTTTTGTACTAGAGACCGTTGAAAAACTCGTGAGCTCGCAACCCGCGACCGGGCGCGCCGGCGTGCGCCCGCGCCGCTCGCAGTACGCCCCGCGCCGCCCCTGGCGGGGTGCGCTGGGCGCCCTCCTGGTGGGCGGCATCCTGGTCGGGGTTCTGCTCGGCGCGCTGCGGGTCGCCGACTTCCTGCAGGGCGTGGGCAACCTCTCACCGGGCACCATCGCCAAGCAGGTGGATCCGCCGGCCGGCTCCATTCCCTACAAGCTGCAGCACGGGCAGCAGGTCAACGTCCTGCTGCTCGGCTACGGTGGCGCCGAGAATGACGCGCCCTACCTGACCGACACCCTGATGGTCCTCTCGATCGATTCGGCTTCGCATCGGGTGATGCAGGTGTCGGTGCCCCGTGACCTGATGGTCGACATCGATTACGGGGCCGGCAAGAGCACCTTCCAGAAGATCAACGTCGCCTACTCGATCGGCGCCGACGATGGCTCCTGGCCGGGCAAGAAGTCGGAGTACAGGGGCAAGCAAGGGGGCGGCCATCTGGCCGAGGCCACGGTTTCCAAGGTCACCGGGCTCCAGTTCGACGGCTTCGTCGCGGTCGACTTCAAAGCGTTCCGGGATGTGGTCAACGCCCTGGGCGGGGTCCAGGCTTGCCTCGACACCCCGCTCGACGACAACCAGTACCCGGACTACCACAACGGCTACATCAAAGGCGGGATCCATTTCCCGGCCGGTTGCTACATGGTGAACGGCGAGCAGGCGCTCGAGATCGCCCGCTCCCGCAAGGCCATGGAGCCCGAGCAGGCCAGCGATTTCGGCCGCGCGCGCCGCCAGCAGATGCTGTTGAACTCGATCCGCAAGAAGGCGACTTCGGTCAACGCAGTGGGCCGGGCGCCCCAGCTTATGGACGCCCTCCAGAAGAACTTCGTGAGCAACCTCGACCTCACGGACATCAACGCCCTCTACAACTTCACGGCCCGCCTGCCCGACACCTCCGTCGGCCACTTCGGCATCACCCAGGACGACCTCGTCCAGCGCTTCTACATGCAGCGCGGAACCTGCGCCGACTTCTATGCAGACGTGCTCTGCCCTCTCGATCCGAGCTTCGCGACCATGCGCGCCTTCTTCGCCAACCTCTTCGTCGACGCCAAGGTGGTGGCCGAAAAGGCCCCCGTGCGCATCGACAACGCCAGCCTGGGGGTCGAGGACCTCGGCCAGCGCGTGGAGAACCTGCTCAAGCCCCTGGGCTTCGAGGTCGAGACGCCGATCCGGCGCCGGGCGCAGACCACCAGCTACGTCTACGACCTCTCAGGGGGCAAGTTCCCGAAGACGGCGCAGTGGCTGGCGACATACTTCGGGGCGACCGTGGCGACCCCGCCTCCAGGCTTGACCGGCGACGGGGTTGTGGTCGTCCTGGGCCGTGACTACGCCATGAAATGGACCGGCCAATGACGCTCGCTGGCGCCTCGCTTCACGGGCTGGAACCGTGCCGGTTCCCCCCGTGTGCCCCCTTCCGCAGCGCGCCGCACTAACCGTCCCCAACGCCTGGATCACGGACTCAAACGGCCCGGCAAGCCGGGCCTTCCTGGGCCTCCTAGGCTTCGTCGGTAGAATTTGGCCCGCATGTCTCGCGCCCGCCCCAGGGCACGGCGCTCGCGCTACAGCTACACGACCCGCCTGTCCCGCTCGGTGTCGGTGATCGCCGCGGTTTTCCTGCTCGGCGTGCTGTTCGGCGCGAGCATCGTCGTGGTCCGCACAGTCAATTTCGTCCACACCCTGACCGGGCAGGGCCCGACCGACGTGGTCAAGATCGTCCAGCAGGCGATCCAGCCGCCACCCGGCAGCGTCGCCTACAAGCTGCAGAACAATCAGCCGGTCAACATCCTGATCCTGGGCGTAGGTGGCCAGGAGAACGACGCCCCTTACCTCAGCGACACGCTGATGGCGGTCACACTCGACCCCTCGACCAAGCGCGTGGTGCAGACCTCGGTGCCGCGTGACCTCTGGGTGAAGATCGATGCCTGGACGGACGGTCGCACCTACTCCAACAAGATCAACACCGCCAACGAGGTGGGGGAGTGGAAGGACGGCCAGCTCTTCCCCTGTTGCAAGAAGCCCGAATACCAGGGGCGGGATGGGGGCGGCCACTTAGCCGAAACCGTGGTCGAGAACGTGACCGGCATCCACTTCGACCGCTACATCACGGTCGACTTCGTGGCCTTTCGGGACGCGGTCGACGCCCTGCAGGGCGTGGACATCCACCTCGACTCACCCCTCGACGACTGCCACTATCCCGACTACCACAACGGCTACATCAACCACGGCGTACCCCCCGGATACCTCTGCCCTGCGGGATCCGGGATCCACTTCGCGGCCGGCGATCTTCACGTCAACGGTGAACAGGCTCTGGAGATCGCGCGCTCGCGAGACGCCAGCGAGCCGGAGCAGGCGACCGATTTCGCACGCGCCAAGCGCCAGCAGGTGATCGTGAACGCGATCCGCAAGAAGGCGGTGTCGGTCAACGCCATCCTCAACCTCGACAGCCTGATGAACGCGATCCAGAACAACGTCAAGACCGACCTCACCGTCAACGACATCCAGACGCTCTACAACTGGGGCGGCAAGCTGCCGGACAGCGCCTTCGTCAAGATCGCGCTCACCAACACGGATCTGCTGCAGGAGCACTTCGGAGGCGGCGGCTGCGGCGACCCCACCGCGTATGTCCTCTGCCCGATCGATCCCAGCTACGGCTACATCCACGACTATCTGGCGCACGACCTGGTCGATCCCGCGGCTGTGCAGGAGCACGCGCACCTCCAGTTCCTCAACGCCACCCGCGGCTCCGACGACATCGACGACCGCACCGTCAACTCTCTGCGCCCCTTCGGGTTCAATCTCGCCGGCACGCTGCCACTGAACCTGCGGCTGCAGGACCACACGGTGATCCTCGACTACACCAGCGGCGCCTTCCCGGCCACTTCGACCTGGCTCTCCACCTACTTCCAGGCGCCCGTGCAGCCGGTGCAGCCGGCCTCAGCCAGCGGCTCGTTCCAGCCGGTGGCGCCTGGCGCGATCACCGACGGTTTCGTGGTCGAGCTCGGGCAGGATTTCCACAACCGCTTCTACGGCCTGGGCTAGAAATGAGCGGCGACCGCGACCTGGCGGCCGAGTTCCGGGCCGGAAACGTGCGCGGACTGGCGCGCGCCATCAGCCTGGTCGAGCAGCGGGACCCCTCGGTGCGCCACCTGCTGGAGGAGCTGCGGGACGGCTTGCGCCGGCCGCGGGTGCTGGGCTTCACGGGCGCTCCCGGGACCGGCAAGTCGACGCTGGTCGACGCGCTGGTGGGCCTGCTCCGGGGCCGCGATCAGAAGGTGGCGGTCGTGGCCGTCGACCCCAACTCGCCTTTCAGCGGCGGCGCCATCCTGGGCGACCGCATCCGCATGCAGCGGCACGCCCTCGACGGCGGCGTCTACATCCGCTCCATGGGCGCTCGGGGCCATCTCGGCGGCCTTTCGGCTGCCTCCCGGGAAGCGATCCGCCTGCTGGGCGCTTTCGGCTTCGACTACGTGCTCCTGGAGACGGTCGGCGTGGGGCAGTCGGAGCTGGAGGTGGCCGCCGTAGCCGACACCACGGTCGTCGTGCTCACGCCAGGCCAGGGCGACAGCGTCCAGATGCTGAAGGCCGGGATCATGGAGATCGCGGACGTCTTCGCGGTCAACAAGGCCGATCTGCCGGGCGCCCAGAAGGTCGTCCAGGAGATCCGCTCGATGCTCAACATGGGGCCCAAGTTGGCCTGGAAGCCACCCATTGTCATGACGGTGGCCGCCCGCGCCGAAGGGCTGGAGGAGCTGCTGGAGGCTGTGGAGCGGCACCAGCAGCACCTGGAGACGACCGGCGAAGCCGCGGAGCGGGCCGCCGAAAGGCTCAAGGACGAAGCCGCCGATCTGGTCGGCGAGTGGGCGCGCCGGCAGGCCCGGAAGCTGCTGGATGACGACGCCGAGCTGTCACGGCGGCTCCTGGACGACCGTGTGCCCTACGCGGCGGCCGAGGAGATCCTGACCACCGAGGGTGAGTCGCTGGTCCCGAGGGCGGCGCGTAGCCGACATAAGATGAAATCCAGATGAGGCGCGAGGACGGCGTCGAGACCTCGACGATCTCGGGCATTCCCGTCGATCCCGCGTACACCGCGGAGGCAACCCGCGACCTGCCGGATGAGCTGCCGGGCGAATTTCCGTACACACGCGGCATCCACAAGAGCGGCTATCGCGGTCGCCTGTGGACGATGCGCCAGTTCTCCGGCTTCGCCACCGCGCGCGAGACCAACGCCCGCTACCACTACCTGCTGAAGAACGGCCAGACCGGACTGTCGGTGGCCTTCGACATGCCCACGCTGATGGGCCAGGACTCGGACGCGCCCACCTCGCGGGGGGAGATCGGTCACTGCGGAGTGGCGATCGACTCCCTGGCCGACATGGAGACGCTGCTCGACGGGATTCCGCTGGACAAGGTCACCACCTCGATGACCATCAACTCGCCGGCGGCGATCTTGCTCGCCATGTACCTGGTGGTGGCCGAAAAGCAGGGTGTGCCCTGGACGCAGGTGGGCGGCACCCTTCAGAACGACATCCTGAAGGAGTACATCGCCCAGAAGGAGTACATCTTCCCGCCGCAGCCATCGATGCGCCTGGTGATCGACAGCATCGAGTTCTGCGCGCGCGAGGTTCCGCGTTGGAACACCGTCTCCATCTCCGGCTACCACATCCGCGAGGCCGGCTCGACCGCCGCGCAGGAACTGGCCTTCACGCTGGCCGACGGCTTCGCCTACGTGGACGCCTGCCTGGAGCGGGGCATGCAGATCGACGAATTCGCTCCCAGGCTTTCGTTCTTCTTTGACGCGCACATCGACTTCTTCGAGGAGATCGCCAAGTTCCGCGCTGCGCGCAGGATCTGGGCGCGGCACATGCGTGAGCGCTACGGCGCCCAAAATCCGCGCTCCTTGCAGCTGCGCTTTCACACCCAGACCGCCGGCGTTTCCCTCACCGCGCAGCAGCCGGAGCTGAACATCGCGCGCACCGCGGTGGAGGCGCTGGCGGCGGTGCTGGGCGGCACGCAGTCGCTGCACACCAACGCCATGGACGAGGTGCTGGCGCTGCCCACCGACAAGTCCGCGCGCATCGCGCTGCGCACGCAGCAGATGCTGGCCTACGAGTCGGGCGCCGCCAACACCGTCGACCCGCTGGGCGGCTCTTACTTCATGGAATCGCTCACCAAGCGGATGGAGGAAGAGGCCGAGGCGTACTTCGAGCGGATCTCGGAGTATGGGGGCGTGATCCCGGCCATCGAGGCCGGCTTCTTCCAGAAAGAGATCGCCGACGCTTCCTTCCGTTACCAGACGGAGCTGGAGCACAAGCGGCGTGTGATCGTGGGCGTCAACGACTTCGTCACCGACGACGAGGAGCCGATCGAGATCCTGCGCATCAGCCCGCAGGCCGAGCAGGAGCAGGTCGATCGCGTTCGCGAGGTGCGGCGCAAGCGCGACCAGGCGCGGTGCACGCGCGCGCTGGAGAGCCTGCGCAAGGCGGCGCAGTCGCCCGACGAGAATCTGATGCCGCACATCGTCGAAGCGGTGCGCGCATATGCGACGGAGGGCGAGATCATGGGCACCATGGTCGACGTCTTCGGCCTCTACACCGAGCGAGCGATCATTTAACTGCCATGAGCGCAGTGCAGGCGAAGCCGCTGCGCATCGTGCTCGCCAAAGTCGGGCTCGACGGCCATGACCGCGGCGTCAAAGTCGTCGCGAGAGCGCTGCGCGATGCAGGCTTCGAGGTCATCTACACCGGGCTGCGGCAGACACCCGCCATGGTGGTCGAGGCCGCACTGCAGGAGGACGCGCAGGTGATCGGCCTCTCGCTGCATTCGGGTGCGCACATGACGCTCTTCCCGGCGGTGATCGAGGAGCTGAAGAAGCGTCAGGCCGGCGACATCACCGTCTTCGGCGGCGGGATCATCCCGGACGACGACATCACCGAGCTGAAGAAGCTCGGCGTGGCCGAGATCTTCACCCCGGGTGCGCCGCTGGAGGAGATCGTGACCTGGTTGAGGAAACGCTTCCCGGACGGCTGAGTGACTGACCTGGCCGGTCAGCCCTGGCTGCCGTCGGCCCGGTCGGTGCCGCGGGTTGGCGTAATCCGTCAGCTCTTCGAGGCGCCCGTGGAGGCGGAGCCCGAGTCGGCGGCGGAGCGCGAGACGGCGGCCGTGCTGCAGGCGCTGGAGCGTCCGCCGGGGCCGGTCGCCGTAGGCGTGGGCAGCCGCGGCGTGGCCAACCTGGAGGCGCTGGTGCGGGGCGTGGTGCGGGCGCTCCGGCGTGCCGGTTGGGACCCCTTCATCGTGCCGGCCATGGGCAGCCACGGCGGCGCCACGGCCGCCGGACAGACGGAGGTGCTGGCCGGCTACGGCGTCACGGAGGCGGGCGTGGGAGCGCCGGTGCGCGCGGGCATGGCCACGGTCGTGGCGGATGAGGTCGAGGGGCTGCCGGTCCACGTCGATGCCCTCGCCGCGCGCGCCGGCGCCGTCTTCTTGATCTCGCGCGTCAAGCCGCACACCGACTTTCGGGGCCGGTGGGAGAGTGGGCTGGCCAAGATGGCGGCGATCGGGCTGGGCAAGCAGGCCGGGGCCCAGGTGATCCACTCGGCCGGCGTGCCCGGCCTGCGCGACCTGATGCCGCGCGCCGCCCGGCTGCTGGCCGGGAGCGGGCTGCTGCTCGGCGGCCTGGCGGTGGTCGAAAATCAGCGCGACCAGACCGCCCTGGTGCGCGGCGTGCCTGCCTCCGGGATCGCCGCTGAGCTGGAGGCGGAGCTGCTGGTCCGGGCCCGGGAGCTGATGCCCCGGCTGCCCTTCGACCGCCTCGACGTGCTGGTCGTGGACCGGATGGGCAAGGACGTCAGCGGCACCGGGCTGGACAGCAACGTGCTGAACCGGATGCGGATCGTGGGCGAGCCCGAGCCGGAGGGGCTGCACATCGCCGCCATCGCGGTGCTCGATCTGACGGCGGCCTCGCACGGCAACGCGATCGGCGTCGGCCTCGCCGACTTCATCCCCCAGCGGCTGCGCCGGCGCATCGACGCCGGCGCCACTTACGCCAACAGCCTGACGGCGGGGATCGTGGGTCTCGAGCGGGCCAAGATCCCGATGACCATGCCCACCGACCGCGACGCCGTGCTGGCCGCGATCGCCGCGCGCGGCCGGCCGGCCGGCGAACCGCTGGAGCTGGCCTGGATCGCCGACACGCTGCACACGGAGGTGCTGGCGGTGTCGGAACCGCTCTGGGAGCGAGCCGCCGGTCGGTCCGACCTGGAACGGCTGACGGAGCCCAGGCCGATGCCGTTCAGCGCCGCCGGGCGGCTGTCGCCGCTGAACGGCCTTTGGCCAGTTCCACGAGCTCGGGAGGCACCCGAGCCGGGCGGCCGTCGCTCAGCCGCACCCAGGCCCACTCGGTCCAGAGCTCGGCCAGCAGCTCGCCGTCCGGGACGCGCCTGATCCAGGTGCTGCGGACACCGCGGGCCCCGCGGATCAGGTCCACCTCGACTGACACCTCGACCTCATCGTTGTAGACCGCCGGGCGGTGGTAAGTGACCTCGGTCCGGTGGATCACCCAACCGCCGCCTCGCGCCTCCGACCATGCCCGCCCGTAGCCGGCGGCCTCGGCGTGGCGGGTGGCGATCTCCTCCGCCCAGGCCAGGTAGACGGAGTTGTTGACGTGGCCATTGCTGTCCAGCTCGACGTTGCGGACCCGCCAGCGCTCCGAGTAACGCAGCGGATCAGCGGGCATCGGAGCAAATCGTAGGGGCGGGACTTGTCCCGCCAGCCGAAGGAGGGGCGAGCCCTGCCCTACGCGGGGTTCAGCGGGTTGCCCTGGTTGTCGGTCGTCATCTGCGCCAGCTGCTGGCTCACCGGCGTCCCGTCCCCGGGATAGACGTCGACCGGCGTGCCCTCGACGGCCCAGTTGTACATCCACGCGGCCTGGCTGTAGGTGAGATGGATGCAGCCGTGGCTGCGCGTCCAGGACTGGAACTGCGAGCCCGGCCCCAGGGTCGAGTCGGGTTGCCAGTAAGCGTCGTGGAAAGCCTCGCCCGAGCTCGTGAAGAACGCCGTCCACTGCACGGTGGCGTCCGGGTACCAGTACTGCGACCCCTGGGGCCACGGCGAGTGGAACTTGAACGGATGCGACCGGTAAAGGATCTTCATGGGCCCGAAGTCGGTCCCGTAAGTGGTGTCGCCCCGGATGCCCGTGGTGACCGGCGTGTCCATCACCAGCTTCCCGTTCTCGTACGCCCAAACGTGCTGGGCGATGAAGGAGACGACCACGTGCTTGGGCCCCAGGCCGTCGAAGAGGACGGTGTGCACCTGCCCGCCGTAGCGCTGCACGGCGGCGGCGCCCAGCGCTACGTCGTCCAGCGTCGAGGAGTCGAGCTTGGGCGCGAACTTCTCAAGGCGGTTGTAGGCGCTGTTGATGGCCGCGAAGTTCGGCATCCGGCTGCCCTTGTTCTCGTAGGCGGCCAGTGAAGCGTCGTTGCGCCCGCTGAAGAGGGCGTCCTTGCCCTCCTTGCGGATGGCGTCGATGTTGTTGGCGTCCTTCGCCTCTAGCGCCGCGGCTGCGGCCTTGACGGCGTCGTTCTCCACCTGCTGCGCGGCTCCCAGCTTGGTCGCGTCGTCGGCCAGGCGCTTGGCGTCGGTCGCGACCGAACGGACATCGACGATCTTGACCGCGGCCGCCAGCGTGCTCGTGAGGGTGTCCAACCGCGTCTGCAGTGGACCGAGGTCGGTCTGGTCGACCTCCAGCGTGGTGTCGTTGGCCAGCGCGGTCTTGGCCGTCGTGAGGGCCTGGCCCGACTGGTCGCGGGCGTCGCTCATCACCGACTGCTCACGCTCCTTGAGAGCAGTGCGCAGCGCGGCGATCTGGGTGGACTGGTCGCGGTAGAAGGGCGCCCGGCTGCCCACCCAGACCGGCTCCGGCTGGGCTTCCAGCTGGGCCAGGCGGTCCGTCACCGGCCGCAGGTCGGCCGGCGTGTAGCCCTGGGCCTGGGCCTGGGCGACCGCCGATTCGAACTGGCTGCGCTGGGACTGATAGGAGGCGTACGCCTGCACCGAGTCGACGTTCGACTCGGCAATGACCACGGCCAGCAGGCCGAGCATGGCGGCGATGCAGAGCGCGAGCAGTCCGCGGCGTTTGGAGGCCAGTTCCATAGGGGTTGCTATCGTGTAACGCTGCGACGGACGTTAGGTTCCGGCCGCCCGAACAATGTTACCCAGCCCCGTGCGCCACTCCAGCACGGATCCGGAGAGGAAATGAAGCTCACCGCCCGACCTCGCGAACTGCTCGGCAAGAAGTCCCACCGTCTGCTGCGGGAGGGCGGCCTACCGGCGGTCGTCTACGGCCACCATGCCGACGCGCTCCCGATCACGCTCGATGCCCGCGAGTTCGCGCACGTCTTCCACCGCGTCGGCCACACCCACCTCATCGACCTCGAGATCGACGGCCGGGCCGACAAGGTCCTGGTCAAGGAGGTGCAGACCCACCCCCGCCGCCACGGCCCCATACACGTCGACCTGCACCAGGTCAGCCTCTCCGAGAAGCTGCAGGTCGAGGTCCCGGTGATCGTGACCGGCGAGTCTCCGATCGTGAAGCAGGGCGAGGCCGACGTCCAGATCAACGTGCACACCGTCAAGGTCGAGTGCCTGCCCACCGACATCCCCGAGTCCTTCACCGTCGACATCTCGAGCCTGGCCAACGTGGGTGACGCGCTGCGGGTCTCCGACCTGGCACCCGTCCCCGATGTGACCGTGATCGACGACCCGGAAGAGGTCCTGGTCAAGATCGCTCCGCGCCGGGAGCTGGTGGTCGAGGAAGAGGAGGAGGCTGCCGCCGTCGAGGGCGAGGGCGAGGCCGAGGAAGGCGCCGAGGGCGAAGCGGCCGAAGGCGAGCCGCAGGCCGCGGCCGAGGGCGGCGAAGAGGAGAGCTGACCGAGCGCGTCGTCCTCGGCGTCCTGGCCCTCGCGCTGATCGGGGGCATGTGGATCGC
>Ga0209474_10002592_pt1 | contig 16476 bp, 15 predicted proteins | sample GraSoiAngelo_145_FD_185902 | JGI IMG/M metagenome (GOLD analysis project Ga0209474, IMG submission 185902) | Grasslands soil microbial communities from the Angelo Coastal Reserve, California, USA - 14_1009_05_20cm (SPAdes) (version 2) | ecosystem: Environmental > Terrestrial > Soil > Grasslands...
AGGCTGTCGAGATCAGTGCGGTGTCTAAGGTCAATCCGCTACGTAGGAGCTGTTGCACGAGTACCACCCGCGCGAGCATTACTACCTCTCTCTACGCCACTGGCTGCGGCGCAGGCAGACCAGCATGGAAAAAGCAATCGAGGTTGGCGGCGAACTCGAAGCCAGAATATGACGGCTCTACATCGCCGGCTCTGCGCATTATTTCCAATCCGGCAAGCTAACCGGGCGAAGCGGAATGCCGTTGATCAGAGCAGATTGGCTCGGGTAAAGCACTGCCAATTAAACATTTTTTTAGAATCTTCAGACAAAGCTTCCCACTTCGGTTGTCTTACCATTGAGACCGCAACGTGCACTCCACCAGTGAAATCGAGCGGCTATATCAGGAGAATGGCGCGGCCTTGGTCTTATTTGGAACTTCCATGGTTGGGAATCGCAGCATCGCGCAAGATGCCGTGCATCAGGTCTTTCTCAGGCTCCTCCAGCGGGGCGACACCGACCATGCGGTAGATCAGAAAGCCTACCTCTTTACCAGTGTTAAGAACCAGCTTTTGAACGACCTCAAAGTTCATCAGCGCATTGCGCCACTAGATCTCGAATCAACATGGTTTGAGCCTCCCGAGCGCGACTACGCCGGCGAACGACACCTTAAGCGCGTGCTTGGGGAACTCGTTCCCGATCAGCGCGAAGTTGTCATTCTGCACATATGGGGAGAACTGACTTTCTTACAAATTGCAAATGTTCTTGGGATTAGTGCCAACACTGTGGCATCTCGATACCGATATGCGTTAGGCAAATTGCGCGAGGTAATGTGCTCCGAGGAGAAAATTTAATGCCACTCGATGATTCTGAGTTCGAAAGCTATTTGCGGCGCTTCCGCCCAATATCTCCGGAGAAACTTGTCGTCAAGCGTTCTCCAGAACCAGCTCGAAACCCGCAGTTCTGGTTGCTCTGCGGCGGGGCAGCAGCAGTCATTCTGGTAGCCATTTGGTTCGTCGCGGGGGTTCGAACCAGTCGCCCCATTTACGACATTGCCTACCGCGACACGACGATCTACGTAGAACCGCTTACTGCTGGTCGGGCGAATGCAGAACTCCGCGGAGCTTCTTCAACAAAGGAGGTGCTCGATCGAATGGCTTTCCCACTATCATCTCGATTAGCCAGCGATCAGCAGAGCGCTTTCAGTGTTCTCGGAAAGGAAAAAATAAAGTTATGAATACGGTCTCCATAAAATGGGTACTTACAATCGCAGTCATATTCGGGAGTTGCGCATTCGCTCAGCAGAGCGCTCGTCTGGGGGATAACGCTGCACTGCGATACTGGGCCGCCTTTTCGGAAATGCAGGACGCCGGGATTAGCGCGCAGCAAGCCAAGGAACTAAATTCCATCCTCGACGGTACCGCCCCGTACAAAGATCTCACTTACAAAAACTTTATAGAGCGAAATTTGCCTGCTCTGAATGTGATGGCACGAGGTACGGCGCTTACGAACTGCAACTGGGGTTTGGATTACGAGCTTCGTGACCAAACTCCAGTCGAGTATGCCCGCAAATCGCTGGAATTAGGAAGGCTCAACGTTCTTTATGCTTTTCATTTGAGCATTAACGGAGACAAGGATGGTAGTGTGCGGACGCTGGCTGCGGGAGTGCGCTTCTCACGTGACGTAGCGGCTGGTGGATCACTTTTCGCAGCCATTGTTGCAAAAGATTTGCTGGCGAATCACTTCAGGGCAATCGAGGGCCTCTCGCGCTTGGCGCAGTTCTCTTCTCCGGAGCGTGTGCAGTTGCAAAAAGTGGTAGCACAGCTCGGGCCTTTCAGCCTTGACTGGGAAGCGGCAATCAATCGCGAATTAAACTCTCTGGACAGACCGGATTGGCACAGCTCACTGCAGGGCATTGCCCGAAATTATGCCGCTGCTCTGAACAATTCGTCTGCGCTTCCAGATCTTGAACAGACACTTGCAAGCGCACCGCAGGATTTGCGCGACGTAATCCCGAGTCCAAAGAGGGTCTTGGAGGAAAAGCAAGACTTGGAAAACCAGCTGCAGCGCATTCGTCTTTTGCTCAAGTAATTCAGCACTAACGCCAATGCTTCACCTTTGGCCAGAGGTCTGCGAGGGTGCCGAACTTCGCGCCTCGGCATATGAACACGTCGATTTGTTTCTCCAGGGCATACGGATTGTCGGCCGATGTTCCTACGTACTGCACCCTGCTCCACAGTTGCTCAAGATTTTCTCGGGTATCGTCCAGCACGATGAGACAGTTTCCGGAATAACCGCGTGGGCCCCATAAAAACCAAGTCTTATCACCACTCAATGATCGCGGCAGGCCATAATGCCTACCAAGGAAATTGCGCCAGCTTGGCCATAGTCCTGCGCAAAGATACCGCAGTCGCCACGTTCGGCCGGGCTGAGCTGGCTCCAGGCTACCGCCGTTTCGGCAACAATCTCACTCCAGCCGAACTGGTCCGCATACCATTGCGGCAGTGCCGCGCGCGCATGAGAGTGCTCCATCACAGGCAACTTGAACGGCAGGGTCTTCGCATAAGCCAGAAATTTATCCGGCGAAAAAACTGGTGCGACAATAGGGGACAGATACGGGCCCACAATGAGCAGCGCCATTACGATCACGGGCTTAAGCCATGCTCGGCGAAGACGTACCAGGCCGTGCGCACCACTCAGGCTCGACTCGATTGCCACCGCCCCCGCGGCCAGCAGCATCGGATAAATCGGGGCGAGATAATAACTCTTCCCATGCAATACAAAAAATATCGAATAGCACACGAGATAGCTCCAGCCCAGCACCCGATAAGACTTTAGCGGCAGCCAGACGAAGAACGCGATAAGCCCAGCGATCCAAATGGGTGCGGTAAGCGGATTCACGAGCAGCGTTTGTTGTAGGAAAAATTGTCCAGCGGAAAGCACCACATCGCGACCTTCAGCGCGGATATTGTGCATTAGTTCCAAAAATGGCCAGTGATAGTGAATGTTCCAGAGCAAATTGGGCAGGAAGATCAGAAAAGCCGCCAAACCTCCCAGCCAGATCCATTTGTTCAGGAAAACACGCCGGTGCTCCGTCAGCAGCAAGCCGATGACAATGCCGAGGATAAAAAACGCAATCGAGTATTTCTCCTCGAGGCCGATTCCTGCAGACACCCCCACCCACAACCAGTAGCGCGGATCGTTGCGCTTGATCGCCAGCACAACAAAGTAGGCGCAGGCCATCCACAAAGTGGGCTCGAGACAATTCGTTCCCAGCAAACTTCCGTTTGATAAATACTGCGATGCGATCGAGATCGTCAGTGCGGTGAGTAAGAGTGCAAACCTCTTTCCGCCAAGTTCGCGAGCAATAAGCGCAGCTTGCACAACCAGCAACGACGAAGCTAATGCCGGAATGAAGCGGATGGCGCGAAGAGAATCACCCAGCACGGCACGTGAGATGTGGATTAAGAACGGAATCAGTGGCGGTTGATCGACGTAGCCCCAGGAGAGGTGATCGCCGCAAGACATGTAATCAAATTCGTCGCGAAAATAACCATAACGATTGTTGAAGTAAAGATGGAAGAGGAATTTGGCGAGCGCGATTGCCCACACGATCGCCATGCCGGTCACCCATGGCGACTGCTCATCCCGATTCGGTGGAGAGATGGTAAGAGTTGTAGCAGCCATTGTGGACCAGGCTCCGGAAACAAGGTTCGGACAGACTACATCACTCGCCTAATACGTTGTCGGAGCGAATAATGTTCCCGGGTCTCTCGGTCGCAGCGCTATTCTTCCGACCATGAATACGGCGCGATGAGCTTTCGTCCTTTGCGAAACTCGCGCATCTGTTTCGCCTGATGGGTTCGTAGTCTCAGGTCCGAGCGCGGCTTGCCTGTGCAAGGCAGAACGAAACCAGCATCACGGTCCTCGGGATAATAAACCAGTGAATCTGTCTGATCGACCTCGCCGCCATCTACCAGGCGTGCCGAGCACGTGAGGCAATAGCCCTGATGGCACATGGCGGGCAACTTAATTCCGGCTGCGGAGGCCGCGTCCCAGATATGCTCTTCCCGACCAATCGGAATGGTCGGCTGTTCGCCACTTGGAAGGAGGAACGTGACTTGGAATGCCTCCAGTTCAGCCGCCATATATTCCACGGTAATCGTGTCTGGCCGGAAATCCAAATCAGGTTTCGGTAATTTACCTTGTGGTCTCTGAGCCCTCTGTGGCCAAGTTTTCTCTCAGCCACAGAGGGACCAGAGTTCTAGTGAAGGATTACGGATTGTAGAATCCGCGGTTCTTGCTGTATGGAGCCTCGCCCGGTTCGCCGCGACGGAAGTGTCCGGACGGAATGGACTTGCCATCGCGCTCATGTGCCAGCAATTCAATAAACCATGCCTCGTGTTCAATTTCCTCGTTCAGGATTCGTGAAGCCATGTCATAAGTACGTGGGTCTTTGCCAAATGTCATGTCGCAAATTTCGATCCAGCTGCGGATCGCGCATCTTTCTGATTCCAGGAGCAGCGTGAGAATATTCACCGCCGTAGGAGGATCAGGAAGCTTCGCCGCTCGGCAGCCCGCCTGATCGTGAAACGCCGGAAGGTCGTTGGGCAGTTCGCCTCCCAATTCGTAAATCCGTGGCACAATTAGTTCCCAGTGGGCACGGTCTTCGAGGCGCGCGTCCTCGCAAATCTCTTTGTAGTCTTCGTGGCCGGCAAGGTGCATGCGAAGAATGGTGTAGTAGTAATAGGTGCTGGCAAATTCTGCGGCGGCATTAGCAATGAGCTTTTTAATCAACAAATCGACGTCAACCCCGCGCGCCTTGATCACTTCCACTCCGACGCGCTGGGTAACATCACCCGCTTTAACGACCGGGACGTTCTTGTCTGGCATGTAAACAGCCTCCTTCTTGTTTTTTGATTCCCTAAATCTACTCATCGCCATGCCATAGGTCTAAGATATAGTTTCTATTTCTGCCATAGTATTTACCTTTGGGAAGTGCTTAAGGCCAACACCGGTCTTTTATGCAAATCCATCAGCTTCGTTATTTTTGTGCCGTAGCCAGGACTGGTAGCTTCACGCGAGCTGCGCAACATGAACACGTGGCTCAACCTTCCCTGTCACAGCAAATCCGCAAGCTCGAGGACGAACTGGACACCAAACTATTCGACCGTCTGGGCCGCGAGGTTCGCCTGACACAATTGGGCGAAGCTTTCCTGCCGCGCGCCGAAGGAATTCTGCGGCAGTTGGACGAATCTAAACTTGAGATTCAGGAGATGGCCGGCGCCGAGCAGGGCAAGTTGGTCATCGGAGCAATTCCAACCATCGCTCCTTACTTCCTGCCTCCGCACCTTACCAGTTTCGCGCGCAAGTTCCCGCGAGTGCAGATCAGCGTCGTGGAAGAAGTGACCGCGGAACTTCTTAACTTAGTGAATCGCGGAGCTATCGACCTTGCTCTTCTCGCACTGCCTCTGCCAGCGACGCAATGTGTGTGCCGGGAATTATTTCGTGAGCGCCTGTTCGTGGTAGTTCCTCAGAATCATCGTCTGGCGAAAGCTTCTCGCGTCCGTCTTGCAGAAATCGAGAACGATCCGTTCTTGCTTCTAAAAGAAGGCCACTGCTTCCGCGAAAACACGCTCGCCGCATGCGGCCGCGCCCGGCTTCATCCCAATGTAGCGTTTGAGAGCGGTCAGTTCGCAACCATTATGGCGATGGTGGCCGCCGGGGTCGGAGTCTCTATCGTGCCGGAAATGGCCGTGGAAGAAAAGCAGGGGTGCCGGTTCGTTCCGCTGGCCGATGAAGGCGCGTATCGCCGAATTGGGATCGCACAACTCAAGCGGCACTTCCGCAGCCGCGTTCATCGCGCATTTCTCGAACACCTGCAATCGAACTGTGAGCCAAATCATCTAAGAACTGCCTGATCGCCTAACCATTTCGGGCTGGAACTCGGCGGGTCATGTCTGCCTGGTCTGCTCCGTGCCATCCTTCTGCGAGTTCAGCGCGTTCCACGACTCAAGTTATCGAGAATTTCTGACGATGATCTATTGCCGGACTACTGCGCCGCTAAAGCAGGATTGCGCCTGGCTCAATGAGGGCAGACAGCATTGGAATTCTATAAACAATTTTTTTTCGCTGATTTTCTGCCACACGGGACTTGCTATCTGTGGAATCCGAGGATCATATGGCTGCACGTCATCTCTGACAGTCTCATTACGCTCGCTTATTACTGCATTCCGCTCGCACTGGTTTACCTCGTTCGAAAGCGCCGCGACCTTCCTTTCAATTGGATTCTATGGATGTTCAGCCTCTTCATTCTGAGCTGCGGTACCACTCACCTCATGGAAGTCTGGAATGTGTGGCACGGCAGCTATATGGTTGCGGGAGTCATCAAGGGCATTACGGCCTTGATGTCTGTGGCTACGGCGATGATGCTCCTGCCTTTGCTACCGAGAGTTGCGTCCCTTCCGGCGCAAATACATTTGCTGGAATTGAATTGGAAACTGGAAGCGGAAATCACGGATCGTGAGCAGGCCGCGGAAGCGCGCGGACGCCTGGCAGCCGTGATCGAATCATCTGATGACGCCATTATCAGCAAGACACTAGGCGGAACCATTACCGGTTGGAATCCCGGCGCGGAGAAATTATTCGGGTATTCATCAGCCGAGGCCATTGGCAAATCCATGGGTATGCTCTTGCCCAGGGATCGTGCGAATGAGGAATCCGACATCCTGGCGCGGATTGCATGTGGCGAGAGGGTCGAGCACTTCGAAACCGAGCGGGTACGCAAGGATGGCAAGCAAATTGATGTATCTGTGACGATTTCGCCCATCAGGAACAGCAAGGGTGTGATCGTTGGCGCGTCCAACATTGCCCGCGACATAACGGAGCGCCAGCGCTCGGAAGGGGCGCTCAAGGAAAGCTTCGCCACGAGCCAGGACGCGCTTAAAGAACTAGCGGATCAAAAATTTGCCTTGGACCAACACGCCATCGTGGCTATAACCGACGTCCAGGGCACCATCACCTACGTGAACGAGAAGTTTTGCGCTATCAGTAAATATTCCAAAGAAGAGTTGATCGGCCAGAATCATCGCATCCTGAACTCAGGCCACCATCCCAAAGAATTCTTCCAGCAGATGTATCGCAGCATCGTCAATGGAAAGGTGTGGCATGACGAAATTAACAACCGAGCCAAGGATGGCTCGCTTTATTGGGTGGATACCACCATCGTCCCGTTTACTGGAAAAGATGGAAAGCCACGCCAGTATGTCGCAATCCGTGCCGATATCACCGAGCGCAAGCGGGCGGAAGAAATGGCGAAAAAAAGCCTCGTCGCGACCGAGGCCGCCCTCAAAGAACTCGCTGATCAAAAATTTGCTCTGGATCAACACGCCATCGTAGCTATCACCGACGTCCACGGCACCATCACTTACGTGAACGAGAAATTTTGCGCCATCAGTAAATATTCCAAAGAAGAGTTGATCGGGCAGAATCATCGCATCCTGAACTCGGGCCATCATCCCAAGGAATTTTTCCAGCGCATGTATCGCACCATCGCGAACGGCAGGGTGTGGCATGAGGAAATCAAGAATCGGGCCAAGGACGGCTCTTACTACTGGGTAGACACCACGATCGTTCCATTTCTCGGCGCTGGAGGAAAGCCACGGCAATATGTCGCGATCCGCGCCGACATCACCGAGCGCAAGCTGGTGGAAGAAGCCTTGAAGGAAAGTGTTGAGACGAGTGAGAGAGCGCTCAAGGAATTGGCGGACCAGAAGTTCGCTTTAGATCAGCATGCAATTGTGGCCATCACCGACGTCCAAGGCACGATCAGCTATGTGAATGAGAAGTTTTGCGCTGTCAGCAAATATTCCAAAGAGGAACTAATCGGCCAGAATCACCGAATCCTCAACTCCGGCCACCATTCCACAGAATTTTTCCAGAATATGTACCACACCATCGCCAAGGGCAAAGTATGGCATGACGAGATCAAGAACCGAGCCAAGGACGGCTCGTTGTACTGGGTGGATGCGACCATCGTGCCGTTTCTTGGCGCGCAGGGAAAACCTCGGCAATATGTCGCGATCCGCGCCGACATCACCGAGCGCAAGCTAGCGGAAGAAGCGCTGAGGCTTAGCGAGGAGCGGTTCCGGTTGCTGCTCGATGGGGTCAAGGACTTCGCGATCTACATGCTCGATCCCCAAGGTCGGGTCCTCAGCTGGAATGCAGGGGCAACGCGCATCAAAGGCTACTCCAGCGAAGAAATCATTGGCGAGAACTTCTCCAGGTTCTACACGTCGGAAGCCCAAGCTAGCGGCAAGCCTGAACAGGAGTTGCAGCATGCCGTATCCAATGGGCGCTTCGAGGAACAGGCTCTGCGCGTGCGCAAGGACGGCACTACCTTCTGGGCCTACATCGTCATAACTCCAATGTATGACGAAAGCGGTGTCTTGCGGGGCTTCTCTAAAGTTGCGCGTGATATCACAGAGCGAAGACAAGCGGAAGAAGTTGTAAAAGAAACACGAGAAGCCTTGGAATCTCAGACGCTGATGCTCCGCTCCGTGCTCGACAGCATGGCCGAGGGCTTAGTCGCGGTCGATGAAAACGGAAAATTCGTAATCTGGAACCCGGTGGCGAAGAAGATTCTCGGTTTGGGTGCCACAGATCTTCCCGCTCAGGAATGGACCGGGCACTACGGCCTTTATATAGCCGACATGGTCACTCCCTTTCCGGTAGATCAAGTTCCATGGGTACGAGCTCTTCGTGGACAGGCCAGCAGCACCCAGATGTTTGTCCGCAACCCCGAGCTTGAGGAGGGCCACTGGATTGAGGTTACCGCCGGGCCATTAAGAGACAAGCAGGGCGTGGTCTGCGGCGGCGTGGCGGCATTCCGTGACATAACCCAGAGAAGAGCGGATGAAGGGGAAATTCGCAAGCTCAATAATGAACTCGAAGAGAGAGTCATTCAACGGACGGCGCAACTCGAAGCCGCCAATAAGGAACTCGAGGCCTTCACCTACTCCGTCTCGCACGATCTGCGCGCGCCGCTCCGTCACATAGCAGGCTTTTCCAAAATGCTAGGCGAGACTTGCGGGAGCGCGCTCCCCGAGGAAGGACTTCATTACTTAGGACGAATCCAGGATGGGACCCGGCGCATGGGTACCCTCGTCGACGATCTCCTCAACCTGGCACGCATCGGGCGGCACGAACTCAGGCTGCAGGTCACCGGACTCGACTCAGTCGTTAAAGACGTCATTGCCGATCTTGCACCGGACTTGGAAGGTCGCAAGATTGAGTTGAAAATCGGCAAGCTGCCGTACGTGGAAGGTGATCCGGCCCTGCTCAAAGTGGTGTTTCAAAACCTGCTTTCGAATGCCGTGAAGTACACCCGTCCGCGCGCCACTGCCATGATTGACGTTTCTGTCGACCAGATCGCCGGTGAACAGGTAGTGTCTGTCCGCGACAACGGAGTGGGGTTCAGCATGAAATATGCCGATAAGTTATTTGGGGTGTTTCAGCGGCTGCATCGCGCGGAAGATTTCGAGGGTACTGGAGTAGGGCTGGCCACGGTACAGCGCATCGTGCAAAAACACGGCGGCCGTATTTGGGCGGAAGCGGAGCTCGACAAAGGCGCGACTTTTTATTTGACTTTGGGCAGCACAAAACCAGCGAACGCCAGTAAAGCAATGGCTATGTCAGGAGAAACTGGATGAATACCGAAGGCGAAGTTGACATCCTTCTCGTCGAAGACAATCCCGACGATCTCGAACTCACCCTGCACGCACTGCGGCGCGAGCATTTGGCCAACAACATTTTTGCCGTACGGGATGGAGAAGAAGCGCTTGAATTTCTTTTCTGCACGGGACGCTTTAAGGACCGCAACTTTGACCATCCTCCTCGTTTGGTCCTGCTCGACCTCAAACTTCCAAAGCTGACTGGCCTGGAAGTCCTGAAACGCGTCAAGGATGATCCTCGCACCAAAGCGTTGCCGGTCGTCATTCTCACCGCTTCCAAAGAAGAGCGTGACCTAGTCGCCAGCTACAATCTGGGCGCTAATAGCTATATCCAGAAGCCAGTAGACTTCGACCGCTTTCGCGAGATCGTTAAAAGCGCCGGGCTCTACTGGATGGTAATTAACCAGCGCCCCTTAGCCAATCCAGCGCAAATGGCCGCGGCGGCGAAGCAATGACCGGGCCGGGCACCAACGCGAACGGCGATAGAAGGCTGCATGTTCTCCTGATAGAAGATTCCCCGGCGGACGCTGAGATTGAAATTGCCGAACTGCGGCGCGGTGGGTTTGATGTTGCGGCCGACGTGGTCGAATCCAAAGATGAGATCCGTGAATGCCTGGGAAAACACTCCTACGACATCGTCCTTGCCGATTACAGCCTGCCGAACTTCCGCGGTATGGACACGCTATATATTCTGGCTGAAAAGGGTCTCAACACTCCGCTGATTCTGGTAACCGGAGCATTGAACAGCGAAACTGCGGTCGAGTGCGTAAAACAGGGTGCGATGGATTACGTGATGAAACATAATCTCGCCCGTTTACCGCTTTCGGTGCGCCGGGCAATCGAAGAAACCCGGCTGCGTCACGAACGCACGCGAGCCCAGGAACAACTTGCCTCGAAGGTGGAGGAACTGGCGCGCTCCAACTGCGATCTCGAACAGTTTGCCTACATCGCTTCCCATGACTTACAGGAGCCGCTCCGTATGGTTGCGGCCTACACGCAATTGCTTTCGGAACGCTATCGCGGAAAGCTGGACTCAACTGCCGACAGGTATATCGGTTATGCAGTCGAGGGCGCCACTCGCATGCAAGCGCTGCTCGAAGATCTGCTGGCATTTTCTCGAACCGGCCGCGACGGCTTGCCGCCGGCTGCAACCGATGTAACCACGACGATCCAAGAGGTACTAAAGAATCTGGCTTTCGTTTTGAAAGAGCACAACGTAACCGTTACTTGTAACCCTCTGCCCACGATTTTGGCTGATCGTTTTCAGCTGGTACAGCTGTTTCAGAATCTGATCGGCAACGCGATAAAGTTCCGCGGCAAAAAGTCGCCTGCCGTCACGATCTCCGCTGAAAAAAAGGGCGAAGAATGGGTATTTTCGGTTGTCGACAATGGGATTGGCATAGCTGACGAACACAAGGAGTTTATTTTCAAGATTTTTCAACGTCTGCACACCCGGGCTGAGTACCCAGGTAACGGCGTGGGGCTGGCAATCTGCAAAAAAATCGTCGAACACCATGGTGGACGAATTTGGGTCGACTCCGAATTGGGCCAAGGCTCAAACTTTCGCTTCACGTTTCCTGCTGCACGTGCCGATAGACCTGATAAGAAGGAAGACTATGAACTCAGCCCCCAAAATCTTGTTAGTCGATGACAACCCGGCGGACGCCAATCTTACCTGCGAAGTATTGGCGACCAGTGAAAACCCTGCGCAGGTGAGCACCGTCCAGGATGGCGAACAGGCATTGATGTTTCTTCATCGCATGGGCCAATTTGCGGAAGCCATTCGCCCTGACTTGATCATTCTGGATCTGACTCTTCCCCGCAAAGATGGCCGGGCCGTGCTCGCGGAGGTGAAGGCCGATCCCGAGCTCAATGAATTGCCGGTGGTGATCTTCACCACCTCGCATTCGGCACGCGACATCGCCCGCTGCTATGAACTCGGCGCCAACTCATACGTCAGCAAGCCCGGAAACCTGGGCCAGTTCTTCTCGGCGGTGCGCTCGATTGAAAATTTCTGGTTCGGCTTCGCCAGCATCCCCAACTAGGAGAACCATGAGCGATTTTCCCAGGCAGGTGCTGCTGATTGAAGACAATCCCGGCGACGCCGACCTCGTTCGTTTGCGTTTGACCGAGGGTAAGATCCCGCTAAATGTGAGTTGTGTGAATCGCCTTTCAGACGGGCTCGCGTCAATCGAAACAACACCGCCTTCGGTAGTGCTTCTCGATCTGAATCTACCCGACAGCCATGGCAGTGAGACTTTTCGGAAAATTCTGGACAAGGCCCCCGGGGTCCCTGTGGTCATTCTTTCCGGACAGGAAGATGAAGCGCTCGCGATGAAGGCGATACACCAGGGGGTTCAGGATTACCTGGTTAAGGGTGACATGACCAGCCGGACGCTCGAGCGTTCGATGCGCTATGCGGTGGAACGCCAAGCCCTGCTGCGCTCTCTCGAAATCAGCCGCCAACAGCAGATCGAATTCAAGAACCAGTTTCTTTCCCACGTCTCACACGAACTGCGCACTCCTCTGACTTGCATTCATCAGTATGCGTCGCTGTTGTTTGACGGGCTCTCCGGCACAGTATCACCGGAGCAGCGGGACCACCTGCAAGTCATTTTGAAAAGCGTGAACCAGCTTCACGCCATGATCCGCGATCTGCTCGAAGCCACGCGCGCCGAATCGGGCAAGCTCCGAATCGAACCCCGCTGCCTCGGTCTCATCGAACTTGTCCGGCAAGCCATCGCCATGATACGGCCGATTGCGATCGAAAAACGTATTACGGTGGAACTGGAAGCGGACAGCCATATCCCGCTGGTACACGCCGATCCCGACCGCGTGCTCGAAGTTCTTATCAATCTCATCGATAATGCCGTGAAGTTCACTCCTGCGGAAGGAACGGTGATCGTCAAGCTCAGTCGGCAGGAGACCGATCCCGACTTTTGCTACGTGACTATCACCGATAATGGCCGTGGCATTTCGCCCGAAGCCCTTCCCCTAATTTTTGAGCGCCTATATCAGGATCCGGATTCAGTGGACGGCAACCGCTCCGGCCTAGGTTTGGGACTCTACATTGCAAGGGAGTTGGTCAATCTGCACGGGGGCCGCATTTGGGCCGCGAGCCAACCTGGCCAAGGCACCACCTTCACGTTCAACCTCCCGGTTTACTCGCTATCCAAGCTTCTTTCGCAGTCATCACTCACGAGCAACAGCTGCGTGAATCAATCGTGCTGCTGCGGGTTGACCTGACACCTCTGGCCAGGCCAGTCCGCGGGAACTGGAAGGAGGTCTGCCGCGAATGCCTTGAGCTGCTGCGGCGCTGCGTTTACGTGGATAAAGACCTGGTCCTTCCCGCCATGGCCACCAATGGGCCTGAAGACACGTTCTATGTAGTTGCCTCTACTGATATGGACCGCGTCAACATCATGATTACCCGCATCGTTGAACAAATCGGCGCGCTGACTCACTTGAAATCAACCGGCACACTTCGTGCCACCGCGAGGCAAGTCAAATTTTCGGCAGAGATGCAAGACAAAACGTTGGAGCAGCAAGTCGTTGTCGTGGCCGAACGTGTCACCGAGATGGTCCTGACTGACCTTAGAACCATGAACGGCTTTAACACAAAGGAGACCAAAGTAAATGCAAACTGAAAACGAAAATCACGATTCACTGAACTTCAACCGGGCAAAGATTCTTATTGTGGACGATGACCCCGAGCTTAGAATGGCTTTGAAGCTCCGACTGCGCGCCAATCATTACGAGACCGTCAGCGCCGCGGACGGCTACTCGGCGATTGCCCTCGCCCAGAAAGAGCGTCCGAACCTGATCATCCTTGATCTCGGTCTTCCCGCCGGAAATGGCTTTAATGTCCTGAAGCGGCTGCAGGAGAGCGATTCGCTCTCGCACATTCCAGTGATTGTACTTACGGCGCGTGACCCGCAGGGCAACGAATTGCGCAGCTTGGATTCGGGTGCCACGGCATTTTTCCAGAAGCCGGCGGACAATAATGAGCTATTGCAAGTGATTCGTGCCAGCCTGCAGTCTGCGTCGGCCTGGGGAACAACCCTTCCCTCTTAACTTCGATGAACCCAGGAGTGCGTGCATGCAACTCGAAATCACCGGGAGATCGACAGCAGCCGCAGGGCAATACAGCGCTGAGCGACGCTATCCGCGGCATTTCCTGAGCGCTCCAGTGACGACCTGGCGTCTGCTGAACTCCGGGCTGCAAATCACGCGCGGCCTTACTGTCGATATCAGCATGGGCGGATTGTCAGCAGTTTTGTGTGGTTCTCCCCAAGTTGGCGAGCGGGTTTCGGTGCGGCTGCAATTGCCCGGTGCGGCACTAGAAGCCCTCGCCATCGTTCGTTACAGCAGCACCGCGCGTACCGGCTTTGAATTCCTCGAGCTGCCGCTGGAGGTCCTGCACAGTATTGAGGTCTGCATTCAAGGCTCGCTGCTTTGCCGTTGGTCTCAAGATGGCGCACAGATTGTTTAGCCTTAGGTTGCTGCGCCGATTGCGTTGGTGGTTGTACCTTCGGGAGCCCCCAGCTGCATCCCTGGTTGGAAAACTGCTGGAAAGCAGTAATAATCCTTTCTAGGCAGGAAGGATTATTGAATGGCAACTACCTCGTCAGCTCCAAGCGCGATCTCCGGTGGCAGTTTCTTGCTGGAGACCCGCCCGCCGGAAGACATTTTTACTCCCGAAGATTTCAGCGAACAGCATGTGCTGATTGCACAAACGGCGGAAGAATTCGCGCAAAAAGAGATCATCCCAAATATTGAGAAGATGGAGCACAAGGATTTTTCCGTCACCCGCGATCTGCTGAAGAAAGCCGGCGAGCTGGGACTGAGTGGCGTGGAAATTCCCGAGACTTACGGCGGCATGGAATTAGATAAAGTTTCCGCAGCGGTTATCGCCGATCACATCGCGAAGTACGCCGGATTCGCCACTACCTGGGGCGGCCACACAGGCATTGGCACACTCCCGCTGGTTTATTTCGGAAACGATGAGCAGAAGAAAAAGTATTTGCCAAAGCTGGCAGCTGGCGAGATTGTCGGCGCCTACGCGTTATCCGAAGCATCCTCCGGATCAGACGCCCTGAATTGCCGTTCGCGGGCGGCGCTGTCGCCAGACGGAAAGCATTACATTCTCAATGGCGAAAAGATGTGGATTACCAATGCCGGGTTCGCGGACCTCTTCACCGTATTCGCCAAAGTGGACGGCGAGAAGTTCACCGCATTCCTGATCGAGCGCAACTTTCCCGGATTTTCTATCGGCGCGGAAGAACATAAAATGGGCATCCGCGGATCATCGACCTGTCCGATCATCTTGAATGATTGCAAAGTGCCGGTCGAAAATGTTCTGGGCGAGATTGGCCGGGGACACATCATCGCCTTCAACATCCTGAACATCGGGCGCTTCAAACTTGGCGCCATGTGCGTGGGCGGCGCGCGCGAATCCATGAATAACGCGATCGCCTACGCCAAGCAGCGCAAGGCTTTCAAAAAAGTCATCGCCGATTTCGGTTTAGTGCGCGAGAAGCTGGCGAATATGGCCACTCTCATTTACGTTGGGGAGTCGCTCGTATTTCGCACGGTTGGCATGATGGACGCGGCCTTGGCCGCGATTGACAAGTCCGCTCCCGATGCCAGCAAGAAAACTCTCAAGGCAATCGAAGAATATGCGGTCGAGTGCTCCATTATTAAAGTGTGGGCGTCGGAAATGTTGGATTATATCGTCGACGAAACTCTGCAGATCTACGCTGGCTACGGCTTCGTTGAAGAGTATCCGGCGGAGCGCGCCTATCGTGACGCCAGAATCAATCGCATCTTCGAGGGCACCAACGAAATCAACCGACTTATCATCACGGGCTTTTTGTTGAAGCGCGCCATGGGCGGCCAGCTCGCCCTCATGCCAGCTATCAAGCAATTGATGGATGAAGTTCTTTCAGGCCCATCCGTAGCTGAGGATGTTGAAGGAGTGCTTGCTGAAGAACAGAAACTAGTTGCGTCTGCCAAAAAGTTGGGCCTCTTCGCTGCCGGCGCTGCCACTCAGAAATACATGATGCAAATCGAGCAAGAGCAGGAAATTATGGGTGCAATAGCTGACATGGTAATGGAGGTGTACGCCATGGAATCCGCGCTGTTGCGGACCATGAAGATTGCGTCCGCTCAAGGCGAACCCGGCGCCGCGCTGCCGATTGCGATAACACGAGTTTATCTTTCCCAGGCCATGGACAAGATCGAAGCTTCCGCCCGGAAAATAATCGCCGAGGTTGCCGAGGGTGACATGTTGCGAACTCAGATGGCAATTCTCCGACGTCTGGCGAAGCACGATCCTGTGAACACGATCGGTTTGCGGCAGCAGATCGCGGACAAAGTAATTGAGCGCGGCCGTTATGGCCTGAGCTGATCCTGGAACAATTCGCAAAATAAAATGAGAACATTCCTCTCCTTCTCCATGTTGCTGCTCGCGGTCTCCGGGTCAGCACAAACCACCGCCGCTTCGAATTCAGACTCCGCCACCTTTGATCCCGACGGCACTGCACACATCATCCGCGTGGTGCCGATGCCTTCGACGGTCGGCCCGGAGGCGCAACAATGGCTGAAAGAAATTGAACAGGAGTCGCCGCAATCCAAAGACCTGGCCGACATTCGCGCTGGCACCGACGCGTGGCGTAAAAAAGATTCCGCAGAAGCGCTCCGCCTCTATCCGGTGAAGGTTGAAGAGAAAAACATCGCCGGCGTTCGCACCGACATCATTACTCCGCTC
>Ga0209474_10002598_pt1 | contig 16454 bp, 11 predicted proteins | sample GraSoiAngelo_145_FD_185902 | JGI IMG/M metagenome (GOLD analysis project Ga0209474, IMG submission 185902) | Grasslands soil microbial communities from the Angelo Coastal Reserve, California, USA - 14_1009_05_20cm (SPAdes) (version 2) | ecosystem: Environmental > Terrestrial > Soil > Grasslands...
ACAAGCGTGGAACGATGCTGGGAGGAAAGCGCCGCGATGCGATCGTAAATCTCGTCCCACATTTCGTTCGATGTCACGGGCCCCAACTCGCTGCCGGGGACTTCGATGGCCAGATCGAGTTCGCGCCGATGGCCGATTTGCACGATTTCCGGGGCGACGTGGTCTGCGCCAGTCAGAAAATCGGCCACGAGTTCGATAGGCTTTTGCGTTGCGGAAAGGCCAATACGCGGAAGGCGTTTTCCGGTCAAATGATCGAGGCGCTCGAGCGATAGCGCCAGATGTGCCCCGCGCTTGTCGTCTGCAACGGCGTGGATTTCGTCCACGATTACGGATTCGATGGTCCTCAGGATCTCGCGGCTCCGCGCGGCGGTCAGCAGGATGTAGAGAGATTCTGGAGTTGTTACCAGAATGTGCGGCGGGTGAGCTAGCATGGCGCTGCGCTCATGCGCGAGCGTGTCACCGGTTCGCACGGCGGTGCGAATCTCCGGCATGAGCATGCCCTGTTGCCCGGCAAGCTGTAGAATTTCGCCAAGCGGAACTTCTAGGTTCTTCTGGATGTCATTGCTCAGCGCTTTGAGCGGCGACACGTAAAGAACTTCTGTCTGATCTATCAGTTCGCCGCTCAGAGCCTTACGCACCAAGCGGTCGATGCAAATCAGAAATGCAGCCAGCGTTTTTCCCGAGCCGGTGGGAGCCGAGATCAGCGCAGTCTTGCCAGCAAGAATGTGCGGCCAACCTTGAAGTTGCGGCTCTGTCGGCGTTCCAAAGCGGCCAACGAACCAGTCGCGGACGAGTGGATGGGCCCATTCGAGGCCCTGGTGGTTGGCGTGGGAATCGGTCGTCATTGCGGCGCTTAAGCCTGGGGCTAAAGACTAGAGTATAGCCTGAACAATTGCGGCGCGCAGCGAACCAGGCCTATCGTCATTTCGGAGCGTCATGTCAGGCTGAGTGCGGTTTGATTCTTTTCCTTCCTTCTGCCGTATGATGCTCTTATGCGGCTTCTCCTGGTTGAAGATGATGCACGGATCGCGCGGTTCGTCGCCAAAGGGCTGCGCGAACAGTCTTACGCTGTGGACGTTACAGGCACGGGCGAGGAGGCGCTCTATCAGGCGGCAGTGAACACGTACGACTTAGTGATTTTGGACGTGATGATTCCAGCGCCCGATGGGTTTGCGGTGTGCCGCGAGTTGCGCAAGTCAGGACAGCGCATGCCGATCTTGATGCTGACCGCACGCGACGCCGTGGAGGACCGCATCGCCGGTCTGGATCATGGCGCGGACGATTATCTTACGAAACCATTCGAATTTCGCGAATTGCTGGCCAGGCTGCGAGCCTTGCTGCGGCGCTCCGGTGAGTTGCGCCCGGAAAAACTTGCCATCGCCGACCTCGTGCTCGATACGGGGGCGCAGACCGCCAAGCGCGCCGGGCGTCAAATCCTACTGACGGCAAAAGAATATGCGCTGCTGGAGTATCTTGCCCGTAACGCGGGGCGCGTGGTGCGCCGCGCGGAAATCGCGGAGCACGTTTGGGACGAGACGTTTGACCCGTTTTCGAACTTGATCGAGGTTTACATCAACCGCTTGCGGCGAAAGATTGACGCGAATTCGGCAAAGCCGCTAGTCCACACGAGGCGCGGCGTGGGCTACGTTCTAGGGACAGCCGCGGACCTGCCCAGCGCGGAAGATGCGGATGAGGCTGTTTCTCAGCGTACGCGAGTCAAGACGCCATCTTCAGCGCGGAAAAGCCATGCTTGATTCGATTCGCACGCGGCTGACGCTGTGGTATTCCGGCGTGCTTGCCCTGGTGATTGTCGTACTTTGCGGGGTTGCGTATTTTATTTTTTGGCGAAGTGCGGTGCGCCGAACGGATTTGAATCTTGTCGAACTGTCGAATTCTTTTCTCGTGACTCTCCGGGCTGAGTTGGAAGATCAAACTGGTCCCGATGTGTTTCGGACTGCAGCGCAAGAGGCGATCGACGAGCATCATTTTCGCGACACTCTTTATGTGATCGCGGAGGAAACCGGAAGAGTGATCCTCAGTTCCCAGGAAACTCCCTCTTCCAATGCGCAGGCAAAACATCCCCACAAGCCGGTTCTTCCTTCTAATTCATTTCAAGAGTTCCTGGCGGCGTCCGTGCAGTCGGATCATCTCTTTGGCCACATCGCACTTACCGAAGCTGGCTACCGCGCGTTCGCGCAGCGTTTCTCAGCCAAAGGGAGATCCTACACACTCATCATCGTGCAATCGCTTCACCCGCAGAAAGAGATGATGGAGGAGGCAGGAGCAGTTTTTGCCTGGTTGATACCCCTGGCCATATTGCTGGCCAGCGGCGGCGGTTATTTCCTGGCACGCAAGAGCCTCGCCCCTGTAGTGGCGATGAGCAGCCATGCGGGGCGGATTGGGGCCGCGAATCTTCACGAACGTTTGGCGATACAAAACGAAAAAGACGAGCTGGGACATCTGGCGCGATCTTTCAACGGTCTACTAAACAGATTGAGTGAGTCGTTCGACCGCCAGCGCCGTTTTATGGCAGATGCTTCGCACGAACTGCGGACGCCGGTGGCGATTTTGCGCGGTGAGTCGGAAGTGGCCCTGTCGCAACAGGCGCGGTCGCCCGAAGAGTACCGCGAGTCCCTGGAAGTGATGCACCACGAAGCCGAGCGGCTGACGCGCATCGTGGAAGATCTCTTTACGCTGACCCGTGCGGACGCCGGGCAATATCCCTTACAACCGTGCGAATTCTATCTGGATGAATTGGTTGCGGAATGCGTGCATTCGGCGCGGACGCTGGCCCAAGCCAAGAAGATTTCGCTCCGGTTCGAAGGGGCGCCGGAATCCCCGATTCATGCGGACGAATCTCTCGTGCGCCGCATGCTCCTGAACCTCTTAGATAACGCGATCAAGTACACGCCGGATTTCGGGCGCGTCACGGTATCTTGCCCTGAACCTCTTAGATAACGCGATCAAGTACACGCCGGATTTCGGGCGCGTCACGGTATCTTGCCAGCGCAATGGCAAGGAATACGCCGTGGACATCGCGGACACGGGATGCGGCATCCCGGCGGAGCTGCGACCACGCATCTTCGAGCGATTTTTCCGTGCCGACAAAGCGCGCTCGCACTCCGAGAACGACGGTGGCGGCGCGGGACTCGGCTTAGCTATTTCCCGTTGGATCGCTGAAGCACATCATGGACGCTTGGAATTGACCCGTTCCGATTCCACGGGAAGTACTTTCAGCGCCAATCTGCCGGCCGATTCGGCACACTCTACATCCCCTGGTTAATCCTGCGTTTAACTCATAATTGTTAGCCTGAATCCTCCTACGCAGCCCGGTAGATCCGGCATAGGAGTCGAGATTCATGAGACCACTTAGACTCTTTGCGGTGTCTTCGCTGATAGCCGCAGCGCTGTGCTTATACGGCGCGGGGATGTGTGCGGCCCAAGACCCCGCAACCAGGGACGCATCCGCGCCCGCACAGAATCCCTCTCAAACCGATTCGGCAGGGACTCCTGCGTTGAAGCTGACGCTGCAGGATGCGCTCGCGCGTGCTCGAAAGAACAGCGTGGCGTTTCAATCCGCTCTGACCGACTCCGGCGTTGAAGCTGACGCTGCAGGATGCGCTCGCGCGTGCTCGAAAGAACAGCGTGGCGTTTCAATCCGCTCTGACCGACTCCGCAATAGCCCGGCAGGACCGCTTTCAAGCGGCTGGCGCGCTGCTTCCCAGCGTGACCTACAACAATCAAGCGTGGTACACACAAGGCAAAAACGCTCAGCCCATTTTCATCGCGAACAATGGAGTGCACGAATACCTGAGCCAGGCCAACATTCACGAATCGATCGGTCTTGCGGATGTCGCGGACTTTCGTCGGGCTGCGGCGCTGGCCGCTGCCGCCAAGGCCAGGGCCGAGGTTGCTTCGCGCGGATTGGTCGTCACTGTGGTTCAGGACTATTACTCCGTAGCGGCAGCTCAGCAAAAAGTGCTCTCTGCACAGAAGGCCGCGGACGAAGGCGACCGCTTCCTGAAGCTGACACAGGATTTGGAGCACGGCGGAGAAGTGGCGCACTCCGACGTGATCAAAGCCGAATTGCAGGCGACGGAGCGCCACCGCGGTTTGCAAGAGGCGCAACTGGGCTTGCTCAACGCGCGGCTCGATCTGGCTGTATTCATTTTTCCGGACTTTAACGACAACTTCGAAGTGACCGATGACCTGCACGCCCTGGCGCCTTTGCCGACTCTTGGAGAAGTGCAGCAACAGGCAGCCCGCGATAATCCGGACGTTCGCGCGGCGCTCGAAAGTGCGCGCGCGGCAGGATTTGATGTAACCGGCGCGCGTGCGGGTTATTTGCCATCGCTCATTGTGGATTACTGGTCTGGAATCGATGCGCCTCAATTTGCCGTGAATGGGTCTGGTGGAGTCTCGAATCTCGGTTCTTCGGCGGCGGCTACCTTGAACATTCCTATTTGGAACTGGGGAGCGACGCAAAGCCGCATCAAGCAGGCCGAATTGCGCCGTGCTCAGGCGCAGCGGGAGTTTTCGCTCGCGCAGCGCAGGCTGCTGGCGGAGATCAAGTCGCTCTATTCCGAAGCCGAGACGGCCATGAACGAGTTGGGCGGCCTGGCCCGCTCGGCGCAATTAGCGGAAGAGAGCCTGTGATTGACTCGAATTGCGCCGTGCTCAGGCGCAGCGGGAGCTTTCGCTCGCGCAGCGCAGGCTGCTGGCGGAGATCAAGTCGCTCTACTCCGAAGCCGAGACGGCCATGAACGAGTTGGGCGGCCTGGCCCGCTCGGCGCAATTAGCGGAAGAGAGCCTGCGATTGACTACGCTCCGCTACAAGGGCGGGGAAGCGACCGTGCTTGAAGTGGTGGATGCGCAGACGACCTATGCGCAATCCAGCGCCGCCTACCAGGATGGAGCCGTGCGCTATCGCGTTGCGCTGGCAAATCTGCAAACCTTGACGGGAGTGCTGACAACTCCATGAGGCAAACAAGAAGACGAACAAAACCGAGACTCCACTTTGGAATTCTTAAATCCACTGGATGGGCTGCGGCTTCATTAGCAACTGCTTCGGCAGTTTTCCTGTTGGCCGGTTGCAGCAAGGAAGAGAAGGAGAAAGACCCGGTTGTCACTGTGCAGGTCACTCCCGCGAAGCGCGCGACCATCTCCCAAACCGTTTCCGCCGAAGCCGTGATTTATCCTCTTGAGCAGGCCACGATTGCGCCCAAAATCACGGCGCCCATCACGGAATTCAAAGTGCGGCGCGGCGACCGCGTGAGGAAAGGCCAGCTTCTGGCCACGTTGGAAAACAAGGACCTTGCGGGCCAGGCGGAGGCCAGCCAAGGACAATTTGAGCAAGCCGACGCCGGTTTCAAAACTTCCGTGGACGCCACTATTCCCCAGCAACTGCAAAAAGCGCAGCTCGACGCCGATGCGGCCAAAGCCGCGTTCGAGGCGCAGCAGCGCGTCTACGACAGCCGAAAGGAACTGTTCCAACAGGGCGCGCTTCCCCAGCGAGATTTGGACTCGGCGGCGGTGGCCTTGGCCCAGACCCGTGGCGCCTACGAAGTGGCGCAGAAGCAGCTCACAGACTTGCAGCGTTTGGGCAAAGAGCAGGCAATAAAATCGGCCCACGGCTCGCGATTGACAGCGGAAGGCCAGATGCGCGCCGCGGAAGCGCAACTCAGCTACTCGGAAATCCGCAGCCCCATTGATGGTGTGGTGACCGAGCGCCCGCTTTATGCCGGCGATCTTGCTACAGCGAATCAGCCCATTCTCACGGTCATGAATTTGAGTCGCCTCATTGCCAAATGCCACGTCGCGCAGTCTGATGCCGCGCTGCTCAAGGTCGGAAATCCGGCGGAGCTGGCTGTTTCTGGCCTCGACGAGACCATCAAGGGGCGCGTTACTTTGGTAAGTCCTGCGCTGGACCCGGGCAGCACTACGATCGAAGTTTGGGTGGAAGCCATTAAGGCCAACCCCGCGTTGAAGCCGGGAATGACCGTGGAAGTTTCCATGACCGCGAAAACGGTGAAAGACGCGTTGGTCGTGCCGACTACCGCAGTTTTCAGGAACAACGAAGGCGCCAACTACGTGGTCATCGCCGGTTCCGACGGGCACGCTCATCTAAAACCTATCCAAGTTGGCGTGCACAACGCGGAACTCTCTCAAGTGGCAAGCGGAGTGAATCCCGGAGAGCCCATCATCACCTCGGGCGGCTACGCGTTGCCCGACAACACGCAAATCAAAATTGAAGCTCCCGGCGCGGAGGAAAAAGAAGCTGGCGCACAAGAGGATAAGGACGAGAAAAGTGCCAAGGACGAAAAAGCAGACAAGCCTGCCGAAGCGAAACCTGCCAAGAAGGGCAAGGAGTAAAAACGCCCATGGACCTTCGGCCTGGAGCTTCGCGCCCACAGAGCGATGCTAGGAAACCAGCGGCCCCATGGTTCCACCGTCTGTCGCGCCCCATTCTTTTCTTGATCGTGACCCTCACGCTCGTGGGCGCGTATCTCGCATTCAGCATCCCGGTTGCAGTTTTTCCCAACACAGATTTTCCACGGATCGTGATCGGCGTGGACAACGGCGTGATGCCAATTGACCAAATGCTGGTGACCATCACCCGGCCGCTCGAAGAAGCTGTAAACAGTGTTCCTGGCCTTCAAAAAGTCAGTTCGGTAACCAGCCGGGGCCAAGCCGAGATCGATTTGTTCTTTGACTGGAGCAGCGACATGATTCTGACGCTGCAGCGCGTGGACGCTGTTGTCGCACGTATGCAAGCCGAATTGCCGCCCACCGCCAAAGTGCAAACGCACCGTCTTACCTTCGCCGTCTTCCCCATCATTGGTTACAGTTTGACGTCCGAAACCGTTCCGCCGGACAAGCTCTGGGAAATCGCGACCTACGACATTAAACCCCGGGTGAACCGTTTGGACGGCGTAGCAACAGTTATCGTGCAAGGGGGGCGAGTCCCGGAATTTCAGGTGACTCCGGATCCGGCAAGGTTGCTGGCCTCTGGAATCACCGTAAGTGACATTTTGGAGGCCATTCGCAGGACAAATCTCATCGACTCGCCGGGACTGATCGAAAACGAACATCAATTGGTGCTTGGCCTGGTCAGCGGGCAAGTGCGCACGCCGGAACAGATAGGGCAGATTGTGGTCAAGACTTCGCCGTCGCAGGTGCCAATTCGTCTCGGTGACATTGCAAAGATCTCCCCTTCTGTTGCTCCCGTTTACACCATCGTAACCGCGAACGGCAAGCCGGCGGTCCTGCTCAACGTAAATCGCCAGCCCGATGGCAACACTCTGGATGTGGCCAACGAAGTCCACGCGCAAATCGAAGAGATTCGCCCGACGCTGCCACCCGGCGTACACATCGAACCCTTCTACGACCAATCCACCATCGTGCGCGAATCCATCGCCAGCGTGCGCGATGCGGTTTTACTGGGGCTGGTCCTCTCTTCCATCATCCTTGTTCTCTTCCTTCGCGATTGGGGTACATCCCTGGTTGCAGGCCTGGTTATTCCCGCCACTTTGCTCATCACATTTATCGTATTGAAACTCACGGGACAATCTTTCAATCTCATGACCCTCGGCGGCCTTGCCGCGGCAGTGGGATTGGTCATCGACGATGCCATCGTTGTCCTGGAAAACATCGTGCTTCACCGCGACGCCGGCCAAGGGCGCCTTGAAGCTATCCAAAGTGCACTAAAAGAAATGACCGTTCCTCTGATTGGTTCGACGATTACGCCCATCGTCGTTTTCCTTCCTCTGGTCTCCATCACTGGTGTAACCGGCACTTTCTTTCGCGCGTTGGCCGTTACCATGACCGTTTCGCTCTTCACTTCGCTCCTGCTTGCTCTCACCTGGACTCCCACATTGAGCCAGTATTTTGTGCGGCGCAAAGAACCTCAGCAGGTCCAGGGCGATCGTTCTCAAGGCGCCGATGTAGCCGCGCTTTTGGCAGCGGAGGAATCTCATTTCTCAGGAACATTTGGCCGTGTCGTCGCATTTTATGCGAAAGCCTTGCGCGCGGTCCTCGAGCGGCCCGTGCTAGTGCTGGTTAGCTCAGTTCTTATCATTGCAGGCTCCTACGTCTGCTACAGCCTTTTGGGCACCGACCTGATGCCAGAGATGGACGAAGGCGGCTTTATTCTTGACTACTGGACGCCCTCTGGCAGCTCGCTTGCCGAATCCAATCGAATCCTGCTGCACATTGAAGAGATCGTGAAGTCTCAGCCGGAAGTCGAGAACACCTCTCGGCGCACAGGCATGGAGTTGGGTTTGTCGGCAGTCACCGAAGCGAACCGTGGCGATTTTACAGTAAAGCTCAAGAACGACCGCAAGCGTGATATTGACGATATTATGAATGACGTCCGCTCGGAGATTGAGCAAACCGAGCCGGCTACGAAAGTCGAGTTCGTGCAGGTCTTGCAAGACATGATCGGCGACTTGACCAGCCAGCCCGAGCCGATTGTGATCAAGCTCTTCTCGCAGGATCCTAAACTCCTGGCGGATTCCGCGCCGCGCGTTGCCGACGCCATTCAAAAAGTCAAAGGCGTCGTGGACGTGCTGAACGGCATCGAGAACACAATCAGCGGTCCGGCAACCACGTTTCAAATCAATCCCACGGTCGCGTCGCGCGCAGGTTTTACTCCCGAAGAAGTCTCGGTGGATGCCACCGCAATTCTCGAAGGCGAGCCCGCTGCCACTCCTGTGGTCATCAACGACCGCGCCTACACCATCCGCGTGCGAATGCCCGAGCAGAATCGAACTTCGTTAGCGCGCATGAGCGATACCTTGCTGACCAGTTCCACAGGACGAACCGCGACGCTTGGGTCGCTCGCCGCGATTACCATGAATCCTGGCGAGACTGAAATCCGGCGCGAGAACCTTCAGCGCACGGTGCAAATTACCGGCCGCTTCGAAGGCGTGGACCTTGGTTCGGGGATCGCTGCCGTCAAAAAGGCAGTTGACGCTCTGCATCTGCCGTCTTCCATTCGCGTTGAATATGGCGGCACTTACGCGGAGCAAATGAAATCCTTCCGCGACCTGCTCATGGTCTTCGTGCTGGCTTTGGTTTTGCTGTTCGCCGTTTTGTTGTTTGAATTTCGCACGTTCTCTGCGCCCACGGCGATTCTCGCTTCCGCGCTGCTCTCCACTTTTGGCGGCTTCCTCGCGCTCTTGGTTACGAACACGACTTTTAACGTAGCTTCCTTCATGGGCATGATCATGGTTATCGGCATCGTTGCGAAAAACGGCATTTTGCTTCTCGACGCCGAGCAGCGTTTCCGCGAAATTGGCTTTGCCCCCGAAGAGGCCATGATTCAAGCCGGCCGCCGCCGTTTGCGTCCCATCGCGATGACGGCGATCGCCACCATCGCTGGCATGGCGCCGTTAGCGTTCGGCATCGGCTCCGGCTCCGAAATGCTGAAGCCTTTGGCCGTCGCGGTGATTGGCGGACTGCTCAGCTCCATGGTCCTTTCTTTGATCTTCACTCCAGCCATCCAGTTCTACCTGCGGCCGCGCAAAACTGCAGAGGCATAGTTCTCGCAGTCACCGAGAGGCTCCTGCATATCGTTTGAAAGAAAAATTGTTAACAATACCCACTCATTCTTTCACCTTTTCCTAATCGTCCTTTCATCGAGCTGTCATAAATCCCCAAATGCCTGACGGCACTCCCGACTCGGTTCGCGGCATTCGCGAATTCGTCTTCGGCACTGGCGGAAAGGGCCTACGCCCTTTTGGTGCGCCCAAGCCCAACAGCGAGGTTCGCGACTTCACCGCTTTCGGCGTTCTCAGGCTCACCTTGAAAGCCAACGGCTACGACTGGCAATTCATTCCAGAAGAAGGGAAGTCGTTCGCCGACTCCGGCAGCGGCGCCTGCCACTAATACCTGAGATCAGCAGGACTCGGAATCCTGCGAGCCAGGGAGGCTTTCAGTCGAGAAATGTTCTCTCTTTAAAAAAATAAGAACATAAAACTCACAAGTTGGAATTTCTCTTTTATGGCACAGTAGTATGGATGGCAGATTCCGACACCTCCAGCGCCGCCGGGCGAATTGCTTTTACCTACCCAAGTTTCGTTCTTTTTCAGTTGGCGCGTTTCTTCATTGTGCTTTCCGGCGAGATGCAATCGGTTGCGGTGGGCTGGGAGGTCTATGAAATCACCAAGCGCCCGCTTGCCCTCGGTTTTGTCGGACTGGCGCAGTTCCTTCCCGGCATTTTGCTTTTTCTGGTATCAGGACACGCCGCGGACCGCTACGACCGCCGCAAGCTGATGGTGCTTTGCTTCTGCGGCTCCGCAGCCTGCTCCGGAGCCTTGTTATTTCTCACCTTGCGCGGCTTCCGCTCTCCGTATCCCATTTACTTCGTACTTTTTTGCCTGGGCGTCGTGCGCGCCTTCAATGGACCGGCAACCCGCTCGCTCCTTCCGCAACTGGTTCCCACGAAGGACTTCCACAATGCGGTGGCGTGGCACTCCGTCTTTTACCAGGGGACGGTGATCCTCAGTCCGTCCGTCGGAGGAATCATTTACGCGGTAACGCGTGGCCCAGCCGCGGTCTACGCGCTTTCCCTTCTCACCGCCGTCGCTGGCGCGGCCTGCATTCTGAAGCTCAAAGTTCAATCCGTCGAGCGCACTCCCGAGCCTTTGAACTGGAAAACCACGCTGGCGGGCCTCCATTACATTTGGCGCGAGAAAGCAATTCTCGGCTCCATCTCTTTGGATTTGTTTGCGGTCCTTTTGGGAGGCGCGGTCGCCTTGCTTCCTGTCTACGCAAAGGAGATTCTATTCACCGGTCCCTGGGGCCTGGGACTTCTTCGCAGCGCTCCCGCAGTCGGTGCCGCGGTCATGGCCATACTGCTCGCGCACAAGCCGTTGGGGCGCCACGCCGGCACCAGGATGTTATGGTGTGTCGCCGGCTTCGGCGTGGCCACCATCTTTTTCGGCATATCTCGAAACCTTTTCCTCTCTCTCCTGGCGCTCTTTCTTGTCGGCGCCACTGACATGGTCAGCGTCATCGTTCGCCAGTTGCTCATCCAACTGGGCACGCCCGATGAAATGCGCGGGCGCGTCAACGCCGTGGATTCCGTCTTCATCGGCGCTTCCAATGAACTTGGCCAATTCGAATCGGGTCTTACCGCGCATTGGTTCGGAACCATTCCTGCGGTAGTGCTCGGTGGAGCGGGAGCAATTCTCGTGACAGGCCTGTGGGCCTGGTGGTTTCCCGAATTACGGCAGGCGCGCGAAACACTCAAGTTAGCGGACTGAATTCCCAGGCCGAACCTCGTTCTGGCCTTAGACGGACAACGGTATAAACGGAACTCTACAGCAACCCAGTCCATGCTCCAGAAGGAATTCTCACTTTAGAACTTACAACTTTGGACTTAAAACTATTTTTTTGTCGCCTTGCTTGGCTTGGTTTCCTTTGTTGGCTTGCTCTCTTTGGCCGGCGCGCTTCCCATATCGTCCATTGCCATGGACATGGGCGTCGAATTTCCTGCCAGCAGCTCTTTCTTCACAGGCTCGGTAATCTTGTCCGCGTTTTTCACCAGCATCGTCACTTGCCAGATTTCCTTCTCGCCGACTTGGCCTTTGAATCCCGGCATTCCCGTCATGCGAATGCCATTTTCCACTTTCCAATAAGTCTCCCACGGCTCATCGTCCGTTACCCCCACTCCTTCAAAGAGTAGTGGCGGCGCCGGGAACATCCCTTTGGAGATGGCGGACTTGGGCTCGCTCGGCAGCCCGTGGCACGTGGCGCACTGTTCCTTATAAACCTTCGCCCCAGCGATCAGATTTGCTTCATCGGCCGGAACCAGCGGCTGGGAATGCTGCTGCTTGTCCAGGTAGGCATGAAGCGCGAGTTTCGCTAACCTTCTTTCGAGCGGCATGGGGTGCGCAGCGGTCGCAACCGGCGCAAAACCCAAGGAAAAATAAAGATACAAGCAACCCACAAGCAGCAGAATTCCAATTACGATTCCCAGGACCAAGCCCTTGAACATACCCGTTCTCCTGTCCCTTTCGGGATCGCCATAAATTGTTCCAAAGGAGCTCATGATTTCGGTCCTAGTCTAACGGTTTTCGCCCCGATTGTGCAGGCCGCAATTCTCGACCCCGCCTCTCCAGGGAACCGCCGCACGAAATGCGCCTGCTTGCGACCCTGCCCACGTAACCTTTGTTCGCGCCGGGCCGTCTTATGTAGGCGTAGACTGACGTTCCCGGTAGGCGTTTCCGGTAGTCTACGTCCCTCGTCGCAGCAGCCCTAGAAGTCTAGCCACGATAGCCCTGCCTTTTTTGGAGGCTTGCTCGCGCGAACGTAGGTACTTCGTAGCCTGTTAGGAGCGTACGAATGGGGCAGCTCAACTCGATGGACCTACCCGAACAGGGTGGCCACCTCAGAACCGACACGCAGGCGGATAAGCCGTCGAAGAGTCTTTGGTGGCTCTGGGTGCTCATCATTGCCGGCATTGTCGTTGGCGTTTGGTATTTCCGGGGTGTGCGCACTCCCAGTGAAGCGGCGAATCCCTCTGCGCCCGCAGCGGCTGGCCGTGGCCGGGGCGGAGCGGGTGGTTCCGGCATGGGCAGTTTCTCCGTGCCCGTTATTGTTGCCGCCGCGCGGCAGGGTGATCTCCCCATCTATTTCAATGGTCTGGGAACCGTAACCGCATTTAATACCGTGACCGTTCGCAGCCGCGTGGACGGCCAACTCATCAACGTCTCTTTCCGGGAAGGCCAGTACGTTCACGAAGGAGATCTGCTCGCCCAGGTTGACCCGCGTCCGTTCGAGGTCCAGTTGGAGCAAGCGCAAGGTCAGCTCACCAAAGATCAGGCGCAACGCAAAGACGCCGAAGCCAATCTCGAGCGCTACAAGCTTCTTTTCAAAGAAGGCGTCATTCCTCAGCAGCAGCTCGACACGCAAGCGGCGCTTGTTGGCCAGTTCGACGGCGCCATCAAATCCGATCAAAGCCAGATTGACAACGCCAAGCTCCAGCTCACCTATTCCCGGATTACTGCGCCGATTAGCGGCCGCGTCGGCCTGCGCCTTGTGGACTCCGGAAACATCGTTCACGCCAACGATACCACTGGCATCGTGGTCATCACCCAGCTTCAGCCCATCGCGGTTCTCTTCAGTCTGCCGCAGGACCAGCTTCCCCAAGTCATCACGAAACTCCGCGCCGGAGTTCAACTGAACGTAGAAGCCTATGACCGCGACGACACCACCAAGATTGCCGCGGGAAAGCTGTTAACGATTGACAACCAGATTGACCCCACCACTGGCACTTACAAGCTGAAGTCGATTTTCAACAATTCCGACAATGCGCTTTTCCCGAATCAATTTGTTAACGTCCACCTGCTGGTGGATACCATGCGCAATCTCACTATCGTTCCGGCTTCCGCGATTCAGCGCGGGCCGCAGGGCACATACGTTTATGAGGTCGGCGCCGATAACACGGTCAAGATTCAAACCGTCTCCGTTGCTCTGACGACCGCCAACAACGTTGGCTTGAGCGGCGGCGTCAACGCAGGCGTCGTCGTCGTTATTGATGGCCAGGACAAGCTTCAGGATGGCAGCAAAGTGACTCCGACCATGGTTGCCGGAGGTAATGGAGGCGCCCGGGCCGCAATTGGTTCCCCGCCGGGAGCGCCGTCAAATTCAAACGCTTCTCCAGCCTCCAAGCCATCTCGTGCGCAATCCGGAGGTTCCCGGCGATGAGTCCGTCTCGGCCGTTCATTCTGCGGCCGGTCGCCACCACTCTACTGATGGTAGGCGTCGTTCTGGTCGGTTGGGTAGCCTACCGCCAGTTACCGGTCTCGGCGCTTCCGCAGGTTGACTACCCCACGATTCAGGTGCAAACGTTTTATCCCGGCGCCAGCCCCGAAGTGATGGCCTCTTCGGTCACCGCGCCCCTCGAGCGTCAGTTCGGCCAAATTCCCGGGCTGAATCAGATGACTTCTACGAGCTCGTTCGGTTGCTCGGTCATCACGCTGCAATTCGAGTTGGACCTTAACATTGACGTCGCCGAGCAGGAAGTTCAGGCGGCTATCAATGGCGCATCGAATCTGCTTCCGCAGAGCCTGCCCAATCCGCCCATCTACAGCAAAATCAACCCCGCGGATGCGCCCATCCTGACACTTGCCCTTTCCTCGCCGAGTCTCCCTTTGTCCAAAGTGGAAGACTTGGCGGACACGACCTTCGCCCAAAAAATCTCTCAGCTTTCCGGTGTCGGCCTCGTCAGTATCAGCGGTGGACAGCGCCCTGCCGTACGCATTCAGGCGAATCCCACGGCCCTCGCTTCCTACGGTTTGAGTCTTGAGGACCTGCGCACCGCCCTCGGCCAGGCCAACGTGGACATGGCCAAGGGAACGTTTGACGGTTTGCATCAAGCGTTCACCATCGGCGCGAACGATCAGTTGCTGTCGAGCGACGGATATCGGCCGCTCGTAATCGCTTATCGCAATGGCGCCCCGGTTCGTCTCAGCGACGTTGCGAATGTCATCGACGGCGTGGAAAACGCCCGCCAAGCCGCCTGGGCCAATCAGACCACCGCGGTCATTCTCAATATTCAGCGGCAGCCCGGCGCAAATATTATCGCCGTAGTGGATCGCGTAAAAAAACTTCTCCCGCAGCTTCAGGCCGCCCTTCCCGCAGCGGTAAACGTGGACATCCTCACCGACCGCACCACAACGATCCGAGCTTCGGTCGATGATGTGCAGTTCACCTTGGTGCTCACGATCGCTTTGGTCGTGATGGTGATCTTTCTCTTCCTCCGCAGCGTCCGCGCGACCGTAATTCCCAGCATTGCCGTTCCCTTGTCGCTGATTGGCACCTTCGGCGTCATGTATTTGCTGGGCTACAGCCTCAACAATCTTTCTCTCATGGCTCTCACCATTTCTACAGGCTTCGTCGTGGACGATGCCATCGTCATGATTGAAAATATCAGCCGTTTTATCGAAGCGGGCGATTCGCCATTGCAAGCGGCGCTGAAAGGCTCGGAACAAATCGGCTTCACCATCCTGTCGCTGACGGTTTCTCTGATCGCCGTGCTCATTCCTTTGCTCTTCATGGGCGACATTGTCGGCCGCCTGTTTCGCGAATTTGCCGTCACTCTCGCTGTCACCATCCTGGTTTCTGCGTTCGTTTCCCTCACCCTTACTCCCATGATGTGCGCCAAGCTTCTTCGCCATCAGAAAAAGGAAGAAGAGAGCTGGTTCTATCGCAAATCAGAAGATGCCTTCAACGCGGTCATCGCTCTCTACGGCCGCACTCTGAAATTCGTGCTGCGCTTCCAGGGCACCACGCTCCTCGTGACCGCGGCCACGCTCGTCGGCACCATTCTTCTGTACATTTATGTTCCTAAAGGATTTTTCCCTGTTCAAGATACCGGCGTCATTCTCGGCGTTTCCGAAGCTCCGCAAGACATTTCTTTTACCGCCATGTCCCAGCGGCAGCAGGCGCTCACGGACGTTATTTTGAAGGACCCGGCGGTCGAAAGTCTCTCGTCCTTCATCGGCATTGATGGCACCAACACCACGCTTAATACCGGCCGCGTCCAGATCAATCTCAGGCCGCTTGCCGAGCGCAAAATTAATGCCTCAGACGTGATTCGCCGGCTCCAGCCGGAGCTTGCCAAAGTCGACAGCATCTCGCTCTTTCTCCAGCCCGTCCAGGATTTGACCGTTGAGGATCGCGTCAGCCGCACGCAATTCCAATACAGCCTTGAAGATGTGGACGCCAAGGAGCTTGCCTACTGGACTCCCCGCTTCATGGACAAACTGAAGGCCCTTCCGGAACTGCGTGACGTCGCTAGCGATCAATTGAACGAGGGCCTGCTGGCCTCTCTCGCCATCGACCGCGATACTGCTTCACGCCTCGGCATTCTTCCCGCGGACATTGATAACACCCTCTACGACGCCTATGGCCAGCGCCAGGTCTCAACCATCTTTACCCAGCTGAATCAATATCACGTGGTCCTCGAAGTCGATCCGCAATTTCAGCAGGACCCGGACTCGCTAAAGAATATCTACGTCAAGTCCTCCAACGGCACGCAGGTCCCGCTCAGCGCCTTTACGCGCTTCGACCCGGCCGGCACCGCGCTCGCGCTGAACCATCAGGGCCAGTTTCCCGTCGTCACCGTTTCCTTCAACCTCGCGCCTGGCGCGGCCTTGGGCGACGCCGTCAACGCCATCAACCGCGTGAAGCAGGAATTGAATATGCCGCCAAGCTTGCAGGCCACGTTCCAAGGCACGGCCGCGGCATTTCTCCGGTCGCTCTCGAATGAGCCTTTGCTGATTCTCGCGGCGCTCGTGACCGTTTACATCGTTCTCGGTGTTTTGTATGAAAGTTACATCCATCCGATTACGATTCTTTCCACGCTTCCCTCGGCCGGCGTGGGCGCGATTCTCGCGCTCCTGCTTTACCATACGGAATTCAGCGTCGTCGCTTTGATCGGCGTC
>Ga0209474_10002600_pt1 | contig 16445 bp, 18 predicted proteins | sample GraSoiAngelo_145_FD_185902 | JGI IMG/M metagenome (GOLD analysis project Ga0209474, IMG submission 185902) | Grasslands soil microbial communities from the Angelo Coastal Reserve, California, USA - 14_1009_05_20cm (SPAdes) (version 2) | ecosystem: Environmental > Terrestrial > Soil > Grasslands...
ACGCGACCGGCGCCGCAACCCGGCGGTATCGACCAACCGGAGCGGGCGTCCGTGCCAAGCCCAATCAATCGCGATCGCGTCGCGGGTGATGCCCGGCTCCGGACCGGTCAGCATCCGCTCCTCACCAATCAGGCGGTTGACCAATGTCGATTTGCCGACATTCGGGCGACCGACGATCGCGAGCTGCAGCGGCTTGTCTTCGCTTAGCTCCGGCGGGGCGGGGTCCTCGTCCGCAGCAACCGCATAGGGCTGCAGACGTTCATAGAGCCCGCCCATTCCCTCGCCGTGCTGCGCCGAAATCGCCACCGGTTCGCCGAGCCCGAGCGCATAGGCCTCGTCGAGCTCCGCAAGTGCCTGTCGGCTTTCCGCCTTGTTCGCGACCAGCACAACCGGCTTGCCGATGCGCCGCAGCCAACGGGCAAAATGACGCATCGATGACCAAAAGGGCGACATCAGCCTGGTCGAGCGCACTTTCGGTCTGTACCCGCATTCGGCCGCCGAGCATCTCCGGCGCCGCCTCCTCGAGCCCGGCGGTATCGATCAGGCGGAAGGTGAGATCGGCGATATGGCCTTCACCCTCGCGGCGGTCGCGCGTGACCCCGGGCATGTCGTCGACCAGCGCCAACGGCCGTCCCGCCAACCGGTTGAACAGCGTCGATTTGCCGACATTCGGCCGCCCGATGATCGCGACCGTGAAACTCATCGCAGGGACCACTCCGCACTGAAGATCAGCGATACGCGGAGAGATTTGCGTCGTCGGTCAGCAAGTAAAGAGTGTTGCCGGCGATGACCGGCCCGAGAAAACCGCCGGATGACATCGATTGACTGCCGAACGGCTGCCCGGTTTCCGAGGAGATCGATACCGCCTCCCCACGGGAAGAGAGAACGATCAACCGGTTGCCGCCGAGCACCGGGCCGGCCCAACGGATCGGGTCGGACTTGGCCTTTTCGTCCTCGTACCGCGGCAGCTGATGCACCCAGCGCACCTTGCCTTCCTTGCGGGTCAGGCACACCAGGGCGTTGTCGTTGGCGAGCACGAAAACATAGTCGCCCACGGCCCACGGGCTGTGACTGCTGGCGATCTCCTGCTCCCATACGCGGTCGCCGCTGCGCAGATCGATCGAGGCCATGCGGCCGCTATGGCTGACGGCGAAAACGCGGCCGCGGTCGATGACCGGACGTCCGCGGATATCGGCGAGACCCGACACCGCATTGACGCTGCGCGTCGAAGCCAGGCTGTCCGACCAAGCGGCGCGGCCATTCTCGACACGTAACGCAAACAACTCGCCCGAGGTATAGGCGGCGATCACGACCTCACCTTCGACCGCCGGACTGGCGCCGCCGAGCAATCCCGCCGGCTCGGGGATGCCGGTATGCGACCACAGCTTTCGCCCGTCATCAGTGGACAGCGCGTTCAGCTCGTTCTCGATTGTCACGGCAAAGACGCGTCCGTCAGCGACGGTCGGCGCGCTATGCACCGGAGCCGGGACGTTCTGCCGCCAGATCACCTTACCATCGGCCGGGTCGAGCGCCAGCACCTGGGCATATCCGGTCGAGACGTAGAGGCGATCGTTCCAGAAGCACGGGCCGCCGCCGAAAGCATTGCCGCGCATTTCTTCGGGTTTCAGATCGACCTCCCAGATCCGGCTGCCGTTGCCGGCATCGAGCGCGCTGACCTGAACACCGCCATCCATCGCGAACACCCGGCCGTGCGCGACGACCGGCTGCGACAGCACCCGGCTGCGCCGCGAGGCTCCCGCGCCGATGCTGGTATCCCAGGCGCGTTCGACCTTATCCGGCAGCGCAGGATGGACCATCGCATGCGCCGGGTTGCCTCCGGGCTCTGGCCAATCCGCATTGGTCGCCGGCGGCGGCAATGTCACTGGCGTGCCGGCGAGTTGCGGATCGGGATCGAAACGTGTATCGAGGCCGAGCACCGAGATGCGCTCGCCGGCCAGCGGCTGCTTCTTGTCGCCAAACCAGTCGCAGCCGGCCGGCATCAGCGACAGCAGCAGCGCAGTGAAATCGCGTCGGTTCATCATCGGATGAAGGCGGAACGAATGCGGCTGTTAGGATGCAAGAGCCGCCGCCATTTCGGCGGCTCGCGCGCGCAGCCGCTGCGGCGCAGTCAGATCATCGGCGAGTGTTTTGTAGATCTCGAGCGCGCCGTTGCGGTCGCCGCCCTTCAGCTTTGCCGCTGCAGTCAATTCGAGCGCGCTGGCGCGCCATGGATTTCCGGCTTCGGTCAGGCGCTGGAGCCGCTCGATGGCGATCTTCGGGTCGCCATCCGCCAGACCGTGCATGACCGATAGCAGGACCGCAAGATCGCGGAATTCGCGGTCGATGCCGGATGAGCTGGATAGATCGTCATAGGCGGCGATGGCCGCTTTGCGATCACCGCTTTTGGCCAATAGCTCGGCCTCTTCGAACGATGCCAGCAGACCGTAACCGCCACCCTCCTGAGCAAGCGATGCGAACAGCTTGGCGGCATCGGTATTCTTGCCCTCCCGGACCAGCGCCAGGGCTGCCGAATAGCGCCCGGACTGCGCGCGTCGTTCCGAGGCTTGGTGCTCGCGCCAAGCCACGATCGCGCCAACGATCACCACGATGAGCGCGACCGCGAGGATCACGTATTTGCCGTAGCGCGACCAGAGCTTGAGGAGGTTTTCGCGACGCAGCTCCTCGTCGATTTCGCGGAAGATGTCGCTCACAAAAGCCCCGGCAGCCCTGATCGAAGGGCGGCTACCATATCCGCTCGGCCGAGGTGACGCAAACCGCGGCGGTCCGTGTCGCGGGGCGGCGGCAACCGGTCGCACGGCCTTGCGACGCTATCGGCGAACGCATCCTTCGAGACGGCTGGACGCTCGCCGGGAAATGGTCAAAATTATGCCAGCAGCCACAAACGATGGTCGGCGATGATCGGCAATAATGCGACGGTGCTGCCACTCAGGGACTATCGGGGCGGACGCCGCACGCTGTACTTCACGCGCTCCGAGCTGAACCAGCTGCTCGGGCTCTACAGCCGCAACGTCGCGCGCGGCGTATGGCGCGATTACGCGATAGATCATCGCGACGGTCAGGCATTGTTCTCTGTTTTCCGTCATACCCATGAAAACCCCGCCTACACGATCGTCAAGACGGCGATAACGGCGGCGCAGCCCCCCGAGTTCATCGTGCTTAGCGGGCGCCAGCGGTTGCGGGTCGCCCGCGACCTCCGTGACGCCCTCGCCTTCTTCGGTGCGAAATTCTCGCTGGTGCCGTCCGAGGCCCGCTGAGCGCCGGCGTCAACCGGCGCGGCGGCGTGGCAGCATGCGTTCGAAGACCCCGTCATGGCGGATTAGCCCGTGCATCAGCGCGGCCGCGATATGGACCGCGACCAGCGCGTAGACCAGAAACTGCCCCGCTAGATGAATGCCATTCGCGATCTGCGATAATCGGGGGTTCTCGGCTATCAGCGGCGGGATCGTAAAGATCCCGAAGAAGCTGACGGCGTGTCCCGCTGTGGCGGCGTTGATGTAGCCGCTTAACGGCAGCAGCACGAAAAAGACGTACAGCAGCAGATGAGTGGCATGCGCCGCCCATACTTCGAGCCGCATTAAGCTCGCCGGCAGCGGCGGCGGCGAATGAGACAGGCGCCACCAGCCGCGAAACAGGATTAGCGCGATTACCAGCAGCCCCAACGAGCGGTGCAGCATAAGCAGCAGCTCGCGCGATCCGCTCTCGCGCGGCGAGCCTGGTATCGCCCAGCCCAGTGCAACGACAATGACGGCGAGACCGGCAACTAGCCAATGCAAGCTGCGCGCAACCCGATCGTAGATGCCCGCCGACCGGCTGGCGATCGCAGCCCCGGTCTCGATCGGCGTGGTCATCCAAGCCTCGTACTACGCCGGGAACGACACCTCGACCCGCCCGAGCGGACCGTATTCGGCGCGGATCGTGACGCCCGGTTCGGTGAACACCAGGCCGGTATGGGTGCCGGTCGTCACCCACGTGCCGGCCGGGACGCCACCGCGCCTGTTCGCTACAAAATTCACCAATTCGACCAGCAGCCCGATCGGGTCGCCGGCGCGCAATCCGGTGCATTCCGCGAAATCCTTGCCGTCGCCAGTCACCGCGATTGGCGGATGGGTGAGGTCCATTCCCTGCCAACCCGATGCCGCGGCGCCGTACACGAGGGCGCCGTTCGAGAAATTGTCGGCGAGGACCTGCAGCCGGTCGAGCGAGCGAAAATCCTGATAGCGCGAGTCGACGACCTCGATGGTCGGGTGCAGCGAAGCGGCTGTTAGCACTTCCTCACGGCTGTACGGCCGGACCCGTTCGCCGAATGCCTGATCGAGGTGGAACCCGATCTCACATTCGATCCCGATCAGGTGAAAGCCCTTGGCCGGCAGGCTCGCCGGGCTGGCATGCACGCGAGACGCATAAATTGGCGCGCAGAAGATCCCGCCCTCGGGTGAGAAACCCACCTTGTAACCGCCAATGCGTTCGCCGAGCCGCCGCAGCACCGCCTCCTGGATGGCGTAGGAATCCGCTTCGGATTGCGGCCGCGCGGCGTCGGGCAACGCGGCGATCGGCTGGCCGGTTCGGGCTGCGGCAAGGGCGCGGGCGGCCTCGTCTATCAGCGTTGAATTCATCGCATTCCTCTCCGGGATTGGCCCTGCCTTATGCGGCGCCGAGGTATTCGAGCGCCGCCGCAACACCGCCGCCGCGATGCGGGATTCCGGCGCGGTGCAGCCCCATCTCGACCCCACACAACGTGCCGCACAGCATCAAATCGTTGAAGTGGCCGAGATGGCCGATGCGGAAGATCTTGCCCTTCATCTTGCCGAGACCGGTGCCGAGCGACATGTCGAACCCGTCCAGGATAATCTCGCGCACCCGGTCGGCGTCATATCCGTCGGGTACCAGCACCGCAGTCAGAGAGTTCGAGTGTTCGCGCGGCTCGGCGCACAGCACCTCCAGGCCCCAGCCGGTGACGGCGCGCCGCGTCGCCTCGGCGTGCCGGGCATGACGCACGAAAACGGCGTCGAGCCCCTCTTCCTCAAGCAGCATTTTGAGCGCCTCGCGCAGCCCGAACAGCAGGTTGGTTGCTGGCGTGTACGGGAAAAACCCGGTCTGCCCGGTTTCCTGCATCGCTGCCCAATCCCAGTACGAGCGCGTCAATTTCGCGTTTTTCGAGGCGGCGAGCGCCTTGTCGGACACCGCGTTGAAGCCGAGCCCAGGCGGCAGCATCAGCCCCTTCTGCGAGCCTGCGACGGTGACATCGACGCCCCATTCGTCATGGCGGTAGTCGATCGAGGCGAGCGAAGAAATCGTATCGACCATGAACAGCGCCGGATGGCCTGTCCGATCGATGGCGGCGCGGATATCGGGGATGCGGCTGGTGACTCCGGTCGAGGTTTCGTTGTGCACGACGCACACCGCCTTGACCCGGTGCTCGCGATCCCCGGCGAGCTTCTCGGCCACTTGCGCCGGGTCCACACCATGCCGCCAATCGCCCGGCACGAACTCGATATCGAGCCCCAGCCTTGTCGCCATCTGCCGCCATAATGTTGCGAAGTGGCCGGTCTCGAACATCAGCACCCGGTCCCCCGGTGAGAGCGTGTTGACGAGCGCCGCCTCCCAGGCGCCGGTGCCGGACGAAGGATAAACGACCACTGTCCCATCCGTCTGAAATACCCGCCGCATACCCGCAACGATCTCCTTGCCGACATCGGCGAATTCCGGGCCGCGATGATCGATCGTCGGGAAAGCGATGGCATGCAACACCCGGTCGGGCACGTTGGTCGGCCCGGGGATCTGCAGGAAATGGCGGCCGGTATGGCCGGACGGCTGGTTTTTCATCGATCCTCGTCCCGGGGCGCTGCAAACAGGGAGTCGGCCAGTGTGGCCGGGAAATGGCGGCGCGACAAGCCGCCGCCAGGCTATGCGGCGGCATCGCGCGATCGCTGAAAACGGCCGGCGCTCCACACCGCGACGTTCCGCTCGGGCGAGAGAGAGCCGAGCCGGGCGTTGGCTATACGAACGACCGACGACAGGGCCTGAGGAAAACCACGATGCGCGGCCGCTACTTCAGCACGGCTCTAATCGCCGCAACTCTCGCTGCATCGCCGCCGGCGTTGGCCCAGACCACGTCGAATTTTGGCTTCGGCGGCAGCGTGATCAGCGGGGGCGGTGGCAGCAGCGGCGGTTCAGCCGGCGGCGGCGGTGCCGTAGGTGGCGGCGGTACGGGTACCACCGCCACATCGGGCACCAGCAGCGGCGGTTCGCCTGGTTACGGCGGCTATGGCAGCAGCGGCTCGGCGCTAGGCACCGGCCCCAGCGCGAATGTCGGCATCAACAGCATGAGCCTCGGCGCCGGCGGCCGCGCCTCCGGCTATGGTAATGCCGGCACGCCGGGCGGCAGTAGCTCTGGCGTCGGCGGCGCCACGATCGGCGGCGTTCCGACCGGCTATGGCAGTTCGACCACAGGCGGCAGCGCGTACGGGATCGGCGGCAGCACAATCGGCGGCTCCGCTGCCGGCTCCGGTACTTCCACCGCTGGCAGCGCCGCCGGCCAATAACCATCGCTTTCAGCAGGCGCACACCTGCCACGAGCCGCGTTTACCCAGTAGCATTCACCGCTTCGGAGGATTTGCGTGATGCGTATTCGCAGCGAGATTTTCCCGATCGTGCTCGCCCTGGCAGCGCTCGGGACGCCCGCCCTCGCCGACAGTGTCTCCGTGGCGTCGGGCTCGAACGGTACCGTGATCGTCAACGGCAAGCCGTGCCGCGTGGTCACGACCAAGGACGGATCGAACAGCACGACGGTCACGACCGGCTCAGGCGGGCTCAGCGGCAGCACGACCGTAACGCCGGGCGGCGGCTCGTCGGTCACGATATCTCCAGGCGGCGGCAGCAGCTCTTCGGCAGTGGCCGGCAGCAGCTCGAGCAGCGGCGGCCATTCATCGGCCGCTGCCGGTTCGGATTGCGTGATCTACCGTCCGGAAAAGAAATAAATGAAATCCCGCCGCTCCGCAGACCGGCGGGATTCCAGGATCAGAGAAGCGGCGGGCGCGTCTGACTTGGGGGCGCATGCCGCGCTGCCTAGTTCTCCTGGCTAGTTCTACTGGCCGAGGTTGACGGAGCTGCCGGTCGTTGATTTGACCGGCGGGCCGCCGGGCTCGTGCGACATTGATTTGGTCCGGCCGGTCAGCTCTCCGTGACGGACATGCGTCTGCGTGTGGGACTTGCTCCACACCCCGCCGGGCTGGTGGGCCTGATCCATCGACTGCCCGCTGAGATTACGATTCCCATGCACGCCACTGTGGCTCATGACATGCCCATCGACAGCGGCAGCGCTACCGCCGGTACCGAGACTCGACGACGAGGTCGTCGGCGTCGTCGACTGGGCGCCAAGGCCGAGCGAAGAGGCCGAGGTGCCGCCGGCCGCGGCACTGCCGCCGGTCCCGACAACGCCGCTTGAGCCGCTCGCGCCGACCGAACCGGCGCCGGTGCCGACGGTCGAAGCCGATTGGGCAAAACCTGCTGCCGCGCTACCGACAAGCAAAGCCGCCGTGGCCGAGGCGATGACAAATCGACTGCTCATTTCTTGCTCCTGATTCGATGAATCCGATGCAAAGAGAACGGCAATCCGCTCGCCGATGCCTCCGCTTGCAATCGCAAGGCGTCCAAATCCCCGCCACATCGCATAACCGGAGAGTGTGGCGAAACCGATACCGGAACGACTGTTTAGCTCGATGACATCGCGGTCCGCTCGAACTGACCAATGGTGCCCTGGCGAACCTTTCGGGATTTCGGAGCGGATCGCGGTCTCCCTTGGCGACGGCTACATCAGGACCAACGCAGGAGAAGACGGTATGTGGAACAAGATCAGAGTAACCGCGATGGTGGCGAGTCTGCTTGCCGGCACCGCCGCGATTGCCTACGCCCAGTCGAGCTCGACGCTCGGCACGGGCGGCAGTACCGCCGGCGGCGGCTCGACCAGCACCACGCTCGGGACAGGCGGTAGCTCGGCGGGCGGCAGCAGTGGCGCGGGCTCGGCCAGCACGCTCGGTACGGGCGGCTCGACGGCCGGCGGCGGCTCGACCAGCACCAGCCTCGGTACCGGCGGCAGCGCGGCTGGTGGCGGGACCGGCACTGGCTCAGCGAGCACGCTCGGCCTCGGCGGGAGTACCGCCGGCGGCGGCAGCACCAGCACCTCGCTCGGCACCGGCGGCAGTGCGGCCGGAACAGGCGGCAAGAGCGGCACCGGGACGAGCAGCACGCTTGGCCTCGGCGGCAGCACCGCCGGCAAGGGCAGCACGAGCTCAACCGTTGGCACCGGCGGCAGCGCGGCTGGAACCGGCAAGCGCATGGGCTCGAGCAGCACGCTCGGCACCGGCGGATCGACCGCCGGCGAACGCGAACGCTCCGGTTCGTCCTCGACCCTAGGCACCGCCGGGAGCTCGGCGGGCAACTCGCCGGGCATGGAACACCGCAATATGCGCGGTCGCGGCCATCACCGGCACCACGGGAATCGCGGCTGATCCCGCGGCAAGACTGCCGGACAAAGCCGGGCGCCCCAGCGGCGCCCGGTTTCTTTTAGGCCGTGCCTAGAACGGCCGCCGCACCGGCGCCTCGATCGGGACGCAATTGTGCCGTCCCGCCATCAGGCAATCCTCGATTCGCATTGTCCGGCTGATTTCGCGTACCAGCACGACCCCGGCGATCGCCAGCACCAGGATAATGACAAAGCCCATCAAGGCAGCAGTACGGCGCTCCGCGTCTTCATGATTTTCCTGGCTGCGGCGCGACATCCCGGGTGGCCCCGCGACGATGCGAGTGCGGCCTCTAGATTAGCCGCACCGGCCTGCCGGGTCACCCCGTTTAGAGCGGAGAGCTTATGGCCGCTCCGCCACCGAGCCGGCAACAGGCGTCCAAGAGGGCGGGTCGCTGGCCGGAAAACTTTCTTCCGAAGCCTCCAATACTGGATCCTTCCGGTGGGCGTGGCGGTGCCGCAGAAGCGGTTGTTTCGAGGTTGGGCCGATCCCAAGCTTCTCATAGACCCCACAATGGCCGGTGATTGCTCGCGCCAGCAGCACCACGCCGCCGATCGCAGCCGCAATTCTCCCGGCGGTCGGCCGTGACAGCGCCCGGCCGAGCAAAATGCCGCCAGCGACGAACGAGCCGATGCGTTCGCCGTTGCCGACATTGGTCCCCGCCCTGCCGCCGATTGCGTTGGCCGTCATCGCTGTCTCCGCGCCTTATCCGATGAGAAATCCAACATTGCCGGTTAAAGGCGGTTCCGCACCCTCGGGCCCGACGCGCCGATAACTGCCGAACCGTTGCCATAGTTTGCGGCATAATGCCGGGTGGCGCGGCGGGGGATGCCGCGCGGGAGGGGTATCGCAATGCGACCGGTGCACCGCTGCGGCGGCACCAAGCCGGGCGGCCGATGAGCGATCGGCCGCTACGCGTCGATCCGGCCGAGCGAATCACCGCGGCAATCCCGGGAGCCCGGCGCCGCCAAGGGCGGCTGCGGCAGGGCCGCCGGCCACGCTCCGCGCGACGACCGCGCCGTCTGGTCCGCGGCTTCTTCAGGTTCACCATCCTGCTGCTATTGTGGGCCGCGATCCTGGGCGGCGGCACAATCGGCTATTTCGCGCTGACCCTCCCCGACACCAGCCAGCTTGGCACCTCGCTGCGTCGGCCGACCATCACGATCCTGGCGGAGGACGGCAGCACGCTGGCCAGTCTCGGCGATCTGTTCGGCGAACCCTTGAGCCTCAAACAGATGTCGCCGTTTCTGCCGCAAGCGGTGATCGCGACCGAGGATCGCCGCTTTTATAGCCATTTCGGGATCGACCCGATCGGGTTGGTTCGCGCTGCGGTCATCGACCTGCGCGCCCGGCATGTCGTCCAGGGCGGCAGCACGATTTCCCAGCAGCTCGCCAAGATCCTGTTTCTGACGCCGGAGCGCAGTCTGGCCCGCAAGATCCGAGAGACGCTGCTGGCCTTGTGGCTCGAGCACCGTTTTGCGAAGGATCAAATACTTGAGATCTACCTTAACCGGGTCTATCTCGGTGCCGGCACTTATGGCGTGGATGCGGCAGCGCACCGGTACTTCGACAAATCAGCGGCAAAGCTGACGCTATTCGAAAGCGCCGTGATCGCCGGTTTGCTGAAAGCGCCGACCCGCTTCAGCCCGGCGAACGGCCGCGACCGGGCGGTGGCACGCGCCTCGCAGGTGTTGGCGAACATGGTCGAAGCCGGGTTCATCAACGCGGCTGACTCCTCCGGCGCCGAAAAGCAAGGTAGCGCGCTGGTTGTCGCAGGACGGCCGGGCTCGCGCTATTTCGCCGATTGGGTCGCCGACCAGATCCGTGAATTCGCCGGCGCTGGCGATCGCGATGTGACAATCCGCACAACCTTAGACCCGCGGCTGCAAGCGGCAGCCGAGGCGGCCATCGCCGATGTTCTCGCCCGCTCCGGGCCAAAGAACGCGGTTGGCCAGGGAGCGCTCGTTGCGCTGTCGTCCGATGGGGCGGTGCGAGCCATGGTCGGCGGCCGCGACTACGGCCAGAGCCAGTTCAATCGCACCACCCAGGCGCAGCGTCAGCCGGGTTCAGCGTTCAAGCCGTTCGTGTATCTGGCCGGTCTGGAGACCGGGCTGCGGCCCAGCGACCACTTTGTCGATGCACCGATCCGGGTCGGCGACTGGCAGCCGCACAATTACACAAATCGCTACCAGGGCGACATGACGATGGCCGAGGGTCTGGCGCAATCGATCAACACGATCGCGGTCCAGATCGCCGAGCGCGCCGGCATCTCGCGCGTCATTGCGACAGCGAACCGTCTTGGCATCACCTCGGATCTCGCCAAGGATGCCAGCATCGCGCTCGGCACCAACGAGGTGAATCTGCTGGAGCTGGTGTCCGCTTATGCGCCGCTCGCCAATGGCGGCATCGGGATCTTGGCTTATGGCATCGCCGAGATCCGTGACAGCGAAGGGCGAACCGTTTATCGCCGTGCCGGTTCAGGACCGGGGCCGGTGGTGGCTCGGGAGCTGGTCGGCATGATGACCGACATGCTGGCCGGCGTCGTTGGCCACGGCACCGGCAAATCCGCGGCATTGCCGCGCCCCGCCGCCGGCAAGACCGGTACGACGCAGGAATACCGCGACGCCTGGTTTATCGGCTACACCGCCGACCTGATCGCCGGCGTATGGCTCGGCAATGACGACAACTCGCCGATGAACCGGGTGACTGGCGGCTCATTGCCGGCCCTCGCCTGGCGCAATTTCATGCTCGCCGCGACCAGCGGCATGCCGATCAAGCCGCTGCCGACCACGCCTTCATCTGAGGAATCGCCGCTCGACAAGCTGCTCGGATGGCTGGCCCCGAGCACACCGCCACCGGACCCGCTGGCGGTAGAGGCTTGGCGTTACCCGGTGCCGCAGCACCGCGACGGCAGCGAATAGCCGTCCGCGCCCCGTTCCCTCCCCCACGAGTTGGGGGAGGGTTCATCCGGGTTGAGCGAACTAACGCAGCGGCGAGAACTCGGCTGGCACGACGAACATGTTCTCCTGCTTGACGAACTGACCGCGCGTCGCGGGCGGCCAGGCACCCGTCGCGCGCGCCTGATCGCGGATCGCGAACCGCTCGGCGGCGTCCTTGTAGGCCCATACGTGGATCCACTGGTTGAGCCCGCCGAGCTCGGTGTGACCGCAGAAAGCGAGCGGCGACAGTTTGGTGCGCCCCTCGATCCGCTCGGCCCATTTCTCGGTGACGGTCGGCGCGGCGCCGGGCAGCATCGTGTAGGTACGGATCTCATAGAGATTGCCGAGCCGGCGCTCTTCGAGCTTCGGCGAGAACGGCGCCGGGATGATGATCTTGCTTTCCATCTCCTCGAGGTATTCCTGGATCTTCGGTGGCCAGCCCGGCAGCTTCATCGCCTCGCCGCGCAGCCGCGTCCGCTCGCCGAGGTTCTCGTACGGCCAGCAATGAATGATCCGGTTGAGCGGGCCGACCTCGGTGTGAAAGAAGGCGCCGAGCGGCGAGACCTTGACGCGGTCGCGCAATGCCTCGCCGAACCGCTTCTCAACCTCGGCAACCGAGCCCGGCTTCAGCCGGTAGCTGCGCATTTCGATGATCATGAATCTTGCTCCAAGCGTAAGTGACCCGCCCACACTAGCAAGAGACACCCTGCCCCGTACAAGGCTAAGCAGGCACAATTACGGCAGGCCTGCCAACCGCTCGGTCAGCAACGTGTAGAATCCGTCGGCATCGATCTTGGTCATGACCCGAGCATTCGGCCGCCGGCCGCTGATGCCGCGCCAGTCGACCACCGTCATGCCGAGGGTCAGCGGGCTTTGCGTCTCGATCGCGACGTTAACCTCACCCCCCTCGAACAGCTCGGGGGCGAGCAGATAGGCGATGACGCAGGGATCATGCAGCGCATAAGTCGGCCGTCGCCCCCGCCCGCGCCTTGCCGGAGGCGGCTCCATCAGCATCGCCGCGGCCTCGCCGCAGCGATTGCCGAGCGCCCGCACCCGCTCGATCCGCTCCGGTGTGCTCAGCACCTGATGCGTCAAATCGAGCGGGATCATTGTAATCGGCGCGCTGCTGTCGAACACCAGTGCTGCGGCGAACGGGTCGGCGTGCATGTTGAATTCAGCCGCCGGGGTTGTATTGCCAAGCGCATAGGACGCGCCGCCCATCACCACCAGCTCGGCCATTCGCCCGGCAATCTCGGGCGCCTTGACCAGGGCTGTCGCGATATTCGTCAGCGGCCCCAAAACACATACCTTCACGCTCCGGGGTGCCGCCTCGCGCAGCGTCTCGATCAGAAAATCGACGCCGTGTCCGCGCGCCAACGCCGCTCGCGGCGGCGGCAACTCGAGCTGCCCCAATCCGCCCTCACCATGTACATGGACGGCGGCGACAAGGCCCGGACTCATCGGTCGCGGACAGCCGGCATAGACCGGGATCTCGGGCCGCCCGGCTAGCTCCAGGACCGAGCGCGCATTGCGCTCGGTCATTGCGAGCGGCAGGTTGCCCGCAACCGCGACAAGGCCCATTACCTCGACTTCTGGCGCAGCCAACGCCAACAGGATCGCCACCGCGTCGTCGGTGCCGGGGTCGGTATCGATGATGATTGGGCGCGGCATCGTTTCGGCCGTGACGGAGTGCCGGATTAACCGACGCTAGCAAAACCGCGCCACGGCGCCCAGTTGGGCTTGACGCTGGCGAGGAACTAAACTAGAACAGCGCAACTGTTTTGGGTTTGTTCCCGGATACGTCTGTCCGGGCGGGAGAATGGCGATGTTGACCAAAAAGCAGCATGAGCTGTTGATGTTTATCAACCAAAGGCTGGCTGCGACCGGCGTTGCGCCGTCTTTCGACGAGATGAAGGACGCGCTCAGGCTGCGCTCGAAATCCGGGATCCACCGCCTGATCAGCGGACTTGAGGAGCGCGGCTTCATTCGCCGCCTGCCGCACCGCGCTCGCGCTTTGGAAGTCGTCAAACTGCCGGGTGAAAGCGCGGCGCCGACCGGCGGCGAGCGTGGGCGGTTTTCACCGACTGTCATTCGCGGTGATTTCGCCGCCGCCCTGCCCGGCGCGCCTGTCGCTCCCGATGCGGCTGCGGCCGACCTGCCGCTCTATGGGCGCATCGCCGCCGGCACACCGATCGAGGCGTTGCGCGACCAAAGCGCGACGGTCGCGGTGCCGGGCAGCTTGCTCGCCCGCGGCCGCGAGCATTACGCGCTGGAGGTGGCCGGCGACAGCATGGTCGATGCCGGCATCTACGACGGCGATACGGTGATCATCGAACGCGCCGATACGGCGGACAATGGCGCAATTGTCGTCGCGCTGGTCGACAATGAAGAGGTGACGTTGAAGCGGCTGCGCCGGCGCGGCGCGTCGATCGCGCTCGAACCTGCCAACCAGACGTACGAAACGCGGATCTTCGGGCCGGACCGGGTCAAGGTTCAGGGCCGCCTGGTCGGGCTATTGCGGCGATACCAATAAAAAGCAATCGATTCGGTTTCTGCCGCCGCGATTACCTTCGCGACGGGCCGAAAAGGCCTCGCTGCCCTGCGCGCCTAACGCTTGGTGTGTGATCTCCGACGAAAGCGATGCAATTGACACGGGCTGAGCCGTAAATCGCGCGGCATTCTGCCCAAAAATTGATGCGCGCCTTTACCGATTATTTGCAGAATCGGGGAGAAACTCAACCAATCGACTAATCGGGCGCATTTACCGCCGCAGGATTGTTTTACGCCTGCGATCACGGTCTTTTGGGTGTTCCCATTCAACCGGGAAGCGGAAGGTACCGGGGTCGTGCTCCGCAAGGGGCTGCGCAACATTGTCGCTTCGTGCCAGCCATGCCTTGAACCGGCACTGGCTGTCATCAACTAAGCGCAATCGTGCGGCCCGCATTGATCGAGCCAAACGGGGGTCTGAAATGAACATCGGCAAGACATCGGCCAAGCGGATACTGACGCTGGCCAGCGCAGCGCTCTGTCTCGGCATGATCGCGGCAACCCCGCAAGCCCACGCTGCCGGCGGCGACACGGTGCGCAGCTTCTACGACACGCTGCTCGCGAACATGCGCAGCGGTTCCTCGCTTGGTGCCGCCGGCCGCTATGCGCGGATCGAGCCGGTCGTGCGGCGCGCGTTCGACATCCCGTTCATGACCCGCCTCGCGGTCGGCCCGGAATGGGCGAGCTTGACCGAAGCGCAACGCCAACAGGTGTCGCAAGCCTTCGAGCGTTATGTCGCGGCGGTCTACGCCGAGCGCTTCGACAATTATTCCGGCGAAAAACTGCAGGTGACGGGCGAGCAACCCTCCGCCGGCGGCACGATCATTACCAGCCAAATCGTCAAGTCGAACGGCGAACCTGTGCACATCAATTATCTGATGCGCCAGAACGGCGGCACCTGGCAGATCGCCGACGTTTATCTGAACGGCACGATCAGCGAATTGGCGACGCGCCGTTCGGAATTCGCCTCGATCCTGCGGACCCGCGGCATCGACGGGCTGATCGCGATGCTGAACACCAAGGCCAACAGCCTCTCGGCCCGCGCGTCCTAAAGAAAACGTCCCCTCTCCCCGTCGGGGAGAGGGTTGGGGTGATAGGGAGAATGCTCCCGTTGAATTCACCCGTCATTCAGGTATCGCTCGATCCGCGGGCCCTCTATCCTGCCGGTGCAATCGGGAACGCACGGGAGTAGAGAGCCATGATCCACGTCATCGCCATCATCACCGCCAAGCCCGGCAAACGCGAGGAGGTGCTGGCGGCGTTCCGCGCCAACATGCCGGCGGTGCATGCCGAGCAGGGCTGCATCGAATATGGCCCGGCCACCGACGCCGAAGGCGGTCCCGGCGCCAAATACGGGTCCGACACCTTTGTCGTAATCGAGAAATGGGACAGCCACGATGCGCTGAAGGCGCATGCCGCTTCGCCGCACATGGCAGCCTACGCTGCCAAGACGCGCGACCTCCTGGCGAACCGCGAGATCCACGTCCTCTCGCCCGCCGCGTAATTAATATTCACCACGAAGAGCACGAAGAGATGGTTCTCTTGTTCGCGACTTCGTCTCGTCGTGGTGAATTACGTTATGTGCAGCACCGCTTTGCCGGTGAATTCGCGATCGATCAGGCGGCGGGCGATCGTGCCGATCTCGTTCCACGCCGCCTCGACCGCGATCTGCGGCCGTAATTTTTTTGCCTCGATCAACTCCGCCAACAACCGCAACCCGATGCCGGCGCGTTCGACGCTCATCAGCTCGTGGAACAACGTCAGCCCGTAAAGCCGCGTCCCGCCGGTGCCGAAGAAATTGCGGCTCTCGAATGTCGTGCTGCTCGCCTCCGATACCCCGAAGGTGACGCAGGTACCGTTCGCCTGCAGCATGCCGAGCGCCGCGCTCAAGGCTGGACCACCGAGCGAATCGAGGATCAGCCAGAACGGGCCGTACGGCGTGGCGGCGGCGAGATCGCGGCCGAGCACCACGCGCTCGCCGCACCATTCGGAGACCGCAGCGCGGTGCTCCTCGCGCCTGATATGGCCCCAGACGAAGGCGCCCGCGGCAGCAGCGAGCTGACAAGCGAGATGCCCGACCCCGCCTGACGCGCCGTCGACCAATACCTTGCGGCCCAACAACAGACCGCCCTGCCGCAACGCATGCAACGCCGTCAGGCCCGCCACCGGCAGGGTCGCGGCTTCGGCGTCGCTGACGGCGTCGGGCAATGCCGCGACTGCATGGCTCCGGCAATTGACCCGCTCGGCCCAAGCGCCCGACGGCAACATGCCGACGACCCGCGTGCCGGACTTTGGGCTGCTGCCGTCGGCCGCTTCGGTCTCGACCACGCCGGCGAAATCCCAGCCCGGCCGCCAACCCGGTTCGGCAACCTGCAACGCCCGCCGGGTCTCACCGCGGTTCAGCGAGATCGCGGCGACC
>Ga0209474_10002601_pt1 | contig 16442 bp, 17 predicted proteins | sample GraSoiAngelo_145_FD_185902 | JGI IMG/M metagenome (GOLD analysis project Ga0209474, IMG submission 185902) | Grasslands soil microbial communities from the Angelo Coastal Reserve, California, USA - 14_1009_05_20cm (SPAdes) (version 2) | ecosystem: Environmental > Terrestrial > Soil > Grasslands...
GCTGCAAATCAGTCAGTTAGGCTAAATGTCCCTGGACGACCTTAGACGGGTTTGCGTTTCTCTCACGGCGGCAACACCGGTTCGAATCCGGTAGGGGACGCCATTGAGCGCGGTCTTGAGGATAGTCAGCCCGCGGTTCGCTGTGGAACGGCGCCGGCGCACTGCTTCAGCGGTGCTGTTGGGCTCCCGGTGCTTCGGGGCGGCTCCGACCTTCGTGCGCCGGCGGGGTTGTCCTGGCTTCCGCACCGAATGGCAGCTTTTCAAGTAGTCACCGTGGGTCGAATCCACTTCTGGAAATCCGGAAAGATGACTTGGCCATTGGGGACCGCTGCCGAGCCTCAAGCGCCAGTAAATATTGGCCTGAGTTTTCGCGGCGCCAGCCGCGCCAGCGCTGCGCTGGCAGCTATCACGATCGACCCTAGGAATACCAAGTCCCATAGGAAATGGTCGACCATCACCAACGGATTCAGCGCCACCAACCAATTCGGCAACGAGGCAAAGATTGCCATCCACAGCGCCACACCGGCAAAGGAAAGCAGTTGCCGAGGGGTATCCGGGTCCCTCGCTCCTGCCCAGGTCAGCATGATTGCGGCAACGATCGGGATGAGCATATTCCACAGCGGGAGCTCGGCGAAAATTCCGCCAAAGAGGGCCATCTCGGAGTCCAAAATTCTGATGGGTTTCACGATAAGGAAGGTAGAGAGCACAAAACCGGGATCGTTCCACAACAACCTGAAAAACATAGCTCTCGTAAACTTCTCAAGCGCAGTGCGCTTCAACGATCCATCAGTGTTGAAATATTGGCCCTGCTGATCCTTTGGCAGCTGCGAGATGGCAAAACGCGCCGCCGCCGGAGGCATAGCGTCTCCTCCAGCGCCATTAACCAATGTCCCGTATTTCGCTTCCCATGCCGGGTTCAATTGAAGGGAATAGACGACACCCTGCCAAAAGGTGTGGCGCGGGATCTCGCCCTCGGCGGAATAAAGAGGATGCTGTGATGCTCGGGCGCACACGTAACCTGTTAGCAACACCGCTAGAACTACGGCGAGCGTAACGATTGATCGTGGCGACCGCCAATCGTAGAGGCGGCGGCTCACGCCGGGATGGCGGAAGAGCCCGGTTCGGAGCATCCAAAGAAGGGGGATTGCCAATACCGTCCAGACGACCGAGGCTCGGATGTGCAGCGCAAATGCCAAAATGGCGCACTGCGCGGCTAAAATGACATAATCTGCGACAGACAGCCGATTGTTCTCCCGCATCCACGTAGCAATGATATGCAGCACGGGAATGGTCGCGATTGTGCCGAGAAACCGCGGGTCCTTTAAGTCAATCCCTGGCCCTGTTGCACTTTGAAAATTCACTATATCGGCGCAAACTGTCAAATAAAGCGAAGTTGTTACAATAGCGAGCGCAACAATGGCTGCTGTGCTGCGGCGCTGAGAAAGCAGATATAAAGCAATGGATCCTCCGGTAATCAGAAAATATAGATAGGTGAGGGCGGACAGATGCACGCCGAAAATCATAAATGCGAGATAGGCATAAGTTCCAATGCCCGAATCATCCCCTGAGAACCCGGATAGGCCGGAATAATGACCCTTGCTATCTGGCAAGCCGGTCGGCGGTGGTAGATCTATTGCAGCAGCTTGGCGCAGCGCTGTGTCCAGCAATTCAGTATTACGCAGGTTATTCGGAAACCGCTCGCCGAGGACATCGAGGAGTCGCGAATTATCACTGAGCCCGGCCCTCATCAAATAAACAAAAATTCGGTCATCTATAGCGAAACCACCGATCCCGAATCTGGACTGTGTCAGAGCCGCGCTAACACCATAAAGAAGCCGTCCCCATCCTTGTTGCGTTACCGTGTTAACCAGGTTTTTCTCAAATAGGATGCCTAATGTGGCCGCCAGCATCAGAAACGCAACGAGCGCTCCAGTGAGTCTAGCGGCCTGGCCACTGCAGGACGAGTCGGTTTGGCTTGGCAGTATTGGCGGTTCGAGCTCAGAGCGAGAGTTTTTGGAATCAACCGGGTCAGGAAAATCACGGACGGCCATCTAAGCCGACATTCCTCAAGGTCGGATGGTTTGAAGCCAGGATCGCCCCTTCCGGCGTCTTCGGCAACGGTCAATCGCCCGTAGCGTGCGCGAGCGGCAGTCGAAGCAGCCATCAAGTCGCGCCTCTTCCGTCGTTTGCCCGTCGTATCGGCTTTTCGCACCTTTACACTGGCGCGGGCCGCGACCGCAGCCGGGCAACAGAGACAGGATGTCCGCGACCATCCGGCTCGGCTCGATGCAGGCGTCCGGCTTTTTCCCAACGGGGATGGTGATCCCAGAATGCCCAGTCGGCGAGCCCAATCGCGCCCTCATCATCGACTATGGCTCTTGCACTGTCCCTCACCAGCAGCAGCGCGCAATCGTCAACACCTCTACATTGCCCCGTTAGAAGCTGCTCCACGCTACGACGTTCTGTCTGGCGGTGGACAGTTTGGCCGGGCCTCGTATAATCGCGGCCGGGGTGGATCAAACTGCGCGTCCGAGCCACGGTGCTGACGGCCGCGCAGTCAACATGGAGTCAGGGGGAATCGCGTTGGGCCGAGGCCGGTAATGGCACCTTCGATCGAGCCGATCGGGGCACGCGCGTTCGATTATTTGCGTGGCAAGCGGGTCATGGTGACCGGGGTTTGCGGCACTGTCGGTCAGGAGCTCGCGCATCAACTTCTCAACCGCTTCGAGGTCGGCTCGCTGACCGGTCTCGACCATAACGAAAGCGAGCTGGCGTTCTTACAGGAGCGGTATCTCAGGCACCGCAACACTCGGTTTCGGCTCGGTGATATCCGCGATCTCGCCGTTCTGTTGCGAGAGACGCGCAACATCGACGTGGTCTTTCACGCCGCGGCTTACAAGCATGTTTATGTCTGCGAGCGCTCGCCGCTGGAAGCGATCCAGACCAACGTCCTCGGCGTACAAAATGTCATCCAGGCCGCGACCGAGAACGGGATCGAGCGGCTCGTATTCACGAGCTCAGACAAGGCGGTCAATCCAACCAACGTGATGGGCACATCGAAATTGATGGGAGAGCGGCTGATCACGGCAGCCGCAGTGGACCCTAATCATTCCGGCTCGGTTTTCCTGTCCACCCGCTTCGGCAATGTCCTGGGTTCGCGCGGATCGGTGGTGCCGATTTTCCGACACCAGATCCGCAACGGCGGGCCGGTAACGCTCAGTGATCCCGGCATGACGCGCTTCATCATGTCATTGGACGACGCGGTGCGGCTGGTCATCGAATCGGCCGTGCTGGCCAGACCCGGCGATGTCCTGATCACCAAGATGGACGCGATTCGGATTGCTGATTTGGCGGCGGTCATCGTGCGTGAGTATGCGCCGATCTGTGGACGCCGCCCGCAGGATGTCGAGATAACGGAAATTGGTCCGAAACCCGGTGAAAAGCTCTATGAAGAGCTGATGAATGAAGAGGAGACCCGCCGCTCGGTCGAGCTTGAGCGCTATTTTGTGGTCCGTCCTGCCCTTGCCGGCCTAAGCGATGGAATGGGGGCCTATGATCAGTTGGTCGATAGCCGGGTAGAGCGGCCGTACAACTCCGCCAATGTGTCTCCGCTGTCGCAGGACGAGATCGCCCTGTTCTTAGAGCGTCACGGCTTGCTCGAAGATTCGCGATCCAATACCGGAACGTGAGTAGATAATGCGCATTATGGTCCTCGGCGGAGACGGCTATCTCGGCTGGCCAACCGCGATGGCCTTCCGCCGTGCCGGCCATCAGGTGCGCGCGATCGATAATTATCTGCGCCGTACCCTGGCTGCGGCAACGGATTCGGACGCACTGATGCCCAACCCGCGTTTGCCGGAGCGCGTCGAAATCTTCCGCCGCGTCTGTGACAGCCCGATCGAGTTTGCCGAAGGCGACTGCTCCGACTTCGGCTTTATCAGCGAGCAAGTGCAGGATTTCGCCCCCGACGCAATTGTGCACTACGCCGAGCAACCCTCGGCGCCGTACTCGATGATCGGCTACGACGAGGCACGCACGACGCTTTCCAACAATCTGCTCGCGACCTTCAACGCCGTCTGGGCGGTGCTCCAGCATGCTCCCGATTGCCATATTATTAAACTTGGAACCATGGGCGAATACGGCACGCCCAACATCGATATCGAGGAAGGCTGGATCGACATCGAGCACAAGGGGCGGCGCGACCGCTTCCTGTTCCCCCGTCAAGCCGGCAGCCTCTATCACACGACCAAGGTGCTCGATACCGATCTCCTGTGGTTCTACGTGCGGGTGTACGGGCTTCGCGTGACCGATCTGATGCAGGGACCGGTTTATGGAATCTCGACCGATGAGGCCGATCTCGACCGGCGCCTGATGCCCAATTTTCATTACGATGACATCTTCGGCACCGTGGTAAACCGGTTCCTCGTTCAGGCGGTGGCGAGCGTGCCGCTGACGGTCTACGGCAAGGGTGGACAAATCCGCGGTTATTTGAATCTGCGCGACACCCTGCAATGCATCGAGCTCGCGGCGGCAAACCCTGCGAGGAAGGGCGAATTACGTGTCTTGAACCAGTTCACCGAAACCTTCTCGGTCAACGAATTGGCCGAGCGTGTGCGACGCGTCGCGGTGGGCATGGGATTGCCGGCGGAAGTGCGGCATATCGACAATCCGCGCAAGGAAATGGAAGAGCACTATTACAACCCGGCGCATCACGGATTGCTGGAGCTCGGATTGCGGCCGCACTTCATGACCGACGACGTCGTGGCTGCGATGATCGAGGCGATCCTGCCTTATCGCGATCGGATCGCAGTCGACCGCATTCTCCCGCGCGTCCGCTGGCGCCAATAGATCGGGTCGGGAGGGGCGCTCGGCCGGACGTTCGCAGCCGTGCGAATGACTAGGGCTTGGCCGCTCCGCCGTAAGTCAGGTTCGTCAGCGCGGCATTGGAAATCCGGCAAATCAGCTGATCCATTTGGGTAATGAACTCGATGGTCGATTTGCCCGTATCGACTTTGATCCATGCCGTTTGGCCCGGCATCCGTGAAATGCTTACCGAGCGATAGGAGCTTGTGGCGAATAATTCCTTATTGTCCCCGACCGAGCAGTCGCTAGGGCACTGGGTCCCCTCCTTGCACTCGTAGGTCCAGGTTATCGCCCCCGGCACGGCGCTGACATCTTTGCTTTGCGCGCTGGCCAGGCTCGGAGCGATCAGACAAGCCGCGGCAAGCGCGATGCTGTTAAAAATTCGGGTCTGCAAGAAAATCCTTCCGGTCGCGCCGTGCTCGGGCTGACGGGATCATAACGGAGTACCGGATAACCGACAATGCCAGACGGATCCGCCAGCTCGGCCGATTTCGGCTTGCCAGGGCCGGCGCCCTTCTTTACATCGGCTCGCAGGAGCTTCGCTATATGGCGAACGAGTGCTTGGGCTCGATCGCGCAAGTTTCCGATAAAATGCGGGCCTGAGGGAGAATGAATTTTCTGGTCACCGGCGGTTGCGGATTCATCGGCCGCAACCTGATTGCCCGCCTTACATCGGCCCACGATCATCGGGTGCGGGTCGTCGATAATTTTTCGGTCGGGCGGCCTGACGACCTCATGTCGATTCTGGGCGAAGGCGCAAAGCGGGTCGAGGTCGTCGAGGCGGACATTGCCGACAGCGAGTTGGCGCGCCAGGCGGCGGTTGGTGTCGACGTGATTGTGCACCTCGCGGCCAACACCGGCGTGGCCCCATCGGTGGCCAATCCACGGGCGGATTGCCTGACCAATGTGATCGGCACGCTCAACTACCTGGAGGCAAGCCGCGAGGCCGGAGTGCGGCGGTTTGTGTTTGCCTCGAGCGGCGCGCCCGTCGGCGATTGCGTCCCGCCGATCCATGAGGAGCTCCCAGCGCATCCGGTTTCCCCCTACGGTGCAAGCAAGCTCGCCGGAGAGGCGTATTGCTCCGCCTACAAGCGCAGCTTCGGCATCGATACCGTGGCGTTACGCTTCGGCAATTGTTACGGGCTCTATTCGAGCCACAAGAGCAGCGTCGTCGCCAAGTTCGTTCGCGAGGCGCTGGAAGGAAAATCGTGGGAGATCCACGGCGATGGCAGTCAAACCCGCGACTTTATTCACGCCGACGATGTCGTCGAGGCGATCATCCGGGCCGCCACCGTTCCCGGGGTAGGCGGCGAGGTGTTTCAAATCGCGACGAGTCGCGAAACAACGGTACGTGAGCTTGCCGACAAGCTGGACGGAATCCTGCGGCGGTTTGGCGTCGCCGCACGTGAGCTTCAGCATGGCGACCCGCGTGTCGGCGATGTGCGACGCAACTACTCCGATACAAGTAAGGCGCGCGATCGCCTCGACTGGACCGCCAAGGTATCGCTCGATGAGGGGCTGCAGCGGGTCGTGGAGTGGTTTCACCAAGCTTACAGAAGGTTATAGGGTGTGGGGACCAAGGGCCGCGAGCACCTTTCTCCGGCAGTTGCATTCGCGGTTTCGTCTGCCGGAAGAGCAATGCTGAACTTCGCGGTGGCACCGTGGCCATTTCATAGAGAGAAGCAAAAGCTGGGATTGATCGATTAATAACGATGCGCTCATTTAGGCCTTCGCCTCGGGTTGCTGCGCTGCTCCTGCTCGTCGGGGTCGGCGTGCTTATTGTCGTGAACATGCTCCACAGCTACTCCCTCGGGCAGTACCGGACCATGTACGACAACCCGATCTACCGCTGGCGAGTATCGGTAGCGGTGGCGCTTTCGCAGCTGCGCGACCCCCCCTTGCCAGGCTATGTCGCCTACGGCTCGATTAATAATTACCTGAATCGCCACGGGCTGGCGTTGTTACGCGGAGAGGCGGCGCCGCTGCCGTATCCCGATGCGGTTAAAAGATTGATTTACGATTCCGGCCGCCTCGAGGCGCTGTTCCAAAAAGCATTTACTGTGACCATTGATCACAAGTTGCCACCGGTACCGATTGTCGGAAACGAAAAAGGGGAAGCTGCCTACTATTACTTGGCTTTTCGCTTGTTTGGTATTCATATAACCTCCTTTTGGTGGTTATATTTTACGTTTTTGACGGTGTCATCTTTAATTTTTTTCTTGACATTTTGGCGCGCGCCCAAGTGCATCCTCTTTTTAATGATTTATTTGTCTGCCCATTTTTATATGCTGGATTTAGTGACTGTTAAATACTTTCAGACTGTACACAATAGCCGCTTTTTTACCGTACTGGCGCTGCTTCCTTCGCTTCACCTGCTGCTGCTTGTGCTGCGGCGAGAGCGCCCGACCTGGATCGGTCTGACGCTCGCAGCGGGGCAGATCTTGTTGCTTTTCTTCCTGATCTTCTGCCGAACTCAGGTCGCTTGGCAGCCCGCAGGCATTATGCTGATCGCGGCACTATGGTTGCCATACCGCAGCCTGTGGTCGGGCTCTTGGCACGCACGTTCGCTCGCGCTCGGCGCCCGTCGCGCCGTCGCCGCAGGATGGCCCGCCATCCTGATTATCGCTGGAGGGCTTGGCCTTTTGGTATATCAGAAAACCGCCATTGATCGGGAGGCGTACGCGACCGAAACGGCAGATCGTTCGTTCTGGGATGCGGTCGTGTGCGGGACTGTCAGCGCCAGCCCTCAACTACTGAGGCTTTACGGATTGGGCACAGACATTTATACCGATACTATGGGGTATTTGATCGCCCGTGAATACATACGAACCCATAATCTTAACACTCTGCCTATTGTTTACATAGCTAATGGCGAAATACAAATAGATGTTATGAAAGGTATGGGCACATATGACAAGGTTATGCGTCGAGTCTTCTTCGACATGGCAGCGACGCATCCTTGGTTAGTGGTCAAATCTTTTATTTATGATAAACCTCGCGATCAGATCATGTGGTTTTCCCAAATGAAAATAATTTTCCCCGTTGCGTTTTACTGGTCAGTGACCCTGACGATTATTTCGATGCTTTATGTATGGATTATTTCGGCGCCGCCTCTGTACCGCGAGGAATTCAAAGCAGCGGTATGGGTGATGCCGCTTGCTGCTTTTCTTTCGTCATCGACGGTCTTTATCACGCCCACGCTGTTGATCGCCGACACCATAATGGTCTTGTTGATGCTGTTGCTTGCGACCTTAGCCTTCGGCTTTTGCTGGGGGGCGAGTTTGCTTCAAAATCGGCGAAAGACGCCAGCGAGTGTGCCCACTCTCGAGTCTGCCATTCCACTGAGGTTGGATCGGCCGAGCTAATCCGGGTGGAAAATTCGCCAACGCCAAAGGTTTGCGAATACGCCCGCTACCGATTGGCAAATTCGGGCCAAGCGACGGATTCGGGACAGCGCTCTCTCAGCCGCACCAGCGCGTCGACGACTCGCTTTACGGCCGTTGGTTTGATCCCGTACCAGTTGGGCAAATTGATCATGCTTTGGCCCCAAAGGGTCGCGTTGGGGCAAGCTCGAGCAATCCTGCGGTAGGCTGGTAGATCCGCAGAGGAGTACGGCAGAAACATGCTTGTTTGGATACCCTCCTTACGAAAACCAGTTATGACCGTCGCTCGATCGGCGACGGCGAGAGGGTACCGGGGCCACGTCGGGACCGCTGTCGTCTCGAAGGTCCTAAAGCCTTGCTCAAGCAACCGCTCATCGTAATATCGCCCGACGTCCCGACGCGCTTGCAAGAACGCATCGAGCCTTGCGAATTGGCTGCAGCCCACTCGGGCCTGAAAGTCCGAAGGTAACACTTTGGAGTCTAGAGGAGCGTATGGGGGATCCGCGGGCAGCCACTCCTCCGGCTGAGTTGGTACCAGGTGGAGGTAGCGTCCCAGGAAATCGATGATGCTGAGCGCGGGTTCGCGAAATCCCAGCCAGGTCATCGCGCCTGTCGCGGCGAGCCTCATCTTGTGTCCAAGACTGCTGGGAACGCCCCGACTATTACGCAACTCACATACTCGGCGATGAAGAACCGGGTCACGGAGTAACAGCATACCTCCTGAGAGTGCCGTTACCATTTTGCCCAATCCCAGGCTGAAAAGCACGCCATCGGCATCGCGAGCCTGCAACCCGCCACGATCCGAGACGCCGTAAGACTGCGCTTCGTCATATAAAATGAAGGCGTTTGGCGCGGCATCACGCACTGCGCTTTCGCCCTGCCGGTCGACTGGATAACCGAAGAGCGGCGTGAAGATGGCCATTACCGATTGTCCGGTTGCCGCGGCGCGCCATTCGCGCGCTCCGGGCAGAAAATGGTCCGCCGTGCTGTCAACAAAAGCGACGCGGTTACCGGACAGAGTTACCGAATAGGGGACTTCAGCGCATATGTAGGCTGGGCAAAGTACTTCCTGACCTCGCCAGCCGAGCGCCTCTAACAGCGTGCGTAGGGCACTGCGCGCGTACGGAAACAGCGCCGCATATCTGAAGCCATAGCGTACAGCGAATGCAGACTCTAGGAGAGCCGCCGAGCGCGGCTCACCCGCCATGGCTCCGAGAAGGAGATCACGAAAGGCAAGGTTTGATCGGACGCGTGCTAGCACAAGGTCGACTCAGTAATTCTCCGCTTGCGGCAGCTTCTTCAGGCGAACGACGACATTGCTTGCTAGGGGCGTGAGAATGCCACGGAGAGATCGCGAGCACCGCCGCCACGGTAATGGAAAATGAGTCCAGCACGCCATCTCCGGCTCCAGCGGTAATTGCCGGGCCGTAGCGGCAATATCCGCAGCGGTCCACATGACGGTCGGGGGATTCTTGCTGTCAACGGGATGTGGCTTGACCTTCCTGGCGAGCCGCATGGCTTGGCGTGCAAGAGAAACGCGATTGCCCGAACCGACTACGATCCTCCCCCCTGGTCGGCACACGCGTGCGAGCTCGGCGCAGAGTGCCGGCAGATCGGCCATATGTTCGAGCAAGCCGGCACTGTAAACAAGATCGAATTCTTCATCAGCGAACGGAAGCGCGAGCGCATCCGCCTGGAAGGCGAGGAGACCACGTTGGCGGGCCAAAACACACATTCCCACTGAATAATCCACGCCGAGCGCCGGGCGTGCATCAAGCATTTTTTCCCAGAAAATCCCATTCCCGCAACCGACATCAAGAATACGTGCATCTGGATTTAAGTCACTACACAGATCTCGAAAGGCGTTGACGACGTAATGCTGTTGCAACGGTGAACGGTATTGAACGGCCATACTGGTGTTTCCGAGCGAGCTGGTCGCAAGTTTCTCGTACGTATTCTGCCATTCATCAATCGAATCGGTCGGCACGACAAAGCTATAGACGCCGCGATCAATCCTCGCTTGAAATCCGCAGGATTCGCAGCGCGGGGGCCGCGCTTCATTTTGGATCATTGCTCTGCGACAGCGCGGACAGTTGTACTTCAGCTGGCTTATCCAGGCCGGCAAGTGTTCCTCGTCGACTTGCTTGCTGTTCATCTCGGGGTTCTCCTGCAGCTCAGTCTGGGGAACTGATTCTCGCCGCAGTGACCGTACGCGTCCTGTCATGCTTACTGCAACCGAACCATTCGTGTCGCGATGTCCGAGTGCGTGTCGGTCTCCTTACACCGAAACGAGCCTGCAGGCCTATCGTTGGCGCGATTACCGTTGCAACGGGATGGCCTTTCGCGATCTATTAGGCTCGGCGGGTGAGGGGTGGGTAATATCGCATTGGGCGGACGTACGGGCGTCGCTTCGGTCTGCCAAACGGACCATGCGTGTTTGCGCGGACCCACTGTCGGCGTGCGGCTTGCTGACACGGCGGATCTGGAACGCTGGCAGTCCTTTGTCGACTCCCACCCCAATGCCGGGTGCATGCATCACGCGGGGTGGTTTTTTGTGCTGCGGGACGCCTTTGCCGTCAGGCCAAAATACTTGATGGCAGTCGATGAGCACGGTGCAATTCGAGGGATCCTGCCGGCATATCTCAGTCGCAGTTGGTTCGCTGGAAATCATATCTCGTCCCTAGAAGACGGCATGCTGGCAAACTGCGCGAGTGCCGCGGAAGCATTGCTGGCCGGCGCGCGAAAGCTGCGCGATGATTCCGGCTCGGAATATTTCCAATTGCGTGGTGGTACGGCAGACGACGAGGCTTGTTGGTCGGTATCCACCGTCCGTACTCTCATACCCACAGACCGGCCGATAGAAGCGCTTTGGGGATCTGTCAAGAAGAAGACCCGCTGGGCGATTCGTCAGAACCAGAACCAACTGATAGCGATTGAACACGACCCCACCTTGGCCACGTTCAATGATTTCTACCTAGCCTATGCGGCTCGAATGCGGGATCTCGGCACTCCTGTTATCGGGCTGAGGGCGTTTGATGCGGTACGTACGCGTCTTGGTGCCGCTCGGCTAAGACTTTATGTAGTGCGACACCGTTCCCGGCTAATCGGTGGCATGCTTTGCATCATCAACGGTGCGCGCTGGACGGATTACTTCGCCGCCGTAAGGCTCGTGCCTGAAGCCCCATTCGCCAACTACCTGCTCTACTGGCATGTGATCCGCGACGCCGCGTCGCTCGGCATCTCCCGCCTAGACCTTGGACGAAGTAGCCCCGGCAGCGGCGTCCATCTCTTCAAGCGCAAGTGGGGTGGCATCGATATTGAAGTGCCGTACCGCTTCTACCCTGCAGCCAACGCGCGGCCCCGCGATATGGGATTGCAGGGAATGAAGCAAAAGAAGGGCCTCGCACAGCGCCTCTGGTCGCAACTGCCGACCGCGGCAGCAAATCGGCTCGGACCGCTCGTTCGGCGGCAGCTGCCCTTTATCTAAGCTGCGATGCCATGTTTATGAGTCAATCGATTGTCCGCCGCTCGCTTGCGGTGACCGCGTTTTACGTGCTCGGCCACGGCTTTAACTACCTGCTGCTCGTGGCGAGTAATCGGCTCCTGCGGCCGGAGATATTCGGACTATTTTATATCAGCAACTCGATGATCAACGTGCTGATGACGCCGGGCCCGGTGCTCGCGATGTCTTTCGGGCAGCACTTTGCCAGACTTGCCGCCAGCGGAGGTATCGACGCGGTTAGCGCCGCATTGGGACGCACCCTCGTCGCGATGGCAGGGTGGGGTAGCTTTGCGACAATGGCGGTCCTCATTGCACTGGCAGTCGCGGGCCAACAATTCGGTGTCGATTCATTTGCTGTACTTGTGCTTATCCCGGTCATTGCCTGCGTTGCGGTGCTGTTCGAGATCGTCCGGGCGTGTTTTCAAGCCCTTCATCGCTTCGCCTGGTTCAGCGCGAGCTGGGTGCTGTGGTGCGGCCTCCACTTCATCCTATCGCTTGCCGGTTTATATCTCGTCGGCACCGTCTGGGCCGGATTGCTCGGATCGTTGCTTGCAACCATCGCATTGATGACTGTGGTGCTCGTGATATTACCGGTGCGCTCCGCGCGACCTTCGCCGCGAGCAGAAACGGCGGCCTTACCGATCAAGCTCCGCTCGGTATTGGTGCCGGTGATCGCCTACGGCTGTTTCAACCTCCTCGCCAGCGCGGATGTACTACTCGCTTATGTTCTGTTGAACCGCAACCAATTGGGGGTCTACATCGCTTCCTCTCTTCTCCCGAAAGCGATTGTCACGATCACTCTACCTGTTGCCCAGGTACTGCTGCCCGTGCTCGCTGCGCCGGCCAGCTCCAGTCAAACACTGCGGACCGCGGTTTTAAAAGCGCTGTCAGTCGTGCTGATGTTAGCGGGCTGCGCCTCCGCAGTTCTGTGGATGGGCGCCGCGATGGTGTGTAACGAGCAGTTCGGTATTCGCTTCTGCGATATTGGGTTAATGTCGCTTCTCGCGCTGGCAGCTATCCCGCTCTCGATCACACGAGTGCTGGTGGTCAACAGCCTCGCTATAGGCTCAAATTGGCGGCCGCTGCTCCAGGTCCTCGGCCTCGCTGCGATCGGCATCCTGGCTGGAATTTATGTCCAAGGGGATGCCTATCCGCTAGGTACAATTTATCTTGCAGTGTGTAGCGGGGTGATGGTCCTTTACGTCTTCGCTGATATGGTTTCCGAGCGAAGCCATGGTCAGCACCCAACCATCTCCTCGCTGCCGGGTTCTAACGAATCAATGATAGAGGTGGGCGCTCCGATCAAATAGAGGCGGTGCGGGTGCTCCGATAGGCATCAGTGAGGAGGGCATGAAATCAGGTGGGTTGCCGCCCGGGATAATCATCAACGCCGACGATTTGGGAATTCACCCGCGGATAAACGCTGGGATCGTCTCGGCCTATCGCCATGGCGTGCTCACCTCGAGCACGATGCTGCTCACCACGCCATATCTCGAGGAAACGGTCCGCGAGATCGTGCGTCCGGGCCTGCTTCCGGTTGGTCTCCACTTGTCCTTGACCCTCGGCAAAGCGGTCGCGCCGCTCGCGGACGTGCCTGACCTCGTGGACGAGGAAGGTTATTTCAAGCACTCTGCCGGCCGCCTGATCGTCCGGTCCTTTTCCGACGATAAAGGGCGGCTGCTGTTCGAACAGGTCCGCCGCGAGCTGACGGCGCAACTCGCGCTGGCGCACGACTGGGGCATACGCCCGACGCATCTCGATTCGCACCAGCACGTCCACATGAACCCAGCCATCTTCAGGATTTGCGAAGCCGAAGCGCGGCGTTTCGGCGTGACGCGAATGCGTGTTTGCCATGAGCCTTTCCCGTGGTTCGCACTCCACCTGGAAATCTCGAAAGTCCTCAGACGCAGAAATCACGCTAAATGGGCCCTGATTCGCTGGGTCAGCCGCGCCATCGATCCTCATGTGGCGACGAGCGATCGCTTTTTCGGCACGGTCTATTCAGGGATCATGTTAAAGCGCGTGCTCCGTGCATTGCTGCAACGGACCTCATCACAGCAATCGCTTGAGATCGGCATCCATCCCGGCTTCCCTGTTCCGCCGCAGGAGCTCTCACTAAGCGAGAGGGGCTTTGCCGACTTCATCTCCTCGCCGTTGCGGCAGAATGAGCACGACGCACTGATCGACAATGAGATTGCCGCCTTGATTCGCCGCCAGGGACTGCAGCCGCGCGCCTATGATGGGGCATTAAAGCTAACCGAGTGATTCCGCGGCGAAACGCAGAAGGCTGCGTTATACGGCCCCCACCGTCGCTTGGCGATCGGCGCCGGCCAAAGCTTCAGCGTGGATCGGCCTTCGCGACAGCACCGATCGTACGAGCCGGCGGGCACAACAGCGCCACCGGAAGCCTAAAAAAGCGCCAACAAATCAGTGCATAAAGCTCTCCCCCGTTGCCAGTGGCAGATGCGGTCAACCTCAATAGCGGCGAAGGCAAAGACCGCCAATTCCTGTGCGATCGTCACCAGCGATCGCTTCAAGGCGATTTCGCCCGCGACGAGAACCTGGGCAGCGTACCCGGTCGCGCCGAGAGCAAGGGCTGTCCTGAGTTCGAGATCGAGCCAGCGGATCGCGAGCGGCATCTGCTGAGAGCTGCGGGAGGATAACCCGCGACGCAGCGGCTCCAATCGCTTCGAAATCGACTGCCACTGCCAACGGCCTTGAGCAGCGCATAGCCGATCGACACCCCGCCGGCGGGCCGATCGGCGGAACGGATCGGCGAGTAGGATATCCATGTTGTTGATCGATCAGCACGAAGACCGAGCAGCTGACGAGAAGCGGCAGCTCCGCTTGAACGCGATACCGAGCCGCTCAGGGCCGGTTGCCGCGTCCTTGCTAGCTTCGCGAAGGAACCAGACCGAAAACACCACGGAAACCAGCGGGGCGCCGATCAGGATCCCGAGAATCCCCGGCCACACCCGCTGCCAGATCAGCAACGCGGCGACGCGGCAGCCGACTTGTGCCGCCTGATTAGCTATCCGTTGCGCGCCACTGGCCGTGACCCTAGAGTCGGCCGGTGCTCCCTCTGACCGAGGCTGTTGAGATTATCGATGCCGCAGGCCATCAAGGTCTTTTATGACCGGAAGTACAGCGAAGGGAGCGAGATACCGCGCACCAGCAAGATTTATGCGCTCGAGTGTGTACCTTTGGGCGACGCACTGGACATCCTCGATGTTGGATGCGGATCGGGGGCGAATTCGCTGGCGCTGGCCGCGAAAGGCCATCGGATGCACGGAGTTGACATATCGAGCGCGGCGATCGCGCGTTATCGCACGCATGGGTTCGACGGCAGGGTCGCCGATATCGAGAGCGGCTTGGATTACCCCGATGCCTGCTTCGACCTGGTGTTCTGTTCGGAAGTCATCGAGCATATGACCTGTCCGGAAGTGCTGGTCACCGATATCGGTCGGGTGCTGAAGCCGGGAGGCACATTGGTATTATCGACACCGAATTCGGCGTTTTGGCCGTATCGGCTGCTCAGTGTGTTCGGTTATACGGTCAGCGAGTTACAGCATCCAAAACACTTTCAGTTTTACTCGCGCCGGAGCTTGATCAAACTACTCACCAGCGCCGATCTTCGGGTGAAAGAAGTCGTTGGACGGAATATTTATCTAATCCTGCCGCAGTTGCCACCGGCACTGGACTGGATCCCGCCGAAGCTTGGGTTCACACAGGAGACCCGATTCCGCACCGGCCGCCATTTCTGGCACTTATCGAATAGATCGATGTTCCTGAACAGCCTGTTCGCGGATTGCTTGATCGTTGTGCTGCAAAAGTCGGTCTGATCCCACGGGGAACGCCTGACCGGTTTTTCATTGGGCCGGAAGAGTTATCGGCGAAGGCCAGAGCGACGCCTGGTTCTCTGATCCGTTGCCGATGCCTGATGCGATTGCGCCGCCGCTTGAATGGACGCCGCCCTGCGGGCGATCGCAGCCTCGATCGGGGTGACGTCGCCGCGGCGGGACTGGACCACATCGATCAGCAGCGATGTGTGGGCCGAATCGATGTTCTCCACATCCTCTCGCGACCAACGATGATAGCGGGCCGCCGCTTGTATCGGGATTTTCCGCAGCGCGCGGCGCAACCGGAAGATATCGACGACGTTGCGCGCGATCTTATGAAACATGAGATTGCGCTGCTTGCGTATTTCGACGATCGGCACCGGCACCTCGGCCAGCCATAAGCCGGCGCGGGACGCGCGGAGCGCAAACTCCGTATCGAACTGGCCGCGCCGCATCACGCATTCACGGAAGATTGGGCGCAACGCCGGAAGGTACAAAAATTTTTGGCCGTGCGTATCAGAGCCTACAAAGGAGAATGCCGTCTGCAGTATCGTGTTCAGCCCCCAACTGAGCAGGCGCCGATACCAATCCTGCTGATTGAGCGCCTCGTCCGCTCGCTTCGAGCCCATCACGATTTCGTACACACCGCGCGTCTTAAAGCACCAGCGCATGAACGGCACATCCCAGAAGTCGACGTTGATGATAAATGCCCAGGGACCGGCGGCATGCATTAGTCCCGCATACAACGCCTCGCCGTAATCCGGTCTGCTCAGCGTCACCTTTTCCGATTGCGGCCAGCGGCTGACGATCTCATCGCAAACCTGCGTCGAACCATCTCGGCTGCCATTGTCAACG